>Ga0126383_10002501_pt1 | contig 11879 bp, 23 predicted proteins | sample PanSoiMetPlot_35_FD_96882 | JGI IMG/M metagenome (GOLD analysis project Ga0126383, IMG submission 96882) | Tropical forest soil microbial communities from Panama - MetaG Plot_35 | ecosystem: Environmental > Terrestrial > Soil > Tropical forest > Bulk soil | place: Panama | collected 2016-02-17
CCCACTGGGGGCCGAAGATCTGCGGGAGCACCGGAGCCTTGATCGGCGTCCAGTCCACGCTCGCAAACGGCCACGGCTCCATCGAGAGCGCCCAGTCATCCGCCCCGCACACGCGCTGGATGTGGCTCGTCAGCTCCGAGCCCGAGTCGTTCAGCTCCTTCTCCGAGTTGACGATGTAGGGAGAGTCGTCCCAGGCGTAGGCGACATCGAGGATCAGGTTCAACTGCTCCGGGTCCCAGTTCCCGTCAGCGTCGATCGTGCGAGCCCAGGGACCGCAGACGACACCGACTGTCGCCGCCCGCTCGCGCACCGTCTCCCACTCGGGCGGGGAGAAGTCGCGGATGTTGCAGAAGATCGCCCCGAAGCCTGCCGCCTTCATCGCGGCCACGACCAGGACCACTCCCCTCGGGTTGCGGAGGAAGAGATGGTTCGTGTCGAGGAAGACTGAGATCCACCGAGCCTAAACGACCCGGCGGACCTCAATCATCGCGCCAGGGTGTCGCCAGTCGTCGGCGTACACCTTCGAGCAGTTGAGATCCACGACCTGCGCGTCGTCGTGGAAAACGGTGCCGGTGAGAGCATCGAGGATCGCTCTCGCGAGCTTGTCCACGTCCGGCTTGACGTGCGGGGCGATGGGAGCGGAAGGCCGGAGCTGCTCCTCGTTTCGGCCCTTCCCGAAGTGCCCACGCGGGCGCGGGAGGAAGAACATGACGCGCACGCTGACCGGCCCCGACCAGGGACCGTCGCCCTGCATCTCTTCGATCGCGAGCCCCGCGATCTCCTGCCGCCAGGGCTTCAAGTTGTCCTTGTTGTCGTCAACGAGGAACGTCCGCCCCTTCGAGGAGATCGCCCGCTTGGAGCCCTGCGGGACCGGGAGCCCGTGCGCCATGAACTCGATCACTCGCCACCCCCGTCGATCTCACCGAGCCCGTGTGCGAACTCGTCAGCTCCCTCGTAGTAGGAGATGTCCATGCCCGTCTCCATCGCCCGAGCGCAAGAGTCACACTGGTAGCCCGCCATCTTGTCCGCGTGCGTCAGGCGATTCGGCCAGCCACAGGTCGGGCAGGGGAGGTCGCGAGGGTCGTCCTTCGTCGCGGGGTAGAGCGCCGAGTCGCCGCCGGGATCGGCGAACCGCTCGACCCGCTCCTCCCACTCCTCGGGCTCGTAGTAGTCGCTCATCGCTGCGTCCCGAAGACGAACTCCCTGCGCAGCATGGTGGCGATCATGGGGTTGCCGAGGCGGTAGCGAGCGCAGACCTCGGCCATGACCTCGATCAGCTCCTCCTCGGGAAGCTCGCCCAGCTCTTGCATGAGCGCCGCCCGCTTGCGTGCGAAGACGACACGCTTGCCCGCGTCAGTCAGCGACCACAGGCTCCCGTCGTTTCGCTCCAGCATCCCGTAGTGACGCATCCAGCCGAGCCGTCTTCCGATGACCGAGCCGTACTCGTCGGCACCGAACTCGGAGGCGAGATCCCTGGACAGGATCGGCCCCGATTCGCGCAGCTTCATCAGGATGTCGAGGTCGCGGAACTCCCGGATCGAGAACATCAGACGACCTTGAAGTTCTTGCGGCCACCGGCTCCAACCGAGTCGATGACCAGAATCCCTCTCTCATGGAAGAGAGCGAGCGCCTTCGAGATCGAGGAGCCGTTGCGGATGACGGTGAAGTCGGGATCGTCCAGAAGCCCGGAAGCGTAGATCCCGACTCCGGCGTTGATCTGATCGCGATTCCGATTGAGCCAGTCCATGAACTCGTTGAGCTTCGCCTGCGAGATCTGCCCTTCGTTTTTGCTTCGGCCTCCGTTCCGCTTCACCTGGGGCGGGGGAGCAAGGCTCGGGTCGAGCTTGTAGACGACGGACGCGAGTGAGTTCTTGAGCGCACGGAGTTCGTGCAGCTCGGCTTCCGCCTCCTCGATTCTCGTTTCGAGCTGAGTGAGCTTCAAGGAAAGCGGCTGCACAAGATCGTGCAGCTCGCCCTTGAGCAGATCGACGTACTCCATTGGGACTCCTTTAGTTGGGGATTACCTGACTCGCAGGATAACCACGATGACGAGCAAGACAACGATGAGGGCGAGGACGATCCCGTTCGGGGAGAGCTTCGGCGGGTAGCGGCGGTACTTCACCAGCCCTGCCTCCGACCTACTGCCTTGCGAGATCCAGGACAGATCTCGCACCACCAGGAACCACTCTTCCACTGGCGATCGTAGTGGCTTTTACGCTCATGTCCGCACTCCAGGATGTAGGTGATCTTGTGCTTTTGGTCGATGAAAGGCGGGTACTCATACCAGCGACTCAAGCGCCTCGGCGTACGAGATGCCTTCCTCTTTTGCGAGGGCTTCTGCTCTCTCATGTAGTCGCCTCCCTTTCGCCGCCGCCTTACGCCAACGCGGGACTTTCATCATGCGCTCGTACACCGAGGGGATGATCGACTCCAGCCGCTCGGCGAGTCCGGCGTTGGGGAGGTCGTCGGCGATCGGCGGGAGAGGGGCATCGAGGGTGACTGCGGGACGGGGCGTGGGTTGCAGGACGTGGATGCGCTCCGTGCGGTCGGAAGTCCACACGATCTGCCCCACGACCGCCACGTCGCCCTGCTCGGTGATCGAGACTGTCCCCGTGCGCTCCCCCGTTCTGTCGTTGATGACCGGGATCTCCCACTCGATCGGCTCCCCCCTACAAACCGGGCAGTTGTAGAAGGCGTGGATCGAGCACCACTTACGAGGGTTCTCTACCGGCATCAGCGCGTCGCGAAGACGACCGCGACGATGGCCGCAGCCCAGACGACGTTCAGGGCCAAGACGACGACGAAGGCGACGGCGACATCAGAGCGAGTCGTCACTCTCGGGGGCATGATCTTCGTCTCCCCCTCACGCCAGTCACGCTCCTCGCTCACGTCTGCAACGCCCCGCGTGCGAGCGCCTCCACTTCGCAGAGGTCGGTGTAGATCTGGAAGGCGATGTTCTGCCAACGGTCGCCGTCCACCCTCGGGGCGTCATCGAAGACGATCCCCTGCTCGCGAAACCAGGCCACACGCCTCGGCTGAACCGCCTGGATCTTCAAGAGCGCGGCCAACTGGATCGCAACGAGGTCGGGGTTCTCCAGCAAGAACTCAACCTGCTCGCTCATGCCTTCTTCTCCTTCTTCCGGTGCTCCTTCAAGAACGCCTCGCGGTAGGCGATCTTGTTCTGCTCGAACTCGGCCTCTGCTTGCGCGAAGTTCTGGTAGGCAGGCATCCCTTCGAGCTTCATCGTGGACTCGATCGCGAGGCGACGCTGCTCCGCATCCCACTCGTCGCGGTGGGGGGTCCCGCGAGGCCCGTGCATCCGGTCGGTTAGGGGAGTAGGGTCGGGAGGGGCTTCCTCGTCGGTGACGGGGAGGGGCGGGATGCCTGCTTTGGTAGCCCGATCGGAGACGGCAGCCGCAGCTTCGATGTCCTCTTGAGTGGGCTCCTTCGCCTCCTCCAGAGAGGCTCTCAGATCTCTCTCAAGATCCGACTCCTGGGTGGGGTCGAACTCGTCGCTCATGCCTCCTCCTTATGGTGATCGACCCACGCCTGCAACCACTTGATGATGAGCGCGTTCAGGGATTCGTCACGACGGACGGACAGTAGTCTCGCTTCACGATGGAGAGGCTCTGGAACCCTCACCGTCAACGTCCTGGTCGGTGCTCTCTTGACTTCATCCATTCACGCATCATAGAGTGCGCGACGGCAAGGGGGAGAGGACAGCGGGCGGCTTATCGTGCCCCCCGCAGGAGGGCGGAAAGGGGCGTGTTTGCGGTCACGCCCCGCTCTCCTGAGCCCTTTTCCACAGGCGCGGCGGCGGGTGAGGGAGGCGCGGCCCGGTTGCGAGGCTCAGGCTCGTCGCTCGCGTCGAGCGGGATGCCGCCCCCTCCGCTGCGCCGCGCCGCTCCGAACCGACGTTAGCGTCAGTCTGGCTCAGGCAAAGCGATGCCGGACGCTCTCGCGACTGCAAGCAGCTCGTTCAAGCCCATCGACTCCACTTGCGCAGGGTCGGCAGGGAGGGCTGCCGAGACGGTCAGCTCGGCACGGGGCTCGACGGCTTCGATCACGTCGAGCGCAGCTCGGACGGCCTTGTCCGAAGCGAGGTCGGGATCGAGTACGGCGGCGATCGTTCGCGATGCGATGTCCTGCGCCCTCCGCGCCGCTTCCATCCTCAACGCACCCCTCGCCGTTTCTACGCCTGTTCTTCCGAGTACAAGTCGAAGGGCTGCTCGCCTATCGGCTTTCTCGCGGCGTGCTTCGAGTCCTAGTCGCCCGTACTCGCCCGGAGCTGCGGCCACTCCTAGCCCCGAGTGCGCCGAGCAGTAGTCGAAGCCTCGTCTCACGGCTGCGGCGCAGGGCTCGCCGACCGAGTTGAGCGCCCAGCAGCCTCGGCGTCCGGGCTCGGCCCCGCGAACGCCGATGACCGGCGGCTCGGGCTCCAGGATCTCGGCCTCATCCGGCATGAACGCTGGATTCTACGCCTCTCGGCGGACGTTCCCGGAATGTTGCGTTCTCGTTGCGGTGATTCATCTGGGCACCACCTCGCCGGAGCTTGTGACTAGGGTGCATCTCGTCATCACCCACCGGGCCGCGCAGCTCAAGCGATCCCCCGGCGAATCCCAGGTGACGACGCTCCCCTCGACGGGTCGAGCCAGTGGCAAGCCAGTCCCAGGCGGGGCGGGGCAAGCTCGGATGAGCGGCGCGTTGAGCGCCGAAGGTGCGGAGCCGAGACGAGCGAGCCCAGTAGCGAACCGCCGGGGAAGCGCCACCAGCCACGCGAGGCAAACGTCGCAACAGGCTGGCAGACACTCTCTCTTCCTTTCAAGCTCCCGCGTTCACCCCTAGTGACCGAGACGTTCGGATTCGCCCTTCGGGGCGTCTGACCGTGGCGCGGATCAAGAGCTGGGATACACGGTCGAAGTCCCGCCCTCATGTCGTGGTTCGTGACCACGGCTGCCTCACGGCACGGGCGGTCCCGGGCTCAACGCCCAAACCCCAACCGCAAGGAGGAGACATGTCCCCGAAGGCTGACGCTTACAAGGTCGTCACCGATCGCATCATCGAGGCGCTCGAAGCCGGAACGGTGCCCTGGCATAAGCCCTGGCGCTCCGTTCGCGGCGAGTTGCCGACCTCACTCCAGACGGGCCGCGCCTATCGCGGTATCAACGTCTGGATCTTGTCGCTCACCGCTCAGGCTCGCGGCTTCACGTCCCCGTACTGGGTGACGTTCAAGCAGGCGAAGGAGCGCGGCGGCTCGGTCCGCAAGGGCGAGAAGGGAACGCAGGTCGTTCTCTGGAAGCCCGTCAAGAAGACCGGCGAGGACGAGAACGGCGAAGCCGAGGATCGCAGCTACCTGCTGCTCCGCTACTTCACCGTCTTCAACCTCGACCAGTGCGACGGCATCGAGATCGAGAGCGACTCTGAGCCGCTCCCCGAGATCGACCCGATCGAGCGGGCCGAGGAGATCGTGGCCGGTTACAAGACCTGCCCCGAGATCAAGCACAACGGCAACCAGGCGTACTACTCGCCCGGGCTCGACTTCGTGATGATGCCGCAGCGCGGGCAGTTCGAGACGGGCGAGCTGTACTACGGCACGCTCCTGCATGAGCTGACGCACTCGACCGGCCACAAGGACCGGCTGAACCGCGACACGCTCATCTCGCCCGCGCCCTTCGGCTCCGAGGATTACTCGAAGGAGGAGCTGATCGCCGAGATGGGTTCCGCGTTCCTGCTCGGCGAGTGCGGCATCGAGCCGAACATCGACCACTCGGCGGCGTACATCGCGCACTGGTTGAAGGCGCTGCGCGACGATCGCAAGCTGCTCGTCAACGCGGCGGCGAAGGCACAGAAGGCGGCTGATCTCGTTCTCGGGATCGAGCCGGTGAAGAAGGGAGAGCCCGCGAAGTAGGCGGGCTCGACCGGGCATCCCGCCCATCCCAATCGAAGGAGAGATGATGCAACGCGATCCCGTCACCGGCCAGCAGTACTCGGATGTCGTCGTCAAGAACATCACCATGCTCTCGTCGGCGTCTCCAGCGACCTACGGCGAGGTTCACGCAGCGGTCAAGGCGCTCGCCGATGAGAACGGCTGGACAAAGCGCGAAGCCGCCGCCGTCATCGCGCAGAGCTTCGGCCTGCGCGTCACGTTCCAGTAGCAGGGAGGGCTCTTCGGAGCCCGACCGGGCAATCACGCCCAACCCCAACCGAAAGGAGCTGAGATGTTCTCAGCAGAGATCGAGACACTCACGCACGCTCTCAAGAGCGAGCGCAACATCCGTGCCGACTTCGGCATGGACACGGGCCTGCTCGACATGTTCATCGAGCGGGCCGAGGCACTCTCGCAGCTCGATGAGGCTACGCTCGCGGGCATGGTCGAGCAGGCTCAGGAGATCGTCGGGAACCAGCGCGAGCACTTGCTTGAGCAGCTCTCGGCGCTCGGGAGACTCGGCTGATGCCGTCGCCCGAGATCGTCAAGGTTCGAGCAATCGCAGAGGGGCTCGGACTTCGCACCGACGACCTCTACGGCTACCCCGAGAGCTTCGAGTGCGAGCTGATCGTGCTACGGATTCGAGCCCATCTGGGCCGCGTCCGCCGCGAGATCCGCGAGCACGAAGACGCACGCGCCGAACTGATCGCCGCGTGAGGGAGGGGCGGGCTTCGGCCCGCCTCGACCGGGCACAAGGCCCAAACCCCAACCAGGAGGAGACATGAACGTCACTTTCCTTGTCACGATCGAGCTGCGCCGCGAGAGCGGCAAGTTCGCCGCCCGTGATGAAGTCGTTGACGCGCTGCGCGAGATGATCGAGCAGAACGTCGAAGAGGTCGATGGCGTCGGTGCTGACGGTGACTCGGTGTACGCGATCGAGGACATCAGCGTCGATGAGCACGTCGAGCCGAAGAAGCGAGGCGCGTGATGGCCTACGTCCTGCTCGCGCTCGTCATCTTCATCATCGCTACGTGGTCAGAGAGCCGAGGCTGACATGCCCTGGTTCAAGGTCACGCAGAAGCGGTCCTTCGAGGAAACGTTCGAGGTCGAAGCCGAAGACGAGGAAGACGCTCTCAATGGCTCTCACCCGATCTTCAACCACGAAGGCTTCCCGGTCGTTGACTCGGTGCTCGAAGAAGAGCACGCCGAGCTGATCGAAGAGGAGGGGGCGCAGTAGCGCCCCCGACCGGGACGTGCATCCGCACGCCCAGAAAGGAGAGAGCATGGGCAAGTACGCAGAGCCCGACACGCAGCCGTTCGTAGACATCTACGACCAGCAGCAGTCACGCGAGCAGCTCAAGGCGCTCTGCGAAGCGCGACTGATCGACGCGAACACCGCATCGAAGCTCGCCGGGTACGCCTTTCGTTCTGGCTTCAAGCGAGCGGTGGATGCGGGCGTCATGCCCGAGCCCATCCTGCGCTTCCCAGGGATCAACCTCTGGGACGCCGAAGAGATCAAGGCGTGCAAGCGGGCCGCTTGAGAGAGAGGGCCGCGCTCTGAGCACGGCCCTTCCTCTTGCCGATGAGCCGGGAATGGTTCCCCAACCTAACGAGGCAGGAGTAGCCCCGCCCAACTCATGCTCTCAGCATAGGCCACCGACAGGGCACCCGAAAGAGCGGGTGTCTCACCCCAACCGAAGGAGGACCGATGCCGGACAAGTACGGCTTCGATCACTTGCCCAACTGGGGCACGATCACCCACCGCTGCATCGAGGAGGGCTGCGACTTCGAGGGCTCACCGCTCCAGGAGTCAACGCGAGCCCGACATGCGAGGCAGCATGAACGCGCACGCAAAGCCCGAGCCGAGCGCACGCGCAACCAGAACCTCGCCGAAGGCCGCAAGCTCAAGCGCATGGCCGAGCGCGAGGACAAGCAGGCGAGAGGAGAGACATGAGCGGGGCCAAGTTCGAGTGGCGCAAGCGTCACGACTTCGCCGAAGTCGCCGAGACGCTCGGCGTCTCAACCGAGTGGATCTTGGCCGTCGCGTCCGACGGGCGTGTGCTCTGGACACCGAGCGAGACGCTCGACGGCGACATCTGGTTCGGCAAGTGGGAGCGCACACCCGACGGCGTGCTCTACGTCACGGACAGGCGCTTCCTCGCTACCGCCGAGCAGTTCCAGAAGTCGATCCGAGATCAGCTCGACCAGGCGGCAGGCGATGCTTGATCCGGCGCACGTTGAGTGGTGCCGCAGCATGTTCAACCTGCTCGCCGACGGCGGCGTCTGGGGCGTTCCGCGCTCTGGCGTCGTCTGGCGTAAGGAGGGCAAGACGCTCGTCCTCGACGCGCTCATGCCCTGGATGGAAGAGATGGAAGGCTTCATCACGCCCGCCGAGCTGCATGAGCAACAGGAGAGCGAGATCGACGCCGTGACGCGGCACTTCGCAGCGGCGGGCATCACCGTCGTCGCACCACCGCGTTAGCGAGAGGGTGTCTGCCAGCCACTCTCTTGCACTTCCTCCCGAAGGGGCGTAAGCTCGCTCGACTTGAGATGGGCCGTCGCCCGCTCGACTTGAGAGCAAGCAAGCGACAGCCCGAAAGGAGGATAGGACTTGCTGGAGTCCACTATCGCCCTCTTCCGCGATGCTGGTCATGTTCGCGGGGAGGAGCAGGTGGATCGCAAGTCGGCAGCGTCAGCAATCGCCGAGATCTTCAAGGCGAAGCCGGTCACTTCGACTGACTTCGATGAGATCACGACGAAGACGTTGCTGACCCCCGAGCTGAGCACGCAGATGTTCGGGGACATCGTGGACGAGGAGACGGAGGCTGAGGTTCACAGCATCCTCCGCGACCTCATCCAGGCATCCGGCCAGGTCCAGGACGCGCTCGAAGACGGGCTCGTCCTGTGCTCGGCCCGCGTGACCCGCCGCTACGAAGGCGGCGTCACCGTGAAGTCGGTTGGACGCTTCGTGTCCAGCGACGCGGATGTCGTAGAGCAGTACTACGAGCAGCCCTCGGCCAACCGTGCGATCAAGGGCATGGCAACGCTCAAGAACCGCTTTGAGCTGGCCGAGCGTCGTATTCCTGCTCTCGCGCAGCGGCGAAAGGCGATCCTCGCCGCGACGTACCAGCAGATGCAGCTCGAACTCCCGATGCCTGGGGCCGAGCAGCAGTAGCAACGAGCGAGGGGGTGGTGCGGCCGCCCCCTCCTCTTCCTGACAGAGAGGATGAACCAATGAACCAGCAGGCGCAAGCGATCCTCGAACGCGGCAAGCCGTGGGTCGAAGTCGCCGAATCAGACGACCCGCAGGCGATCAAGACTCGCGCCTACGAAGAGATCGCCAAGACGATGATCGAAGCATCCAAAGCAGATCCCAGCCTCACGGACGCGGCAATCGGGAAGTTCTACGGAAAGAGCCCTGACTGGGTGAGCAAGACGAAGAAATGGCACCAGCAATATCGCGATATTGCACCTACCCCATTCTCGACCCCGCAGCAACGCGAGAACGACCGCCGGTACAAGGAGCGCCAGGTCCCGACCAAGCACGAAGACAAGGTTGAGATGGTGACGAAGCTCCTCGATGACCCGAAGGTCATGCGCGATGTCGTCTCCAACCCAACGAAGAACAAGACCGCCCGCAAGGTCCGCAACGCGGTCACGGCGATGAACGCGAAGGAGCGCAAGGAGGCAATCGAGCGAGAGCAGCAGAAGGCTGCTGATCGAGCACTCCCGCTTCCGGCCATCCTCGTCTCACTCATGGTCAAGATGCGCGAGTGGGCGGGCGACATGAGCGTCGTCTTCGAGGATGTCACCGCCATCCCGAGGAGCCACCCGGAGCGGGCATCGGTCGGGAAGGCGGCGAGCGATCTCCGCTTCCAGGCTCAACGGTGGGAGCTGGCGCTCATGGACGAAGACGAAGAGATCTGCCCGACCTGCGGCGGTGAGGGCAAGATCGAGGGCGGCAGGTCGGTCGCTGAGAAAGGCGAGCTGCCGGTCATCGACGCATAGAACTTCCCGGAAAGAGCGAGGGACCGGGTAGCACAGCATCCGGTCCCTCAACTACCGTCGTCATTGGCGATGAACGACGGTGACATCGTAACCCCTCGCCCAGATTCCCTCGACCCAGCGATGGACGAGGCGGCAGATTCATCGCTAACGTCTGAGCGCCAACAAAGTGCCCCGGCAGCGCAGCAACGCCCCGGGGCCGTCACCGAAGGAGATGTCTTCGATGAGCAGCAGACCCTACTACCGGACGCCTTCCGCTTGGCCGTCCTCCTCCTGGAGGCAGCCATGAAGAGGGACACGTCCTACCAGCTCGATACGTTGCTCGGTCCGCACGTCCGCGATTACCTCGCGTACCTGGGCCGACGGCGCAAGCAGCGCACGATCGACTCCTACGAGGAGACGCTCGTCTACCTCTGCACCGACGAGGTGCTCAAGAACCTGGAGCTGAACGAGGTCACGTACAACGACCTCCGCTCCTTCATCGACCGTCGCTGGGGCGGCACGAACCCCAGGACGGGCAAGCCCTACTCGATCGCCACCGAGCGCCAGCGCACGGCAGCGGTCAAGGGCTTCTTCAAGTGGGCCGACGAAAGGGCCGAGCTACTCACGGGCAAGAACCCCGCCCGCAAGCTCGACCCGCCGCCGCTCCGCGACGAGGACACTCAACCTCACCGACGACTGGAGGACTGGGAGTCCGAGCGCCTCATCTCGGCCCAGCCGAAGATCCAGGACAGGATCGCCCTCCAGCTCGCCGACTACCTCTCGTTCCGCCGGAACGAGCTGCGGCTCTTCCAGCTCCAACACTTCACCGTCCAGACGGGGGCGATCCTGGTCATGCACGGGAAGGGCGGGAAGCGCCGCAACCTGTTCACGACCCAGCAGCTTCAATCCGACCTGGAGGAGTACATCGTCTGGGGCGAGCATCGCCCGGAGGAGTACCTCCTTCGCCCGTGGGATCGGGGGTTCGATCCCTACCAGCCCCAGTCCATGCACAACTGGTTCAAGAACTGCGTGGCGCGAGCTGAGCTTGATCCAGCCATCTCTCTCCACGACCTCCGCTACACCGGAGCGACTCGCTTCTACGAGGCGACGAAGGACATCGTGCGGACGCAGCTCTTCCTCGGGCACACCGACTCGAAGACGACGATCCGCTATCTCGACCTCGCAGACGAAGTGCTCAAGACGGCGATCCGAGAGCTGGGGTGAAAGTGCTGAATCGACCTCCACTCCAGTAGCCGGTCTGCGATGCTTCCGCAGCGACAACGACCGTTAGCGTTGAACTTCGAGGGGCCGCCCTGAGCGGCCCTTCGTGCGTCCAGGGGTCGATGCGCGAGGCAGCCCCGCCGCCAGTCTTTCAAGGACGCGCAGATGGCCTAACAGCGGACGACGGACCGGCACAGACGAGTTATCAACAAACGCTGGAAGGGGTGCAGCGCCCCTGGGTGGGGGAGGGCTGGGAAGAACGCTCAGCCCTCCCCGGCGATGAGGAGTAGGATCGAACCCCCAGCGAAAGGAGTCAGGATGGAGTGGGTTGCAGGCGTCGTCGTGCTCTCGGCGTTCGTATTCGTCTGCTGGCGGATGCTCGACGTGATGGACGAGCTGTTCGCGGCGTGGCGCTCCGATGAGTAGGGCGCGGGACTACAGCTTCGAGGCGATGGTGGAAGTGACCGGGGCGCAGCTCGAAGCCCTGACGAAGGACGAGCGGGGACGCATCAATCGCGCCCTCGCGCAGCTCCGTGTGCTCACCCCCGACGACTTCGTGCTCTCGACCCAGATCTTCGAGCGGGCGCGGGCATGGAACGAGGTCTATCCCGAGATCGCGCTGACGCCGCAGGCGTTGACCGGCGTGTGGTCGTCGGTCGAGGAGAAGGCGAAGGAGATCAAGCGGTCGCAGCAGAAGGCGACGAACGTCGCGATCACGCTCGGGAAGTGCCCACGCTGCGATGGG
>Ga0126383_10002502_pt1 | contig 11878 bp, 13 predicted proteins | sample PanSoiMetPlot_35_FD_96882 | JGI IMG/M metagenome (GOLD analysis project Ga0126383, IMG submission 96882) | Tropical forest soil microbial communities from Panama - MetaG Plot_35 | ecosystem: Environmental > Terrestrial > Soil > Tropical forest > Bulk soil | place: Panama | collected 2016-02-17
CATGTCGGGAGCGATGGCCGCGCCGCCGGTCACATCGGGCCCGATGCCGGGATAAGCGGGCGCAGGACTATAAGGCGATGCATACCAGGATGGCTGCGAAGAGAAAATAAACGATGCCGGTAGATTGTGATTGGCCGGGACAGGGTTGGCGTAACCATCCACCAGGCCGGACGGCACCTCGGAAGAATTCCACTGCACGGCAGCATTCTTTACGTCGTAGTTGCCCCAACGCATCATGGTCGGGCGCACCTGGTTGTCATCGACCACGGTGACTGAACCGTTAGTGTTGCCGAATCCCAACGAGTACACCGGCTGGCCAGTACAGCCGCCGCCGCAGCCGGTGTAGTTTTCGTAACCGGTGTGCGTACCCACGCGGCCCAGGACGTTGCCGATGAAATTGTGGTAGCGGTGATAGGAAAGGTCGTTGATGGAGAAAGCACTGCCAATATTTTTGCTTTTCTCGAAACCCACCATGTAGTTGCGAAACAGAGTGTTGGTATTGCTGGTGCCGTGGAAAACATCACCGTAGAGCAAGGTGCCGATGTTGCCTTCGAGCAAGTTGTAATTCACACCGGCATCGTGATAGGCAACGAAGGGATAGAGCGTGCCATTGCTCACCAAACCGGTGGCCCCTTCCGATGCGAGAGCAGCGTTGGTGCCGCTGGCAAAGGCAATCTGAAAAGTCGAGCCGCTCACGTTCTGCAGCGGCATATTGTCCCCGTTAAATTCACCCGACCCATTGGTCAAACCGCGAACCGAAAATGGTTCACCGTTACCCAATCCTCCGTTGATCGGAGTCCAACCCACGTAGGTGTAGGTGGCCAGGCAAGCGCTGGGGCAGCCCGTCATCTGCGTTTGCGTGACGGTCAGCGTCCCTTGCGCCACGAAACTATCGATGGCGAAGTTGTAAGCAAAAGCGCTGCCGGTGGCCGGGCCCAGCACCAGCGGTGTGGTGATGTGCTGAAAAATATTGTTGGCCACCAGGTTGGCGGAGCTGATGAAAGATTCCACCCCATAGCTCTGCGAACTGGCATTGTAGGAATCGTAGAAATAATTGCTGAGCACGGTGTTGTGCGCGGCTTGCCAGAACCACACATGCTGGCGATGCTGTTTGATGGAGCGGACGTTATAAACCCAATTCTCAGAGGAATTAAAAAAGATGATGCCGCCCTGGCTGGTGCCGGATGGGGTATTGGTCGAATCGATGGACATGCCTTCGATGCCGGAGTTCTTGAGCGTGTTGCCAGCTCCAGGGAACCAGGCGCCAGGACTGCGCGCGGTTTTCCAGTTCAAACCGTAGATACCAGGCGCAGCGATGGTGATGTCGAACGGGCCCGCGCCGGTACAAGCCGAAGCGCAACCTGAGACCACTTTCACCACTTGGTTTTGACTGCGAGTATTGCTGCCGCGACCTGGCGCACCTTGTTCCAGTGAGAAAGGCGGCGAGATGGTGTTGCGGGTGCCCACCAGGAAACCATTGGCGACGGCGGGATCGTCGTCCTGGTCCAAAAAGATGTAATCGCCATTTTGCACGCCAGCCAAGCCGATGTTGGTTAGGCGAATGCTGGTGGCGCCGGTGGTGTAGGTCCCGTTGGTGGAATTGGTTCCCGCAAAAGTTGCGGAGTTGGTTCCACCCGGCGCAGCAGTGCTCGAGCCGTAGTAAAAGTTCACTCCCATGAAACAGACCACGCCATACAAGCCGCCGCACACATTGAAATCGCTGAAAAAGATGAAAGTGTGATCGGGACCACCGCCGCGCAGGGCTACACCGGTCTTCATGACGATCCCGCCATTCAAATAAAAGTTGCCGTTGCCCAGGAGCACAAAGGTATTGGGCCCGCAGTTGTTGATGGCGTTGTTGACGGTCGAAGGCGAAGCATAGGCGCCGGACGATCCATAGGCGCTGACCGTGGGGCCACACTGCGTCCAGCTGGAAGAAGGAATGCCGCCGGGCACGCCATCACCTGACCAATCCACGGCGCGCGGCGAGGAGAGAATGCCCGTCCAGGCCTGGCCATAAACCACTTGCGTAGAAAGCAAAAAAAGAAGGGCTAGTTTCTTCATCGCAATTCACCTAAAAAATCTGAACCTTGTGGCGCACGCCGATTGGCGATGGCCCGAAAGAAATCGCGGAAATCATCGGGGTGGTGCTGCCGGTCTCGGTGTAGCTGGCGGTATTGGTGCCGCTGCTTACCGTGGTTTTGGCTCCTATGACCGCTTGATCCAATGCTCCGGTTACGTTTTCCAGATACCCTCGGGGTTCAAAAGAATTGCCAGGCACCATGGGATTCGCGTGAGTGTCGGCAGCAAACATGAAGGTCCATTCATTGGTGGTCACCGTGCTATAGGTGCAGGAAGTGGCTGACGCGGCGCAGCCCGAACCAGAGTCGAAACTGACGATGCCCGACACTTCATACACCGCCAACAGCCAAGCGACTGCGTTGTTCAGCCTCACGCTAAAAAGTGCGTGCGAGGAAGCCAGGAACACGTAACAGGTCTGCACGTAGTAAGTCTGGCCACCATAGATTTGGTTGGCGGCAGCTCCCGCCGGACAGCTGCAGAGTTCGGTACAAACCGGCGTGGTGCTGGCGGTGCGCCGCAAATAGCCCACGACTACGGCATTCCCCGCCACCACATTGGCCAAAGTGCATTCCTGTTCGGCAGAACCGGAATTGGCAGTAGTTCCCGCACACTCTTGCGCCTGCAAAACAGCGGGTGGAGCTGGAGGGCTTCCGACCTGAAACGCCAAGCCCACAATCTGCTGAAAGTTGCTGGTGGTATCGGTAGTGCAAGCCACCGTGTAATTCCCTGCACCCGCTCCGATGCGGTAACCGGACCAGCCACGCCACTGCGAAACATCCAAAGGATTGGATTGCGTTTGCTGCATTTGAATCATGCTGGCGCCCGCGCTGACCGAATGGCTGAAGTCGCTGCAAAAGGTGTCAATCCACTCGCCGGAATTGGCCGTGGTTACCACCAGCGAAAGCGTATTGCCCGCGTTGGCGCCCGATGAGCCATCTACCGTACTGAGCCCCTGATATTCCCTGGCATTCAAAGTGTAAGAAGCCGCCGGTGAACCTACTGCCGTCAATTGAATGGTGAAGGAAGCGTGGTTGCTGGCCAGCACCACATAACATTTCTTGAGGTGATAAACGTGACCGCTGATGGTCGAGTTATTGAAGGATCCAGCCGGACAAGTAAAAGTCTCGGTGGAGGTGATGGTCTCCGAACCTCCTTCGTAATGGATGTCGAGAATAATGGTGTTGCCCGCTGTCACGTTGCCCACCACGCAGTTGATGGTGGCAACAAAAAGGTCTGGCGCCGCTGCCGCGCAGCGATGCAAAACCAGGGGCGAATTGACTGCCCGCGCACCAGCAGGAAGGAACAGCAGTAAAAGCAGAAGCCACTTCATTCGCTGCACGAGAGCACCCCATTGATGTAGTGCGCGCCCGAAACCGCCGTCACGTTCATGGCTATGGCGTCATTGGCAGCCACCGCGGTGGTGGTGAAATCGCTGAGCGTGGTGGAGGTGATGGCAGTGCCGCTAGAAATCGAAACGCCGCTGGTTGAAATGGAATTGCTAACCGTGGGGATGGCGGTGCCCAGCGCAACCTTCCAGAATTTCACGGTGATGGTCCCGGCATCGATCATCAGCGTGTAGCGCGCGATGGTGCAGGCAAAGGGAACGGAAATGTAATCGGTGGTGGTGGCGGCAGCGGTCAACACACTGCCAGCCGGATCGCCGATAGTGAAGCTGATGCCGTGATGGACGTTGCACGACGCGCCCAAGGTGCAGGCCTGCCCGCCCACGGTGGTGCTGGGCGAGCAGCTCCCGCCCACGGTGCAACTGGTTCCGCCAATGGTCAGGCTGCCGCCGCTGGTGGTGCCGCAGCTGAAGGCGCCGGTAGCGGTATTGATGTTGAGGTGATTGCCGCCAGTGTCGGTGCAATTCGGAAAGGCCAAGAGCGAGGGCAGCACCGGCATGAAATAGTTGGTGTTGTCGCTGTACAAGAGACCAAACCACTTGGACGGCAGGATCTGGCTGGCCGCGCCATTGATGGTGCTGGTCGACGGGGTGATGGTGGCCAGGCCTGCGCCGAGATTCAAATTGGCGTCGACATAACTCAGCGTGAATCCGGCGGAGTTGGCTTGCGGAAGAGTGACTGCGATGGGGCTGGCATTAGAGAAAGTATCGAGACTGACACGATCGCTATAGAGCTTGGTGTAGGTGGTCCCGGTCTGCGCATTCACCGGCACGCCCGGCAATGTTGCGGTCGGCGGCACCGAAGCGCTGGCAGTCACGTTGTAGTTGACCAGGTAATTGCCGTTGGTCACCGGCGGCGAAAGACAGCTCAAGGTGGTGCCTGCAATGTAGTAGGTGAGACCGTTGATGGTGCAAGGATTGATGCTGCCCAAACCGCCCGCGCCGTCGATGGTGTCCATCATCAGCAACGTGGTCAGCACATTGGCGCCAGGAGCGACCGAGCTTTCCGCGAGGAACGATTGGATGTTGGCAGGCTTAGTGGTGGACCCGGTGTCGTCCACATTCCCGGCCACGCTAGCCGATGGGATGAGCCAGTCTCCGGTGGTAGTGGTGTTCGAGGATTTGGGTCGGCAGCTGCCGAAGGCGCAAATGCGCACCACCTGGCCCGCCACCACGGTGTTGCCCGCCACCCCGATGACATTGCGGGTGGTACCCGCTGGACAGATCGCGGTGAGCGACACGCTGCTGCGGCACATCAGCAAGCCCGCTGTACTGCCGCCGGTGTCAGCTACGCGTTCGATCCACAGTCCGGCCACTGCGGTGTTGTTGCCATTCGGGCAGCGGAAAGGATTCACCCCGTCGTCGGTGCAGGTGCCGTCGCCCACCGCATTGGCAGCGGTAAAGATGGCAACATGCGGCACCGTGCCGTTCACGATCCCGCCGCCGCCGCCACCGCCAAGCGGCGACCAGGTGTCCACCGCGCTGCAGTATTTGGTAACGCCAGGCGAGGTGCTGTTGTTGAAAAACAGCTGTCCTTTGGTGGGATCGCAGTGCGGCGGATCCACCGGGCCGGACACGATCTGCGTGGACTGCCCTTGCGCGCGAAGCACACCAAACGTAAAGAGGAAGAAGAGCAGAATCAGGATCCGCTTCATAGTGCCTCTAAGTCGAAACTGTCGATGTACGCGTGATTGCCAGAGCTAGAGCCAGAGAACACGCCGGTTACGGTGAAACCGTAGGTAGCGCCGGATTGCAGGAAGGTGTTGCTGTCGCGGTTGGGATCGGCAGCCAGCGGCACGTTGATGAGGGTGGAAGGTCCCAGGATGTTGTTGGCGAGCTGACCGGCACCGCGACCGGTGATGCTCTTGGAGTCGGCATCCCATTGCATGTCCAGCCAGAACTCGAAGTTGCTTTTGATGTTGTTGACCTGCTGGGTGCCGGAAGTGAAGATGAGCGTGTTCAAGCCAATGGTCTGCGATTGGCCGAAATACACGCTGGAAGTGAACAACAGGTTGGAAATCGTCGATACGCGCCCTGAGACGCGCACCCGAAAACTTTTATTGGCCAGGGAGCCGTTACTGGGCAGCGCCAGCTTTAAGTAATTGCCGCGCCCATCCGGCATTTGTGTTTCGCTAATTGCGTTGCCAACGTCGTTGCCGGGCAGCATGTTGGCCCGGTACAGGGTCTGAGCGGACGGCATAACGCCACAAGTCTCTTATCAAACCCTAACAATGTCATTTAAGTATACGTTTATTGCTCAGTTGCCGCGCCAATGTCGCAGCTGCGTATGGGTGGTGGTTTGCACGCTGCCAGTGAAGTTAATCCCAGTCACATTGGCGCTCACCATGTTCACAGCCTGGCTGGATGGGCTGAAGGCGAAACCAGATTTGGACGGGGTGATGGTAAAGGTGCCGTTGGCAGATACCGGGATGGTGTAATTGCCACTGCCGTCCGCAGTCACTGACCCGCTCGCGGGCCCGCTGTAATTTACGGTAGCCCCGGCCACCCCCGTGCCACCGCTAATGTTGAAGGTGGCGGCATAAAACGCGCCCAGGCCGCAAACGCGCGCATTGGTGGAACTCCCGTTAAAGGAAGTAAAGGTGCTCCCACCCGCAGCATCAGTATCCTGCATGGCGTTCAATGCGTTGGGGTTGGCATCGCTTTGCGCTCGCAGAACCCAAGGTGGAGCAGCGCTCAAAGTGTTGCCGGTTCCACTTGAAAAAAAGCCAATCAGCCAATCGCCCGCCGTGGCCGATACGGTGTTGCTGTTGGAGGGTTGCGCGGTTCCGTTGACAATTACGTTCGCCGCCGCCGTGGCCCGCAGCGCAGTGGGGCCATTCTCTTCCGCAATTTCGATGCGTCCACCGCCGCTCGAAGCGGCTAGGTTGACGTTCACGGTGCAAGCACCACTGGCCTTGGTAAACATCCAGGCCCAGCCGCCAATGTAGCCAGCTCCATCGGAGGTGTCGTAAACCACGTTCCAGTTGCCATTGACTCCCAGGCTATCGGTCACCGAGCTTACGCTGCTGGTCAAATGTCCCCATTCCGCGATCAGCAGGTTGCCCACGGTCACGTTGCTGTTGTAGGCCAGCGAATAGGTGGCGCCGGTGATGCCCGCTGGTCCGTTCTTGCCTTGAATGAAAGTATTGGCCATCGCATTCTCCTTAGCTGGTTTTTAAGGTGAGTGTGCTGAAATGCGCCTTGTAGAAAGTCGCGTTGTTGAAATCGCCTGCATAAATCATGCGCAAGGCAATGTTGTCGGTGGCTACGTTGCCGGTCAGATCGCGATGGAAGAAAACCGGGGCCAAATATCCGGCAGGGATGTTGCTCTCGGTGTGGAAGCGCCGCCAAGGTCCTGCCGGTGTGACCCCATCCCAGAAATACCATTCCACATTGCTGCTGGCGGCAGAGATTTCGGTGATCAGAAGGTAGCGGTTGACGGTGGGAACGAAAGCGATATACGCGCCAATCTGGTTGGAGCTGGAGGTATAGATCGCGCTCTTGCCGGAATCGGACCCCGACCAATTCCCGTCATTCACAAAATCCAAAGCTGTGGGCACGGACGGACCTATCCAATACTGGATGCCGCTGTTGCTGCAGGCATCGAAGGAAATGCGCGGCCAGCGCAGCAGGTAGATGGCTGTTCCACTGGCACTGTTGTTCTTGAACGGGACATAGACATAGGCATTGGCGCCATCAATTTGATTGCCCGTTGTGTTGTAACCGAGCGTGCCGTCGTCCGCGCCATACAGGATGGGCAGGGCAGCGCCATACTGCGAATTCGCGTACTCAAAAATTCCATCTGCGGGTCCTTGCCCGTTGGCGGCAAACGAGCTGACCATATCGAAACGGTTCCAGGTGGCACCATGATCGCCGTTGTCGCGAATCACGTTGCCGTACCAATCCGCGCCGGTCAGCGAATTTTCCGTGCGGCTTAAAAAACAGTGCAGATGACCGTTGATGCCGAATAAGCCCGAAGCGCTGCCGCGCAGTGGGATCCCGCCAGGACCGTCGGTGCCGTCGGTCACCGCTTGTCCCAGGTAGCTGGACATGATGTTGATGTTGGATCCTGCGAAGGTCGATTCGTTGGTGATTTTCCCCAGCTGGAAATTGGCCCCAGCATTGTTCACTCCGCTAAAACCAAAACCATCGCTCATCATCATGTACGCGATGTTGTCGCTGGAAAGACAGTTGTTCAGCGAATCGCCGCCGCCCGGCGCAGCAAAAGCGCACAAGGAAGTACTGCCCATGGAAGCGGATTTAAATGCAGTGCGGGTTGGCGACAAGCTGGTGGTCAAATTCTGCGCAGAGGAAGAAGTGCCGCCGGAAGTCACTACACAAGAATAGGTGGTGTTGGGTTTCAGCCCGGTAACGATGCATTGATGCGAAGTGGAATTGGCAGCCACCTGGTTGTCGATGGCATTTTTGCCGCTGGCAGAAAGATTGGAATCGGCGGCGGTGTCGGTAGTCCAGGTGGCCACGATGGTGGTGTCGGTGACGGTGTAGGTCAGCGCCGAAATGACCGGGGCCATCTGCAGGGTCAGCGTGCTCCAGTTGGGCTTGTAGTTCGCGCCGCCCGGTTCGCCATTGTAAAGAACGCGCACTGGAATATTTTGCGTCAGCACATTGCCCAATAAATCCCGATGCACGGGAAATGGCAGTTGCCACTGCTGGCCCACGGTAGGGTTGTTTTGCGTAAAAAAATTCGTCCACGGTCCTGCCGGGGTGGGCGCGGCAAAGAACTTGAAGATGCTTCCGGGGCTGCCGGTAATGATGGTGGTCATGATGTAGGAGTTGATGCCTGGCACAAACGCGATCTGCCATATGCCACCGGCATTGGCCGGTTGGATGTTGGTGGCGCTGGATGGAGAAGTCGACCAGTAGGCATCGGTTGTGAAGTCACCCACATTGGGCGAGGAGGGACCAATCCAATACTCGAATGCCGACGTCGACTGCACATCAAAACGGATGCGCGGAATGCGCAGCATGAAATTGTAGGTAGTGTCCTTGGCAAACACGCAGTACACATAAGCGTTGCCGCCGTCGATGCCGTTGCCTGCGGTGGTATAGCCGAGCGTGCCGTCATCGGCTGCGTACAAAGTCGGAGTGACCAAGCCGATGGTCAGATCGTAGAACTGGATGGGTTCAGCTGGGCTATTGGGCGTCACCGGATTGCCGTTGGCGGTGAAAGTGGAAAGCGCGGTGAAGTTGTTCCAGGTTGCTCCGTGGTCGGTGCTCTTGATCCAGTTGCAATAGCGCCAGGTGGAATAGCTCGGCGGAAACTGCCGGTACAGGAAACAATGCAAGTTGCCATTCAAGCCGAAGAGACCGGTCGACTTGTTGGTCATGGCCGCGCCCGCCGGACCATCGGTGCCAGTCAGAGTATTGAATGCCCCGTAGTTGCTGAGACTGATGAGCGTGCCTGCGAACGTCGATTCGTTAGTGATTACACCAATTTGCGTGTTGTAACCGGAGTTGGGGCTGCCTGCGATAAAACCGTAGCCGTCGTCCTGGGTCATATACATTTTGTTGTCGCTCGAAACAAAGCTGCGGTAGGTATCGCCCTGCGGAGCGTTGGCGACAGTGGAGCGGGCGCCCAGGGTAGCGGCAAGAACCAGCTTGCGTACCGGCGCCGCATTAGTAGTGACGTTCTGCCGATTGGAAGAAGTTCCACCCGAAGTAACAAAACAGGTGTACACGCTGCTGGGAGACAGGCCTGCCACAATGCACTGGTGGGAGGTGGAGTTGGCGGCGATCCCGTTGTCTACGGCTGGCTTGCCGCCTGCGAATAAATTGGAGTCCGCTGCAACGTCGGTAGTCCACGTCGCGGTGATCGTAGATTCAGTGACGTAATAATTGAGACCTGAAATAACCGGCGCCATTTACGGAATGAACTGGCACACCACATTGAAGCTAAACGATGGCGTCGTTCCGCCGAGCACATATTTCACACGCCAGGTCGCGCCGATAGGGCCGGAAGCGACCGACCCTGCCGTCAGCGCAGCATCTTTTTGCGCCGCCACCACATTGCCGCCGCCCACCAGGCGCGCGACTTGGTTGCCGGAAGTAGTGGCTTGGGCAAAAGCAATCAAATCGTCATACAGCGGCGTCGCGGTGTTGGCCACGTCGGCGCCGCTCAGATCGGTCGAAGCGGCCTGGCGCAGCCGGTCCTGCACGTACACGTTGAGGGTGGGCGTGGTGCCAGAGGTGGTGTTCACCGCCAAGGTCACAATGGCAGCGGTATAGCCCTGCGGCAGCACGATGTCGGCGGCGGTGCCGGTAGTGGTAGCCGTAGTTTGCTGCAGCAAGCAAACTTCGCGAGTGTTGATTTGCGCCATTATTTCTTCCCGCCTGCTTTCCGCTGTTGCGAAAGACCAATGGCAATGGCTTGCTTCCGGTTGGTGACCACCGGACCTTTCTTCGAGCCCGAATGGAGGAGTCCTTTCTTGAACTCCTCCATGGTGTCTTTCATCCCTGGCATATCAGCGCAGCGTCAATTTCTTCACACCCGTCCCCGGCTGCAGCGTCAGCGTGGAGCTGACGGCGGTGCTGGCCACCACGGTCAGCAGATCGCTGGCCGGCAGGTTCCCGCTGTCGCTGGCAGAAATGGTGGTGTCGCCATCGGACACATAGGCCAGCTGGCCGCTCACGGGATCCACCGTGGCTACCGCCGGATTGTCGCTCGCGTAAGCCACGGTGCCGGTCGGCGGAACCTTGTTGCCGGTTCCGTTCTGACCGTCCCATTCTTGATAGACGGCCATTCCTGGCGCGTCATTGAGGTGTACGGTTAAGGGCATGACTCTCTCCTGGGACTAGCGTTAGGGTTGCGGATTTTGCTCTACGTTTTTTTTTAGGGTCTCGTTAATTTCTTCCAGGCTCGCAGCCATCACCGTCAAACGCTTCTGGATTTCTTCCAGTGTCTCGGCCATGCGATCCATGGCATCGGCCAGACGATCCATCATCAACAGCAGCTGCGTATCGTTGGGCGCTTTTTCAGGAGGTTTGGCCATCTACTTTGCCTTTCCTGGCGACGCAAAAGACTTTTTGCCGGTTTTGTTCCAGGGCGATTTCTGGCCGCGCGCTTTGGCTGCCACCGGAGAAATCTGGCCCTTGCCCTGCGCTAGCCGCTGCTTCAACGCATCGAAAGAAGCTTTCATTTCACTTTCCCCATATCCATCTCGGTCTTGGGCCGTACCTGCGGCTTGCGCATGGGCTTGTTTTTCTTGGCGCCGGAAAGACGCGCGGCCAGCGCAGACAGGCCATCGGAAGCGGTCTGGGTCATGGGCGCAGGCTTACGGTTGCCGCCGCCGGTCATGGGGATGGTCTTGACCATTTAGCTCTCCCGTCCGCGATCCGCCGAGTTGGGATTGATGGTGGTCTGTTCCCTGGAAGGAGACTGCCCTTGATCAGCCACCGACACCCCATAGTTGTCGTAGCCGCCGCGCCAGTCGTCCGAATACTGGCGACCGGTATAAGCCTGGTTCGAGTGTTCCGGCGTGGTGTTGTCGTGCATGGGCCGGTCGGTGGGAATTTCGTCCTTGAATTCGTTGCGGGAAACCGAGATGGGTTCGGGAGTGGCGGAATCGTTGGCGAACTGGCGACCAGGCATCGGACACCTCTCGCGGGCAAGTGTCCTACTGAATGGTTATGTTGTCACGGAAGTATACGTTTATTGCACGAGAATCCAGAACAGCAGAGCGCCGGTAATCAAACCGCAGACAAAGCCGATGGTCAGGAACAAGGCGTCGTTTTCAAACTTCCTCTTCATCCGCGCAAGCCGGTATTTTTTAGCGGGGGATATTTCAGCAAGCGGATGGCGCCGCGCAGCCGCCATAGATATTCCTTATGCCATTTTTCTGCGATGGCCCGCTCCAATATGACTTCCAGCACCCGCGCAGTGTCAGCCAGGATAATGGTCTGATTGCGCCGGGGATCGCGGGTGAATTTGTTTGGCAACCTTCACCGCCTTCACCGCTTCGCGCCAGGGATGGGAGAGCTTAGGCCGCTTGCCGTGCGGCTTTGCAGCGCCTGCAGTTGCAGCCGTGGCGCGCGGCTTTCTTGATGTGCTCACAGTCCATGCGCTCCTTTTCGGCCAGGATGCGGATGAGGAAATGCTCGATTTTCTTTAGACGCGTCAAGTCTTCGGTCCTGCCGGTTTTTCTGTCGGGATCGGGATGGGCACCACGATATGCATGGTCTCGCCGGGACGCAACACGTCCACGCAACTTGGGCGGGTGCCAGCAGGAGCAGCGCAAGCATCCTCGATGCTGCCGTCGGCTTCGCTAAAAAACCCCGGAGCTGTAGTCCAGCCCTTAGGGCAACCGCTCGGAGGTTTGTGGATGGTCGAGCACTGCGTGATTTTTTTGCCATCCCGGTGCCCGTGCTGGGTGCCCA
>Ga0126383_10002503_pt1 | contig 11877 bp, 16 predicted proteins | sample PanSoiMetPlot_35_FD_96882 | JGI IMG/M metagenome (GOLD analysis project Ga0126383, IMG submission 96882) | Tropical forest soil microbial communities from Panama - MetaG Plot_35 | ecosystem: Environmental > Terrestrial > Soil > Tropical forest > Bulk soil | place: Panama | collected 2016-02-17
ATCGGAATCTTTGCGGCGACAGCAAGCCTCGTCGAGAGTCTTGGTTGCTTCTCCTCTCACTAAAATGGTCGTCGGAGTAAGGCCAAATCGACATCGGGACTCTGGTAGTTTCCTATATTCGGACGTTGCGTCGTCAGCCTTCAGAAAACTTGTACGTTCTCATCGTGCATTTCTTGCGTGCTGCGCGCTCATGCTTACGCTGTCGTGCTAGCAGCCTGTTCATACCGAGCAGCCTGTTCCAATGCACGTGCTCTGACCGTGCATAGCTCGGCCACCGGTCGCACTTCCACGACGCAGCCGTATTCCAGGCCCGGACATTGTTTTGCGATCTCCAACGCTTCCTTCATGCCGGCAACCTGAAGGTAAAAGTATCCGCCAATGGCTTCCTTGGATTCCGTGAATGGGCCGTCCGTTACAAGGCGGCCATTCTTGCCGAATACAAGCTTGCCTTCATGATGCAACGGATGACCGCCGATGCATTTCCCTTCCTGCTTTAGGCGTTCGAACCAAGTCGCCCAGTCGGAAACCATCGTGTGAAGCTGTTGGGGTGACAGGTGTTTCTGCCAATCGGAACCACGAAAAAGTAATAGGTAGTCGGATCGTGATGTCGGCAGGCTCATATATCCTCCCTACTCGCATTGCCTCCTCCTTGAAATGACCAGACAGGACAATTTTCAAATCTGTCCCCTGAACATGATCACTGTTTCAGTCGACCCTGCGGTAACCATTTGTCGAATCGACAGTTCCCTGGGAACAGCACATTTGGTCGGACTCACGCTTTCCGACGAAAGATCGCAAACCACGCTTTCGGGCCGCCCTCAGAGAATGCGAATTCCGTGGACTCCGTATTCACCTCAAACCGAGACGGCTTGATGAGTTCGACCTCAAAACCCTCGGCGAACACGTCAAGCAGCTCCTGTCGCGACACCCTCCGCGGGCCCTTGCCTGCCGGTTCCTGGTCGCTGAAGCACATGAGGAATAGCCGGCCACCTGGCGCGAGCACGGCCGAGAGCCCCTCGACATAGCGACGCCGGTCGTCGTTCGAGAAGACATGAAACAATCCGCAGTCGATTACGCTGGCGAACCGTTCGTCCCAGTCGTAAAGAGCCAGTGCGTCCTTCACGATGAAGTGTGCCGACAGCCCCCGCTCGTCCGCCTTGCTCCGGGCCATGCGGATCGGTTTGCTCAGAAAGTCGATGCCGGTGACCTGGTGACCCTCAGCGGCAAAGAACAGGGCAATCTCTCCCGAGCCGCAGCCGGCTTCGAGGACTGGGCCCACGACCAGATCTGCGGCCGCGATGAATGGCTCCTGTGGTTTGCCGATATCCCAAGGCGCTTTTCCAGCATAGAGAGACCAAAAGGTTGCTCTGTCTATCACGTTGCTCATGTCTGGCATGCTCTACCTCCGTGTCATCAGAAACTTGCCCTTCCATTAGATAGTCGTCCTAGAGAGTCCTAATCGACAGCCCATGTGCGACCCTTATGGGTCGGGCCTATTCACGACGGAAAACACTTTCCAAAGGCCAAGAGGAGCTGGGGTGATCCCTTGAGGCGAATCCGCCGCGTGAGCAAGGCAACAAGGATGCTGACCTCTTTTCGAATGAATCGGATCCACGTACGACTGTCGGCAATGATGCGAAGTTGCGGCTGTCCAATGTGACCCTCCTGGATGCGGAGAGTCTTTTCACGAATGGTCACCGTAGCCTGACGAGCCTCCAAGCCGATGAATGTAAAGTGGTACGTCGCATTGAGGCCCGCCGCCTGCTCGCGCTGGAACGTATTCGGAAGACCGCCCAAAAATTGAGCGATGGATTGCGGGCGAAGCCCATTCCCGACCCGCTTGACGGTCTTCTGAGGGAAGCGACGCCCGACGTGCGACTCGGCGTCCGAGCCAGGCACGACGTACACGGTTTCCGATTTTTGCTGGAGCGGCTTGACAACCTCGACGATGTCCGGACAGACCCCCAGGCAAGAGGCCGCCTTGTAGTTCGCGCCGAACGAAAGGCTTTGCCACATCGACGCTGACTCGGCATCGGCGACTTTTTCACGGTATTCCTCGGCATTTCGGCTATCGGCGATCTGCTCAACCCAATCCGTGAACCCGCTCATAAATTCCCGATAGTTGTGGGTGTAACAGGCGGAAAAATTGAAATAGCCGTCTGCTCCGATTGCGCCAGTCGGGCATTCCACACAGGGGTAATAGTCGAGCGGCTTGTTATAGGCGCTCACCGGTGCGTCCATCAGAATTGTTCCAAGAAGGATGAAGCTCCCGAACTTCGGATGTATCACATTGCGATGAATGCCCATTTGTCCCAAGCCGGCAGCAACGGCGGCGAGTTTATGCGAGACCACCCAGACCTTGCCCGGGAATCGATCCATCTCCATCGGGAAACCCATCGAAGGATTCATCGCACGAACCCCGCGCGCCTCAAGAACGGCGATAATTGCGCGGGCCACCTCGTTGATGTGATCGCCCGTGTGGTGAAATTCCAAATTCGCGACCGAACGTGCCGGCGTGCGGATCGGCTCTCTATTCATCCTGCACACGAAGCTGATGAGAGACTTGGTATAAGGGAATGCAGCCAGGATTCCCGGGCGATCAGTCGCCAATTCTGGTCGATCCATCTCCACAAAACCGACATCGTCTGCACCGGCATCCAGGCACAGTCTCCGAAGCCAATCCCCATCGAGGGGGCCCACTTCGCCAGCGCGCTCAGCGCCGGACGACCGTTCAAGAATCCGTTTGACGATTGGATGTTCTTCGAGGTTGACCATTAGGCGGCCTTCGTTGGGCTTATAAGATCTCTACGGTCATCACGCCGCCTGGATGGCTTATGAACCGTCAACGCGCCAAATTCATGATCTTCGAGCTTTAAGCTCTTCCCTTCAGGGAACAGGAACTTTCTCTTTATGAACAACCGTATCGAAACACCGATCAGGGCTATGCTTCCCAGCACAAATGCCCAGAATGCCAGATAAAGCACCAGGAGTACGGAAGCCGCGCTAAAGGATCCTAAGGTCTGCGTCACAACAATATTCATTCCCACACCGATGATGATTAGCGCCGTGGCACCTACGCCAACCCATTCCAATGGTTGGACGTTCTTACTCGTCTTCTTGCTCAGATGGAGCATCTTTGCTCAGCTCACTGGCGATCTTTTTGGCTATCGCCAGAATGGCTAGACCTTCTTCTTTGCTGGTTAGGGCATAAAATGTTCCCGACGGACCGCCTGGTGTTCAAAAACGAGAAAAGCAGGCAGGAAGCGGGATTTTCGATGAGCGAAGGTAGGAGTTACGCTTGAGCTAAAAGTCTGAAAAGTGGGAGCCCGTGCCGCCATACCGGCACGGTGCCGAAAAATCGGCTCCGGATTAACTCGGTTATGGGGTTGCCTTTGGTTGAGATATTCCCAACTTCTGTATTCTGGATTGCAAAGTGGTGCGTTTCATCCCCAGTTTCACCGCTGCGCCAGACGGACCACCAACCATCCAATTGCAATCTTCCAGTGCCCTGAGGATATGTCCCCGTTCTGTTTCTTCCAGTGTGCTTAAAATGCTTGTCGGATTGTGACGAGGTTTCAACTCTCCAAGCGGCACCTCCAGGTTTGGACCAGGAGATAGGATGACAGAGCGCTCCATCAAGTTTTCTAACTCTCTCACATTCCCCGGCCAAGCGTAACGACATAATGTGGTCATTGTCTCCGCTGCGATATTCATAATGGGCTTCTTCATCTGCTGAGCATATCGGTGTGTGAAATACCGGACTAACATTGGGACGTCTTCTGACCGTTCTCGGAGCGGGGGAACCACGATCGGAAACACCTTGAGCCGATAGTACAGATCACTGCGAAACTCCCGGTTGGTCACCATTTGCTCCAGGTTCCGGTTCGTCGCCGCGAGCAGCCGTGCATCAGCCCGGACAGTACGCGTGCTGCCCAAGCGTTCGAACTCCTGCTCTTGCAGGATGCGTAACAGTTTCGACTGCAATTCGAGCGGGATCTCACTCACCTCATCCAGGAAGATGGTGCCTTGGTGGGCCAACTCAAAGCGACCCAGCTTCTGGGCAATCGCCCCGGTGAATGCCCCCTTCTCATGGCCAAACAGTTCACTCTCCAATAAGCCGGTTGGGATTGCTGCACAATTCAACTTCACAAGCGCTCGGTCCTTCCGATCACTCAGTCTATGAATGGCACGCGCGATCAATTCCTTCCCCGTCCCCGTCTCGCCCTGAATCAAGACACAGGCATCCGTCGGGGCCACTTGGGACACCAGCTTCAGCATGTTTTTCAAGGGCTGGCTCTGCCCGACGATCTCAGTCCAATCATGGTGCGAATCGATTTCTTGTTGTAGATAGATATTCTCTGCGTTGAGGCGGCCCTTCATCCGCTCGACTGCTTCGTACAACTGGGCATTCTTGACTGCGATCGCAGCCTGAAGGGCGACGGTGCCGAGACGGTCGAAGTCATGCTCAGGGATGATGTGCTGACCGAACATGGCTAACACACCCAGCAGTTCCTCCTTGAAGATCAATGGATAGCCCGCAAACGAGCAGAGCCCGTTCTCTCGGAGCCACTGCTTGTTGGGGATCCGCTCATCGTTCAGAACATCGTTGGTGCAAACTGGCTTCCTGGAGGCCGCGATGTGCCCGATTTTTAGGGCACCGAGCGGGATCCGCCGATGTTCACCATTCAGATGTGTTGACAACCCGGAACTGGCTCTGAGGTGTAGACAGTTCGAGCGCTGCGAACAAAGGTCGGCCTTGAAGCATTCTTGGCAGAGGTCCCCGGGCCCCATTAGCCAGATCCGGGCAAAGGTAGCACCCAGCTCGTCGACCAGTCCTTGTGTGATCGTTGTGAGAACCTCCTCTACGCAGAGACTCGAGGTCATTTTGAGGGCGATGCGTTCCCAAAGAGTGGGATTGCATGTATGGGAGATCGCGGTCAAGGGCGGGGACTCCCGAATGACCAGTCGGAGAGGGAACGTCCCCGCCTCGGAGCATTACCTCTCCGCATGGGGAGCCTTCATTCTCCTACCGCTGCATCCAACTTACGGATTGTGTCTTGCGGTCTTTAAGCATGCCATGAGGTAACCTCTCCGGGCAAGAGCAGGTACCTAGTGACATTCCTGGTTTGTGCGGAGAACTGAATGCCGATCGTGCCGAGCGCTGCATCGGATACTCGGAGTCGTTCAGCCTCCTTCGTTCAGGCCCTGTTCAGCCAAAATAGAGCCAGCAGTGAGCAAACGAGAGTGATGATATCGAGCGGTTCTCTATACCAGGACCAATATGTCCATCGAGAGACTCTTGCGGAAAGCTCTGTGGATGGGGCCGAATTCAAGGGAATCTTTTGAAAAGCCACGTCCCGCTCCACACGCGCATGATGGTGTATGACGCAAGGCCAACCAACAATAGGCGGCGGACCGTCATGTCATCCCAAGCCAGGAAAAGTGAGAGGAGCATAAAGAGGGTGATCGCCCCATGCACGGGGATCCAGAACCGTTGCAAAGGCACCCCGGTGCCCCGCTGAATAATCGCAAAAGACGATGGAGGTGACGCACTCCAGAGAGGAGTCAGTACGACGTGTTCGAACAGGCCACCTCCGAACGCGCTCGCCAGAGAGAGACAAAGGAGAACCAGGGACCACTCAGTCATACTTTGAGTCATGATTCCATCCAGCTGATCCTGGACCACATTCACCGGATACCGCTTCACCCGATTCCGCGGGCCATGAGCGGAGCACAAAGGAGAATTCCAGTCACCCCAACTAACTCCCATATAACACGCGTACCCGTCGAAACTGAGAGTCTGTCACTTGAGGCAGGACATTTGCTTTGAGGTGTTTGTTCCATGACAGGAATATGACGGTCGGATAGATCGAGAGCAAAGCAACGGTGAGGAAGAGTGACATCTTCACGATAAAAAACATGTTATGGAAGTAGTACTCCGCTCCCTTTTCGAAAAAGAACACTCGTAAGAGACCAGCTGCCAATACTGTCCCCGCCGCGATTCCATACGCCAAATCCGCACGCTGAATCCTAATGGCCGATCTAAGGGTCAGATCGCGATCAAACAGTGCAAGCTCGGCAATCAACGCGCCAGCGAGAGTGAAGGCCGCAACATGGTGAAGGAAAGCACAAAATGCAGCTGCGTCCATAGGGTCTTATTCAGAGTATATGGACAAGGATGGGTAATGAAACACTCTCGGAATTTACAGGTAGGATTCGGTAAGGCTCGAGTTCGCAGCGCATCGTTCAGCGCTGGCTTGTCTTCAGCAACTCTTTCACCCGCTTCACAGCGAGGATTGAAACGTACTGTTTAATGCGCGCCCGATGGTGAAGACGATCAATCTGACTGTTCATAATTTCCTGCATGCAATCCAGGCGATCCTTATAGGAATTCGACACCGTAGGTAAACGGTCCGCGCCCTTAGGACCAACAGCAAGATTATCCGGGCAGTCATTCCGCGGTGAGTTGGCTTGCCTTCGGATTCAGACGACCGGCCTTGCGCGGAGGATTGCTCTTGGGTCGCACCCGGACATGATACTCCCGTTCTAGTTTCTGTTGGGCGCGAAGATCTCCGTCAGCAGCAATCTTGAACAGGAAGCGTCGATATTCCATTTCCTCGTTCAGCAGAGAAGACAACTGCACAAGTGCCTCCATCGTAGAAGTGGAGTGTACGACTCTAGGAGTGGCATGCTACAGACACGTTGCGAAGATGTTACATGGCAGTTAGATTAGGCAGAACATGTCTTATTCAATTCTCCGGTACCTGCATCTTGTCGGTATGACACTGGCAGGCGCTGGTCTGCTTGGGGTTTGGTACGAAGATCTCCGTTCACGGCAAATGCGAGATCTGTTGCTGTTCACCGAGGCTGTCCGACAAATCGCGGTATTCTATGATGGTATGGTTGTACCTGGCGCAATTCTCCTACTGGTTTCCGGGAGTTGGTTGATCGTGACTGTCTATGGAGGGTGGGACTTTCTCGGTTTGCCATGGCTGGTGGGAATGGTGCTACTCTTTGCTTTCGAGTTCATTGAAGGCAATTCCATTACGCGACTTTATTTTATGCGCCTTCGAAGGGCTACCATCGCCGCAGCAAAGCAAGGTACTGTTACATCAGAGCTTCAGAAGATACGCTGCGAACACCTCCCTACATTCACACATTTCCTGGATCTGCCGATACTATTTGTGATCATAGCCTTAGGTGTCATGAGACCTACTACATGGAGCCTTTTCTGGATCGGGACCATGATAGCGGTCGTTCTGGCCGCAATTCTCTCTCTCCTGATTCCACGAATGTATCCACTTGAGATCAATCCTCGCGTTCAACACTAGTTGTCTCGCAACAGCAACAAGAGGAACAGGAAATCAAAATTTTGAGGGAGGTTCCCAATTTTGTAGGGAGCTACCTAGCCAGTAAACAAAATTTTACTCGGGCTTAACACAGCGTTTGTCTGTGCGAAACAGACCGCTGTTACCTATTGAGTTATCATGCCACGTGAGCTCATTCAGATCATTGAAAACGACCCAGAATACGCTCGCCTACTCGAGCAGGCGTTCCAAAGAGCACACTACCGAACCAATATCGCCTATGATGGTGAGGCCGGCGTTCAGGCGGTCCGGCGATTGATCCCTGCCTTGGTTGTGGTCGATCTCACTCTGCCAGAACTGGCTGCGTATCGGGTGTGTCGGTTGTTGCAGAAAGGTCTTGATACACGGAGAATCCCGCTTTTGCTCATTACGGCGTTGGATAATCCGTTTTACCGTGCTATCGCCCAACAGCTAGGGGCCGACGATCTGGTCACGAAACCCGTCAACTTTCAGGAGATCGTAGAACGAAGCACACGCCTCATCCGACGGACTTCTTCATCTCAGCCCCTCTCGGATGGTATCCCCACGAGCCGCCTAGCCTGATCATGAATGACTCGATTATTCCGCAATACCCTATACTGTCCCCTCCGACTGGATGGGGCACCACCCCACCTGCAAACGCCGGTGCATATTGGTTTCTGAGTGAAAACAGCATGCAGCCGACTGTCGTTGACGTGAGTCTGAACAACGGACAGTTTTGTGTCAGATGGTTGGACCAAGACATACCGGCAAGCGAGTTGCGTGGACTCTGGCGAGGTCCCCTCCAACCCAACCAGCCTCGATGCTTAGACTAGACCGCCTAACAATAGGCTCAGACAGCTCTGATCGTTGCCGCTTTAACTGAGTACCTTAGTTACAGGTTGCCACCCCTTTTCAAAAGCATTCTTCACAACATCGCTGTCCTGTGCGTGGGACTTGGTCTCGCGTACCTTGGCACGATGGTGGATTCGTTATTGGGTATCGCTGCATTCGGTTCCGTTTTCGTAACGGTGGTAGCGGCGCTGCTTCTGCTAGTCGGCTTTCTCATCCGTGTATGGGCAGCAACCTATTTTTATACGCACAACATGCGTGTAATCTCACTCACACCTCAAACAACGCTCATCACATCTGGCCCATATCGTTTTTCGCGCAACCCGCTCTATCTCGGCGGAAATGTCTTCATTTTCTTCGGGGCAGCGCTATTTTTGGGATCACCAACGGCGTTTGTCGCGACGGCGATTCACATTCCCTTGATCGATCTCTTTATTAGCCGGGAAGAGAAGCAGTTAGAGCGAGAGTTCGGTGAAGAGTGGCGAGGTTACATAAAACGAGTGCGGCGATGGATTTAAGAAGTGAGTATTCCAAACGGTTCAAACATCCCAAGGCAGCAACTCAGCACGAGTTTATGAGTGGGTAAGTTCCCATGCGCATCCACACTAAGCGACTAGTGATCTTCTCCTTTTTTCTCACTAACTGTTGCTGGCAACCATCCTCCGCCCAGGGCTTTGTACAGCTGGACGACGGAGACGAGATGAAGCCGGCGGGTGGAGGCGAGTGAGAGTTCGGCGTCGAAGAGGTTCCGCTGTGCAATGAGGACATCCAGATAATTGGCAATCCCGCCTGTGTAACGCAAATTCGCCAGATGCAGCGCAGACTGCAGAGCCTTGACCTGTTTTTCTTGTGCGGTTTCCTGTTCAATCGATGTGGTGACGGCCACCAATGCGTCCTCAACTTCTCTGAAGGCGACAAGGATCGTCTGCTCGTATTGCGCGACAGCCTGCCTCGATTGTGCTTCAGTTGCTTCCTGTTGAAAGCCCAAAATCGTCGCATTGAAGAGTGGACCAGCCACGCTGGCACCAGCCACCCCGAAGAATGTGTCGTTGGTCACCATTCTGGATAAGTGGGGGCTGGCGATACCCAAAATCCCCGTGATGCTGATCTTGGGAAACCGGTCGGCCTTCGCCTGCCCGATTCTGGCCGTCGCCGCTGCCAACTGTTGCTCCGCCTGGACGACGTCCGGACGGCGGTGGAGCAGCTCCGAGGGAAGGCCGGCCGGCACGAGCGGAGGCATCACCTGTTCGGTCAGAACCCGGCCTCTCGAGATTTTTGTGGGATTCCTGCCGAGCAACACGCTAATCTCGTTCTCCTTCTGAACAATCTGACGCTTCAACTCTGCGATGCGAGCTGCTGCGTTCTCCCGCTCGGCCTCGAACTGGTCGACGTCCAGCTTGTTGATGTAGCCCTCACGGAATCGTGCCTTGGCCAGCCTCAGCGACTCATCCCACGCCTGGAACGTGCGCGTGGCGATTTCCAATTGCTGGTCGAACTGCCGCAGCTCGAAATAGGCTTGGGCCACGCCACCCACGATTTGGAGGATGATCGCTCGCCGGTTCTCTTCCCGGGCAAGCAAGTCCCCGAGCGCCGCCTCATTGGAGCGGCGAATCCGGCCCCAGAAATCGAATTCCCAGGCGAGATTCCCCTGGATATAGTAGTTAAACGGGTTAGGGAATCCGGGGAAGGCGACATTTTTCGTGTTGCCGAAGCCCGGTGCGTTGACCGTCGCATTCATTTGTGGAGCAAAATCGGTTCTGGCGATGAGTATCCGCGCGGCGAACTCGTCAACGGTCGCGACCGCTCGCTTGAGATCTTTATTTTCCTCCAGCGCAACACGAATCAGTCTTTGAAGTTCTTCGTCACGATAGAGCTCCCACCACGGCACATTCGCGAGAGATTGCAAATCTTTCTGTTCTTCGGCCATGCGGAACGAGTCGGACACTGGAATGCCAGGCCGGGCATAGTCCGGTCCCACCTTGCAGGAGATGAGCAATGGCATCAATCCCAGCAACAACGATCGGAGGATTATAGAGCGCATGGTTATCACCTCCACATGGCAGGAATAGGCGATAATTGATTAGACGGTCTTCCCGCCAACAGGAGCCTGTCTCGGCGTTGACGTTGGCGGCGGCTTGATGGGAGTACGACCGGTGACCCACTGGTTGATTTTTCCGATCAGTACAAAGAATAAGGGAACGAAAAAGATCGCGAGGAACGTGGCCGCCAGCATGCCGCCGAGCACGCCTGTGCCGATTGATCGCCGGCTGGCAGCACCGGCGCCCGAAGCAATCACCAGCGGCAGGACGCCCAATATGAAGGCCATTGAGGTCATGATGATGGGGCGGAAGCGCAGCCGGGCCGCCTCGACTGCCGACTCGATCAGGGAGCGGCCCTGCTCGTGTTGCTGGCTCGCGAACTCCACAATGAGAATGGCATTTTTTGCGGAGAGGCCGATCAGCGTGACGAGCCCGATTTGAAAGTAGATGTCGTTATTCATGCCTCGCAACCACACCGCCGACAAGGCACCAAAGACGCCGAAGGGCACCGCAATAATCACGGCAAAGGGGATGGTCCAGCTCTCGTATTGCGCAGCAAGGACTAGAAACACCATGAGGAGTCCAAACCCAAAGGCCAGTACTGATTGGGTGCCTGCCCTGTGTTCCTGGAAGGAAATCCCACTCCAGTCAATCCCATAGCCTTGTGGCACCAACACCTCCTGCGCTACCCGTTGCAGCGCATCCAACGTTTGTCCGGAACTGGACCCCGGACTCGAGGCCCCGAGGACCAGCGCGGTATTGTACCCGTTAAAGTGTGTCACTGGATCTGGTCCGCTCGTGGATTCGGTGCTGACCACGGTGTCGAGCGGAACCATGTTCTGTCCCCGGCCTTGACCGTTACTCGCTCGAACATAAATCTTAGAGAGGTCCTGCGGAGTCATCCGATATTGGGCTTCTGCTTCAGTTTGAACCCGATAGACTCGCCCAAATTTCACGAAATCGTTGATATAGAAATTTCCGAAGTACGCCTGCATCGTATCGAAGACTTCGGAAATGGGGATCCCGAGGGCTTTGGCCCGATCGCGGTTGATATTGGCGTACAGTCGAGGTGCAGTGACTCGAAAGCTGGTGCTGATGGCACCGATCGCAGGGTCTTGCTTGGCTTTGGCGATGAATTCTTTGGCTACGGCCGCGAATTTCTTGAAGTCCCCGCCGCTGGGATCCTGGAGTTGAACAGAGAACCCGCCCGTCGCGCCGAGACCACGGATCGAAGGAGGGTTGAAGGCCAGCACAACCGCGTCACGGTACTTTCCGAACTCCTTGAAGGCCGCACCGATCAATGCCTTTGCATGTAGAGAAGGATCCTTCCGCTCATCCCAGGGCTTGAGCGGCACAAATGTCGTGGCCATGTATGTTCCACGAGTATTGAAGACAAAATTCTGACCGACCAGTTCAACGGTCCCGTACACGGGAGGATTCGAGAGAATAAATCCTGCGACCTTGTCCATCACGGCAGTAGTCCGTTTCTTCGATGCCCCGTCGGGAAGCAGTGAGACCATAATGATGTAGCCCTGATCCTCGTCCGGCAAGAACCCGGATGGCGTCACACGGAAAAGCGTCACCGCAAAGAACACGACGATGCCGAACAAGGCGAGCGAGAAGATTGAGCGTGCGATGGTGGTGCCAACGGCACCGGCATA
>Ga0126383_10002504_pt1 | contig 11874 bp, 11 predicted proteins | sample PanSoiMetPlot_35_FD_96882 | JGI IMG/M metagenome (GOLD analysis project Ga0126383, IMG submission 96882) | Tropical forest soil microbial communities from Panama - MetaG Plot_35 | ecosystem: Environmental > Terrestrial > Soil > Tropical forest > Bulk soil | place: Panama | collected 2016-02-17
TCGAGGAGGCCGAGCGGCACGGCGCCCATCCCATCATCCGCGTGGCGCCGCAGACGCCGCCGCAGGGGTTCGCCCTCGGGCTGCGCGGGGCGTACCAGTGGTCCAACGCCTGGGTCGCCCTTGCAGCGCTCAACGCGCTGCCGCCGCCGTTCGGCCCATTTGGTCCCTGGGTACCTGCGAGCTTCGAGTCGGCGTACATGCCGGGCCGATTCGACGTGCGCGGACGCTGGATCTTCGACGTCGCTCACAATCCCGACGGGATGAACGTCCTGGTCGGGGCGCTGCGCGAATTCGGACCGCCGCGTCCGTTACACGCGCTCGTCGGTATCCGTAATGACAAGGACTGGCGGGCGATGCTCGACACGCTCGCCCCGGTCGTCGACCGGCTAGTGTTGACGGTGGCGCCATCGGTGCCGGGGCACCAGCGTTGGCAGGCGAGCGATATCGGCGACGAGGGTCTCGCCGCGGCGGGGATTCACTTCGAGCCGGACTTCAACGCCGCGCTCGCCGGGATTCAGGACGGCGCGCGGACGGTGCTCGTCACCGGGTCGTTCCACACCGTCGGCGACGCGATGGCGCGCTTGCCCGGGTTCGCGCCGCTCGGCTAAATTCTTGCGATGCAAGGGAAAGCGCTTCCCGGCTTTCGCGAGTTTTACCCCGACGAGTTAGGCCTTCGCAACCACATCTTCGCCATCTGGCGCGGCGTCGCCGCACGCTACGGATTCGAGGAGTACGACGGGCCACCCCTCGAGCCGCTGGAGCTGTACACCCAGAAGAGCGGGGCCGAGATCGTCGGGCAGTTGTACGCGTTCACGGACAAAGGTGAGCGGGAGGTGGCGCTGCGGCCGGAGATGACGCCGACGCTGGCGCGGATGGTCGGCGCCCGGGCCCAGGCATTGAAAAAGCCGATCCGCTGGTTTGCGATCCCTCAGTTGTTCCGCTACGAGCGGCAGCAGCGGGGGCGGCTTCGAGAACACTTTCAGCTCAATATGGACATCATCGGCGAGGCCGGCGCACTCGCCGACGCCGAGCTGATCGCGGCGGCCGTCGATGTGATGCGCGCCTGCGGGCTCTCGGCCCGGGACGTACGGGTGCGGGTTTCGGATCGACGTGTGCTGCAGGCGCTGCTCGCGGGCATGGGCGTCGCGGCGGGCCAGCTCGACGCCGCCTATGCCGCTATCGATCGCAGTGAACGGGTGCCGCGGGAGGCGCTGGCGGAAGGGCTGCAGGCGGCGGGATGCTCCCAGCAGACCATCGACGGCATTTTTCGTGTCGCCGGGTTGCGGGATCTCGCGCCTGTTACCGGCGAGCTCGCCGCGATCGGCCAGTCCGACGTCGGGGCGCCGCTCGCGGAGGTCCACGGCGCGCTGCAGGCGATGGGGCTGGGCGAGTTCATCGACGTCGATCTGTCGATCGTGCGGGGCCTCGCCTACTACACGGGGACGGTGTTCGAGCTGTTCGACGCTTCGAAGTCGCTGCGCGCCATCTGTGGCGGCGGGCGCTACGACGGCCTGCTCAAGGCCCTGGGCGGTGTAGATCTCCCGGCGCTGGGGTTTGGGATGGGCGACGTCGTCCTGGGTGAGTTGTTGAAGGAGCATGGTGTGGCTCCGAAACTGGCGTCGCGACTCGACGGGTTCTTGATTTGCGTCGGAGCCGACGATTATCCGACCGTCCTGCGGCTGGCGCACGACCTGCGCGACGCCGGGCTCGCGGTCGAATACAGCCTCAAGCCGCAGGCGGTCCGCAAGCAGCTGGAGCTGGCCGCAGCGCGCGCCGCACCGCGCGCCGTCATCATCGGCCCCGAGGAGCGCACCGCGGGCACCGCCGTGGTGCGGGATCTCATGGGAGGGACGGAGCGGGCCGTGCCGCTCGGGACCGTCGTGTCGGAGCTGCAACGATCATGACCGAGCCTGTCAATCTCGCGCAGAAGCTCGCGCGCATCCGGTCGCACTGGGAGCCCAAAGTCGTCGGCGAGCTGAATGGTCAACAGGTGAAGCTCGTGAAGTTCCTCGGGCCCTTCGTTTGGCACCACCACGACGACGAAGACGAGCTGTTCTACGTCGTGAAGGGTCGCTTCCGCATGGAGTATCGCGACCGGACGGTGTGGATCGAGCAAGGAGAGTTCGTCATCGTGCCGCGGAAGGTCGAGCACCGGCCGGTGGCCGATGAGGAGGTCGAGGTGATGCTGTTCGAGCCGGCGAGCACGTTGAACACCGGCAACGTCCGCAACGAGCGGACGCGGGATGTGCTGGAGCGGCTCTAGACTCTCATCCGCAAGGCAGGCATGGCCCAGGCGCAGAAGATCACGCCACGCGCGCAGGACTTCAGCGAGTGGTACAACGACGTCATCATGCAGGCGGAGCTGGCGGATTATTCTCCGGTGCGCGGCTGCATGGTCATTCGTCCCAACGGCTACCGTATCTGGGAGCTGATGCAGCGCGCCCTGGACGACATGATCAAGGCGTCCGGCCACCAGAACGCCTACTTCCCGCTGTTCATCCCGCAGAGTTTTCTGGCCAAGGAAGCCGAGCACGTCGAGGGGTTCGCGAAAGAAGTCGCGCTCGTCACACATACACGGCTCAAAGCGACGGGGAAGACCGGAGCGGCGGCGGTCACTCCCGATCCGGAATCGGCGTTGGAAGAGCCGCTGGTCGTGCGGCCCACCTCCGAGACGATCATCTACGCGATGTTCGCGAAGTGGATCCAGAGCTACCGCGACCTGCCGCTGCTGCTCAACCAGTGGTGCAACGTCGTGCGCTGGGAGCGCCGCACGCGCCTGTTCCTGCGCACCACGGAGTTCCTTTGGCAGGAGGGGCACACGGCGCACGCCGATGAAGCGGACGCCGAGCGCGAGGCGCGCACTATCCTGGGGATCTACCGCTCGTTTTCCGAAGACTGGCTCGCGATGCCGGTGATCACCGGGGTCAAGACCGAAAGCGAAAGGTTCGCCGGGGCGTTGCGCACCTACGCGATCGAAGCGTTGATGCAGGACCGCAAGGCGCTACAGGCCGGGACGAGCCACAACCTCGGCCAGAACTTCGCCAAGGCGTTCGAGGTGCAATACCAGACGGCGGCGGGTGACCAGGAGTACGTGTGGAACACTTCCTGGGGAGTGACCACCCGGCTCATCGGCGGGCTGATCATGACGCACTCCGACGACTTCGGGCTGATCTGTCCGCCGCGGCTCGCCCCGGTGCAGGTGGTACTGGTACCGATCTGGAAGTCCGACGACGAGCGCGCCAAAGTGCTGGAGGTGGGCGAGCGGGTGCGCGGCGACTTGCAGGGGGCCGGCCTGCGCGTCACGCTCGATGCCCGCGATTCGCTGAAGCCGGGGGCCAAGTACTTCGAGTGGGAGGCGCGCGGTGTTCCGTTGCGGCTGGAGATCGGGCCTAAGGACGTCGCGGCGGGGCAGGCGATGAGCGCCCGGCGCGGGGGCGGCAAGGCTCCGCTGCCGCTGGCGGGGATCGCAGCTGCGGCAACGCAAATCCTGGACGAGATGCAGAGCGGGCTGCTCGGCACGGCGCGCGAGCGGCGCGAAGCCGCGTCCATTCGCGGCGTCACCAAGTCGCAGTTCATCGAGTTCATGAAGGACAAGGGCGGATTCGCGTACGGCGGATTCTGCGGCGACGCCGCATGCGAGGCGGCGATCAAGGAAGAAACGGCGGCGACGGTCCGCGTGCTGCCCGATCCCGAGTTCCGGTCTCCGGAGGCTCCCGCCACGTGTATGTGGTGCGGACGCCCGAGCATCGCCGAGGCGGTGTGGGCACAGGCCTACTAGCCGTCGACCCGGCGCTGCTCGAGGCCATTGCCAAGCGCGCCGGCACGCCCGTCTACGTCTATTCCGCCAATCTCATCCGGGCCCAGTACCACGCCCTGGACGATGCGCTCAAGGGAATCCCGCACCGCATCTGCTATTCGGTGAAGGCGAACGGCAACCTCGCGGTGCTGCGGGTGCTGCAACAGGCCGGGGCGGGGGCCGATATCGTATCGCTCGGCGAGCTGCGGCGCGCGCGCGCCGCCAGGTTCGCGCCCGATACCATCGTCTTCTCCGGCGTCGGTAAGACGGCAGCGGAGATCGAAGAGGCGGTCGCGGCCGGGATCGGTTTCCTCAATATCGAATCGACGAGCGAGCTCGACGTCGTGAGCGCCGTGGCCCGGCGGTTCGGCGGGAAGGTACGGGTGGGGATCCGTGTCAACCCCGACGTGGCGACGGAGACGCACCCCTACACGAAGACCGGCGAGAAGACGGCGAAGTTCGGGATTCCCTTCGACGACGTCGTGAACGTCGCCCGGCGCATCGCCGCCGACGAGCATCTCGAGCTGCGGGGGCTCGCGATGCACCTCGGTTCCCAGCTCACCGACGTCGCGCCGTACCATCGCGGGACGGTCAAGCTGCTCGAGCTGGTCGCCGCGGTACGGGCCTCCGGGATCGCGACGCTCGAAGCGCTGGATGTCGGCGGTGGACTGGGCGTCCGCTACCACGACGAGCACGCGCCGGCCCCCCGGGTGTTCGCCGAGGCTGTGGTTCCCGCGATCAGCGCCGCCGGGCTCAAGCTGCTGTGCGAGCCGGGCCGCTACCTGGTGGCGAACGCCGGTATTCTGCTGACTCGCGTGCTGTATGGAAAACATGCCGGCGGCAAGGAATTCGTCATCGTCGATGCCGGGATGACGGATTTCGTGCGACCCAGTCACTACAACGCCCATCACGATATCGTCCCCTTGAAGGATGGGGCCCGTCCCGAACGGACGGTCAATATCGTGGGGCCGATCTGCGAGTCGGGCGATTTTCTGGCGTTGGACCGGCGGCTGCCGGCGGTCGAGCCCGGCGAGCTGCTCGCCGTGCTGGGCACGGGGGCCTACGGCTTCGTCATGAGCTCGACCTACAACCAGCGGCCGCGGCCTCCGGAGGTCATGGTGGAGGGGGACCGGTTCTTCATCGCCCGGCCGCGTGAGACCCTCGAGGACCTGGTGCGCGGCGAGGTCGCCGAAGGGAAGAGCTGGATCTCGGCATGAACCGGATTCTCATCCTCGACTACGGCTCGCAATTCACGCAGCTGATCGCGCGGCGGGTGCGCGAAGCGCACGTCTACTGCGAGATCCACCCGGCGCGCCGCGGCACTGATCTCGCGTTCATCAAGCAGTTCGCTCCTTCCGGCATCATTCTCTCGGGCGGCCCCAGCTCCGTGTTCGATCCCGGGGCCCCCACCGCCGACCCGGCGATCCTGGCGCTCGGCGTCCCCGTGCTCGGAATCTGCTACGGCATGATGTTGATCATCCACCTCACGGGGGGGAAGGTGATCGCCGCGCCGGAGCGCGAGTACGGGCGCGCCGACATCACGGTGCTGGAGGGGACGGGGTTGTTCGCGGGATTCGAGCCGCAGACGACTACGACGGTGTGGGCGAGTCACGGGGACCGCATCGGTGCCGCACCGCCTGAATTCCGCGCGATCGCGTCGAGTCCCAATGCGCCGATTGCCGCATTCCAGCATGCGAACGCGCCGGTCAGCGGCCTGCTCTTCCATCCCGAGGTCGCGCACTCGGTGCGTGGCGGTGAGATCCTCGAGAATTTCCTGTTCGGCATCTGCCGCTGCACGCCGGACTGGACGCCGGGGCACTTCATCGAGCAGACGGTGGCGCGAATTCGCGAGCAGGTCGGGTCCGCGTCGCGTGCGATTTGCGGACTGTCCGGCGGCGTTGATTCGGCGGTCGCGGCGGCGTTGGTGCATCGCGCCATTGGCAACCGTCTGACCTGTATATTCGTGGACCATGGACTGTTACGCCTGCACGAGCGGGAGCAAGTGGAGCGCACGTTCCGCAAACACATGGGCATCGACCTGCGGGTAGTGGATGCCAGCGCCCGGTTTCTCGGCGAGTTGTCCGGGATCGACGACCCGGAAGAGAAACGGCGGCGCATCGGGCACACCTTCATCGACGCGTTCGAAGACGCGGCCCGGCAGGTCGAAGGGGACGTCGGGTTCCTGGTGCAGGGCACGCTCTACCCCGACGTCATCGAGTCGAGCTCGCCGCGCGGCGGCCCATCGGTCACGATCAAGACGCATCACAACGTGGGTGGGTTGCGGCCCGACCTGCCGTGGGTTCTGGTCGAGCCGCTGCGCGAGCTGTTCAAAGACGAGGTTCGTCAGGTGGGCCGGGAGCTGGGGCTCCCCGAGGAGATCGTGGGGCGGCACCCGTTCCCCGGTCCGGGACTCGCGATCCGGGTCATCGGTCCGGTGAGCGGCGAGCGGCTCGACCTGCTGCGCCGTGTGGACGCGATCTACATCGAGGAGATCCGGGAGGCGGGGCTGTACGACCAGATCTGGCAGGCGTTCGCCGTACTGTTGCCGATCCGCTCGGTCGGCGTGATGGGGGACGGGCGCACCTACGAGCACGTAGTGGCGCTGCGGGCCGTCACCAGTCGCGACGGGATGACGGCGGACTGGTTCCCGTTTCCTCCCGAGGTCTTGGCTCGCATCTCGAACCGGGTGATCAACGAAGTCCGCGGAGTGAATCGGGTGACCTACGACGTCAGCTCCAAACCCCCGGCAACGATCGAGTGGGAATGACCGGCCCCGTCATGAACCGCCGCGGGTTCACCCTCATCGAGCTGATCGTGGTGGCGGTGATCCTCGGTCTCCTGGCGTCGATCGCGATCGAGCGGTTCGCCAACACGAAGGAGAAGACCTATCTCGCGGCCATGAAGGCGGACCTGCGGAATCTCATCACCGCGGAGGTCGTGTTCTCGACCGACTCCCTGCGCTTCACGACAGTGATCGGCTCGGGGGGATTGACGTACAGCGTCACGACGGGGAACACCGTACCGTCGATCGTCCTGACGGGCGACGGCTTCACGGCGAAGATGGGCAATACCAATACGGCTCGGACCTGCGTCATCTTCATGGGGAGTACGCCCCTCGCCCCGGCCACCAACGAGGGCGAGCCTGCCTGTAGCTAGATGTTCTTTTCTTCCAACAGCTTCAGGAATTCCGCGGGCTGTGCAAGCGATTGCAATTGTTCGGGAACGTCGGGCTCTTTGGCGAACTGGGCGATCTTTCCGAGCACCGGGAGGTACTGGTTGGAGACTTCGAGCGGCGGAGCCACGATCAGAAAGAAATAGTTGACGGGCTTGTCGTCGATTGCCTTGAAATCGATCCCAGCGAGCTTGCGCCCGAACGCGACACGCAGCCGGTTGACGACGAGCGAGCGGCAGTGGGGGATGGCGATGTTCTGGCCGATACCGGTGGAGCCGAGGGTCTCGCGCCGCTTCAACATCTTGTAGAGCATCCCGTCGGCCTTCTCATCGAGCTTCAGCAGGCCCACGAGCTCCTTGAGCACGGCGTCCTTCGAATCACTCTTCAGATTCAGATCGATCGCGTCTTGGGAGAAGAATTCACGCAGGTGCAAGTGGCCGTCCCTAAGCGAAGGTGCGGCGCTTAACGTAATGACGAGTTGCTCTAGGCGCAACGCGCTATTACGTTGGTGCGCATGAAGTTCCCGTACCGCGTGGCATATGACGTGCCGTTGTTTCTCGCCCCCATGGCCGGGGTGAGCGAGGCGCCGTTCCGGCAAATCGCCCGGGACTTCGGCGCCGACGTCGTGGTGTCGGAGTTCATTTCCTCGGTCGGCGTTTCACTCGGCATCAAGCGCGTACTGGCCGACATGCGGTTCGAAGAGTGCGAACGGCCGATCGGCATTCAGCTGTACGGGGCCGAGCCCGAGACGATGGGCCGGGCCGCCGCCATGGTCACCGAGCTGTTCGAGCCCGATTACGTCGACATCAACTTCGGCTGCCCCGTCAAGAAGGTGGTCCGCAACAACGGCGGATCGGGCTGCCTCAAGGACATGTCGCTCGTGGGGTCGATCATCGGAGCGGTCCGTGCCGCCACCCACCTGCCAGTCACCGTAAAGATCCGCAGCGGGTGGGATGACGCCCAGCGCGACCCGGTAGCCATCGCACGTCGTTGCGAGGATGCCGGGGCCCAGGCACTCGCCTTGCACCCCCGCACGCGGACCCAGATGTACAACGGCGCCGCCGATTGGGACGAGATCGCACGCGTCGTGGAGGCGCTCACCATCCCGGTGATCGGCAACGGCGACATCCGTACCGCCCGTGATGTTCTGGCGATGCGGCGGCACACCGGGTGCGCCGGAGTGATGGTGGCGCGCGGTTCGTTCGGCAATCCGTGGATCTTCTCGCAGGCGCGCGATCTGCTTCAGGGCATGCCCATGCGCCCCGACCCGACGTCCGAGGAGCGCTTCGCCGTGGCCCTGTCGCATGCGCGTCTGGCGTTGCGGTTACAGGGCGACACGCGCAAGACCGCGCTCGAGTTTCGCAAGCACCTCGGCTGGTACACCCGCGGGCTGCCGGGCTCGGCCGAGCTGCGGCAGCGCCTCTTCGCCATTGAGTCGATGCAGGAGGCGGAAACGATCTTCGCCGCCTACCTCGCCGACCACGCTCTCACGGTCGCGCCGCTCGCCTCGGCGGCAGCATGACCGGCGGCGACCTCGGGCCCCCGCCCGAGCAGCTGCCGTTCGCAACGATCGATCACCTCCGGCCGCTCACCCAGGGCCACCAGGAGGTGATTTTTGCGCAGGGCAAGACGCCGAACCAGGTCGTCGCTATCGCCGAGCGGCTGGTCTCGGCGAGCAACATGTTTCTCGCCACTCGGACGGAAGCCGATCATCGGAGCGCTCTGGGAGAGCGGTTCCCGCGGGCGCTGGTGAACGAGCTCGGCCGCACCGTCTATCTCGCGCAGGACCCCGAGCCGCCCGCCAGCGGCCGCGGGACCGTCCTGGTCGTCACGGCGGGCACGGCGGATCTTCCCGTCGCGGAAGAGGCGGCGGTGACGGCGCGGGCGTTCGGGAACCGGGTCGATCGTCTGACCGACGTGGGCGTGGCGGGGATTCATCGCGTCCTCAGTCAAGCGAGCGTGCTGCGCAGTGCGGCTGTGGTCATCGTCGTGGCCGGGATGGAGGGAGCGTTGCCGAGCGTCGTGGGAGGGCTGGTCCGGGTCCCGGTCATCGCGGTACCGACGAGCGTCGGATACGGCGCCTCGTTCGGCGGACTCGCAGCGCTCCTCGGGATGCTCAACTCGTGCGCTGCCGGCGTCACCGTCGTGAACATCGATAACGGCTTCGGCGCGGCCGCCGCGGCCAGTCGCATCAATCACCTGTGAAGCGTACCGGCGGGGAGTGGCTCGCGCGCGGTCTGCGCGCGGCGGGACTGGTGTGCTGCGTGGTGGCCATCTGGCGGGGCGGGTGGTTGGGACTGCTGGGTGCGGTGGGGGGCTTCTCCATCGCCTACGGCATCCGCATCGCCCGGGTGCTGCGGACGTGGCTGCACGAGCAGGTGCCCGTCACCCCGTCCGACCTCGCTCATACGCTCGACCTGTTGCGGCGCGCGCACGACGCGATCGCGGCGTGGGCGGTGGGGATCGACGAAGAAGAGGTCGAGGCCTACGGCGACCCCAAGCCGGGCACGCCGGTGCGGGAGCGCGGCGGCGCCATCGTGCAGCTGGCCTCGGTGGACGGCCGCACGCACGTCGCCCGCGAAGACGAAGGGACCTATGTGGCAGTGGGCGATTTCCCGTACGGGGCGGGACTGCTGCTCTCCGAGCGCGACGCCGATCCGGAGATCGCCCAGGCGGTGACCGAAGAGCTGCGACGCATCGTGGCGGCGATGCGGCTGGCGGAGCTCGAGGTCCCCGAAGGCCAGTTCCAGCTCGTCGCCCGTCAGCTCGCGATGATCGCGGCGGGCGCGCAGACGCTGGAGGGTGTCGCCAAGGCAGGCGCCGAGCTGGCCCAGCAGCTGGCGCAACGCGGCACGGCCGTCGTGATCCTCGACGCCACCACGCAGGCGGCACAGGTGCTCGCCGTTTCCACGGCCGCCGATCGCCGGCTCGCCGGGCTCAGCCTGTCCCCCGACGCCCCGGCGATCCGCGCGATGCAGACCGGTCTGCCGGTCGTGACCCAGGTGAACGAGGACATCTTCGGCCCCGGCGTCCCGGAGCGGCGGCGCCAGGAGCGTGCCGGTCAGGCGTACCCGCTGATGGACGGCCATTTCGCGATCGGCGCGCTGGTGCTCCTGGGACCGGCGATTCTCCCCGAGTCTCCGCTCGCCGACCAGGTCGGTCAGCTGGTAGCAGAGCTGGGGCCGCGGCTCGCCGCTGCCCGCGCCGTACACGAGGCGGAGCAACGAGCCGTGGTCGATCCGCTGACCGGACTGCGCAACCGGCGGGAGTTCGAGCGCCAGATCGAATCGTTCCGGGCGAAGCAGCAGGAGCGCGGCGACCGCGGGCCGACGGAGCCCGTGACCCTCGTGTACGCCGACCTCGATCGCTTCAAGGCGCTCAACGATGGCTTGGGGCACGCGGCCGGAGACGCGGCGCTGCGCCACTTCGCCAGCGTGCTGTCGAAGCAGATCCGCGACCGCGATCTCGTAGCACGCATCGGCGGCGAAGAGTTCGCCGTTTGGCTCCCCGGGACGCCGTTGTCGGAAGGAATGGAGGTCGCCGAGCGCATCCGGCGCGCGGTGGAGACGGAGTCGTGGCACTGGAACGGCTCGCGGTATCCCCTCACGGTGTCGTGCGGCGTTGCCGCTTTCCCGGAAAGCGTGGGTGACGTGAACAACCTGCGGGGCACGGCCGACGCCGCGTTGTACCGGGCCAAGCAGGATGGTCGCAACCGCGTGGCGCAGGCCTCTCCCTACGTCCCCTGACCGATGAAACGCAAGGAAGTGGCCAAGGCCTTCCGCGTGAAGGATGGCGACGGCTTCCGTCTCTCCCGCGTCGAGCCCGCCGAGACGCTGGGGTTCAAGTCCAAGGAGGAGGTCGCGGACACCGTCGCCCGCGGTGTCGAGCGATTGTCGGCCTTGCAGGAAAAGTTGTACGCGCAGGACCGCTGGGCGGTGTTGCTCGTCTTCCAGGCGCTGGACGCCGCCGGCAAAGACAGCACGATCAAGCACGTTATGTCCGGGGTGAACCCGCAGGGGTGTGAGGTCTTCTCCTTCAAGGCTCCTTCGAATGAGGACCTGGATCACGACTTCTTCTGGCGCGCCGCCAGGTCTCTGCCCGAGCGCGGCCGCATCGGCATCTTCAACCGCTCGTATTACGAAGAAGTGCTCGTCGTCCGCGTGCATCCCGAGATCCTCGCACGCCAGAAGCTTCCCGACGCCGTCGTGACGAAACACCTCTGGAAGGAACGGTTCGAGGACATCGTCGCGTTCGAGCGACATCTCGCCCGCAACGGCACGCTGATCCTGAAGTTCTTCCTCCACGTTTCGCGGGCGGAGCAGCGCCGGCGCTTTCTCGAGCGGCTCGACAAGACGGCCAAGAACTGGAAGTTCTCCGCCGCCGATCTCGCCGAGCGGCAGCACTGGAACGCGTACATGCATGCGTACGAGGAGATGATTCAGCACACGGCGACCGCCGGCGCGCCCTGGTACGTCGTCCCCGCGGATCACAAGTGGTTCACGCGACTCGTCGTTATGGAAGCGATCATCGAGGCCTTGGAGAAGCTCGATCTCGCGTTCCCGAAAGTGCCACCGCAAGAGCGCAAAGCGTTGAAGGCGGCCCGCGCCGCACTGGAGCGGGAAGGAAACGCTTGAATTCGCGGCACGACGCCGCTACCGTTCGCCGCTTGAGAAGGGGGGCGACAGGTTTCGACGGGTTTGGTGAGGAAATCGTTGCGTGCCCAGGTCGTCAGTCACCTGGCTAAACAACTGGCAACTGCACAACTGCCAATTCAAACCTGGCACTGGCTGCGTAAGCTTCGGCTTCACGCACCTGCGTGAGTGGCAGCTCGCCTGAGGCGGCGCTCACGTATCGCAAATTCGGGCTGGTGTGATTCGGGGCCTGAACGAATCGCATGAGAGCTGAA
>Ga0126383_10002505_pt1 | contig 11873 bp, 9 predicted proteins | sample PanSoiMetPlot_35_FD_96882 | JGI IMG/M metagenome (GOLD analysis project Ga0126383, IMG submission 96882) | Tropical forest soil microbial communities from Panama - MetaG Plot_35 | ecosystem: Environmental > Terrestrial > Soil > Tropical forest > Bulk soil | place: Panama | collected 2016-02-17
GGCCAGGAGCGATTTCTATCCCAGGTTCAGCCACACGGACTTCAATTCCGTGTAGTGTTCAATCGCATGCATGCCCAATTCACGGCCAAAGCCCGAGTTCTTGAAGCCGCCAAAGGGCACCGCAGCGTCCATCATTCCGTAAGTGTTGATCCACACCAGCCCGGCGCGAAGCGCGCGCGAGACCCGATGCGCCCTGGTCACATCGCGCGTCCACACCGCCGCCGCCAAACCGTAGGGGTTGGAGTTGGCCTGTTCGATTGCCTGTTCGACGTCGTCGAATGCAAGCACTGCCAGCACCGGCCCGAAAATCTCTTCCTGGGCGATCTTCATCTGATTGTTGACGGCACCGAAGATGGTGGGCTCTACGAAGAAGCCTTTGCCGCCATCCACAGGCACGCGCTTTCCACCGGTCAACAGCTGCGCGCCTTCCTTCTGTCCAAGCTCCACGTAGCCCAGCACCCGGTCCATCTGCTCGCGGCTGGTAATGGCGCCGAGGCGGGTTTTGGGGTCAAGGGGATCGCCGGGTTGGAGCTTCCTGGCGCGCGCCACCAGCTTGTCGACGAACTGGTCCTGCACTTTGCGTTCGACAAACAACCGCGATCCTGCGTTGCAGCACTCGCCCTTGCCATAGAAGATTCCGTTGATCGCACCCTTGACGGCGCTGTCGAGATCAGCGTCGGCAAAAACAATATTGGGAGACTTGCCGCCCAGCTCAAGCGTCAGGCGCTTGAGCGTGTCGGCCGTGCCGTGCATGATCTCCTTGCCCACCGCCGTTGATCCCGTAAAAGCGATCTTGTCGATGCCGGAGTGACGAACGATGGCTTTGCCGACCTCGGGCCCGCCCGTCAGGATGTTGATCACGCCGGCCGGCATGCCCGCCTCGATCGCCAATTCTCCGAAGCGAAGGGCGGTCAAGGGAGTTTGCTCGGCAGGCTTCATGACTACCGTATTGCCGCATGCCAGTGCGGGTCCCAGCTTCCAGGAGGCCAGCAGCAGCGGGAAATTCCAGGGGATAATCATCCCCACTACCCCTACGGGTTCACGCAGTGTGTAGGTAAACGCAGTCTCGAAGCTGTTCACGGTTTCGCCGTGAATCTTCGTGGCCCAGCCCGCGTAGTAGCGGAGGACGTCCACCACCATGGGGATATCGACGAACCGGGACTCGAAAATGGGTTTGCCGTTGTCGAGCGTTTCCAGTTCTGCCAGGGCTTCGAGGTTCTTCTCGATGAGGTCCGCCAGCCGCCAGATCAATCGTCCCCGTTCGCTGGCCGACATCTTCCGCCACGTACCGCTGCGATCCTCAAATGCCTTGCGCGCCGCGGATACTGCCCGGTCGACATCCTGCGCCGAAGCCTCGACCACATCGGTCAACACTTCCTCGGTCGCCGGATTGATGGTCGGGAACTTCTTCGCCCCGTCGATCCACTGCCCGTCAATCAGCAATCGGCCCGGCCGGATTTCCACTTTGCTCGCTGTCGTCATATTCCCGAAACCTCGAAGTACAGAGGGCACAAAGGGTCACGAAATCCGTTTTGCGAGCTCGCGCCCCTTGTGGTTTCAATTTTCAACCCGCGACTACTTCGCGGTGAACGTGGCCGGCCTCTTCTCCACATACGCCGCCAGCCCTTCTTTCGCGTCTTCGCTCTGGAAGAGCAACTGCTGGTTCTCACGCTCGACAGCGAGAGCCGATTCCATGGGAATCTCCCAGCCGGTCTGCACCGCACGCTTGATGCGTCCCACAGCCTTGGCCGCCTTGTTGGGCGGGCAAAACTGGCGGGCGTACTCCATGATGTTTTCCATGAAGTTGTCGCGCTCGAAGATGTCATTGACGATGCCCAGTTCCTTGGCCTCTTCGAACGAGAAGGTGTTGCCTGTCACCATCAGTTCGATCGCGCGGCTCTTGCCCACAATCCTCGACAGACGCTGCGTCCCGCCGGTTCCCGGCAGTACGCCCAGGTTGACCTCCGGCAGTCCGATCTTGCCCGCATCCTTGCGGGCGATGCGGATGTCGGCGGCCATGGCGATCTCGAGTCCTCCGCCTACGGTATGGCCGTTGAGGGCCGCGATCACCAGCTTGGGCGTGTGCTCCAGCCGCAGCAGGGTCTCGTTGGCATGCAGGCAGAAGTAGTACTTGAAGGTCGGATCGACGCTGGCCAGCATGCGGATGTTGGCCCCCGCGGAGAAGAACTTGTCACCCGAACCGGTGAGCACGATCACGTAGACGCCGTTGTCCATGCGCGCCTTGAGAATCGCGTCGTCCAGCTGGCGGTTCATCTCGTAGGTGTAGGTGTTGGCAGGAGGATCGGACATCTCGATGACCGCCACGCCGGCGTCGGTGCGGTAGTTGATCAGGGTCTTGGTGGTTTCGCCGCTAACCGGCTGAGTTGTAGTCGCCATGGAACACTCCTTTTCGATAGTAGGAAACTCAATTTGCCTTCTTGCCGTTCTTGCCGGCCCTGGCCGCGCAGATGCCCTTCAGAAAAATGTCGCCCATCTGGTCCGCCAGTTCCTGGGCATTGGCGTCAACCCGCGGATTGTGCCAGGTGTAAATCCAATTCATCATGCCGAACAGGCTCAGTACCGCCAACCGGCTGGAAAACTCCAGTTCCTTCGCCTTCTGCAGGTCGTCGAGCAACCCCACACAGATGCGGTAGTATTCGCGCTTGATGGCGGCAATCTCGTTGCCGAAATCATTCTTCAGCACATCGTCTTCGTGGGAAAGCACCTTCATCGCCTTCTGGTTGGCGAGAAAATACTCCAGATGGTTGAGGATGAACAGCCGGATCCGCAGTTCGGGATCGGAGACATCCTTCAGCCTCTCGCGCAGACGTTCCACGATGGTGGTGAAGGTGTGCTTCTGGATCAGGTAGAGGAGTTTTTCCTTTGACTCGAAATAGTAATAGAGGCCGGAGAGGGAAACTCCGCTGGCGCGCGACAAGTCGCGCATCGAGGCTCCTTCGTACCCTTTCTGATAAAACACGTCGGTGGCATGGACAAGGATCTTCGCCAGGCGCCGGTTAAAGCGGGTGCCATTGCCCGCCGGGTCGCGGCGCCGCAGGGTGGACTGGCCGGGAGATGGGGAAGGGGTCGCCATGGTTCGAACGTTCGTTCAAATTATAGATCAGGGTGACGCCGATCACAAGGGGGTGTGATCTGTTAACCGGCCGCCCGCCAGGCGCGGCTCAGCCAACGCAGGGCGGCGCACAGGTCGGAGTCCGTGGCAAGGGTGAAGACGAACCAGCGCTTCCTTTCGAGTTCCCTAAAGCTCATGCGCGGGTCGCGTTTGGCCTCGCTCACCAGGCGCGGGCCGGCTGATTCCAGCTTAAGAGCGATGGCCGTGGGTGGATCGAGTGCGCGGCAGAAGCGCAAAGATCCGCTTCCCCCGGTAATACGCGTTCAACCCGAAGAAGGCGCGCGCCCGGCACTGCGGCCAGGTCGCAAGTTCGCCCCCCAGGGCGGCGGACCAGGCCTTCATCTCATCGGAGACCGGCGGGAGCCGCATGCGCTTCGGGGTCATAAACGAGACCTTATTGTGATTTTGGCGCACTCTTTTCACGAAAAGAATGCGTTTGACCTGATTGCGGTTGAAATGCTCGATCGCCCGCCGATTGGCGAGACCCGCTCGGGCCGCCGATCCCGACTCCACGTCGCCGGAAAGTAAGCTTCCGTCGCCCTTACACCCCACTATAGAGCGAAGGGTGCTGCGCTATCCCACCGTCTTGGGGGCCTCGTCTACCGCGACGATGCGGCCATCGAAAAGGTGAATCGCGCGGTCCGCGTGTCGGGCAAAGCGGGGATCGTGAGTAACCATACAAATGGTAGCGCCGTCGCCGTGCAATTCCGAGAGCAGTTCCATCACCGCGTCGGCATTGCGCGAATCCAGGTTACCAGTGGGTTCATCTGCCAGCAGGAGGGAAGGACTGCCAGCCAGTGCGCGGGCCACGGCAACACGTTGTTGCTGCCCGCCAGAGAGCTGCGAAGGATAGTGCACGGTGCGGTGGCTCATGCCGACGCGCTCCAACGCCTGCTCTACCCGTCGCTTGCGCTCGACCCTGCTCATGCCCCGGTAGGTCAGCGGCAACTCGACATTCTCGTATACCGTCATATCGCCGATCAGATTAAAGCTTTGGAAGATGAATCCGATCTCGCGGTTGCGAATGACCGCGCGTCCGGCGATGTCAAGCGTGTCAAGCGGCTGTCCCCTGAGGACGTAACGGCCGCCGCTCGGTGTGTCGAGTAGACCGATGATAGCCAGCAGGGTGGATTTCCCTGAGCCCGATGGTCCGGCGATACAGACGTACTCACCCGTGTGGATCTCCAGGTTGATCTCTGCCAGGGCGTGGGTTTCCACCTCGTCGGTCATGAAAACCTTGTTCATGTCTTTCATGGCAATGATCACATCGTGGTTGCCGCTCATATGGCCTCGCTATTCCAGCCGGACCCGGTCGTATTGGTCCCAACGCGACATATCGGACAAGATGACCTCGTCGCCGTCCTTCAGGCCGCCCAAGATCTCGACGGAGTTGGTAGAGCTGCGCCCGATCATCACCTGCACGCGGGCTGCAGTTTTGCCGTCAGCTTCCAGTTTGAACAGGCCGATTGTGGTCTCCTCCTGGCCGGAGGCCGGCCGACCAACCAGGAGGACGCTGGAAATGCGCTCCAGGTCAATCGTGCCCTCGACGCTTAGGTCAGGCACAGCGCCGGGCGGGAGGTCACCAACGAGCGCCACATCCACCGTTCGCGTGCCGTTCAGCACCGAGGGATCAATGCGGGTCACCTTGCCCTCGATGACGCCATTGTGTGTATCGACTTCCGCGGTCTGGCCGAGTTGTACATCTTTTGTCTGGGATTCGGGAATTTTGAGCTCGGCCTTGAGGCGTAGCGGGTTCGCGACCTTCGCAATTGTCGTTCCCGCCGTTACCTGTTGGCCTTCCTGCAGCGGGTTTCCGTTCAAGCTGAGTTCCTGCAGAATGCCGTCCACCCCTGCGCGCAGCTGAAGCATGTTTTGTTGTTTCTGCTGCAAGTCAAAGATGGCTCGCGCCTCCTCGACTCTGGCCTTTTCTGCGGCCAATTGCGCCCTGAGTTGCTTCTGTGCGTTGAGGTAGCGCTGGTCCTCGATGTCGGCACGAATGTTGAGCTGGCGTGCGCTGCCTGTCGACACTCTGAGAGCCTGCGCTGCGATGATGCCAACCTTCGACAATTCCGCGTCGGTGTCGGCCTTCATCTGAGCGTCTTCCGCCTCCTGACGCGCCCTGGCGGCGTTGGCCTTTTGATCGAGCGCCTGGCTTTCGAGCGTGACTTCGAGGTTGTGATATTGAGCCTCTTCCGCGAGCAGCTTCCACTGGGCGTCGAAGGCCTGCTGCGTGACGGCCGGATTCGTCAGGACAACGAGTACAGTATCAGCCTTTACCTTGGCACCTGGCCGGACAAGAACTTTCTCGACTCGGCCGTCGGTAATGGTCGGAATCCAGCGAATCTCTTCCGGGTTGAGCGAACCGAGGCCCCGTACCTGGCGTACCAGGGGACCACGCTTGACGATGTCGACCCATACACTGGAGCGCTCGACAGAAGGCAGGGCGGGCTTGAGCCTGGAGACTCCCATGGTGATGGCGCCGACGAGCAGCACTCCTGCGAGGCCGTACAGGACACGGCGACGTCGCCGGGCCTGGGCTGCAAATGGGCGTGGGATATCCATCTCAAATCTCCTAATCTCGCAGGGCGCGGATCGGGTCGGTCCTGGTTGCTCGCCACGCCGGTGGCAGACATGCGGCCATCGATGCGATGATGATCATCAGCAAGGCGCAGGCGAAGGACAGTGGGTCGCGCGGGCTGACTTTGTAGAGCATGTACCCTAAGAGGCGTGTCGCAGCCAGGGCAGCGGCCGCCCCGACGAGAACGCCGGCCGCCGTCAACCACAGCCCGCGCGACAGCAGCAAGCGCAACAGGTCGACGGGCGCGGCTCCCAGCGCGACGCGCAGACCAAGCTCACGCGTGCTCTGCGAGACCGTATAGGCCATCACGCCGTACAAGCCGACGGTCGCCAGTAACAGCGCCAGGCCGCCAAAGACAGCAAGCAGAATGCCCGCGATACGCTGCGTCGACCTTTTCAAGTTCAATTGCTCGCGCAGAGTAATCACGCCGTACGGTGCGAGATCAGGATCGAGCGAATGCATTTCTTTGGCCAGCAATGGCGCAAGCGAGGCAGGATTTTGCCGCGTGCGAATGAGCAATCCTGATTCGGTGAAGAAATTCTGGCGCAGGGGCACATAGAAAAATGGCCGTAACGGCTCGACCATGTCGCTGTACTTTGCGTTCTTCGCTACCCCCACTACCTGCATCCAGCGGCCCTTCACTTCAAGGCGCCTGCCGATGGGGTCTGCTCCACGCCAGTACTGCGCCGCCATGCTTTCATTCACTATCGCGACGGGCGGAGCGTTCTCATCATCGGAACGGGCGAACTCGCGCCCGGCAATAACGGGGATACCGATGGTCGCAAAATAGCCGGGACTTACTTCGCTGTATTCAATGGCCGGTTGTTCGTCAGGAGGGGCCTGATATCCGTCGACCGTGATGGGGGAGGAGGAGTAAGTCTGGTAGGTGAAAGGAATGACGCGCGAGTAAGCCGCCGATTCGACGCCGGGAAGGGCCCGTACGCGATCCATGAACTGATCCTCAAAGATGCGGGCCCGCGGGACTTCGTATCCCGCATCAAACAGGCCGACGTGGGTGGCAAGGACATCGTCGGCGGAAAAGCCTGGGTCGGCGGTGCGGATCCGACTGAGGCTCTGAAGGAGCAAGCCGGCACCAACCAGCAGGAGGAAGCTCAACGCTACCTGCACAAGAACCAGTGAGGAGCGCAGCCACGCGCCGTGGCGGCCGCCGATCACGCCAGCAGACTCATTCTTCAGCGTTCCCGCGATGTCTACGTTGCTGCTTTGAATGGCAGGAATGACGGCAAAGAAGAGGGTGGCGAGCAGACAAACCGCTGCGCTTAATGCGACCACCCGCCAGTCAAGTTGTCCCGCGAAGTGCAACTTCACGCCGCGATTTGGGATCAGCAGCACCAGCAGGTTGCGACACCACTGCGCCACCAGGATTCCGCCGACAAGTGAGATGACCGAGAGTAGGAGCCCTTCGGTCATCAGCTGTTTGATCAGCCGCGTGCGTCCCGCGCCCACCGCCAGGCGGACACTCATTTCATGGCGACGGGCAAACGCCCGGACCAGCAGCAGGTTGCTGACGTTGGCGCAGGCGATCAACAGCACGAGGAAGGTCACAACAGCGGTGATCTTAAGGGTTGGAAGAACCACGGTTGAGGCGTTGAAGGGCGATTCCCACAAGGGCAGGAGTCTGACGCCGCGCCCGCGATTCGTGTCAGGAAAATCCGCTTCGAGCCGGCGGGCGACGCTGGAGACCTCCTGCTGCGCTTGGGCGAGTGTTACGCCGGGCTTGAGCCGAACGAATGGTTCGATCCAGCGAGCACCGCGTTCTTCGAGTGTGTAGCCGTCAGCCTCGAAGCGCTCCTGCATCGAGAGCGGCACCCAAAACTGCCATTCGTATCCGACAAAGGTGCCGTAGAACCCCTCGGGAGCGACCCCCACAATCGTATGGGGCATGCCGTTAAAGGTCTGCGTTTTACCAATCACTTTGGGGTCGCCGCGAAAACGGTCTCTCCACATTCCGTAACTGATCACCACCACCGGATGTGCATTCCGTCCGACATCTTCTCCAGGTTGAAATCCGCGGCCGACGACCGGACGGATACCCATAGCGTCGAAGTAATTCGCGGACACCAGGCTACCAGTGGCGCGCTCCGCGCGGTCTCCAATGCTGAGCGTAGTACCGACAATCTTTTCCGCGATCACAGCATCGAGAAGCCTGCAATTGCGCCGAATGTCGAGGAGGTCCGGCCAAGACATCCCGTCGAAGCCGGGTGTTCCGCGCGCCGTTCCGGCCAACACAAGCACGTGCGCCTGGTCCGCCACCGCCGGATATGGACGCAGGAGCGTGCCTTCAATCCAGCTGAGAACTGCGGCGTTCGCGCCGATGCCGAGAGTCAGGCACAGGATCGCGAGAACGGAGAACCCTGGGCTGCGGCGCAGCATGCGTAATCCGAAGCGAATATCGGCGAGGAAAGTGTGAAGACCGTTGAGGCGGCGGCTTTCGCGACACTGCTCTTTGTAGTTCTCGGCCGAGCCAAACTCGATCCGCGCGCGGCGCTCGGCTTCCTGTGGGGTCATGCCAGAGCCCTCGAGATCTTGAGCGCGCTGCCCGATGTGGAATTGAATCTCCTCGTTCAAGGAGCGGTCGAGATCATCGCGATGAAGAAGGCGATCGAAGAGATCCCGCGGTGACATGACTCAGACCTCCTCCGGCCGCGTCTTGAGCACCATGGCCACAGCCGTGGCCAGCCGGTTCCAGCTGTCTGCCACCTCGCGGAATCGCTTTTCGCCCTTGCGTGTCAGGCGGTAATACTTTGCCCGGCGATTGTTTTCCGAAACGCCCCATTCCGAGGCAAGCAAGCCGCGCTCTTCCAGGCGGAAGAGTGCGGGATAGAGCGCTCCCTGTTCCACCAGGAACGCGCCGCCTGAAATCTGCTGAATGCGGAGAAGGACACCGTATCCGTGGAGCGAGCCCAAGGAGACGGCTTTCAGAATCAGCAGATCGAGAGTACCTGGGAGAATATCAGCAGAGTCGGGCATACTCACCCTTCTTTCCTTAGCTGCTTAGGAGTGTAGCGATGCTCTCCTAAGCTGTCAAGGGGAAGGGGGCTTTTCGCCAAGGCCATTGGGCCGGGCACCACAACACATCTTGCCTGTTACAACTCGGTCAACCCCGCCTGGTCTAAGGTGCGGCATCAGGAAGCAGCGCAAGCAGCGGGTATTGGCAGGCCCGGGACTCACGGCTTCCGGCACACGCAGCGCTCTAGACAGTGGCAATGGCAGGTGGCTTCAAGGTCTGGTGTTGTTGGTGTAATGGCCGTCGCAACCACCGAACTAGTTCCGGATATCGCCGAGAAGGCCTTCGATCTCCTTTTTGGCCTCTGCCGTCAACGGCAGCAGGGGGAGGCGCACGCCACCACCGAAATAGCCGTTGAAATCCATGGCGTACTTCACACCGGGAATGCTCAACTCGCCCACAATCCGTTGCGCAGCCCTGGCTATGCGTCCCTGCTTGAGGCGGGCCAGTTCGTGATCATCTTCCTTCCATGCTGCGTAAATCTCGTAGCAGGCTGTGGGTGCAGGATCGGCGAAAGCCAAAATCGCGCCCGCTGCCCCGGCCTCAAGCGATGGTTCCAATTTCTGCGCCGCGCCGACCAGCACCTGGAATCCGACTTCCTTCTGGCGGGTCTTGAGTCCGCTTACGATTGTCACCGCAGCTGAGGATGGCTTCGCGCCACCAATCGTGACCAGTTCCCCGCCCTGACTGTTGCCTTCGGCTGCCTTCAGCATGCGCGGCGTCATCGCCTCAAAAGTCTCGGTCACCGTTGCAGTTCGTTTCACCTGCCGGGTTCCGGCCACCATGGTACGGACTTTCTCTACATCGCCGCTCGACTCCTTGATGCCGATCAGGTTCGGGTGCTCAGCAAGTTCGACGACCAGCTCGGCCGGAATGTCGTATCCGGTGGCCTGGGGAAAGTTGTAAAGAATGACCGGCAACGGCGAGCGGTCGGCGACGAAGCGATAAAACGCCAGCATGTTGGCGGGCTTCATCTGACCTTTGTAGTAATGCGGCGTGCGTACCATGGCGACATCGTAACCGATCGACGCGGCATACTCGGTCAAGCGCAAGGTCTCGCTGGCCGACTCGATCCCGGTTCCTGCCACCAGCACCTTGTGGTTCGCCGCGGCCTCGCGAGCCGTCTTCAGTACTTCGCGGCGCTCCTGGTCGGAAAGCAGGATGGCCTCTCCGGTGGAGCCCAGCACGACGATCCCGGCAACGGGAGTCTTCGAGTAGCGCTCCACATTTGCCTCGAGTTTCTTGTGGTAGACGTTCCCGTCCGGGTAGAAGGGTGTTGTGATGGGAGGAAAGATGCCGTGGAGAAGCATGATGGCCTCAGGGTATCACTTCTTCGGCGGGCACAGGAGCGGGATCTCGTCCCGCTTATTGGGCCGGCAGGCCGGTATCCGCAATGACGTTCAGCTGCGCGAGAACCCTTTGCGGGAAGAGACGCTTCTCAGCCCGTCCTTAATCACGCCGGCGTACTTCTTCCAAGTCTGTGCGTCGTGTCTGGAGAGCGAGGTTTCCAGCGCTCGCCGAATCACGCGGCTCACGGGCAGTCCCGTGCTTTGCGCTACCTGGCGAAGCCGCGCGAGCAGGTCCTTTGGAAGCCGGACAGTGGGTGTACTACTCATGCGGCAGTATTGTACTGGGGGGCGATAGGGTTCGCGGGTCTACGGCCGGCTCTTCGCCACCCGCTCGGCGTGCAGATGCTGCAGCGCCTGCACCTTGATCTCGCCGCGCTGCAGGGCCGCAATGCCCTCCGCCGCCGCGCGTGCCGCCGACAAGGTTGTAATCGTCGGGATGCGGGCGTTGACCGCGGCCCGCCGGATTGCTTTCTCGTCAAACCACGGCTCGAGACCGGTAGGGGTATTCACGATAAGCTGAATGCGCTCGCCCTTGATCAGGTCAACCACGTTCGGGCGGCCTTCCTTGACCTTGTAGACGCGCTCTACCGCCATGCCCTTGTTTTCGAGCACGTCGGCGGTACCGGCCGTAGCCACCAGCCTGAATCCCATATCGACGAAGCGCCGGGCCAGATCGGCGACCTGAGTCTTGTCATGATCGGTGACGCTGATAAACACCGTTCCCTGGGTGGGCAGCTTCTGCCCGGCGGCGATCTGCGCCTTGGCGAAAGCCTCGCCAAAGGTGTCGCCCACGCCCATCACTTCACCGGTGGACTTCATTTCCGGGCCGAGCACCGTATCCACGCCGGGAAACTTGTTCCAGGGGAAGACCGGCGATTTCACGTAGTAGCCGCGCCCCGTGTTGAGATCGGCGCGGCGCTCGATGTATTCGGGCAGGAACTCGCGCAGCTTGCGTCCCGTCATCAACCGTGACGCAATCTTCGCCATGGGCACGCCGGTGGCCTTCGAGACATAGGGCACGGTACGTGACGCCCGCGGGTTCACCTCGAGAACGTAAACTCTGCCGCCTTCTGCTCCGTTGCCCGACCCGCCGTTGGTGCGCGGTATCGCGAACTGGATGTTCATGAGACCGACGACTTTCAGCGCCCGGGCGAGCTTGAAGGTGTAGTCGCGCATGCGGTCCATCAGGTGCGGAGGAATATCGACAGCGGGCAGCACGCACGAGGAGTCGCCGGAGTGAATGCCGGCCTCTTCGATGTGCTGCATGATGCCGCCGATGACCACGTCTTCGCCGTCGGAGAGCGCGTCCACGTCCACTTCGATCGCGTCTTCCAGGAAGTGATCGATCAGCACGGGGCGATCCTGCGAGTACTCGACCGCCTCTTTCATGTAGCGCACGACGGTCTCTTCGTCATAGGCGATGACCATGGCCCGCCCGCCAAGCACATACGATGGCCGCACCAGCACCGGATATTCCACGCGTTTCGCGCCCTCGGTCGCTTCTTCCACCGATGCCACCATCACGCCCGGCGCCTGAGGAATCTCCAAATCCTCGAGCAGCTTGTTGAAGCGCTTGCGGTCTTCGGCCAGATCAATGGACTCGGGAGAGGTTCCGATGATCTTCGCACCCGAAGCCTTCAGTGGCAGCGCCAGGTTCAGCGGCGTCTGCCCGCCGAATTGCACGATCAAGCCGACGTCCGCGCCGCCCGAGGTCTCGTGCTCGTAGACCGCCGACACATCCTCGAGGGTGAGCGGTTCGAAGTACAGCCGGTCGCTGGTGTCGTA
>Ga0126383_10002506_pt1 | contig 11867 bp, 6 predicted proteins | sample PanSoiMetPlot_35_FD_96882 | JGI IMG/M metagenome (GOLD analysis project Ga0126383, IMG submission 96882) | Tropical forest soil microbial communities from Panama - MetaG Plot_35 | ecosystem: Environmental > Terrestrial > Soil > Tropical forest > Bulk soil | place: Panama | collected 2016-02-17
CCCCAGGTGCTGCTCCAGCTATAGCCGTGAAAACTGATGATGTCGGCATACTGTCCGCCGCCCAGGGCAAGGTACGGTCCCATCCAGTTGGCCACGCCGTGGATTCCGGTGGACGGTGAGGGTGTAGTCACGATCGCGTTGGGATTAATGGCCTTGATAATTCCGTACGCATCCATTGCCATGCGCAACATCTGCGCGTCGTTTCCCTGCCAGTAGCCGGGCACCGTGGGTTCGTTCCACATCTCCCAGTACTTGATCTGGCCCGCCACGTGGGTGACGATGGCAGTTACGTAATCCTTGAAGTGCTGGTCGGTGCCGCTTCCGTCGGCGTTCACGTCGTTCGGAGGCGCACAAGAACCCGCGGGCGCGCCTGAAGTGCCGCACACCAGGTCGGGATCGGATGAGGCCCACGCCGGGACCTCTCCGAAGGTATAGATAAGGTCGACTCCGTTTGCCTGTGCCGATGCGATCCATTGATCAAGCGCGGTGAAGTTGTAGACGCCCTGCGATGTGTTCATCAGGTACCAGTAAGTGCCGGTGTCCCACAGCCGCATGCCGTACACGGTCACGCTCGGCCAGTTAACCCGTTCGTGGGCCGTCATCGAAAACAGGGTTGACGGGACTGGAGGAAGCCCAGGTCGGCGGCGGTTCTGGGGAGTGGTCTCGGAATCCTGTCCGGCCACATCCGTTTGTGCGGTGGATTGCTTGCTGCCAGTCAGGGCGAAAGAGAAGATGAAAGCGGAGATGAGGAGGTAGGTAGTCTTCCTTTTTAGAGGCACATGGAGTCTCCTGCTGAGCAAGCATGTGTGAGTGGACCAGGGAAACCGGACGCAAAACCAGCCTGCCGCAGAATCGTAGTTCTGCAGCTTGTTTTCGGTTTGCCCGAGGAAGAACGAGTGGCGTCAAGATAACGGCGCCACCTGGAGGGGACAATAAGCGGAAAGCCTTAGCAGCTGTGGAAAACCAAGGTGCAATCGGTCACAATCACGGGTCCTGACAAGCCTGGCGAATAAATCAACGTCGAGAGCAAGCATGGGCGAAGGGGCGGAATCCGGTTTCCGAGCCGGAGCAGCGCGGGCGTCGGAGTTGCAACAGATGTTGGAGCCGTGCGGTTCTACCGCTGCCTTGCGACGGCACCTGAGTGCCAAGGTGCCCGGAGTTCGCCTGTCCGCGCCAGGGTCCGATGAAGTCTCTGCGCCACCCGTGTCTGCGGCAGCTATGGATTGACCGGGGTTGGTTTCATAGGCGTAGCCGCTCAGGTTGACTTTCACCTTGCCGAGGCAGCATTCGGGCACCAGGCGGTGGCGGATTACGGAGTACGAATCGCTGTTGAGTCACGCCCAGCCATAATGGACCTCGCCGTCGATTTGAAATCTCAGTCCAACGTATTGGTCCCGTTCGTTGGACCAGTTGCCGGAGTCATAGAAGTTGATCGAATACGAGCCCGCATGGACGTCGACCACCCCCGGCCATTTGCAGTAGTGATTGATGGACGTCCCGAAAGGATCGGCTCGATCCGATGATGAATCGCGGAGGAAGGACTGCGACTTCCCCATTCTGGATGATCACCCCCGCAGACGTGGCGCCTCCGATGAGCAATTGGACTCCGCCTGGACGTGGGGAACTTGAAACGGGCAGCCGATAGGGTTTGTCCTCAATGCAGCAGATCCACCATCTTCCCGTCGAGGTTACCGGGAGACATTGCCAGGGTTGTTCTCCTTGCCAGGCGGCCACCTCCTGCAGGTGCCGGTTACCTTTACTCCTTTCGTGACCTTGGTTACGGTTCCCGGGCGCCGTACTCTCCATGACAGCGCCAGCTTGTCAACACGTTTTCGTTGAGGAGGATATCCGTGACCCCCAGACGGAAGGCCGCTTTCTTGCTCACACTTTTGCTCCGGCTGTGCCCGGCCGTAGCAGGTCCCGCGCAAGCGCAGACCCAGCTGATCCATCCGCAAGGAGTTTCGCGGACACCCATTCAACAACTCCACAACCCGAGACATTACACCCTGGTCTCGATGGAGATCTCGCCCGCCACCGTCTCGCTCCAGACGGGCAGTTCGTCGCAACTGACGGCAAGCGGACAGGGCAGCGATAACCTGCAACATACCGTCACCTCCCATGTGCAATGGACTTCGTCCGCGCCCGCCGTTGCCACCGTCACGAGTGCGGGGCTGGTCACCGCGGTCGGGGCCGGAACGGCCACCATCACCGCCAGTCGCGGGGTTCAGGCCAATGCCGCCGTGACCGTCACCGACCAGTCGGCGGGAGTTCCCGTGCCCGCGACTCTTTTCTCCATGACCACACACAGCCACTTCGACGTGCCGACGGTTCCGGTGGTTGGCTTGCGGTTGTGGGACACCGGCACTTACTGGGACCTGATGAATACCGCTCAGGGCGTCTACGACTTTACGGCGCTCGACAAGTGGATCGCGACCGCGCAGGCAAGCAACCTTGATCTGATCTACACCTTCGGCATGGTGCCCGGCTGGGCGTCTTCCAATCCCGGCCTGGTGTGCGGCAGCTCAGGCTCGCCCGCGGGTTCCTGCGTGGCTCCGAACGATGTGAACGCCGACGGCAGCGGCACCGACCAGCACTTCAAGGATTATGTGACCGCGATCGTCACGCACGCTGCCGGACAGATCAAGTACTGGGAGATGTGGAATGAGCCTACGGTTCCGGGTTTCTGGCAGGGAACTGACGCCCAGATGCTGCGCATGGCTCAGGACGCATACGGGATTATCAAGTCCATCGATCCTACCGCACTGGTCACAACGCCCTCGCCCTCGACGGGAATCCACGGCGTGGCCAACTGGATGGGACCGTACCTTGCCCTGGGCGGCGGACAGTATGCCGACATTATCAGTTTTCACGGCTATAGCTGGAGCAGCACCTGGGGGGTGTGGCCGCAGCCGGAAGATATCGTTCCCCTGGTCGAGAATCTGAAGGCGCAGCTGGTGATCTACGGCCAGACCAGCAAGCCGCTATGGTGCACCGAAGGCAGCTGGGGAGACACCAGCGGCAATGGCTTTACCGATCCTGACCTGCGCGCCGCGTTCCTGGCACGACACTACATTCTTCAGGAAAGCGAGGGCGTAGTGCGCTACTACTGGTTCGCCTGGGATAACGGCAACGATGGCTTGTGGAGCGCGTCCACCGGCATTAGCGAGGCCGGGACGGCCTACCAGCAGGTTGAGGACTGGCTGGTTGGCCTGACGCCTACGGGTCAATGCGTCCAGAACGGAACCATCTGGACCTGCAACTACACCAAATCGGGCGGATATCAGGCTGAAACCATCTGGGACACCTCGCAGACCTGCTCCAACGGGTCGTGCACCACGAATTCGATGAAGGTCGGCAGCCAGTTCCTGCACTATAAGGATATTGCCGGAGGCACGCACTCGATCGTCAATTCAAGCGTCCCGGTAGGATCAAAACCCATCCTGCTCCAAAACCAGTAGCCGGGCATGTGCCAAGGCGCAGGTTCCCGGGCCTGGCTTCTCCTCCGCGTCCCGGACGGCGGAGCCATTTTGCCCGTGAACTTTTCTCTCTTCGGCTGCGAGTGTGCAGAATGTTGCACCTTGACAGGGTGCGCAGAGTTGCCCATAATCCGCTTCCGCTGCCGGTTTTGGGGGCACTTCCTTGTGTGTGCGCAGGCGCGCAATCCTGCTGAATCGCTCCGCCTGATTTGACCGAGGAGATTTATGCCCAGGTTTCGGTCCACGTTGCAGCGGCTTTTTTCCCTCCTGGTTCTGGTCGGCGTGACGTTTGCTCAGCGTCCTCCCGTTCCCATGGGGCCAGGCGAGTTTGAAACCGGAAAACAACTCGCAGTGGGAGTCAATCCCTCCGCCATCACATCTGGCGACTTCAACGGCGATGGCAAGCAAGACCTGGCGGTGGCGAACCTGGCAAGCAACAGTGTGAGCGTTTTGCTGGGCAAGGGAGATGGCACCTTCCAGCCCAAGAAGAATACCGGGACCGTGCCCAGCCCTGCCGGTGTAGGCGCAGCCGACTTCAATGGCGACGGCAGGCTCGACCTGGTCACGGTCGAGAACAATGGCAGCGTTGTAGACATTCTGCCGGGCAAGGGAAACGGCACGTTCGGAACTCCCACCACATTGACCGCTTCGGGTGGATGCACTTCGCTGGTCGTCGGCGACTTCAACGGCGACAGCAAGAAGGACGTCGCCGTCGGATGCGCTTCCGGGATCACCGTTTTTCTGAGCAACGGAGACGGCACCTTCCAGTCGGGGAAAATTTCCAATGCCACAGCTTCCCTGCCCATCGCCGCGGCGGATGTGAACGGCGACACCAGACTGGATCTGCTTGTCCCTGGCGGCAGTCAGAATCCGGTCATCGCAGTGCTGCTCGGCAACGGCGACGGTACGTTCCAGGCGGCCAGGAACACGCCTGCACAACCTGATCCCTTGTCTGTGGCAGCGGGAGATATCAATAAAGACGGCAAGCTCGACCTGGCGGTGGGAAATGGAAACTTCGCCGGTGTCACAACCTTGATTGGCAACGGCGATGGTACGTTCCAGGTGGGCGGCGGCCCGGCCATCGACGCGCCCGAAATCGTTTCCGTGGCCGAGGGAGATTTTAACGGGGACGGCATCGCCGACTTCGCCGGAGTTGGTCCCTTCACCAACGGAATCGCCGATTACATGGGCAACGGGACTTCTCTGCTGACGGGTCCGGTCTACTACGCGACGTCGGTGGCTCCCACGGCGATGACGATCGTCGACCTGAACGGCGACAAGAAACTGGATCTCGTGGTAGTCAATACCGTGGGCGACGTCCCCGGTGGCCTCGGATCGGTGAGCGTCATTCTTGGCCTGGGCACGGGGTTTTTCCTGGGAGCACGAGCTTTCCCGGTGGGTCCGGGCACGTGTGCCACCAACTGCACCACGCCTTCGATCGCCACGGCGGACTTCAACGGTGATGGATTCCTCGACCTGGTCGCGGCCAATCAACAGAACAATGTATTCGATCTGCTGCTGGGTAACGGTGATTCCACGTTTCAGAAGCATGTCGATTTTCCCGTGACCGGCTCGAGCCCGGACTCGATCACGGTGGGTGACTTCAACAAAGACGGCAAGATGGACGTCTCCGTCGCCAACCAGTGCACGCCCAATGTCACCTGCGACGCATCGGCCGGATCCATCGACGTCTTCCTGGGCAACGGCAACGGCACTTTCCAGACCGCAGTCGACGTGAGCGACGGCGAGAATCCCGTCTGGGTGTCCGCAGTCGACCTCAACCAGGACGGCAATCTCGATCTCGCCTTCAGCGCTGCCGGCGACTGCACCATCAAGGTATTGCCGGGCAATGGCAACGGGACGTTCAACTCGCCGCTGAGCACATCCCTGCCGGCTTGCGGAAACGGAATGTTCGTAACCGGCGACTTTAACAATGACGGAAAGCTCGACGTCGCCGTCATCGAGTCCGGCGCGTTCGCCTTGCTCCTCGGCAATGGCGACGGAACGTTCCAGCCCGGCACGACGGTCGCGGCCTCCGGAGCGCTGGGGCTGGTCGCCGCGGACTTTAACCAGGACGGCAAGCTTGATCTCGCAGTCGCGATTGGCAATGGCGTGGATGTGTTTCCGGGAAACGGAGATGGCACGTTCCAGGGGAGCGTGCACTATTCGAGCGATGCGCTCGCCAATTCTGTGGCCAGCGGCGACTTCAACGGTGACGGGATTCCGGACTTGGCCCTCGGAGCCAGTCCGGCCGTGGACGTGCTGTTGGGCAAGGGCGATGGAACGTTTGATACATTCATCAGTTATCCCGCCGGCGGATCATCGTATACCGGCTCTGGACAGCCCATCATCACCTCGGACTTCAACGGCGACGGGGCGAAAGAGATCCTGGTGGCTTACCAGCAAACCGGAGTCAACACCAACGTTTTCGAAATCTTCAACAACACCGGCGGCAACCAGATTACCTTCACCAGCACGCCCAATCCTTCTTCCTTCGGCCAGAGCATCACCCTGTCAGCGACCGTGACGGCGACCGGCACCATCAGCGGCCGCCCAGCTCCCACCGGAACCATCATGTTCATGGACGGCACGACCCTGCTGGGGACCGTGACTCTGAACAAAAGCAAGGCTACGTTCGCGACCTCGACGCTCAGCGTGGGTACTCACTCCCTGGCGGCGGTGTACAGCGGCGACAGCTTTTACAATCCGAACACTTCGCCGGTCGTGAAGCAGACGGTGAACAAGGCGAACACGACGACCACCGTGGTGTCATCGCAAAACCCGTCCACCTTCGGGCAGCCAGTCACGTTTACGGCCACGGTCACGCCCGCCACGAGCGGCACACCAACCGGAACCGTCAATTTCAAGGACGGCAGCACGGTGATCGGGAGCGGTACCCTGAACTCGAGCGGACAAGCCAGCTTCACCACCTCGTCGCTCACGCGCGGCAGCCACCCGATTACCGCGGTCTACAAGGGGGATTCAAACTATAAGACCAGTACTTCTCCGGTTCTGACGCAAGTTGTGAACTGAGACCGTCAAGACCGCAGGTTTTGACAACCGGTGTACAACAAGTTGCACAGTCCGGTCAGGCCATTGACAACCAACCTGAACGGGCTAGCATATTGCGCTGTTTTGGCTTCGGTTCCGCCGCGAGCGGGTGTGCGGTTTGGCTTTACGCTTGCTTAGAGTATCCGGGACTTTCGCTATTGAAATCTGTTCAGGAGATGTCATGCGACGCGCGTTGATGAGCAGGATCGTGCTCTCTCTGCTGGCACTCTTTGTTCTGGCCTCCCTCAACCTGTGGGGATGGCGCCCGTTTGTCGATCCCGACCCGGTGGAAAACGGGGATGGCGAAGAGATCCGCCTGGCGGCGCAACCCATTCCGGCTCAACCTCTGCCTTCCGTCAAAGTCGTGGCGCTGCCCGGCACCTTCGGGGGCAACCCCTATCTCGTCGGGTCGCCGGTCACCACCACGACCACACTGCCCGAGGCGGAGACCAACATCGCCGTAAACCCGGCCAATCCGTCGACCCTGGTAGGGATAATCACCGACTATTCGCTGCGTCCGGGTAATGACCTGGTCAACGGTGTGAGCAAGTACACCATCTCGAACGATGGTGGATCGACCTGGAGCGACCAATTTGTTCCGATCAAGTCGAACGCCTACGGGTATACCAGCGACGGCGTGAGCTGGCTGGTGGATCGCGACCCGGGAATCGCCATCGACCGCTCCGGCTATGTCTATTTCTCCGGCCTGTACCTGAAGCTGGCGCCCGGGCAGGCGAGCCAGGGATCGCTCATCTCCCCCAACCTGATCTCCCGTGAGACCTATCCCGGCGGAGTGTACGTATGCGCCGGCATGCTGCCGAACATCACCTTGACCAACACGCAATGCAATCCGGTTTTTACCTACACCAAAGCGAAGGGCAACACCACCGCGGTGGACCGCGACTGGATGGCAGTCGATGCCGGCACTAATTCTCCGTTTGCCGGGAACGTTTATGTGGTGTGGACGCACTATACTGGTTGCACGCGGACGACCTGTCAGGCCAAGTTCATCGCCTTCTCGCGCTCCACCGATCACGGCGTTACCTGGTCGCCGCTGATCCAGATCAACCTGACCTCGCAGGCAACGGTCGATTGGTCCATGGTCACCGTGGGCAACGATGGAACGGTGTATGTCGCGTACCAGAATTACATCCAGATGAACAACGAGCGGCAGCACTTCCTCGCCGTCTCATCCGATGGCGGGCTCAGCTTCAGCACACCGGTGGCGATGACGCCGATCTTCCAGAACGTGGTGTTCATCTGCCCCTATCGCTTAAACAGCGCCCCCAACGTGGTGGTCAGTCCAGTATCGGGCGCCGATTACGTCTATGACGTCTACGCCGAGCAGACCGGCCGCACCTCGGCGATTGCGGTCGCCCGCTCGCGCCAGACCAAGGGAGGCGGCGGCTTCACCACTCCCGTTACCATCAATGACTCCAGTGCCGGCGAGCGTGAGTACGCGGCGGCGACCGTGGACGGCAAGGGAACTCTGCACACCCTCTGGCTCGACACCCGCAACTCCCCGACCGATCCGTCACAGTACGATGTATACGCCACGTATTCCAAGAACCTGGCGGCTACGTTTGCTCCCAACGCCCGAGTCACGCCGACCACCATTAACGGGAACACCAGCTTCATTGGAGACTTCTTCGGAATTACCGTTGAGCCCGCGACCGGAATCGCCCATGCTTCCTGGAGTGACGGTGGATTGATCAACGGACAACTCATCACGACGACCCTGACACCGCAATAGCGGTCGGCGCGGCCGTCTTACGCGAATTGGGGAGAAACCAGTTCCCTTCCCCGGTTTTTTTCCTTGCCCTTCGCCGAGGCCATGTTTTCAGCTTCCACAGGGCATGTAAGCGGTTGAAATGATGACGGTTAGAGAAGGACCGTAAGCTGTTTATATTTGCTAGTATAGGAGTATCCATTCAGACAAAGCGCGCCACGCGATATGCATCCAAGGGACGGCACTTGCTTCAGGTGTCGCTACCCGCTGATGTTTTGAAGGGGGGCAAGCGTGGACCGATCTCGTCAGTCCGAGCTTAACGTTCCGCAAACAGAGGTGCGATGCGACTCCTGAGTGTGCGCCTGATTGTCGCGCTCATCGTTGGCGTGACGCTGGTCTCATTGCTGTCTTCGTACAACGAAGTGCGTACGGAGAAGCGAGGGCTGCGCCAGGAGCTGGAGCACCGCGCGGACCTGCTGGGCGAGAGCATGGCGGCGAATGTGGAGCCGCATGTCGAGAAGGCGTCCACGCGGGAACTGCTGAGGATCGTCGACCGCTTCAGTCACCGGGAGCACCTGGTGGGATTAGGCGTCTACGACGCGCAAGGCAGCCCCCTGGCGGTGTCGTCGGGATTACCGCAGTCCCTGAGCGCCAAACCGGCCGCCGTGACACAAGCGATTCGCGCGAACACCCCGCAAGGCCAGTTTGTGCACCAGGACGGGTCCTCGCTGCTTATCTACGCATTGCCCCTGCATGGCAAGGAAAAAGATGACGTCACTGGCGGGCTGGTGATTGTCCACGATGCTCACTACATTGATGTGCAGGTACGCCACATCTGGCGGGTGAGTTTCCTGCGAGTATTGGTTCAGGTTCTGGTGATCGCCCTGTTCACGCTCCTGATTGTGCGCTGGAGCATCACCGGACCCATTGCCCGAGCGGCTCATTGGATGCGCGCCCTGCGCACCGGACGGGTGGGAGCGGCGCCGCGCGCTCCGCTGCCAGACCTGGACCTGTTTAAACCCCTCGCCAAGGAAATGGTCACGTTCGCCGAGAGTCTGAACGCGGCGCGCAACGCCGCCGAGAAGGAAGCCCAGCTGCGGGAAGCTGCGGAATCGTTCTGGACCGCGGATCGCCTGTCGGTTCATGTACGCAGCAAGTTGAACGGCAGTCCCCTGTATGTGGTATCGAACCGCGAGCCCTACATTCACGCCCACCAAGGGAAGGCAATCAATCTCGTCGTTCCCGCCAGCGGCCTGGTAACCGCGCTCGAGCCGGTCCTGCGCGCCTGCGACGGCACCTGGATTGCCCACGGCAGCGGAGACGCGGATCGGGAAACCGTGGATCGCCACGACCGCTTGCGCGTTCCGCCCGACGATCCCAGGTACACGCTGCGCCGGGTTTGGCTCACCAAGGAAGAGGAAGAAGGCTACTACTACGGGTTCGCCAACGAGGGCTTGTGGCCTTTGTGCCACATCGCTCACACCCGCCCCATCTTCCGCTCGTCCGACTGGGACTACTACCGGCAGGTGAACGAGGCCTTCGCCGAGGCGGTTCTGGAAGAGATGAAAGGCGTGGAAGAGCCGGTGCTTCTCGCCCAGGATTATCACTTCGCCCTGCTGCCCCGCCTGGTGAAGCGGGAGCGGCCGGATGCCCGCATCGCCATCTTCTGGCACATTCCGTGGCCCAATCCGGAAGCCTTCGCCATTTGTCCCTGGCAAAAGCAATTGCTCGAGGGCCTGCTGGGCGCCGACCTGATCGGATTCCATATCCAGGCTCACTGCACCAACTTCCTGCAGACCGTGGACCGCACGCTGGAGTCGCGCATTGACTGGGAACATTTCGCCGTGAATCGCGACGACCATCGCACGGTGGTCAAGCCCTTCCCCATCAGCGTGGACTTCAACGAAGCCCCCGAACCTCGGGAGGAGTCTCCCTACGCAGAACGCGTGCACCTGCTGCGCGAACTGGGGGTCGAGGCCACCTATCTGGGCGTGGGCGTGGATCGAGTCGATTACACCAAGGGCATTCTGGAACGCTTTCTGGGCATCGAGCGCCTGCTGGAGAAATATCCTTCCTATCAGGGTAAGTTTGTTTTTGTGCAGATTGGCGCTCCCAGCCGGACGACCATCAAGCGCTACCACGACTTGCAGGTTGAAGTGGAGCAGGAAGCGGAACGCATCAACCGCCGTTTCCAGACCAGCAAGTGGAGACCCATCGTGCTGTTGAAGCGGCAGCATAGCCATAAAGAGATCCAGCGCTACTACCGCACTGCCGATTTGTGCCTGGTGACCTCGCTGCACGATGGAATGAACCTGGTGGCCAAGGAATTTGTCGCGGCCCGGCACGATGAACAGGGAGTGCTGGTGCTCAGCCGGTTTACCGGGGCGGCGCGAGAGCTGCGCGATGCGGTGTTCGTAAACCCCTATGACATCGAACAGACCGCCGAGGCCATCCGTTTCGCCCTGGAAATGGAGCCGGAAGAGCGGGCCGCGCGCATGCAACGGCTGCGCAAGGTAGTGAAGGAACAAAACATTTACCGCTGGGCCGGCAACCTGATCGGAGATCTCTGCGCGGTCCGCCTGGACGTCCCCGCAGAAGCTGCCGTAAGCCGCGCAACCGGCGCTTGAAACCCACCTCAAGCCGAATCCGGATCGATGCTGCGCAGGCGGGCAATGGCTTCGGCAACTCCGGCCCCGCGTGCGGCGCGGGTCACGAACCCGACCTCCTGCTTCAGGGCCGGAAGCGCGTTGTTCACCGCCACGGAAAGCCCGCAGGTTCGCAGAAAATCGTGATCGTTCTCGGCATCGCCAATTCCCATCGCATCTGCCGCCGACAGCCCGAACTCCGCGAGGGCTGCGGCCAATCCGGTTCCCTTGTTGACGCCTTGCGGCAGCACCATCACCGATTCGCGATTCATGATCACTTCCCAATCCAGCCGAAGCTCGCGGATCTTCTGTTCGACGACCGACTCGTTGGGGGTGACGGTTGCGATCACACAGCGCCCGGCAGAAAGCGGACTTACTCCCGCCCGGCGCAGGGCAGTCAGCAGCCCGTTGGGCGCAGCCCGGCATAGCAGGCGCTCGCGATCGGTTGCAGGGAAATAGAGCAGGGCGCCGTTTTCCGCCACCACCAGGTCAAACAATCCTACGTCGGCAAACACCGACCGCAGGCTTTCCACTTCGCGGCCGGTCACCAGGAGCAGCTTCCGCCCTTTCGCCTGGGCCTCACGCAACGCGGTCAGAGCTGGGGGAAATGCATGGCCTTCGGTAGCCAGAGTTTCATCGTAGTCTGTGGCGATCGCGCGAAATCGCAATGCCGTGTTCCCCTTTGAAGAACGAATTAAGGATGCACCGCGGAGCGGCACGGGATGTCCAGCGGGCACCTTCCGTCATGATAACTCCTTCGCGGGGGAATCATCGGGGCGCGCTCAACCCACCTGCACGGCCAGCATCGAGATCGAGCCCCCATCCAACCCTTCGACAGGAAACGTGATCGCCTCTTGCGGCTGGCTGGTTCCGAGCACGTAGAGCATAGGCAGGTAATGGTCGGGGGTGGGAATGGACAGCAGGGCATCGCGCCCCAGGGTTTCGTAGTGCACCAGCGGATGGTGC
>Ga0126383_10002507_pt1 | contig 11864 bp, 13 predicted proteins | sample PanSoiMetPlot_35_FD_96882 | JGI IMG/M metagenome (GOLD analysis project Ga0126383, IMG submission 96882) | Tropical forest soil microbial communities from Panama - MetaG Plot_35 | ecosystem: Environmental > Terrestrial > Soil > Tropical forest > Bulk soil | place: Panama | collected 2016-02-17
TGATGATGCCTGGGCAATTTGGTCCGATCAGGCGCGATTTCTTTCCACGCATCAATGCTTTCACCCGCATCACGTCCATCACCGGAATTCCTTCCGTGATGCAAACCACCAGTTCGACTCCGGCATCGACCGCTTCCAGAATCGAATCCGCAGCCGCAGGCGCAGGAACGAAAACCATCGAGGCGTTGCATTCGGTTTTTTGTCGCGCCTCCCACACTGTATCGAACACCGGCACCTTCCCATCGAACGTTTGTCCGCCTTTCCCCGGCGTTACGCCCGCGACCACGTTCGTGCCGTAATCCATGCACTGCCGCGTGTGAAATGCGCCGGCACTGCCGGTGATTCCCTGCACGACAAGGCGTGTGTTCTTATCGACGAGCACCGACATAATCAGGAAAGCAGCAAAAGAGAAAGGTGGATCGGCTTGTCCCCAGGCCGATGTGTCGGGCCAGTGCCAACGTGTTGGAGACAACGCGTTCCACCTTTAGATTGCTTCATCGATTTCTCTTCCTGGATTTCTGGTTCCCGGATTCATTGCTCTTTCCGTTTGTGAATGAGCAGCTTGTTTCCGTCCGGGTCGCGAAATTGCGCCATCCAGCAGACCGGCGTCTCAGTTTTCTCGATATCGAACTCAACGCCGCGATCTTTTAGTTTCGTGTAGGTGTCATCGAAATCATCCACCTCAAACGCGACTGAAGTTCCATCGCGGGAAGGATTCCAACCTGGCCAGCAGCCGACTCCGATCGTTGTGGGGCCAAGATCGTACTCGACCCACGCGCCGTCCATCTGCGTGCGTGTAGGCGTCAACTCGAGCGTTTCCTGATAAAATTTCCGTGCGCGTTCCTTGTCAGAAACCGCAATCGCAATGAAAGCTACTTCGTTCGTGATCATTTGCAGACTCCTTTCTCGTTTTCCAGTTTGAGTTTGTGAATTATGAGCTTGTTTCCGTCGGGATCTTGCACCACCGCCATGTGACAACACGGCGTTTCAAAGGGCTCAGCGGCGAATCGTACACCCTGATTACGCAGCGTGCTAATCGCTTCCTCGAAGTTTTCCACCTCCAGCGCGGCAGCTGTTCCTCGGTCTGACGGTTTCCACTCCTCGCCGACATTCGCAATCGCGAGCGTATTATCGCCGACTGTGTACTCGATCCATTTTCCGCCCATCATTTCTTCCGAGACCTGCAGACGAAGAACATCCTCATAAAACTTTCGCGCGCGAGCGACGTCAGTTATCGGAATCCCAACAAATCCGATGTTTTTAATCTTCATGCGTAATGGCTTGGTTGCGCAGCCAGTCGGTTAACAGTGCGATCACTTTTGGATCGAATGGCGCGCGCTTTCCACTGAATGCGTCCGCCAGACTCAAATAATGCTGAAAGGTGTGACCCGTGTCTGGAATCTCGTAAAAAGACGCGAGATCTCCATTTTTGTTCACATAAGCTGAGATTAGTTCGGAATCTTCGCGACTCATGATCCAGTCGAATGCACCGCGAAGAACATAGGATGGAACTCTCACGCGCGACCACGCGTCCGCGAGATTCAACTCTTGCAACTGCCGATAAAACGTGAGTGGTCGGCCATAAAGATGCGCATGATCTTTTCCTTCCGGCCAAAGTTCCGCAAGTTGCGGTTGTTCTCTCAAAACATCATCCACGGATCGGCCTTTGATCAGCCATTCGTGATAAAGAGTCGCAGCGTCTTTCATTCGATCGTTCACTTCGCCCGGAGATTTTCCCATCAATCCAAAGCGCCGGCGCTCGATTTCAAGCATGTGTTCAAACCAAGTTTTGACCCAACCACCGACTGAAATGTAACCGCGCACTTGCGCCTGTTCGGCGTCCGATTCAGGAACAAGTGGCGCAAAACCGCCGCCATTGCTGATGCCCAAGACGTAAACTCGCCGTGGGTCGATGAAATCGTAGTTCTTCAAGGCGCGAAAGGCCGCGCGATAAGCCGCCAGCTCCGAGTTGAAATCCGTTTCGCCGCAAACTCCTTCGCTGTCACCCACGCCTTGTTTGTCCATGCGAAACAGAGCGAATTCCTGCAGCTGCGCGAGACCGCGAAAAACCAGACCGCTCTCGTCTTTAGTGCCAGCCGGCGCTTCCACCGAATCGCAACTCAACCACCCAGCAACGAAGATGACTGGCAATTTTCGTTTCGCATTACGCGGCTTGGTGATGATGCTGCGCAAACGTTTGCCATCGGGAATTGTCACCAAGTCGTAGATAACATCGACGCTCGGATAACTCTCGCGCGGCGCTTTCGATTTTCGCGGCAAATCGTTAGCCGACGCAATCGTCGCAAAGGCGACCGCGAATGCGACTTGCTTGATCATTTTGGTTTCAACTTGTGAATGATGATTTTGTTTCCGTCGGGATCCTGCACTATCGCCATGCGACAAACTGGACTTTCGACGTTGTCGTCGAGAATGCGCGCTTTCTTTTCTCTCAAACTCTTGATCGCTGCGTCGAAATCTTCCACTTCGATCGCGACGCTCGTCCCATCAGGTGACGGCTTCCATTGATCCCCGACGCTGCCGATCGCGATCGTGCCCGGCCCGATCTCGTACTCAATCCAAACGCCTTCGCTAAACTCTTCGGACGGTTTCAGCCCGAGCACGCCTTCGTAAAAATCGCGCGCCCGCTTCATGTCGGTCACCGGAATGCCTGTGAACGCAATGTTCGTTGCTTTCATGATCGTTAGTTCGCTTTGAGTTTGTGAATTGCGAGGCGGTTACCATCCGGATCCTGAATGATTGCGGTATGGCACACCGCTGTTTCCGCTGGTCCCTCAACAAATTTAACTCCGGCGTGACGAAGGTCGGCGATGGCCTGATCGAAATCTTCCACCTCCAGTGCGTAACCGGTACCAGTCGATGAAGGCTTCCAGTCATCATCCGATGGACCGAGCGCGAGCGTTCCGCCTCCGAGGTCGTATTCGATCCATTTTCCTTCCATCGCGTCGCGCGATTTCTTTAACCCGAGAACGCCTTCGTAGAATTGGCGCGACCGCGCAATGTCATTCACGGGCACAGCCACGAATCCGATTTCTTTGACCTTCATCGGCCTCTCGCGGCTTTCACCGCTTTTTGCGCTGCGTTGGCGAGATCGTCTGCTGCGATTAGCGCGAGGCCGCTTTCCTTCAACAACTCTTTGCCCCGCTCGACGTTTGTTCCTTCCAAACGAACGACGAGCGGCACGGACAGCTTCAATGTTTTTGCGGCGTTGATGATTCCCTGCGCGATGATGTCGCATTTCATTATCCCGCCGAAAATGTTTACCAGAATCGCTTTCACATTCTTATCGGCGATCAGGATCTTAAACGCTTCAGTCACCTGCTCTTCCGTCGCTCCGCCGCCGACGTCGAGAAAGTTCGCCGGCTCGCCACCATAAAACTTGATGATGTCCATGGTAGCCATGGCAAGCCCCGCGCCATTGACGAGACACGCGATGCTGCCGTCTAATCCAATGTAATTGAGACCGTGCTTTGACGCTTCGACTTCGCGCGGGTCTTCCTCGGCTATGTCGCGCATCGCCGCGATCTCCGGGTGTCGATACAACGCGTTGTCATCGAAATTAAACTTTGCATCCAGCGCGAGGACTTCGCCCTTCTGCGTGACGACGAGCGGATTCACCTCGACCATCGAGCAATCAAACGCGATAAATGTGCGATAAAGGCCTTCGAACAATTTCGATGCGTTCTTTAGCTGCGCTGATTCGAAACCGAGTTGTTTCGCCAGCTTTCGTGCCTGGTATGGCTGCAGACCAGCCAACGGATCAATCGCCTCCCGAATAATTTTCTCGGGCGATCTCGCCGCAACAGCTTCAATTTCGACGCCGCCTTCCGTGCTGGCTACAATTAACGGCGCAGCGGTCGCGCGATCGACCAGGACGGCAAAATAGATTTCCCGCGCAATATCCGCCGATTCTGCCACGAGCACCTTGTTCACCAGACGACCCGCCGGGCCGGTCTGGTGCGTCACCAGGACTTCTCTCAGCATTTTCGCCGCAACTTCACGAACTTCTTCCGGCGTTTTGCGAAGGTGCACACCGCCCTTAAATCCGTTCTTGAACGTCCCCTTGCCGCGACCGCCGGCATGAATCTGGGCCTTAACAACAACCCCAACATCGCCCAGCTCACGGGCGATCTGCTCTGCCTCGTCCAGTGTGGCCGCGACTCTGCCGCGCGTCGTCGCCACATCGAATTTCTGCAGCAACTCTTTGGCTTGATGTTCGTGAATGTTCATGACAAGGAGCGGCGGTCTCCAGTCCGCCGGTTCTGGATTTTCAGAGAGAGAGTGGAATAGCTCGCGCAACGCGACTCAGCAACGATTATTCTTTTTCGAATTGGCTTGCGCTGCGGAAATCGAGCCGTCTACATTGGCAGCCATGAGAAATCCAATGAGACTCTTCAGTCTGGCCGGCACACTCCTGCTTTCAGTGGCCCTGAGCCTCGTGGCGGGCACGCGCGAGCAGGAAAAAGCGTTCACTGACAAATACAAAGCAGCAATGGAAGGCAAGGACACAGCCACGCTGGAGTCCTTCCTTTACACGCAAGGCTCAGACCCGGCAGCCGTCGAGTTTTACAAGATGATGCAGTCGGGGGAAGCCGGAGAGAAAATTTCCTCGATTGAGCTTGTCAATCTCACGCCGGAGGATGTGAAGAAAGCGACGACGCCCATGGAAGGACCAACTGGCAAAGTTTGCCTGACTCTCAAACCGACGAAAAAGCTCGTCATCAAAGTCGAGAAAAAGGACGCTAACGGCAGCTCCAGCAGCAGTTCGGAAAATTTCGTTGCTGAAAAGGACGGCAAGTTCGTCATCCCCGTCCCGGGACCGTGTAAGTAAGTCACTCGACACTACCTCGCGCCTGCTTCGCAGTGGCGGATTCCAAGCGCAGTAGAAATCAAAAGCGGCGCAGCAGCGCACGCACTCCAAGACGCAAGCGACAAATGAATTCGTGTGACTGCCATCTTTTGGAGTGCGGCAGTGCTCTGCCGCTTTCTGGCGTGGTGCAAATCTACTCGGATGTAACGACGGTCGCTGAACAGGGGGCCAAACCGAAGGCTATCTTCGTTCCTCTTTAAACAGCGTGCCCACCGTGCGCTGATCCGCAGGTGGTTCAAGTGAGTTAACAAACTTTCGAAATCGCTCGGAGAAAACTTCGGGCCGAAGCTTCCAGTAGTGAGCCATGCCGGACGCGAAGATGTAATGGCGCAAGAGTCCGTGCCAGCCTTCCCAAAGCTCCCTGTCCATTAGTCCGTAAACGTAATGAAAATGAATTGTTTCAAACGCTTTCAAAAATTGGTAACTCGCGTGGAAAAATCGCGCCCGCTCTTCGACTGAGAGTGCGCTGATATCTTCGAGGCCGACGCGCCAGATGCGTTCCAGTTCGGCGTTCTCCATCAAAGGCTTCGTCACATCGCGAAGGGCCGTAGCCGCAGCATCTTGCGTGGCGAGCCTGGCTACACGCGTGCTCTGATGCACTTGCACGGCCAGGTATAGCACGGACAGAACCACCGCCAGCGAACCGACCGCTTGTGAAACCGCGCTAATCGCGTCCCAGTTCATGTCTGCGTTATACCAAAAGCTACGTTACAGCGTCATCCTGAGCGGAGCGAAGCGGAGTCGAAGGATCCCGCCGCGCCGCCATAAGCTAATTCAACAGGATTGAAAGCCTGGCCTCGCCGCCTGCGGCGGCTGCGTTGCAGCCTCGACTTCGCTCGGAATGACATTTTCGCAAGATAGCTGCTACTTCGGTTCCTCAGCGATTTTGAGGACGATCTTTCCGCGCGTGTGACCAGTCGCTACCTGTTCCTGGGCTTGCCTCGCTTCCGACAGCGGAAACGTTTGCGACACGATCACTCTGATTTTCTTTTCGTCGATCAGTTTACCGATTCCGGCGAGCTCGTCGGAATTCGGCTCGACACTGAGGGCTACCCCGCGAATACCGTGCTTCTCTAGTTCGGCCTGGTTCGGGCGCGCAACGAGTGAAACAATGATTCCGCCCTTCTTCACCACGCCATAGGAGCGCGCCAGCGTGTCTTTGCCAATCGAATCGAGCACGACATCAACATCCTTGGCGATATCCTCGAACTTCTGTTTCGTGTAATCGATGGGCACATCGGCCCCGAGTTGCTTCAGGAAATCCTGATTCGCAGTTGAAGCCGTTGCGATCACCTTCGCTCCGCGCGCCTTGGCGATTTGAATCGCAAACGATCCCACACCACCTGATCCGCCGTGAACGAGGACCGTCTGGCCCGACTCAAGTTTTGCAGTGTCGATCAACGCCTGCCACGCCGTCATAGCCACGATCGGCACCGCCGCTGCCTCTACATACGTGAGCGATTTCGGCTTGGCCGCTGCTTCGCGTTCCGTAACCAACGCGTATTGCGCGTAGCCGCCGCTATTGTCCAGGCTTACGTACGCGAACACAGGATCGCCTGCTTTGAACTTCGTGATTTTGCTTCCAACCTTTTCGACGACGCCGGCGACGTCGCCCCCGAGGATTATCGGAAACGCGCGTTTTTCATTGGCGAACATTCCTCCTCGAATCATCCCATCAACCGGATTCACGGAAGCCGCGACGACGCGAACGAGAATTTGATCTGGCTGCGGCACCGGACGTGGCACATCCTCGTATTTCAAAACCTCCGGCCCGCCATACTCGTGAATGACAATAGCTTTCATCGTGGGCTCTCTCCCGGTTGGCATGACGGCGACCCTTTGCGTGCATAGCAGTACAATAGACAGGGCAGCAGTCATTCCGAGCGAAGTCGAGGAACCCCGAGGCATACCTCTCAGGTAAGTTTGCGGGATGTCTCGACTCCGCTCGACATGACGCGAGGATATATCCGTGATGAATACAGCCGTAAACCTCGGTGTCTCCGCTACTGCGTTTTGCTTTCAGTGTGAAAGGCGCCAACCCATTTGCCACCCTGCTGGACCCAAACACTTCCGCTGTTGTACGCGCCGGACACGTCTTTGCCGTCCGAACTGGCCTGCACTGTCACTTTATAGGTCATCACAGCGACCTTCGGATGTGGGAACGCCACCTTCACGTCTGCGAAGGAGTACTCGCGCAGATCGCTTTTTGCCATGTCGGCAAGCTCGCCGTCCAAAGTTTTCACTCCCTCCCCATAGACGCCATAATAATCCTTCGACATCAGCGCCTTGAAAGCGTCAGCCTGTTTGTTCTTGTATGCCTCCCAGGCGGACTTTTCGAGATCGGTGATCGTCGACTCGCTCGCAGCCGATTTGCCCGCCTTCGCCGGCTTCGTCTGACTAAAGCAGACGGGAGCTATCGCCAGCAGCGTAATACAACAAAGAATGAATGGTTTTTTCATAGCCATCTGTTTATTCAAACGCCGCATATCCGTCGAGTCTTTTTCGAACTTCGTGCAACTGCTCTTTCTGGTGAGCTTATCCGGCTTCACTCAGCGAAGGCGGAGGCGATGGCATCAGCAGAGGCAAAAATTCCGGCGGGATGAATCTCGCCCAGACATCGTAATCAGGACCGAACTGCCGCAGGAACAAGAGCGAAAATGAACGAAGCAAAACAAACACCGGCAGCAAAATGACTGTGCCGATGTACGGAACCGCTGCGATACAGCAAGTGGCACACGTCGCAAGGCATGTCACGATCGCAGTCGCCAACGCCAGAACGAACCAAAACAAACAGTACAAAAGGATCTCACCGGGATGTACTGCAATTAACCTGGTGACTACAATGAAAGCTTCCGACGCGCGGCAACGCTGTCGGTACATGATCGGCACCATGAAGCTGCCAATCAACGACCATGCCAAAACTAAAAGAATCATCAGGAGTACCCACGCGGCTATTGCCGATATCAGATAGACGTCATGTGTACGCAGGAAATTACCGTCTCTGATGGCCGGAAACACCAGCGGTAACGAAAGCAGCCCGGCGAAGATCAACAGGATGAAGCCGACCAAAAGCGAGAAAAGGAAGTAGCTGTTCCCCTCTTTTCGGAATTCACGCCACGGTTCTGCGATTCCGCCCCGGTTCTTCACAATGCAATCGATGAACATGAAGCTCCCCCGTGCTCGCAGCCAGGCAAACAGCACGATGAGAATAACGGCGAACAAAACCAGAAGACAGACCCCTGTGATGAGAATCGGCTGCGGAATCTGCCCGATTGCATTATTCACTTTCTGCACGTCTTCGCGGCGATTGGGCCCGTAATTGAGAATGCCGCCGCCGCCGCTACCCAGGGTGGCAAGCCAGGCCGCGAAACCGATGACAAACCATTTCTTGAAATCGAATGGCTGAAACAGAATTCGTTTCATCAACTCGAACGCGTCGCCGAACGGCTTGAAAATTTCGATTTTTGGTCCGGTTGCGTTCATGTTTCGATGCCGAACAAGCGGCGAGGATTGTAGGGCAACCGCATCGGTTGCCAAGCCAAACGAAAAGCAACCGAAGCGGCTGCTTTACAATTCCGCTCGCAACCGGATCGCAGTGTAGAGTTAAACCGAGGAAAGCCATGTTAATGCCGATGTCGCAAGTAAAACGCCGCTATCCAATCGGCGCCGAATTGATCGGTGAAAACAAAACGCATTTTCGTGTTTGGGGGCCGAAGGCGCGGCAAGTTGATGTTGTTTTGGAAAATGCTGCGGACGCGAAGCAAAAATTCTATTCCCTTACAGCCGAGCCATGCGGGTATTTCTCCGGCACAGTCACCGGTGGCGCCGGCGCTCGCTACCGGTTTCGCGTAAATCGCGCGGAGAATTTCTATCCCGATCCGGCTTCGCGCTTTCAACCCGATGGGCCACACGGTTCCTCGTGCGTTGTCGATCCAGCGCGATTCCAATGGAGCGATGCGAAATGGCGCGGATTGAAAATCAAAGGCCAGGTCATTTACGAAATGCACATCGGCACATTCACCAAGGAAGGAACATGGCGGGCCGCTGCAGAACAGTTACCCGAACTGAAGCGCATGCGAATCACGACGATTGAAATGATGCCGGTCGCGGAGTTCCCCGGCAGATTTGGGTGGGGCTACGACGGCGTCGATCTCTTCGCGCCTTCACATTTGTATGGAACGCCGGACGATTTACGCGCGTTTGTCGATCGTGCACACTCGTTGGATCTCGGTGTAATTCTCGACGTCGTTTATAACCATTGCGGACCCGACGGAAATTACCTAGGCATTTATTCCAACGATTATCTGCTCCACGGAAAAGGACACGAATGGGGTAACGTGATCAATTTTGACGGACCAAATTCAGGACCGGTTCGCGAATTCTTCAGCACGAACGGACGCTATTGGATCGAAGAATTCCATTTCGATGGCTTCCGCTTTGACGCGGCCCACGCCATTCGTGACGAGTCTGAGGAATACATCATCGGAGCAGTCGGTCGCGCCGCACGCGAGGCGGCGGGGTCGCGTTCCATCATTCTCATTGTCGAGAACGATTTGCAGGAGTCAAAGATGGCGCGGCCCCGACGGGAGGGTGGTGACGATCTGGACGCGATGTGGAATGACGATTTTCATCACAGCGCCATCGTGGCGTTAACCGGCAAGCGCGTGGGTTACTTCAGCGATTACTCCGGCAAACCTCAGGAATTTATTTCCGCCGCCAAATACGGTTTTCTTTATCAGGGACAGGCGCTTTCGTGGCAAAAGGTGTTGCGCGGCACTCCGACGTTCGGACTTCCCGCGGAAGCATTCGTTTGTTTTATCGAAAACCACGACCAAATCGCGAACACTGGATCGGGCCAACGAACGCAGTTTCAAACGTCGCCCGGTCGGTACCGCGCGATGACTGCTCTTCTCCTCCTCGGCCCTTGGGCGCCGCTGCTTTTTCAAGGCCAGGAGTTCGGCACGTCCAGCCCGTTTCTTTTCTTCGCGGACCTGGGCGATGCGTCCGTGCGCAACGCGATTCGCAGAGGTCGCGCCAAATTGCTGGCTCCGTTTTTGTCGCTCAGCGCGGAAGAGGCATTGAAAAGCTTGCCTGCGCCAGATGATTCCGAGGCTTTTTCACGATGCAAACTCGATTTTTCAGAGCGACAACGGAACCGGCAGCTTTACGGTCTTCACATCGATCTCTTGGAATTGCGACGAGAAGATTCGCGTTTTCGGCAGCAGAGTTCCGGTGGAATTGATGGTGCAGTATTAGGTCCCGCAAGTTTCGTTCTTAGATATTTTTCACAAGAGAACGATGATCGTCTGCTGCTGATAAATTTCGGCGAAACACACGTCCTAAAGGCTGCTTCCGAGCCTTTGCTCGCGGCGCCTGCCGGCTGTCGATGGGAAACACTCTGGACAAGCGATTCACCCCGCTACGGCGGAGCTGGCGCAGTGGCCATTACAAATGAGGAACAATGGATCTTGGCAGCCGAATCAAGCGTGGCGTTACGACCCGAGCGGTCAAAAAAGTGATGGGTAGCGCACGCGTCTCGCGTGCTGGCGAGCGCGTCCTCGCGATCGCGAACTTTTCCTGTGCGTTCGAACCTGGTTTGCGATTCGTGGTGCAAGAAAAAGCCTGTTTCGGCGCGACGCCGCTGCAACGGATACGAAGCAACGGCCAGGCTTTCCAACCAGCACGCGTGACGCGTGCGCTACCAAACCCGGCGTTTGCGCATGCCGCAATCCCAGCCCATTACTTCCGCCGATGAGATTCGTTTTTCTCAGTGTCCTAACCAGCATGCCATTGCTTGCCGCGTTCGGGCAGGAGACATCCACGCCGCCACCCAGAGTCTATCCGGTCGCGTTGCCAAACTACGATGAAGATACGGCTACGCGGTTGCAGATTTTTTTGGACAACAGCGATTTTGGGCCAGGCAAGATCGACGGCAGAATGGGCGAATTTTTTCGGAAGGCCCTCATTTCATACAAGCACGCGCACGCGATGCCGAAGACCGGCGCGGTCGATCAATGGATGCTCGACCAGGTGCCCGCGACTTACACCACGTACACAATCAAGGAAGAAGACTTGAAGCAGATCGGAGATGTGCCGAGCAGTCATGCCGAGCAGGCAAAATTAAAATGGCTGCCTTACACCTCCATGCTCGAATTCGTCGCAGAGCGTTATCATTCCGCGCAGTCGTACATTCAGAAACTCAATCCTGGCAAAAATTGGGAGCACCTTCAGCCGGGCGAAACTCTCAAAGTGCCAAACGTCTTGCCCTTTGAAGTGGAAAAGTTCACCGAGGGAAAAGTTCCTGAAAATCCCGCGTTCGCCACGCGCAAGGTTTTCGTCGATACCTATGAGCATCTGCTCGAAGTTTTCGATCACGATCAGCTCGTCTGTGTGTTTCCAATTACGCCTGGATCCAAAACTCTGCCGGCGCCGGTCGGCACATGGAAAATTCTGGGCGCGGCCGTCTGGCCGTGGTTTCGTTACGATGAAGGCATGCTGAACTACGGTGTGCGCACCGAGAACTATTACAATCTCCCGCCCGGCCCGAACAATCTCGTCGGCATCCTCTGGATGGGAGTAAACAAACCAGGCATCGGCATTCACGGCACGAATAATCCGGAGACAATTGGCCGCGCTGCAAGTCACGGCTGCATTCGCCTAGCAAACTGGGACGCCGCGCGCGTAAAGGATCTCGTGAGTGTGGGAAATACTGTGATCATCTTCTAGGTGGAACGCGACCTCCGGGCGCGTTGGCATATAGATGCGGTTTTGCCGCCGGATATTCGCGCCTTCAGCGATTTATCTGCCATCGTCTTCGGAGCTGCAACCCGTAACGCAGGCGGAGCCGAGGCCGGGCTTTCAAATGCGAAGAGACGGCCAGGCTTTCAAGCCGAACCACCGTTTCTTTTCCGAAAAAATTCGCGCGGAATCGCGATCTCGAGCGTCTAGGCTGTAGATCGCAACATAATGGATGCCA
>Ga0126383_10002508_pt1 | contig 11863 bp, 13 predicted proteins | sample PanSoiMetPlot_35_FD_96882 | JGI IMG/M metagenome (GOLD analysis project Ga0126383, IMG submission 96882) | Tropical forest soil microbial communities from Panama - MetaG Plot_35 | ecosystem: Environmental > Terrestrial > Soil > Tropical forest > Bulk soil | place: Panama | collected 2016-02-17
CGTGGAACACCACGCGGTTGTCCGGCGGAAAGATCGTCGTCGCCTGGTTGCCGCCTTCATCGTCGGTCGGCACCGACCGGAAGAACGGCGGCGTCCTGAGCGCCCTCGGTACCGCACGCGGAGTGGGGCGGAAGTCGAGATGGTCCGGGCGCAGGCCGTCGAGGGTCAGAGCCTTGCGCCTGCGGCCGCTCCCGGCGCCGCCGAGCGACTTGACCGACTTCAGCCGGGAAGGCGGCGGGAAGGCGTGCTTCCCGAGCTTTGCGTTCTCGAGCCGGACCTGAACGCCGTACCCGCTCCCGGCTTTGACGACCTCCTGTCCGACACGAGGCGCTCCCGAAGCGGACAGGAACAGGCTCAGCTCGATGTCGGTCGGCGCTTCTGTCTTCTTCGCAGGCCGAGCCTTGAGACGCCGCTTCGCCTCAGCCGCAGTCAGTGGCGCGGGCTGATCCTTGAAGGCGAGATTCTTCTCGCCGGTCTGAATACGAACTGCCACGACTGCCTCCCTCTGGGTCGAGCCGCAGCAGTTACGCGAGTGCTGGCTTCATACGCCATCTGCGCCGAACGTGTCAATAGTCAGTTCAGCGAAAACTCCTGCTCCAGCTCGATCGCCGCGATGAACAGCGTCGCGGCCCAGTCGGGCTCCTGCGTAACCGCGTCTTGCAGCGCGGCGAAAGCGTCCTCGCGCCGGACGAAGACGTCCACCGCAAGACGCTCGCCGAGCTCGGCGAGTGCGTATGCCTCCATGGCGTGGAGCGTAGAGCCGGAGGGCCGCAGGCGAATATGCGAAACGGCCGGAACGGCCCGGCGATTCGTCTAGTGGTGAGAGCGCCTCTCCGAGGCGGCGAGCTGGCGCGCATGGAGGTCCGCGCGAACGCGTGCACCCAGGAGGGCGACCGCGCGCACCGCATAGGCGGCGAACGCGACGACGATGCGGGCAAGCGTCGCGGCGCCGATCGCGACGAGAAGCGCCACGGCCTTCATGACGTCGGCGAGCGACCGCGCGGCTCGGGGCGTCACCCGTGCGGTGGTCGCAGCGGCCGCCGAGACGGCTCGTGATCCTGCCGACGAGCCGTTCGGCGCGACCACTTCCGCGGCGACGACGATCTCGCGCGAAGCCGGGACGACGACGTCGACGGCCTCGACCGGGATGCTGCGCCGCCGTCCGCGCGTCCGCACGACGAGTGCCTGCGCGGTCTGCAAGTCGGGTGCTGCAACGACCTGCTCGACCCTCCCCTTGAGCGGGCCTCTGACCCGAAAGCCCTCACAGTGCGCGAGCCAGTAGCGTGCGACCGCGCTCGATCGGTTGAACCGTCTTGCAGTCTGCGGCTTGATCGGCATCTCACCCCCCGAGATCCGTGGCCCTCCTGATTCTGCCAGCTACGCCCGCTCGAGCACGACGACAGGGATCTCGCGGTCTGTCGCTGCTGATACGCGTCGTAGTCGGGCCACTGTTCGAGTGCCAGCCGCCACAAGCGGCTCGCGCTCCTCGCCGGTCGCGGTTCGCGCCGCGCCTCGAACACGCACGGATGGCCAGGTACGCCGCTCTTCGAGGCGACGACGAGGCAGTCGCCACCGTCACGCGCATAGATGAGCGGCACCGTCGTCGGCTCGCCCGTCTTGCGTCCCTTGGTCGTGAGCATCGAACAGTGTTACGGTGCAGCCAGGGGACAGTCCGGCACTGCGGCCGAACGGAGAGGAGGTCCCCGGCTGGAGCGATGGCTCATCACGGGGCTGCTCGCACTTGCGGCGCTGTTTCTCGGGTTGATCGGTGGCGTGCCTCACGGACACGCATCGTTCCGCGACGTCGTTGTCCCGAACCCTGTGCAAGCGGAGAATGCGAACAGGGGGACGCCCGTGAGGACGTGGCTCCAGCCCGCGGTGCCGCCGACGAACGTCGAGGGTTACACGTCGGAGGTGAGCGTGCTACCCGGCGACACGGTGCACTTTCACGTGTCGACCGAAAACGGTGAGCCGTACCGGATAGAGATCTACCGGCTCGGCTGGTACGGCGGCGAGGGCGCTCGGCTCCTCGCGTGCCTACCGAGCTGTGGCGGCTCCGAGGCCGGCCGGCGCTACCCGCCGCCATCGTTTGCAGGCATGGGCGCGGGCTGGCCCGTGACTGACCGCCTGACGATCCCTGCCGACTGGGTGAGCGGTTACTACTACGCGCTCTTCCGAGTTACCAGCGGGCCAGCGCAGGACCTGGACACGCGTGGGTGGGCGGTCTTCATCGTGCGTGAGCCGCCGACTCGCCAAGCGCGCATCCTCGTCCAGGTCCCAGTCAACACGTGGCAGGCGTACAACCCCTGGGGCGGGAAGAGCCTGTACGACCACAACAGCCGCCACTTCGCGCGCGCCAGCCACGTGTCGTTCGACCGCCCTCTCGCGTGGACGGCACAAGGCCCGTTCGACTGGGAGTACAACTTGGTCAGGTTCCTCGAGCGCGAGGGCTACGACGTTGCGTACCAGACGGACGTCGACACCGACATCGCGCCGGACAGCCTGCTCCAGCATCGCCTTGTCATCGTGGCAGGGCATAGCGAGTACTGGACGAAACGCATGCGCGATGCCTTTGACGCTGCGCGTGACGCCGGGACGAATCTCGCGTTCACCGGCTCGAACGCGGCGTACTGGCAATCTCGCTACGAGGACGACCATCGCACGCTCGTCGTCTACAAGAGCACCTCCGATCCCGAACCGGACCCCACGCTGCAGACCGTCGAGTTCCAGCACCTCGTTCCGCCGCGGCCGGAGTGCGAGCTGATGGGCGTCGAGCACCTCAGGCTGCGCGCGCACGAGTCCGGCCCCGTCGACTACACGGTCACCGCGGCCGCAAACACCGACCCATGGTTCGCGGGCACCGGCTTCAAGCAGAGCGACAAGGTGCTCGACGTCGTAGGCAACGAATGGGACTCGTTGCCGACGCCGCCGCCTGCCGAATGTGTCAAGGGCCTCACTGTCCTTTTCGAATATCCGGGCGTCCCGCCCGAGTTGCCGGCCGATGCCGTGCGTTACACCGCGCCGTCCGGCGCACGGGTGTTCGCAGGCGGTGCACAGCAGTTGTCGTGGCCGCTCGACACATTCAATCTCGGTCGGTTCGGACGGACATTGCCGCCGGATCCGCGATTCCAGCAGTTCATCCGAAACGTCTTCGACGATCTCGAGCGACCCGCGTCGCCGGCGACACTGCTCGTGCGCGAGCGGCGGCATACGGTGAAGCTCACCGTCGGCGGTGTGCAGGACACACGCGTGGTCCGGTACGAGCTGTTTCGGCACGCGGGCAGCGCTGCGTTCCGGATCGAAGACGTGGGCGCTGTCAAGGTTTGCGAAGCCGCCGCCGGCGAGACCTGCGCCGAGCGCCGGCTCGTCCCAGGCGTCTATCGCTTCGCCGCAGTCAGCGTCGACCAGTGGGGCAGTTCGTACCCGACGCTGTCGCAACCGCTGGTCGTTCGAGCGCACCGTTAGCGCTCGAGCTCGCCGAGTCTGGCGATGTTCTCCGCCTCGTCGGGATCCGGGCCGTCGACGCTGAGCCACGCAGCGACGATCTCACGGGCCGTTTGCGGGTCGGTTCGCTTCAGCGACATGACGAGGACGTTCGCGTCGTTCCACTTGCGCGCCCCCTCGGCGATCCAAGGATCCCAGGCGAGCGCTGCGCGGATGCCCGGGACTTTGTTCGCTGCCATCGACGTCCCCGTTCCCGTCCAGCAGAAAAGCACCCCCTGATCGGCCTCGCCGGCCGCGACGGCGTGCGCTACGCGCGCCGCGATGTCCGGCCACTGCGCCCGGCCCAGCACGTCCACGTCGTGGCCCCGCGAGCGCAGCTCGTCGACCACCGCATCGGCAACTGCCCCCTCGTCGTCGGCCCCGACCACGATGCGCACGCCGATGAGCATGGCATACTCAAAAGAGTCAACGAACCGGGGGTGCGGCCCCCCTTTACCGCACCCATGGCTCACACAGCACTCGCCAGGTCGCCCCAGGTCCGTCAGGACGCAACGTTCGTCGTCTGGGCGCCCGTCGCAATCGTCGGCCTGATCACGCTCGGCGCCGCGATCGCGACCCTCGCCGCCGACGGGCTGAGCCCCCGCCATGCCGTCGGCCTCTTGCTGCTGCTCGCGGCGGCGACGCTCGCCGAGGCGTTCCCCGTTCCGATCGAGGGGGTCGCCGTTGGATCGACGTCGCTGGCGACGATCTTCCTCGTCGCCGCCGCGACGATCTACGGCTGGGCGGCCGCAGCAGTCGCCGGCTTTCTGGCGATGGCGCTGGTCGAGCTCGGACGGCGTCGCCCGTTCAGCCGCGTAGCGTTCAACAGCGGCGTGTACGTCCTCGCCGGCGCTGCTTCCGGCAGCGTCGCCGATCACTTTCAGGACGGCACGCTGCTCCGGCTCTCGCTCGGCGCCGTCGCGGCGGCGATCACGTTTTATGTCGTCGACATCACGCTCCTCGCCGCCGTCGTGACGCGATCGCGAGGTGTCCCGTTCGTGCCGTCGTTGAGCAACTACGTGCAGCTCACATTCGTCCCCTTCGCCGTCATGGCTTCCCTCGCCGTCATCCTCGTCGTCCTCTGGGACCGCTCGCCCTATGTCGCCGTAGTGCTCGTCGGCCCGCTGCTGGCGACCGCGCTGTACCAGCGTTGGATCCATGGCGCGCTCAACCGCCTGCGTGAGTTCGACCGGCTGAAGGACGAGTTCATCGCGATCGTCTCGCACGAGCTGCGCACGCCGCTGACGTCCGTGTACGGCGCCGCGATGACGCTCGAGTCGCACGACCTCGACGAGAAGCGCAAGCAAGCGCTGCTCGAGATCATCTCGACCGAGGCGGCCCGGCTCTCGCGACTCCTCGACGACATCCTCTGGGTCAGCCGCCTCGACTCGGGGCGCGCGCGCCCGCACATCACGCCCGTCCCGCCGCTGGCGCTGACCGAAGAAGTGGTCGACGCGACGCGAACCCACTTATCGCACGAGCTCTCGCTCGAGCTGTTGCACGACTCACCGCTCCCCGACGTGGCGGCCGACTCCGACAAGCTCCGCCAGGTGCTCGTGAACCTGGTCGAGAACGCCGTCAAGTATTCGCACGCCGGCCACATCCAGGTTCGTCTCGGCAGCTACTACGGAAACGTCCGCTTCAGCGTGCGCGACGAGGGCCCGGGCATCCCGCTGAATCAGCAAGAGCGGATCTTCGAGAAGTTCTACCGCCTCGATCCGAACATGACGAACGGGGTCGGCGGGACCGGCCTCGGCCTGTACATCTGCCGCGAGCTCGTCGAGGCGATGAAGGGCGACATCTGGGTCGAGTCGATCCCCGGACAGGGATCAACGTTCAGCTTCGAGTTGCCGGTCGCCCGCGCGTCGTGATCCCCCTCTGAGGGGAGCGCTGCAGGCTCCGCGATGCCGATCAAAAGGCGTCCCCCGCTAGGCCCCAGTCCTCAAGGAGAAACACCATGCGACTACGTGCGTTGCTCGTCCCTGTCGCCATGCTGATGGCGGCGGTGGGCGCCGGCTGGAAATGGGAGCACTTCCCGCATTGAACGATCGAGACGAACGCCCGCCTGCTGGTGGGCGTTCACCCTTTCGAGTGATGTTCAGACTGGACGCGCGGCGGCACACTCGAGCTGTCTGAGAAAGGGGGGAAGAGAACCGATGAGGCGCCTGTACATCTTCCTTGGGCTCGTGCTCGTGCTCGCGGCTCTCGCGCTGCCTGCAGTGGCGCAAGCGGACGACGATCTCGGCTTCACGCCGGCCGGCTGGACCTGGGACGAGTCGTAGTCGCGTTTTAACGCCGGCACCCGGGAAACCGTGCCCGGAGTCACGGACGTTAGTGTTGCCCGGTGCGGGTCTACTTTGCGGGGCCGCTCTTCACTCCCTACGAGCGGTCGTTCATCGACGAGTGCGCTGCGCGGCTGCGCGCTGAAGGCATAGAGGTCTTCGTCCCGCACGAGAACGCGCTCGCGGTGCCCGACACGAAGCCGGGGACGATCTTTGCGAAGGACTGGGACGGGCTCTCGACCGCCGACGCCGTCGTTGCGCTGCTCGACGGGCCGATGGTCGACGACGGCACCGCCTGTGAGATCGGGATCTTCTACGCGCTGATGCAGACCGACACGTCGAAGAAGGGCATCGTCGGCCTGCTCACCGACCTGCGGGGCACGCGCGGCGACGAAGGGCACGGGCTCAACCTGTTCGTGCACGGTTGCATCGAGGCCGGGGGACGGATCTGCACGACGCTCGACGACGTCCTCGCGATCCTCGTCGAATGGCGGACCTAGCGGCGCCGGTCCTCGCCCGAACGACGTTCGCCGCCCGAGCGCCGGTCGCCCTTGCGGCGATCGTCTCCGCGGTAGGAGCTCCCGCCCTTGCGCCGGTCGCCACCGGAGCGCCTGTCTCGACCGGAGCGCCGGTCGCCGCCTGACCGTCGTTCCTCCACAAACGTAGTCTTACGCACGTTGCGGATGGAACGAGCGCTGAAAGCAACCGGCCTCGCCGTGGGGCTGTTCGGCCTGGTGCTCCTCGTCGCGATCGGCGCTCGCGAGGGGCATCCCGGGACGACCGGCCGGGTGGCGACACGAGCCGTCCCGAACACCGTCCAGGACAGCTTCATCACGCTGCTCGCGGTCGTCTACGTCCTCGTGATCGTTGCGATTCTGGTCGCCGTCTTCCGCTACAAGGACCGCTGGCACGACCCGCGGTCGAGCTGGCTGAAGAACTTCGTGCTCGTCCTGATCCTGATGGGGATCGTGACCGGGGTCGGGTACTTCGCGATCACGCACAGTCACGCCGGCCGACAGGCGGCGAAGGTCCGGCGCGAGGAGGCTCGCTCCGGCAGCACCCGGAACAGGGTTCGGCACCTCCCGGCGACGCCGGCCCGCCAGGCCCACGTCGAGTGGCCGCTCGTCGCCGGCATCGGCGGCCTCTTCCTGCTCGGCGGCGTGTGGCTCTACGTGCGCAGCCGCCGCCGGCTTGCGCCGCTGCTCGAGGAGCGCGGGCTGCAGGCGGACATGGTCAGCGCGATCGAGACCACAATCGACGACCTGCGGAGGGAGCAAGACGCGCGGCGCGCCGTGATCGCCGCGTACGCGCTGATGGAACACACGCTCGCACGCCATGGCCTCGCGCGCCGCCGCTCGGAGGCGCCCCTCGAGTACCTCGCCAACATCCTGCGTGGACTGCGTGTGCGCGAGAGCGCCGTCCGAACGTTGACGCAGCTGTTCGAGTACGCGAAGTTCAGCCGGCACGAGATCAGTCCCGCGATGAAGGAGGAGGCGATCGACGCCCTGCTCGCGATCCGCGACGACCTCCAGCGCGAGGAGGCGCGCGCCGCGTGAACCGCATCAAGGCCCGTGCGGTCAAGTGGGGGCTAATCGTCACCGCGGGGGCCGGCGTCGCGGCGCTCGCAAGTTCGGGCGTCAACGCGATCGTCCTCGACGTGTACCTGCTCTGCATCGGCGCCGTCCTGCTGTTGGCGCTCGTCCGGACGACGCGCACGTACGCCGTCACTCCGCGCACGTCTGCGTTCGAGACGGCTCTGGCCTCGATGCGCCGGCCGTCGTCGGAATCGGGCGAGCCCGCGCTCGTCCGCGAGATCGAGCTCTCGACGTACAACGCGTTTCACTTCCATTCCCGCCTGCGGCTGCTGCTCCGCGACATCGCTGCCCACCGACTGCGCTCGCAGTACGGCGTCGAGCTCGACGCCGAGGCGGCGCGAGCGCGCGAGCTCGTCGGCAGGGAGGCGTGGGAGGTCGTTCGCCCGGACCGTCCGCCGCCCACCGACCGGCTTGCAGCGGGCCCGACGATCGCCGAGCTCGACCTCGTCGTCGACGAGCTGGAGGCGCTGTGATCACGATCGAACAGGCCGGAGCGCAGGCTGAGCGGGTGCTCGCGGAGATCGAGCGCGCCGTCGTCGGCAAGCGCGAGGCGCTCGAGCTCGTCCTGCTCGGGTTCATCGCCGACGGCCACGTCCTGATCGAGGACTACCCGGGACTTGCCAAGACCCTGATCGCGCGCTCGTTCGCGCAGGCGTTCGACATGAGGTTCGCGAGGATTCAGTTCACGCCGGATCTGATGCCGTCCGACGTCACCGGCTCGTCGATCTTCAACCAGCGCAGCGGCGACTTCGAGTTCCGGCCCGGCCCGATCTTCACCAACCTCTTGCTCGGCGACGAGATCAATCGCGCGCCGCCGAAGACCCAGGCGGCGCTGCTCGAGGCGATGCAGGAACGTCAGGTGACGATCGAGGGCCAAACGAACGAGCTCGAGCGCCCGTTCCTCGTGATCGCGACGCAGAACCCGATCGAGTACGAGGGCACGTATCCGCTCCCCGAAGCACAGCTCGACCGGTTCCTCCTCCGTCTCCGCGTCGGCTATCCCTCGCGTGAGGCGGAGTGGGCCGTGCTCGAACAACGGCTCGAGCGCGCCGTCGACGATATTCGGCTTGCTCCCGTCACTGATCGCACGGGCTTGCTGGAGTTGCAGCAAGCCCTCGAGCATGTGCACGTGTCGGAGGCCGTCGGGTACTACATCGTCGACCTCGTAGCGGCGACGCGCACGAGCCAGCGCGCGCAGGTCGGGTCGAGCCCGCGCGGCGCGCTCGCGCTGCTCAAGCTCTCGCGCGCGAAGGCGCTGCTCGACGGGCGGGACTTCGTGACGCCGGAGGACGTGAAGGCCGTCGCCGTGCCCGCGCTCTCTCATCGCCTGCTGTTGAGACCCGAGCTGTGGGTGCAGCGCGTCAGGCCGGAAGACGTCGTCCGCGAGGTGCTCGAGACAGTGCCGACGCCCGCGGCCGAAGACCTCACAGCGACGTGACGGCCAAGCTGCCCGCGTACGCGGGGGTTGCCGCGTTGGGGCTGCTCGCGGCGCTCGCGACGCGGCGCCCCGAGCTTGCCGTCATCGCGGCTCCCTTCGCGCTGTACGCGGGGCTCGGCTTGCTGCTGGCGCGGCCGCCGCGGCTCGACGCCGAGGTCGAGCTCGAGGCGGAACGCGCGCTCGAAGGCGACGAGCTCGAGGTTCGCGTGACGCTGGTCGCGGAGATCGGCGCGGATCGAGTCGAGGTGCTGCTCGAGCTGCCGCGCGAACTCGTCGTCGCCGACGGTTTCAACCCGGCGCAGCTGCGGCTCGCGGACGGCGAGCGGCGCGAGCTGAGGTTCCGGCTGCGCTGCGCGCGCTGGGGGGCGTTTCGCGTCGGCCGAATCTATCTGCGCGCGCACGACCCATTCGGGCTCGTCGTGCATGAAACGACACTCGACCGCCGTCAGCCGCTGAAGGTCTACCCGTCGGAGGAGCACGTCCGAGACCTGCTGAAGCCGCTGGAGACACAGGTCTTCGCCGGCAACCATGTTGCGCGGGAGAAAGGCGAGGGAATCGAGTTCGCGGACCTGCGTCCGTTCGTCCCCGGCGACCGCATCCGGCACGTCAACTGGCGCGCGAGCGCACGGCGCGGGGAGCTCTGGATCAACGAGCACCACGCCGAGCGGAATGCGGACGTCGTTCTCCTGCTCGACTCGTTCGCGGAGGCGCGGCGGGGCGACCGCAGCACACTCGACCCGGCGCTTCGCGCCGCGGGCACGCTTGCCGCCCGCTACCTGCGCCAGAAGGATCGAGTCGGCTTCGTGACCTTCGGCGGCATCCTCAACTGGCTGCTGCCGACGACCGGCGCCGTCCAGCTCTACCGGATCGTGGACGCCATGCTCGACACGAAGATCGTCCTCAGCTACGCGTGGCGCGACATCGCCACGGTCCCTCGTCGGACGCTGCCGCCGCAGGCGCTCGTCATTGCGCTCACGCCGCTGCTCGACGATCGGTCCGAGGCGGCGCTGCTCGACCTGCGCGGCCGCGGCTTCGACCTGGTGGTGGTCGAGATCTCGCCGCTCTCGTTCCTGCCGGACCCCCGCGGAGAGCTCGGCTGGCTGGCCGACCGGCTCTGGCGGCTCCGCCGCGAGGCGGTTCGCGGGCGCTTCGAGCGCGCTGGCGTACCCGTTGCGCTCTGGGGTGACGAGACGTCCCTCGCGGCGGCGTTGGAGGAGGTGAGCGCATACCGGCGTCGCGCCCGAGTCGCGAGCGCCTGACCACGGCGGTCGCTTCGCTCGCGCTGGCGGGCGGCGTCGTCGCGTACGCGGACGTCGCGAGCGACAAGCTGCCCGAGGTCGCCGGCGGCGTCGGGGTCGCAGGCTGCGCCCTGATCGCGTTCGCGTTCTCCACGCGCTGGCGGGCCGTGTTCCCGTTCGGGCTCGTCCTCGTGGGCGCCTCGTACGCCGCCTACCTCGCGCTGCGGAACGGCGCCGTCGATGCGCGTGCCCCTGCCGTCGCCGCCGCGCTGTTCGCGGTGGCGGAACTTGGGTTCTGGTCGCTGGAGCGGACGCCGTCGCACAGCGAGGGCACCGTCCTCGTGCGCCGCCTGGCCGCGCTCGCCGCCGGCGTCGTGCTCACCGCCTTCGCGGGCAGTCTCTTGCTGGTCCTGACCACGGGCGTGACCGGCGGGGTCGGTCTCGAAGCCGCCGGCGTCGCAGCGGCCGTGCTCGCGCTCGGCGCGATCGTGCGGTTGGCCTCGCGCGCCTCAGTCTGATCCGAGCGCGTCGGCGAGCAGACCGCACGCGTACGCGCGCCAGGCCAGCTCCGGATCACCGAGGGCAGTGAGCTGGTCGGAAGCGCCGACCAGCGCCGCGCGTCGTTCCGGCGTGTCGAGGTCGCGCGCGAGCTCGAGCACAGCGGGATCGTCGAGCACCGGCTCGCGGTGCAGGTCGCCGCCGGCAGCGAACACGAGGAGCGCACGCCGGACCGCCGCGTTGCGTTCTTCCTCGGTCAGCGGAACCTGCCGTCCGGCGACGTACGCGGCGACGACGAGGTCGACGTCAGACAGCGTATTCGTCTGCGATCGCGAGCGCTTCGTCGAGGATGGAGATCCCTTCCTCGAGCTCCTCGCGGGTGATCGTCAGCGGCGGGCAGACCATGACGACGTTCCAATGCGTCATCAGGTACAGGCCGCGCTCGAGCGCGGCCTTGGAGACGCGCGCGACGGGAGCGAATGCCTCACCCGACGCGTTGAACGGGACGAGCGGCTCGCGCGTCTCGCGGTTCTTGACCAGCTCGATGCCCCAGAAGCAGCCGAGCCCACGCACTTCTCCGATCGCTGGGTGCTTCTCCTGCAGGCCGTGCAGGAGCTCGCCGAAGGCTGGGCCCATTTCCGCCGCGTGCTCGACGATCCCTTCCTCCTTGAACGCCTCGATCGACGCGACCCCCGATGCGCACGCGAGCGGATGCCCCGAGTACGTGAGCCCGCCGGCGAAGTACTTGTCGCGCACCCAGTCGGCGATCGGCTTTCGCACGATCATCGCCCCGAGCGGGATGTAGCCGGAGTTGATCCCCTTCGCGACACTGAGGATGTCGGGCACGACGTCCCAGTTGTCGACGCCGAACCACTTGCCGGTACGGCCGAAGCCGGCCATCACCTCGTCGGCGATCAGCAGGATCCCGTGCCTGTCGCAGACCTCGCGGATCGACTGCAGGTAGCCGTCCGGCGGGACGATGATCCCATTCGTCCCGGTGACGGTCTCGAGGATGACGGCGGCAACGGTCTGCGGGCCCTCGTACTGGAGGATCTCCTCGAGGTGAGGGGCGCCGGTGCAAACCGGACACGGGTCGGGATGACCGGCCGGGCAGCGATACGTGTACGGATCGAGCATTCGCACGACGCCGGGGATGCCCGGCTCTGCGGGCCAGCGGCGTGGGTCGCCCGTGAGGGTGATCGCGCCGCCCGTCGCGCCGTGATACGAGCGGTAGCGCGCCACGATCTTGTGGCGGCCGGTGTACCAGCGCGCGAGCTTGATCGCGTTCTCGTTCGCCTCGGCGCCGCCGTTGGTGAAGAACGACATCTC
>Ga0126383_10002510_pt1 | contig 11853 bp, 14 predicted proteins | sample PanSoiMetPlot_35_FD_96882 | JGI IMG/M metagenome (GOLD analysis project Ga0126383, IMG submission 96882) | Tropical forest soil microbial communities from Panama - MetaG Plot_35 | ecosystem: Environmental > Terrestrial > Soil > Tropical forest > Bulk soil | place: Panama | collected 2016-02-17
CGCGCGCTTCAACGCGGCCGAGGCACAGCTGCGCATCAACGAGGCTCTCGCGGGGCTCACCGGCGAGGTGGCCGACCTCGGCCTGGCCCTGGAGCAGGCGGAGGACAGCGCAATGTGGATGCAAGCTCGCGCGAGCGCCCTCGAGGAGATGATGGCCGGCGGGCTGGTCGGCGACCAGCCTGAAGACACGTCGCGGGCTGATGGGCTGGACGCCGAGGTCGAGGTCCGTCTGGCCAGGCTCGCGAGTGACCTCCGACGCACTGTCCCGTGACCGCCTTCTTGCGAATATGATGGCCGCCGGTGTCGGAAGGGACTGGTCGCTTTCGATGGGTGGTCGGCATAATCGGTTTCGGCTTTGTCGTGGCCGCCTGGGTCGACGCCTGGGCCCGCGTGCAGCCGGCCAATCCCATCGCTCCCTGGCAGGACCTGCCCGTCTACAGCGCATGGCTTCTCCTGACGGGGTTCCTCGTGGCGGTACTGGGCCGGAATCTTGCCGACGGCAAGGACTGGAGGACGGCTCTGCCTCCCGGCTACCACCTCGCCCTGGGGGGCGGGCTGATATTCGGCCTTGGCGCGATCGCGGATGTCTACTACCAGCTCGTGTCGGGGATCGCCCAGGGCATCGAGGCTTTACTGTCGCCCACTCATCTGATCCAGCTGGTCGGCGGCAGTCTGCAGGTCGCAGCTCCGCTCAGCCAGGCCCTGAGGGAGCGCCCCGATCGCGCCGGCTGGCCAGTCGTGCTCGCGGCCGCCTCGACCCTCTCCGCGCTCACGTTCTTCACCCAGTTCATGCACCCGCTCATCGACCTCTGGCCCGCGCGTGGCTGGGGGCCCCAGGGGCTGCCGCCCTGGGTCATCCAGCGGCTGGGTGTGGGCGATGTCCTGGTTCAGGTCTCGATCCTGGTCGGCCTGGTCCTGCTCCTTATCAGGAGCTTCACGCTTCCCACTGGCAGCCTGACAATCCTGCTCACACTGAACGCCCTTTGCCTGACGATCGTCGGGCGCCACCCCGAGCTGCTGGCCGTTCCGGTGCTGACCGGTCTGGCAGCGGACGCGATGCTTCCATGGCTCCGGCCTCAGGTGAGCCAGGCGGCGGGCCTGCGCGCCTTCTCTGCCGCGGTGCCTGCCCTCTACACCATCCTCTACGGCGTCTCGATCACCTTCCTCGAGGGGGGTAGCCTCTGGCCTCTGCAGCTCTGGCTTGGTGTCATCATGGCGGCCGGCCTGGCAGGCTTCCTGGTGAGCTACGTCGCGGGCATCAGGCGACCGCATTCCGTCGTCGCGGGGGAAGTGTGGGAGGAGGTGTGGCCGCGGCGCCACGTGGAGATCACGCCTGCGTCTGTCAAGCACGCCCTCGACGCCCTCGCAGAGCGCCAGACGCTGTCCGCCAGCGCACTGACGCAGTTGCCCTGCATCTCGGCGAAAGGCGACGCCGCGGGTGCCGAACTTCGGGGCCTGCTGGTGGACATCGTGAAGGAGCTCGCCGCAGCCAGGGCTCCTCGCGATGCCGAGGCCGGACGGCTGCTGGATGAGTACTACGTGAGAAAGGTCGGCAGCCACGAGCTCATCGCCGAGCGGCTGCACCTGAGCCGGCCCACGTTCTACCGCCGGCTGCAGCGAGGCCTCGCGCTCACGGCGGAGCGCCTCGACGAGCTGGCGGAGTTCGCGGCCCGGCACCCCGACACACCGTGACCCCAGGGCCGGGGACACCCCCGGGCGGCCGAAGCCGCCGCAGCCCGGGGACAGGAGCTGTCCGAAGCAGCGTGATGGCCTCCGGTCGTGACCGCGGCCGTCCCGCCTCCGGCTCTCTGCTCAGAGACGGCTGGCGACGATCCTGGCCATCATCTTGAGCTTGTCGTCAGCTCTGGGGTCGTCAGCCTCAGACACCAGCGTGATCTGAAACGTCATTCGCCCCTTCTGGCCGAGGATCCTGGGCGCCTGCAGGTACGTTCGATCCCCGATCCCCGGCACCTTCGTGTAGCCGGGCACCGTGGCGAAGAAGTCGATCGGCATATCCCTGAAGAGGAACACAGACGCTCCCGCCACCGTGCCGCTGGTCGCTGCGTAGGTGCAGCCGCTGATCAACGATGTGTCAGGCCCGCCCCCCGGCGGCGGCGAGCTCATCGGGAGCTGCTGCACCTGGAGGCCGAGTGTCGACTGTACGTCAGCGGCTGTGAGTACCCGGCAAGCGTCCCCTGTCAGCCTTGTACCGTCGTTGCCGGCGGAGGGACTGCCGGAGGCGCTGGTGGCGGGACGCTGGGTAGCCGCCGCCCGGGGCAGAGCCGGCGCGTCACACGCTGCGACCGCCATCAGCAGCAGAAGCCCGGCAGCAATCGATCTGGGCATGGCCTCGTGTGTAAACGTCCCCGGGGCAGCAATGCTAGATGATTGGATTCCGAATTGTCGACGGATCTTCGGCGCCCATGCAGCGCATCTCGTGGGCCTGCATCTCCCACCTCACGAAATGTCCGATTTCGCGGGCCCCGGTCGTCCAGCGGATAGAATCACCGCGACGTGAGCATATTGAATCCCGGCGGCTGGTTGGCCTGGCTCGTCATCGGCCTGCTTGCAGGCGCGATCGCAGGCAGGGTCGTTCGCGGTCGAGGCTACGGTTGCTTGCTGGACGTCGTCATCGGCGTCCTTGGTGCGTTCATCGGCGGAGCTGTGGTCAGCCTGTTCGTGCCCGAAAACACCTACGGCTTCATCGGTACGCTGCTCGTGGCGACCCTCGGGGCGATCATCCTTCTCGCCTTCGTTCGCCTGCTGTCACCCAGCCACCGGTGAGCCTGGAGCTGACCGGGCTCAGGGTCTTCGATCTGGAGCAGCCCCGCCATCACGGGGCGCCCATGCACCCTACGCACGTCCCTCCCGGATTCTCATACTTCCTGCACCGCAGGCACGAAGCGCAGTCCGCCACCCCTGACGGCCGCACGGGCTCCTCCGGGACGTTGATCACAAGCGACCACGCGGGCACGCACATCGACGCGCTCTGCCACCAGGCGGTGGGTCTTCAGCTGTGCGGCGGCGTCGACGCGCAGGCGGCTGCAACCACCTTTGGCTACCGCGAGCTGGGCGTCGACACGATTGAGCCGATCGTCACCAGAGGCTGGTTGATCGACCTTGGCGGCGTCCAGCTGGACCGCTGGATCGGCCTCGACGAGGTTCGGCGTGCGGCCGACGCGCAGGCAGTGCGCCCTGCCGCGGGTGACGTCGTGCTGGTGCGGACCGGCAACGGCGTCAACTGGGCCGACGAGGCGCGCTACCTTCGTGGCGCCGGGCTCAAGGGCGAGGTGTCCCAGTGGCTGGCCGACGTGGGTGTTCGCGCTGTGGGCGCGGACAACATGGCCTGGGACTGGATCGGCGGGCCCGACCCTGACCTGGGCATCTCGCTGCCCGGACACGTCATCCTGCTGGTGCGGAGCGGCATCTACATCGTGGAGAACCTCTTTCTCGAGGACCTCGCCGCGGCCGGCATCCGTGACTTCATCTTCATCTGCACGCCGCTGCAGATCCGTGGCGCCACTGGCTCTCCGGTCAGGCCGATCGCGCTCGTGTCATAGCGCGTCCCGATGCCTGCACCCGTGCCGGTCAGCGAGCACGACATCCTCGTGTTTCGTTTCCTGACCGTGATGGGTCCCGCTATCGCAGCGCTGGCAGCACCTGCTCCGCGAACCGCTCCATCTGCGCCAGCCGGTCGGGCCAGCGGGGGACCGTGAACTGGAGCGCCACGTGCTCGACCCCCACCCGCTCGTAATGCCGCAGCGCCTCTAACAGCTGGCGCGGGCTGCCCCGGAGCCGCCTGGGGTCCTGCGTCACGTCAACGTCTGTGACATCGACCGCGCTGCAGCAGGTGAGCGCCACCGCGTCGGGATCGCGGGCCGCGTCACGCGCGGCCGCCCGCACGTCTTCGTGCGCCAGCCGGAGCTCCTCCGGCGCGATCTCGACGAAATAGGGAAACCACGCGTCTCCGTGGCGCCCAGCCCGCCGCCGTGCCGCTTTCCCCTCGCCACCGACCCAGATCGGTAGATGAGGCTGCAGCGCCTTGGGGTGGAAGCTGACGTCGTTGAACCTGTAATGCTTGCCTTCGAAGGTGCAGTGCTCCTCTGTGAGGAGAAGCCGGACGGCCTCCAGCTGCTCGTCCGTCATGCTGCCGCGCTCGCGGAAAGGCATCCCGAGCGCCTCGAATTCCTCTCTCATCCACCCGATCCCCACCCCCATGATCAGCCGGCCTCGGGAGAGATGGTCGATGGTGGTCGCCAGGCGCGCCCAGTAGAGCGGGTGCCGGTAAGGCAGGACCAGCACGCTTATGCCGAGCCGGACTCTCTCGGTTCGTCCGGCGAGGAAGCTCAGGCAGGCCATCGAGTCGAAGAAAGGCCGGTCGGGCGGCACGATGAACACGTTGTCAGCGCTGTAGGGGTACGGCGTCTCGATTTGCCACGGCGTGACTACCCGGTCGGCGGACCAGACGGCGGCGAAGCCGAGGCGCTCGGCCGTCTGGGCCGCCTCGGTCAGGACCTCGGGCGTGGCGGCGCGGCCCGAGATCGGCAGGAACACGCCCACATCCATGGCCCGGGATCGTCACAGCACTGCGGCGACTTGTCAATCATCTGGCCGTCCGAATAGTTCGATCCGACCGATCTATTGGCTATCATGCAAGGAAGTGCGCAGAGACCTGCTGGTGGAGCGGGGGCTGGTCCTGTACCGGGACGTGTCGCGCGTGCTCCACGAGCGCGGCGCCCCGGCCTGGCTGCAGACGGAGCTGACCTTCGCTCAGCTCCGTGCCCTGTTCACGCTCGCCGACTATGGTCCGACCCCCATCGGCAGAGTGGCGCGCCGGCTCGGCATCGGCCTGCCGGCGGCGAGCTCGCTGGTCGACCGGCTGGTCGAGCAGGGCCTCGTCAAGCGCAGAGAGGACCCGCTGGACCGCCGCCGAACCCTGGCCGAGACGACCGGGGCCGGGCAGGCGCTGGCCCAGCGCCTGCGGCAGGGCTCTCGCGAGGCGCTTCGTGCCTGGCTGGAGCAGATGGATGGCGACGACCTGGCCGCTCTGGTACGAGGCCTGGAGGCGCTGTTCGCCATCGGCGGCTCATCGGGGGGGCACTTGCTGGATGGAGATCGTGTGGGTGTGGGGGGATAGCGGATGGTCGTTCGGCTGATATTTGGTCTCGGCTGGGCGCTGGCCACCGGCCTGGCTGGAGGCTGGCTGATCCTGTCGCCCTGGGCGCTCGGTGAGCAGGGCGGCGGGGACTGGACCACGGTGACCAGAGCCGAGTTTTTCACCGGCCTGGGCATGATCGCGCTGGCACTGTCGGCGGCTGTCGTGGTGGCGGCCCAGGCTGTCCGCACCTTGCGCGAGGCTGGCGTAATCGAGCCGGCAAGCCACGTGCGACCTGGGCGACCGCCCCGGACCGAGGCCGGCAGAGCGTCACCGCCCGAGATGGAGAAGGCCCTGATCGCGCTTGCGCAGGCGCTGGCAGAGGATCTCGAGTCGCAACGCGATGCGTCGGCGTCGTCGCGTCCGGCTCACCCGACCAGTGACCAGCCCGCGAGACCGAACTGGAGGGATCCGTGAAGACAGAGCTGAGCCGCGGTCTGGCGCTCGTCTTCATTTTTGCGCTCGGACTCGGCGCCGGCATATGGGCGCTCATATCGCCGTGGGTGCTGACCTACCCGATGTCGCATGGCTGGAGCAGTTCGGTGTGGAGCAGCGTCTGGGTTGGCGCCGTCGTGGCGGGTCTGAGCGCCGCCAGCGCAGTCGTGATCCTCGCCCGGGCGTTGCACGTGACCCTGAACGGAAGTCAGCCGGCTATTCGGGACCGAGGGGGAGAGTGAGGGAGGCGGGCGCGGTTGTCGGACGGCCGGCTGCCGCTCCGCCCGGGCCGAAACCTGGGCTCGACTACAAGTGGATCGCGTCCGGGGTCGTGGTTGTCGGCGCCCTGATGTCCATCCTCAACCAGACGGTCGTGAACGTTGCTCTACCAACGCTGGAGAGCGACTTCAACGTCTCGCTGACTGAGATCCAGTGGGTGGTCACCGGCTACGCGCTGGGCCTGGCCGCAATCATTCCGCTGACAGGCTGGCTATCCGACCGCTACGGGACCAAGCGCGTCTTCATGGTCAGCCAGATCCTGTTCACTCTGTCGTCGATCCTGTGCGCGCTGGCGTGGTCCACCGGCTCCTTGATCGCGTTCCGAGTAATCCAGGGCCTCGCCGGGGGACTCATCATGCCGGTCGGCATGACCATCCTGATGATGGTGAGCCGGCCCGAGGAGCGAGGCAGGATGATGTCCGTGATGGGCCTGCCGATGCTGGTGGGGCCGGTTCTCGGCCCGCTCCTCGGCGGCTGGCTGGTCGAGTGGGTCAGCTGGCGACTCATCTTCGTGATCAACGTCCCGATCGGGATTGTCGGGGCGCTGCTTTCGGCGCTCTACCTGCGCGGGCCCGCGGGCACCACTCTTCGTCAGCGGCCGGACCTCGGCGGACTGGCGCTGGGCATCCCGGCCGTCGTGGCCATCGTGTTTGGCCTGAGCCAGCCCAGCGCCAGGGGATGGGAGTCGGTTGACACCGTCCTGCCGCTGGCCGGCGGCGCCGCCATGGTCATTGCCTTCTGCCTGTACGAGCTGCGACAGTCGTCTCCGCTGATCGAGCTCCGAGTATTCCGAGATCCAGCCTTCTCAGCTGCGATGACCGTCAACTTCCTGATCGCACTGGCGCTCTTTGGGACCGTCCTGCTGGTGCCGCTGTTCCTCCAGCAGGTGCAGGGTTACGGGGCGCTCGATGCCGGCGTGGTACTGGCGGCGCAAGGCGTGGCGGCAGCCGTCGCGATGCCGATCGGCGGCCTCTTGACAGACCGCTTCGGTGCCCGGCAGGTGGTGCCTTTCGGGCTGGCCCTGCTGACAGGCGCTACGATCTGGATGGCCACTCTCACACCTGCCACCCCCCGGTGGGTCATCGCCCTGATGCTGGCCGCTCGGGGCGCGGGCATGGGCCTCTCCATGATGCAGGCCATGTCCTCCGCCTATATCACGCTGGCGCCCCGGCTGATCTCGCGAGCGACGTCGGTCAGCCAGGTCGTCAACCGCGTCGGGAGCGGTCTCGGCGTCGCCATCGTAGCCACCATCCTCAGCGATCGGATCGAGGCGCACCTGCCCCCTCTACCCAGGGGCGCGTCGGCGTCGGCCGGGGGTGGGCTGGCGGCTGTGCACCTGCCGCCTGCGGTCAAGAGTGTGCTGCTGGCGCAGGTCGCCAGAGGCTTCGACGACACGTTCTGGGTGATGGCGGGACTCACGCTGCTCTGCTTCCCGATGGCATTGCTGCTGCGTCGCCCGCTGACGCCGGCGGCGGTACGCGCCTTCGGGCTTCGACAGCTGACCGAGGGGGTGATCCTCGGCGCCGCGGCGCGCCGCGTCGGCCCGGCCGCATCATCCCCCGCGAGCAATGGGCTGCGTCTCAGGGTCGCCTCGCCGACCGCGTACGAGCTCCTGGCCGCATCAGCTCGAGCTCGCCTGCAGCGGGGGCTGACGATACTCCGTGGCGGCAGCGGCGCCGGTGGCCTGGTGCCTCAGCCTGCCCTCTCGCCCATCATCCGGCTCTTCTTACTGGTGGTGATGGCGTTGGCGCTGGTCGGTATGGTGCTCGCGGTCGGGCACGGCTATCAGACGCCCGTGGTTCCCAAGCTGACGATGCCTGCTGGGTAGGGCCGCACCTCTCGATTCAGTGCGAGTGTCCCGCTGCGGTCAGTGCCAGAAGAAGTGGCCGAGAAGCGCCCCCAGGAGGGTGACGAGGAACGCAGCGAACAGCGGATAGGCATTGGCCCAGCTCCTGAGATACTGGCCCAGAGTGCGCTGATGCCGCACCTCCAGGACGAGGTCGGCCACCGCTACCACCAGGAACACAAGGACCACGACCACCGCCGCCACCGCCAGCGCTGGTCTGACGTCCACTATGAGGTCCGCCCGAGCGGAGGCCAGAACCAGTGCCCGAACAGACCACACACCACGCATGAGGCTCCGAGGGTCTGGCCGGGAGCGACGCTGGCCGCGCACCGGATGTAAAAGGTGATGGGCCAACGCGCGGGATCGGCCAGCGCCCAGGCCTCGTAGAAGATGAGTCCGGCAACCAGCGTCAGGAACAGCGGAAGGAGCAACTGGAGCCAGAATGCCGGCCGGCCCCGCGGCTGGTCGAGGAATGGACCGTCCCTGGACTCTCGCACGTAGCCCAGGAGGTGACCGCCCAGGAACGACAGGGCAAACAGCGCTGGGACGCCGATCTTCCAGCGCAGGTCCCCGGGGTGGGTGTCCTCGAAGTGCTTGACCGCCGAGGGCTCATCAACGCCGCAGGGCAGATCGGTCAGCAGGGTGGTCTCGTACAGGGCCCACGCGCCGATCGCGACCAGTGCCAGGATGGCCACCGACAGGCTCAGGATTGGCACCCACCGCCGGACCGTGAGCATCAGGACCAGAGCAGGATCCCGATCAGGGCGCCGATCACCAGGACCGCCGGCGGCACCCAGGGCTGGCGCCAGATGCGCCGTTCGCGGTCCCAGAGCTCCAGCGGGGGCCAGTCAATCCTGGCGGCAGCGAAGTTGTACCACGCGACCAACGCGAGCACGACGACTGCCCACGCGAAGGCCAGGGTTATCGCAACTAGAAGCTGAGCGTGAAAGAAGACCGCATCGGCAACGACTCCAAGCGCGATGACGATAGCAACAGGAATAAACGCGTCGACGGACTTGATCGCTTGCCTCGCGACTGCCGCCATGGACCGGCGGGCGGCGGGTGCAGAATCGTCCTCTTCCAAGCTGACGGGAAGTGTGGCAAGGCTCCGAATGCTGCGTCAAGCGCTGCGACAAGGCCGTCAGCGGAGCTGCCACTCGTCGTCGCGCAGCAGCGGCTCGGCGCCGCCGCCCTGATCGAGCCCGTCCACTTCGACCTCGGGGCCACCGACCATGAAGTCCGTGTGCACGCTCGAGATGTTGACGCCGAGCTCCCGCAGCTGATCGCCGTCTCGGCCCGCGCCGCCCTGGACGCCGACCGCCAGCCCGTGGCCAAGCGCGATGTGGCAGGTCGCGTTCTCGTCCAGAAGGGTGGATCGAAACGTGATGCCAAGCCGGCCGACGCGTGAGGTGCCGTCGACCAGTGCGACCTCACCCAGCCGTGCCGCGCCCCCATCGGCGCCGATCATGGCGCGAATCACGTCCTCGCCTGAGCTGGCGCGCACCTCGGTGACGCGGCCGCCGTGGAATCGGAGCTCCAGGTCCCGGACCGTGACGGCTCCGACGACCAGCGGACGCGTGGAGCGGACGGTCCCCTCTGTTCGGCGGGGATCTGGCGTGGTGAAGACCTCCTCTGTGGGCAGGTTGGGCACGTAGGTGCGGCCCGAAGCGGTCTCGTCGGAGCCGCCGAGCCAGGTCGAGATGGGCAGCAGGCCGATCATCAGGTCGGTGCCGGGGCCGCGGAACCGGATCGCGTCGAACCGGCGCTCGGTGAGCGCCGCGGCCCTCTTCCGAAGGTTGGCGAGGTGTTCGCGCCAGGCCATGATCGGATCTGGCTCGTCCAGGCGTACCACCGATTCCACGGCGCGCCACAACTCCTCCACGTCGGGCTCATCGAAGACGGCCCGCGCCCAGCCCTCCGTAGGGCATGCGATGACGCACCAGTTGACGCGTGGTCCCATGATGACGCGCAGCGTTGCCGCGCGCAGCGCCGGCATCCGCGCCTTCGCCACCCGGGTGCCGTCGAGGTCGGCCATTAGGTCCGGCTCGGGGTCGCCGTGCAGCGACAGCATGGCGCTGCTGTGACTGTCAGCGTCTTCCACGCGCCGCACGAGCCACTCGGGGGTCCACTCCAGCGCCTCATCCCCACCGAGCTCGACCAGGGCACGAGTCAGGCGGCGATCGTGGTAGAGGACGTCGACGTAGCGGGCCCCGGCGGCGTACGCGGCGTGGGCGACCCTCCGTGCCAGTGGGGCGTGCTCCACCAGTGCGTCGACCAGGAGGTCCTGCCCCGGTGCCAGGTTGATTCCGACCTGGAGGGCCAGTCGCGCATATCGGTCCAGGCGCTCCGTTGAGACCATCGAGCGCCAACTGTAGCGACTGAAAGATCGGGCTGTTCGCTCGAACCGGATGTGCCACGAACAGGACTATGCTCATGCCGAGGAGGCGGCGCATGCACGTGGCACCACTCACCCGCCGCCAGACGGAAGTCGCGGCGCTCCTCGCCGATGGCCTGACCAACCGGGAGATCGCCGGGGGCTCTTCATTTCCGAACGTACGGCGGAGAGCCACGTCGAGCAGATCCGAAACAAGCTCGGATTCCACTCACGAACCCAGATCGCAGTCTGGTTTGCCGAGACGAAGGCGCAGCTGGTGCCGCCCGGCAGTCCTGGCGTATCGATTCCCGGCTCTGGCCCGGCGGCTAGAAGGACCGGCCGCGGCCACGTCTGGGAGGATTCCCAAAACTGTCTTGATGCTGATGGCCGGGGCGATCTGGCCGCAGGGATGAGCGCATATTGTCGACAGCTGTGTACCTGTCAAGCCGCCTGCCCGGCACGCGTGCCGCCGCTGTGACAAGAATTGGATTACGGGAATGACTTCTGGTGGGACGGCGGGCCTGGACACGTTGCGTGAGGACGCGGCAAGCTGTCGAGCGTGCGAGCTCTGGGAAACCGGCACTCAGACAGTGTTCGGAGAGGGCAACGCCCAGGCCCCCATGATGCTCGTCGGGGAGCAACCGGGTGACCGTGAGGACATCGAAGGCAGGCCCTTCGTCGGCCCGGCCGGAGGCGTTCTCGATCGAGCTCTTGAGGCGGCGGGCCTTGACCGCTCGGATCTCTACCTAACCAATGCCGTCAAGCACTTCCGCTGGGTCCAGCGCGGCAAGCGCCGCCTTCATCAGAAGCCGGACGTCGGCCACATCACGGCATGCGCGCCATGGCTGCGCGCCGAAGTCGAGGCAGTTCGGCCGCGGTTGCTCGTATGCCTTGGGGCCACCGCGGTCCAGGCAGTCCTCGGCGAGTCTATCCGCGTGCTTCGCGATCGCGCCCGCTTCTTTCCGTCGACGTTTGACATACCCGCGATGCCAACCGTGCACCCCTCGTCGATCCTACGCGCGCCCGATCCCGAGTCACAGGAGCAAGCGTTCGAGGCGTTCTGCGTGGATCTGCGCACGGCGGCTCAGTGGCTGCGGTCGAACTGATCGCGGCGCGTACCCCAGCTGTAGCGCAAGTGAGCCAGCTGCTGGGAAATGGCCCTCATCGGCACACCGGGAATGGGCCGTCTGCTGGGAGTTGGCCGTATTGGAGCGGCCGCAGTCGCCCCTCAGCGTCGACCGGCATCGGCGCCGGCCGGCGCACGACCTGCAGGTCGTCGCGCTTCTCAGCCTCCTCGAGAAGAGGGGGCGACACGGCCATCAGTTCGGTGTGCAGGGTGTCCGAGATCCAGGCCAGCCGAAGTGGCGTCTCCCGGCCGCGGCTGGAGATGGCCGCGCAGACCGCGGCCAGGTCGGTGGGCATGACGCAGGGGATCGTCATGCGCTGGATGCCGATGACCCCTGCAGTCAGCGCGTTTGTGTAAAGTGCGCCGAAATCGACCTTGCTCAGCAGGCGTGCCGTTGTGAAGTCGGCGGTGCCGATGCCCATCGCGTTGCCGTGGGATCCGTCGGTCAGGTCGAGCGCGACGATCGCAGTGACGCCATGCGGCTCCGGCTCGGGCTGGCCGATGACACGCATGCGCCGAACCACGTTCGTGTCGATCCCGGCTCCGCTCACGTCTTTTCCGATCCGGTCGATCACCAGCACGTCGAGGTCGTCGAAGGGCATGCCCGGCATCAGCCGCCGTGCCTCGTCGAGCAGCTC
>Ga0126383_10002511_pt1 | contig 11852 bp, 7 predicted proteins | sample PanSoiMetPlot_35_FD_96882 | JGI IMG/M metagenome (GOLD analysis project Ga0126383, IMG submission 96882) | Tropical forest soil microbial communities from Panama - MetaG Plot_35 | ecosystem: Environmental > Terrestrial > Soil > Tropical forest > Bulk soil | place: Panama | collected 2016-02-17
AGGAATTGCAAGGATATACGTCCAGCGCGGGATACGAAGTCGCCAAAGTGACCCCAGCCGAAGGGATGCGCGAGACCACTTGATTGCCAGGGGCCACCAAGTCCGGCTTAACGATATGGTCGAACGAAGTGGGGCCCTTGGAACTGTAACTGGTCATCGTCTGCGAGGCTTGCGTGCCTGTTCCGTGGGTATTACTGGCCCCAACGGTGACTACATAAGGATCATTCCCAGGTGCGCCAATCGTGGCATAGCCGCTTGTGCCGGACCCATTGTATTCGCCCATGTTGCCTGCGGCGACGACCACGACGATGCCCGCCTGCCAAGCCGATTCAACAGCTTGACAGAGGGGATCGAGTGTATAGCTCTCATATACACCACGGGCCAGGGACAGGTTCATAACGCGGATGTTGTAGGTGCTCTTGAGAGAAATGGCCTGCTGAATCGCAGAAATTACGGCGCTGTCCGTCCCCGCGCCAGTGCCATCCAGGACGCGCAGGTTGATAATTTTCGCTTCTGGGGCAACGCCGCGGTACACGCCCGGGTAGGTGTAAGCATATTGCGAATCGTAGGCATTGCCGGCAATGATTCCGGAGACGTGCGTTCCGTGACCGTACGCATCACCCGTGCTCGTGTCACCTGAGACAAAGCTCTGGCTGTAGACGATGCGCGAGCTGTTGTTCGCGTCGGAATTCAGGTCGTAGATGCTGCTGACGCCGCTGTCTAGGACGGCGACGCCGATACCAGTTCCGTTCCAACCATTCGCGTAAGCAAGATCCGCATTCACGGCGGAAACAACGTGGTCAAGCGCTCCTCTTACCTTGCGGTTCGGCGAGACGTAGGCAACGTTGGCATGAGTCGCCAAATTGGCCACATCCCCCGCCTTCACGGTGACGAGGCGTGCATTCAGCAGAGGTAGTTCGGCTTTTGTGGTGGCGCCGTCCTCGGAGAGTTCCGTGGGCATCGGAGGATGGCGGAACTGCACAATGACGTCTACCGGCTTGTCAGGATTGATGCCTTTGAGATCCGGCGCGATCTTCCGCGCGATTACGACCTGTGGATCTTCGCTGCCTCCAGGTAATGACGCATCCTGAGATTGATTCTTGCCTAGTGATTCTGGAGTCCTTGGAGCATTTACCAGCGAGGCTGACAGTGTCACAACTCCGTTTGCGGGAGGAAAAGTCGCGGTGGCAGCCTTACTCGTACCCCTGTCAGAAGAGAAAGGCCTAAAACTAGAAGATTGCTTCTGAATATCGTTCGGAGAAGAAATTTGCCGGGCTGTTTGGGGGTTGCCCAAGGTTCCAGGCGTCTGCGGCGATTCCAGTTGGGCAAGCAATTCAGGTGTCGTTGAGTCGTCATGGACACGAGAGGAGCCGCCCGAGAAGCCCCATGCCGCAGCCAGGAGGGATAGCGCGATCAGCGTGCCCCAAGTGGTGGTCTTCAGTAGACCATCGCTGCTTTTTGAGCGATTTTTGTTGCTGGTGCCTTCCATCTTCGATTCTCCTAGGTAACAGGAATCCCGAGGGGCCTTAGGTAAGCTTGCGATCCAGAGTGGAACAGTTTTAAGGCAGGCAGTGTGATTGCGTCGATGGTACAGGGGTGAGGGGCGACTAGTACGAAAGTACAGCCAGTTTTTGGCGACAGTTCAGCGTGCAAGTTGTGTCTTGGGGACTTCAACTGCCCAGCCAAAGAGAGTTCTAGGCTTGCCTGCGAGGCGCTGGGAAGCCGTTTACCTTGAAGCACACTCCGGCACCAGTACTATTGGCAGAACCTTGCCTACAGCACAAGCTAGCTTAAACAAGGCGGCTTCCTGTCGTCCCCTGTTCAGAGGCTGGTTATATGGCAAGAGAGCTCGTCGGGCACAAGAACGTCCACGCTGGCACACTCGAACCGCCAGACCGACGAAGTGTGGCCTCACCACGGGTAATTACCCGCGATTCCCGAGCCGGATTTGGAAGAAGCTTCGCGAAGTGGTGGAAAGGCGTTTGGAGCTTGCCGGGTCAACGCGGGCGCTTCCTTGGATGGCCCGCAACTATATTCATTGTGACGCAAGTACTCGCTGGCATTCCCTTGCTGCCTTATGCGCTGCTGCATTGGCACACGGACAACTCGCTGCGCTTTGCCAGTTTTCTCGCGGTGGCGTTAGGAGCCTCACTCTTTAAAGTGCGGCTGCCGGGCATCCAGGCGACGATGTCAGCGAATTTTCTGTTTATTCTCGTGGGCATCCTCGACCTTTCTTACCCCGAAACCTTGCTCATGGGATGTCTCGGGGGGCTGGTGCAGTCGCTCTGGCAGGCGAAGCCGCGTCCTCGATTGATCCAGATCCTTTTCAATTTCGCCAATCTGGCGCTGTCCATCTCTCTTGCGAACTTAGTTTTCCATAGCCAGTTTGCGTACAACCTCGGATTGCGGTGGCCGCTGCTGCTGGCGGCTGCTTCAACCACGTATTTCGCGATGAACACCATGTCGGTCTCCGGCATTATCGCGATGACTGAGCGCCGGAATCCTCTCCTGGTATGGAAAGAGTGCTACCTCTGGTCGTTTCCTTATTATTTGTTGGGTGCGCTGATCGCTGGTGGCGTGAGCATCATCAACCGGTCCTTGGGTTGGCAAGTCGCGATCCTGGTTCTTCCGGTTGTCTATTGGATTTACCGGTCTTACCGGACCTACCTCGACCGGCTGGAAGCGGAGAAGAAGCACACCGAGGCGATTGCGGACCTGCACCTGCGCACGATTGAGGCGCTGTCACTGGCGATTGAAGCGAAAGACCACAATACCCACGATCACTTGAAGCGCGTGCAAACCTATGCCATGCAAATTGGCAAGGATCTCAGCGTCGATGAGCCTCAGCTAAACGCCATCCGGGCCGCGGCGATGCTGCACGACATTGGCAAGCTGGCGGTCCCGGAACACATTCTTTCAAAACCGGGGCGGCTGACTCCCGAAGAGTTCGAGAAGTTGAAGATTCACCCCGTAGTGGGCGCGGAGATCCTGGACCGTGTGCAATTTCCATACCCGGTTGTGCCGATTGTCCGTTCACACCACGAGAAGTGGAATGGAACTGGCTACCCGGACGGATTGTCCGGCGAAGGGATCCCCATTGGCGCGCGGATCCTTTCCGTCGTGGACTGCTTTGACGCACTGACTTCGGAGCGGCCCTACCGGCGGGCGATTTCGCCAAGCGAGGCCATGGCTTTGCTGCGCGCGGAGAGCGGCCGAAGCTACGACCCGCGTGTGGTGGAATGTATCGAGCGACGCTATCTGGAGCTGGAAGAAGTCGTAAGCCGTTCAACAAGAGAAGGAAGTCCGTTAGAGCTTTTCTCGAAGGTAGACCGGGCCGCGGCGCCTTCCGCAGGGTTTGCGGAGGTGCCGAATGAGGCTGAGGTTCGCGCCGCGTCATTTCTCGCTTCCATTGTGTCTGCCCGGCAAGAGGCCCAGCTTCTCTTTGAGCTGGCACAAACTCTGGGCAACTCCTTGAGCTTGCGCGAAACGCTTTCGGTGGTCGCCGTACGTTTGAAGGAGATGATTCCTTACGACTCCATCGTTTTCTATATCTACGAAGAAGGGAAACTCATTCCCAAGTATGTGCACGGCGTAGACTACGATCTCTTCACTTCAATCGAGATCCCTCTGGGGCAGGGAGTTAGCGGCTGGGTAGCACAGACGGAGAAGCCGATTATCAACGGGGATCCCGCAGCGGAAACAAAGTATCTCGGAGACCGCGCGCAAATCTCCGTCCTGCAATCCGCGCTTTCCGTGCCTCTGCGCGGGCGCGAGGGAGCCGCCGGCGTATTGTCTCTTTACTTGCGGGCGAAACAAGGCTTTACGAAGGATCATTTGCGCCTGCTGCTGGCCGCCAGTTCGAAATTGGGACTCTCCGTCGAAAACGCACTGCAGTACGAAAGGGCACAAGACACTGCGAGTACCGACTTCCTGACGGAGCTGCCGAATGCCCGCTCGATCTGCATCAACCTCGAGCAGGAGATTGCACGCTCCCGCCGGAACGGGAGCGCACTGGCGGTGTTCTTAAGCGACCTCAATGGGTTCAAGAGCGTGAATGATAAGTTTGGCCACCTGGTGGGAAACAAGCTGTTGCAGCAGATCGCGAAGAATTTGAAGGGCACTTGCCGTGAGTACGACCAGATCGGGCGCCTGGGAGGCGATGAGTTTGTGTTCGTCCTCCCGGACCTTGCTAAAGACGGCGCCGAAGAACTGAAGCCTCGCCTGGAACTCGCGGTGGAAGAAGCAAGCAAGTCGATTTGCGGCGCCACCGTGGTCACCGCGAGCATCGGGTGCGCATTTTATCCGAAAGATGGCACCACGGCGGAAGAGCTCCTGTCCGAAGCGGACCGCCGCATGTACGAAAGCAAGGAAACCTATTACAAACAACGCAGGGAAGTGACCAGGCTCCAGGTCGGTTAACGGCTGGGCGGTTTCTTGCTTTCCGGAGTGAAGCCATAACCGCGAAACAAAATGAGAAACAGAATCCAAAGGTTTCTTGGACGACTGCTCATGCTTGCGGTTTTGTGCTTTGCGGGCGGCCTGCTGAGTGCTTCGCTAGTCCGTCTTGCACCCGGCTACGGTGTGGATGAGCGGGAGCTTGACCCTCGATTGAGTCAAGCGAGTATGGAAGCCATTCGGAATGCACATAGGGTGAACTCCAACCTGCTTTCCTATTATGGCCGTTACCTCGCGAGGGCTATCCGGGGAGATTTGGGATCTTCGGAATGGTTGCAGCAGCCCATCTCTTCGCTGTTTAAGGAGCGCTTTCCTGTTACCGCGAAATCCGTCGCGTCTGGAGTTCTCCTGGCTTGGGGAATTGCGCTCGCGATCTCTTTGGCGAATGTGCTCTTTCCTGGCTTCTTCGTTGAGATTTCGGGCACGTTGGTCAGCGGGCTGTTCATCGTGCTTCCCGCAGCCGTGGTGGCCATCTTCTCCGTTTATCTTCATGCGCCGGTGTTTTTGGCCATCGCGGTGGTAACCTTTCCCAAATTGTTTCGTTATCTGCGAAACCTGCTCGGTCATGCATATTCGCAGCCCTATGTTTTGGCAGCGCAAGCGCGGGGAATCGGGCAAGCAAGAATTCTGTTCCACCATGTTCTTCCGCTGGTTTCCCCGGCCCTTTTTGCGCTCCTTGGCGTGTCTCTAAGCCTGGCGTTTGGAGCGGCGATTCCAATCGAGGCCCTCTGTGATTCTCCTGGTGTGGGACAACTTGCCTGGCAAGCGGCGTTGAATCGCGATTTGCCGCTGATCGTGAACCTGACGCTGCTCATCACATTGATCACTGTTGCGGCAAATTCGTTGGCCAACGTTGCGAACGAGAGGGCGCTGTGAGGACTCGCAGAAGGCTTCGTGCAGTTTGCGTCGCGGTCCTATGCGTCATTTTTGTAGTCGGCTTGTTTGCAGGAACCGTCAGTCCTTACTCGTATTCCAAGCAGTTCCGCGAGCGGCCGAACGCCGCGCCCTCCTCGTCGCACCTGCTTGGCACAGACAGTCTTGGAAGAGATTTGTTTGCGCGGTTGATCTATGGGACGCGAGTGTCCCTGTTGCTGGCGCCGGCTGCCGCGCTGTTGGCTACTCTCATTGCGGGCCTGCTTGGCGGCTTTGCAGGCTTCATGGGAGGGTGGTGCGAAAAGTTGATTCTTTCGGCGGCCGATCTCTCCATGGCTCTCCCGCTGCTGTTTGTGCTGCTTGCTCTGCGTGCCGTGCTTCCCCTGGATATCCCGCCCATACTCTCCGTCATCGCTACTTTTATATTATTGGGTCTGCTGGGCTGGCCGTCGTCGCTGCGCGTAGTATGGGCGGCAACAAAAAACCTGAAAAATTCCGACTTTCTTCTGCTTGCGCGCGCGACGGGATGCACGCGCTGGAGAATGATCGCGCGCCACGTGCTCCCCAATTTGCGGCCTATTCTGCTCGCGCAATTCTGGATTTCGATTCCTGTGTTCGTTTTGACGGAGGCCACTCTGAGCATGCTGGGTCTCGGCGTAACGGAACCACTACCTTCGTGGGGCAATTTGTTGCGCGGACTCGAAGATATTTCCGGCGTCAGCGCAAATCCCTGGAGACTGTCACCTCTCATTTTGCTAGTCCTGGTGGTCATCTGCTTTCAACTGATTCTGCCCGCACAGGAGGAAACGGCGTGATGCCCAGTCCCAGTCCCTTAAAGAAAAAGCTTGTATTGATTAGTCTGCTGGCCTTTGCGCTTCCCGCTCGCGCGCAAACCGGCGGCGAGCTCCACTTCTGCCTCCGTGGCGAGCCCAAGACTTTCAATCCAATCCTGGTGGACGACGACGCCTCGGAGAATATTCGCTACCTGACCGGCGGCGTACTTATCAGGCTGAACCGGCAATCGCAGGCTCTTGGGCCAGCTCTCGCAACGTCATGGTCGGTTTCCCACGATCGGCGCACGATCACCTTTCATTTGCGCAAAGGGATTCACTTCTCGGATGGCACACCTTTTACTTCGGAGGACGTTGCTTACACGATGCGACTGCTTATGGACCCGGAAACGCACTCACCCACAGGTGATGCGTTTCGCTCGAGCGAAGGAGCGGTGCAAGTGCAAACGCCCGCGGCGGATGTGGCAGTCATTACATTCCCCGCTCCTATCGCGGGGTTGGAACGGTTGTTTGATCAGGTGGCAATTCTTTCTGCTCATTCGCCTAAGAAGGAAATGGCCGTGCTGGGCCCCTTCTACGTGGCCGATTACAAAGCGGGTTCTTACGTGCTGCTGCATAAGAATCCGAACTACTGGAAACATGATGCCCAGGGACAAGCGTTACCTTACATTGACAGCGTGCGACTGGATATCCAGCGCAACCGCGACATTGAACTCTTGCGTTTCCGCCGCGGCGAATTGCAATTGATCAATCGTTTGGAAGCAGAACAGTTCGAGCGCCTGCAACACGACAATCCTGCAGTCACACGCAACGCCGGCACAGGTCTAGATGCCGAAGAGCTGTGGTTTAATCAGTCGCCGGCCGCTCCGTTGCCCGAGTATAAGAAAGCCTGGTTCTCCACGAAGGAGTTTCGCAAAGCGATTTCCCTGGCGATCAACCGCGCGGATCTTTGCCGCATCGTTTATGCCGGTTATGCGAAACCAGCTTATGGCCCTGTTTCTCCCTCCAATCATTTTTGGTTCAACGCATCGCTAGAGGATCCGAAATATGACCCGCAAGTCGCCCTGAATCTGCTCACACAAGCTGGGTTCCGTCTTGACAACGACACGTTGAAGGACAGGGCCGGCAACCGCGTGGAATTCACAATTGTCACGAATTCCGGCAACGCCGCACGCGAAAAAATCGCGGCAATGATCCAACAGGACCTCTCGCAAGTGGGAATCAAAGTTAATGTCGTAACGTTAGACTTTCCTTCGTTGATTGAAAGAATCACGCGCACCTTCGACTACGATGCCTGCATTCTTGGGTTGGTCAATACCGACCTGGATCCGAGCGGCCAGATGAACGTTTGGCTAAGCTCGGGCGAGAACCACCAATGGAATCCCAGTCAGAAGACGCCGGCCACGGCATGGGAAGCTGAGATAGACAAACTGATGCGCGAGCAGGCGACTGCCGCCACGGAAAAAGAGCGAAAGGGGAAATTTGATCGCGTGCAACAAATCGTTGCCGAGCAACAACCCTTCATCTATCTGATTAACAAAGACGTGCTTGTGGCTGTCTCTTCCAATGTCGTTGGAGCAGCGCCAGTGGTTCTCAATCCTGCCGGATTCTGGAACGTGGATATTCTGCGGCTGGGACCGGCGTCGGAATTCGGTGTTCAGAAATGACCGCTGAGCGTCCGCTGCTTTCCGCGCGGATTTCTGTGGACTACCGGAACAAGCCCGGGGTCCTCAGGGATGTCTGTTTGGAAATTCACCGCGGAGAGATTGTGGGCCTGGTCGGTGAAAGCGGCTCTGGAAAGAGCACGTTCGCGCTCGCGCTCCTGCAGTTATTGCAACTCAAGGGAGCCACGGTGCAGGGCGAAGTCATATTTCAGGGCGAAAATCTCTTGCAGAAAACGGAGAGTCAGCTGCGTGCGATGCGGGGGCGGCAGATGAGCGTCGTCCTGCAAAGCCCCCTCACTTCTCTGAACCCTGCGCTTCGAATTGGGACGCAGCTCAGAGAGGCCTGGCGCGCGCACGCAACCGGAACAAACGGGGAATGTGCGGCCGCTGTGCGAGCTGCTCTAAGAGATGTGAGCTTGCCGGACGACGATGAATTTCTGAGAAGGCGCCCGTCGCAGCTCAGCGTCGGCCAGGGACAAAGGGTCATCATCGCCATGGCGATTCTTCACCGGCCAGCGCTGCTGATCGCCGATGAAGCCACCAGCGCGCTGGACACTATCACGCAGGCGGAGATTCTACGTTTGTTTGGCCAACTGAACCGGGACTTAGACATGGCCATTCTTTACATTTCGCATGATCTGTTGTCGGTAGCTTCTCTTTGCCACCGGATTGCCATTATGCGCGACGGTGAGATTGTCGAGTGTGGTGCACCTGAAACTATCTTCGGCTCTCCTCGTCACGCGTATACCCAAAGGCTGATTGCCGCACTGCCGAGCCTGAGCCTTGGCAAGACTCTTTTGTCCCCGGTGGTCACGGTTAGCTAAGAAGTGTTGCTCCTAGCGCGCCAGGCGAGTCTGTTCGATTCATGCGCGGCCGGGTAACAAGTTCACTGTCCAGGTGGAACAGGGCAGTGTGTCGTTGCGGTGTACTTACGCGCTGATTTCGCCGCGCTTGGCAAGCGCGGTAATGCGATCGGCCGCACGGAAAGCGAGCGCCATGATGGTCATCGTGGGCTGGCCGCGTCCGGAGGTCACCAGGCTGCTGCCATCGCACAGGAAGAGATTTTTCACATCGTGCGTGCGATGGTCCGCATTAATCACAGAACTCTTCGGGTCTTTGCCTATTCGGCAGGTACCTAGGAGATGTACGCCAAACTGCTGTTCCCGCGCTGGGTAACCCCACTTCTTGACGGCGCCAGCTGCCTCGTGGACCTCGTGCGCGCGTGCAAAGAGCCAATTTGTGAGTTTCAGATCATCGGGATGGTCTTTGTAGGTCATGCGAAGAGCCGGTAGTCCCCATGCGTCTTTGAGGTCAGGATCAAGCGAAAAGGAATTGTTTTCAACCGGCAGGGAAGTGCCGTGAGCGGCCACCTCCATAGTCCGCGAAAAGTTATGCGCGAGCGTGGCCTTGAAATCCTTGCCCCAGCGTGGAGTGCCTGGGGGCATGCCGCCGTTAGCAAACGAGATAGGAGTGAAGGAAAAGCGCGCGTCGAGACCGCCTCCTCCATAAAAACCAACCTTCTCGTGGTCGAGTTCGTAGAAATCATGCAGAACGCGGCTGACGCAATAACCTTTGTAATCGTTAAGCGGCTGCTCGTAGACACCCATAACGCTGCCGTACGTGTTGAACATCAGGTTCTTGCCGACCAAGCCGCTGGAATTCGCGAGGCCGTCCGGGAATTGCTTGTTTGCAGAAAGGAGAAGCAGGCGCGGAGTTTCGGCGCCGTTTGCGCAAACGACTACGGCTTTAGCTTTTTGCAAATGTGTGTTGCGTTTCTCGTCAAAGTAAACGGCTCCTACGGCGCGGCCGTTAGCGTCGAGTTCAATTTTGTGAACGTAGGAGTTCGGCCGAATCTCGCAGCGGCCGGTGCGCTCTGCAACGCGAATCGCAGCCGCGAGTGAGCTGGATTTTGCGCCGACTTCGCAGCCAAAGCTAAGACAGAAGCCGCATTGGACGCACGCACTACGCCCGGGCCGGGGCTGCGAAAGAATTCCCATGGGCGCAGGAAAGGGATGCCACCCTAGCTTGCGAGCTGCGCCTTCAAAGAGCGCACCAGATGACTTAACGGGAAGGGGCGGCATGGGATAGGGCTTCGAGCGCGGAGGATCGAATGGGTTTGCGCCAGCAAGGCCGGAAACGCCCATATCCCACTCGACCTTCGTGTAATAAGGCTCCAGATCCGCGTAAGTGATAGGCCAATCAACGAGAGTTGAGCCGGGAACCGCCCCAACTTTGCTGCGTTCAATGAAATCAATTTCGTGGAAGCGCCAGAGGTTTGCCGTGAAATGGACGCTAGTCCCACCGACGCATCGGCCATAGACGAGGGCGCGCTGCGGTCTGGCTTTTTCGCCGGGGGTTTTCCGAAAGGATGTCGGTTGCAGCTCAGGATGATTCGTAAGAAAGTTTTCGTTTGTCACCTTAACTTCGTTGTGGGTGAAATCGGCTTCCGTAAGGTAAGGCCCTTGCTCTAGGACCACAATGCGAAAGCCGTTGGTGGAAAGCTCCTTGGCCAGGACGCCACCGGCCGCGCCGGAACCGATAATGACAAAGTCCACTTCGTCCGAAGTTTTGTATTTGGGCTGGTCTACTGTCATTTCTTTTCCGCTTCCTTCGCCACTGCTTCCCAGCCGGGATAGTCCTTGTCGTAATAGCCAAAGGGTGGCTTGAACATATGTTCGCGCTCGCGGCCAATCACTTTCCACCCAACGCCATCGCGATTGCCCCCAAAATCGGGATCGATCAGGAATCCCATAATGGTGTGCTGACGGACCGTTTCAAAAAGATTCCCAGCTCCCGGCCGCGACTGGAACCTCCGCTGGCTCTGCCCTTGCTGGCTTGGATCGTCAAAGGAGTGCAGAACTTCGTCCTGCTGGTCAGGCGTCAATGCGGAGAATTTCGAAACCCCAGGAAACATCTCTGTGACTCGGGCCTGCAACTCTGGCAAACCTTCCCGGTAGGTCTTTTGGTCGGCGACCGCAAAAGTAGTAAGACCGCGATCGATGAAGTAAACCACTCCGGCTTCACTCGCTCCTGGCGTGTTGTCGCTGGGAATGATGCGGGCGGCGAGGGCTTCGACCTCCCTGGCCTCGTCGGTGGTGAAGAACTCGAACTTCGGAGGCGCTGCCGATTTTGCGGCTTGGTGCGCGTGCGTGGCCGCGGCCACTAAGGCAGGCCAGTGTGCGGAGGCCCAAACGGCGGAGAACCCAGTGATACCTCGCGACAAAAAATGACGACGGCTGAGAGATTCATTCATTTCGACACGTCCCTTGATAGCTTTTCAGACTGTAAGCTGCATAGTTCGGAGCGTCAAGGCAGTCAATCATTTCTCGGCAGCCAAATTGACTGCCTCTAAATCTCGCTCCGGCGCGCGAGATTGGTAATGCGGTCCGCAGCCCGATAAGCCAGCGCGCTAATCGTCAGCGTCGGCTGCCCGCGGCCTGAAGTGACCAGGCTGCTGCCATCACACAGAAACAGGTTCTTCACGTCATGAGTGCGATGATCCGCATTGATGACCGACGTTTTCGGATCGTTGCCCATGCGGCACGTGCCAAGCAGGTGGTAGGCAAAGTCCTGTTCCTCGACGGGAGATGCCCACTTCCGTACAGGGTTCATGACATCGAGCAGTTCCATAATTCGGTCATGCAGGAATGTGCCGAGTTTCAGGTCGTCGGGATGATCTCTATAGGTCATGCGCAAAGCGGGCAGTCCCCAGGCGTCCTTAAGATCCGGATCCAGCGAAAAACTATTGCTCTCCACAGGCAGCGAAGTGCCGTGACCAACGATTTCCATGCAACGGGTGTAAATGTGCGCCATAGTGTTCTTAAATTTTTCTCCCCACAGCGGAGTTCCTGACGGCAGACCAGCGTATCCGTTTGTGTTGAGGACAAAAAATTCGATGGGAGTGAGATCGAAGCGCGCGTCCAGGCCACCGCCACCGCAAAAACCCACCTTCCGATAATCGAGTTCGTGGAAGTCATGCAGGACGCGGCTGACGCAGTAGCCTTTGTAATCGTTCAGGGGGTGTTCGAAAACAGCTATGGCGGACGGGCCGGAATTCATCATCAGGTAC
>Ga0126383_10002512_pt1 | contig 11851 bp, 7 predicted proteins | sample PanSoiMetPlot_35_FD_96882 | JGI IMG/M metagenome (GOLD analysis project Ga0126383, IMG submission 96882) | Tropical forest soil microbial communities from Panama - MetaG Plot_35 | ecosystem: Environmental > Terrestrial > Soil > Tropical forest > Bulk soil | place: Panama | collected 2016-02-17
CGCGATAATGAATGTCAATGTTGGCGGCCTCTTCGCCGGAGTTCACCGTGATTTCAATCGCAGTGTCGCGGGTGGACGAAGGAGCGAACGTCGGCGCATCTGTCCCAAACGGTTTGACCGCATAGTCCGACATGTCTCCACCGCCGGCCGAGACGACATACGTGCCAGGCGCCAATCCATACATGCGATACACGCCGCGATCGTCAGTCTCTCGAGAGCTGCTCGGGGTCGAGTAGCGAACTGTTTGCCCCTTGTAGTCGCGAATCAGGTAGGCGCGCACATCGGCCCCCACCACCGGGTCGCCGTTTGCTTTCGTTACTGTTCCGGTGATGACGCCGCCTTTCGTCATCTCCAAACGCACAGCGTCGCCGGCGTGGTAATAGCCGATTGGATTTGAGTCCGGATCGCGAGGCTTGGGAACATAGCCAGGCACCTCGGCTGATAAGCGATAGGCGATGCGCGAGAGGCCGATTATCTTAAAATTCCCGTTGGCATCGGTCGCCACCTCCTGCCCTTCATCCTCGCCGTATCCACTAACGCTGACCACTGCATTGGGAATGCCCTGGCCGTTTTCATTGACGACACGGCCGGTGATTTTTCCCGCCGCGGTGCTGTCAACTTTCTCAGTAGGCGACGATTGCGCGCGGAGCGGCAGCGCGCAGCAGAGCAGGAGGATTAGAGCGCTGAGCAGACAATACTTCGAAAGGCCGTGCAACATTGCGCTTTGCCCAAAAGTCGACCAATGCGGCTCTGCCGCTCTCCATTGCGGAAAAGGCTTGCCTTTCCGAGAAGACTGTTAGAGAAGTGTCGCGGCTGCGCCTCTACCTGGTCATTGACCCGGGGGCGTCAGGTCCAGGGTCACCATCACTTCCGTCACCGCCCCGTCAGTCACCGTCACTGTTTGTTTCGAGGTTACGTTCTCTCGCGCGTTCGGCACGGTGAGGCCCACTTGAACTTCATAAGTGCCGGCCGCCAGCCCCTCAACCAGGAAATGGCCACGCGCGTCAACTTCCACCTCTGATGAACCGACGTTCATCCCCCCAAGCTCGAGGACTTGTACGAACAGCCGGCCTCCCCGCGGCGGCGCACCATTTGTCTTTATTTCGCCGCTGATGCTGCCGCTGGTGTGCGTCACAAACAGACGGAGGCCCGTGACGTGTTCCTTTGCTTGAATCTGAATGCCGTTCGGCTGGATCACCCCATCACGCTCGATGCGCACGAGACTGAAACCACCGTTGCCTCTGACCATGCCATAGGTGGCCACGCCAAACTTGACGGTGCCCGGTTTGGCGCCACCGATTACGAAGCTGCCGTCGGGTTTGACACCTGAATCCTCTCCCCAGCTAAACCCGCCGCTATCGTCATTTTTGTAGGCCAGCACCATCAGCCGCGACTGAATCGCCGGCGTGGGCTTGGCCCCTTCGAAAACGACGCTGCCTGAGATTAACGCTCCGTTGGACATCGTCAGCACCACATCATCAATATCCTCGTCGACGTTGAGTTCCACCGGATCATCGGCTTGCAGATCTGAACCCTCCGGCGCGTAGCTGGAAAGCGAATACTTGCCGGCGGGTATACTGATCCGAAATCGGCCCTGCTGATCCGACCGAGTGCTGTTGTTACTGATGTCGACGAAGCTATTGCCATCGTCTGACAACCTGTTGAGTCCGATAGTGACCTTGGGTACCGGTTGTCCGGATTCGTCAACCACCTCGCCTGAGACTGCGAACGTGGCCGGCGGAGGACCGACCTTGATATTCACATCCGCAACCTCACTACCCTCAGCGACCTCGATGATGGATGCTTTGTCCGCCGCCTGAACGTCAGGATAGTAGGTCTTGGGTAAAGTCTGGCTGATCCGGCGCGGGTCAACGGCGGCAATCTTGTAATGACCCGCCGGAATACCAAAAAGGCGGTAGACACCGCGATCGTCTGTCACACTGTACGGCGAGCTGGGCCAAACGGTGGATTGATTCGGCTGCGTGACGATTTGCAACAAGATAGTCATCTGAATCAATGGACGGCCGTCACTGTCAGTGACTTTCCCGGTAACCGCGCCGCCGGGAACCAAATCGAAATTCATGTTCTCGATGGTGCTCTCCCTGGCGAACACAATTATCTGCCGGTCTGGATGGTCCCCGTCGGCAGGCACCAGCGCCGGAGCGGCCAGCTTGACCTGGTATGAGCCGTTCGCAATGTGGTTAATGCGGTAGACGCCGTCCTCATTGGTGATGGCTCGGTAAGCAGCGGGAGCGCTGCTTGTCCGGTTGGGATGCATGCCGATGAGAATTCCGGCGGCCGGCTTACCTTTGATGGTGACTTTGCCTGAAAGCGAACTGTTCGGTTCTTTGGCGGCGGATTGCGTTTGCGACGTGGCGGCGAAAGCACAACTAACGAAGAGCGCCAGGAGAGTTAGAGCACGAACCGGGAGCGACATAATTTAAGGCAACGAATGTCGAGCTGCGCCAATATTACTCAAATATTATGGACTTGTCTCTCAATTTGGAGTGCGGTGGCAGAGTCCCGATTCATCGGGACGTCGACACCGCTTTGGATCAAGCCTTACCTTAGCCCGACTAGACAATCCAAAGCGCCGTCGACGTCCCGATAAAATCGGGACTCTGCCGGCGCTACTCCAAATCAATATTTCACGAATTCGAATTTCAGCCGCATGCTGAAGCCGGGACTGTTATAGAAGTTGCCGAACTGGGGGCTGGCGACATTGCTCTGCACATCACGAGGATTGAAGTGACCGGTAACATTGAAGAAGGTGATGCCCGCGCGGCCGTGGTACTTCTTGCCTTTGAAAGGAATCGCCAGCCCCTTCATCACCAGCACGTCCAGGGTGAACAGCTGTGGGAAGCGGCCGCCGGCGTTTCGGGCGCCGACGAAATCCTGCTGCTCGTTGAGGATTGAATAAGGAAAGCCGTTCCGGTAATCAACTACGGGACTGATTACAATCTGGTGCGGTAAAGCAAAGTCCCCCCAGAACAACAGACGGTTCGGCGCGTCGAAATTCTGCCGGCCATATTCATTCGGCCTGATCACCGGATTGCGCAGATTGCCGAAATAGGTGTTGTAGTCATTCAAATCCCCGCGCGACTGTGAGCGTACGTAGGACAGAAAGATGTTTCGTCCTTCCTGAAAGCGAAAGCGCGCCACCGTCTGAAACTCGCGATATGACGAGCGGCCGCTGTTCTGCAGCAACAACTGGTTCGCTAAAGCGGCTGGCTGGATGATGAAGTCGCGGTGCGTGTGGCGCTCTTCATAACCGAAGCGAAGCAGAAAACGATCGGTGAACTCGTGATCGATCTGAATGTTTCCGGCGACGCTGTATGGGTTTTTCAAATCGGCGGGCGCCGTGTTGAGAAAGAGCCTGGGACCATCAACGACGGTCAGCCCGTTGGCCGCAAAAGTCGTGACGCGCTCGCTGGGGTATTGAGTGAAGGCGCCGATATTCAAAGGTATCTTGTCAAAGAAGAGTCCCACGCCGCCGCGTACAGCCGTGCGACCCGATTGGGTGGGCAGGAACACAAAGCCGAGGCGCGGGGCGAAGTTGTTTTCGGCGCCGAGCTGATCGCGATCGAAGCGCAGACCCGCATCAAAGGTCAGCCGGTGATTGACTTCCCATTTATCCTGAAAGAAAACTGAATACTCATTCTGCGTTTGCGCCAACACGCCCGCGCCGGCGAAATCGATCTGCTGATAGCGGGTCCCGTTGGCGCGCAGGATCGTGACCGGCTGGCTAACGTCCGTCCCATCAAACGACGTGTGACTGTAGTTGATTCCGGCCTTCAGTGAATGCGTGCCTTGCCACTTCTGCGGCGCGAAGCTGTAAACCTCGAGCGCTTCATAACGCCGGCTCTCGCGATGCTGCCGATCGTACCAGCCGCCGAAGTTGCGGCTGGGCGCTATCAGGTAGGGACTGCCGCTGTTGGGAAAGATGTCGCCGTCGTATTCCTTGGCGCTCAGGCTCGACTGCAACAGGGCGCCGGATTTGAAGGCCGCCTGTTCGTTCAGCGCCAGGAACCAGCCGCGCTCGTGAAAATTTGCCGTGGTCTCAATCGGATTGAAAGTGTTGAGATTGAAGTAGTCGACCTTCTGCGGAAACAGCGAGAAGCTGACCGTCAAACGGTTCTCCGGGTTGATCACATAGTCGAGCCGCGAAAATGAATCGAAGCTTTCGCGCTTGATGTCGCTCGGCACGTTCAGATCATCCAGGCTCGGAACGTTGGTGCGAATGAACCGGTATTCGAAACTCTGGAAGAAAAACAGCTTGTCTTTCTTGATTGGCCCGCCGACGGCGATGCGCGGAGTAGCGGCGCCGATACCATAGACATGGCCGTCGCGCAGGCGCGGCCGCGGCAAGGTGCCGGTGACCAGGTAACGTAGTTTGTTTGTGCCTGAGCGGGTCTCAATCGCGGTGACGGCGCCGGTAAATTTGCCGTATTCAGCCGAGTAGGGATTTGAATAAACGTTGACTGTGTCGACAGCTTCGAGCGGCAATTCGATGGCGGGATTGCCGGTTACGGGATCGGTCACGTTCAAGCTCGACACCAGGACGCCGCTTTGATTCGGACGGGTCCCTTTGATGTTGAGCGTGCCGTCCGGCCCACGAACCACACCCGGCAGCAGCGGCAACGCGTCCTGAAATTTCTGATCTATTAAGGGCGCATCCTGGAGCGCGGCCCCGGTGATGACGCCCGGCGCCGTCGTGTCGGTCCGGGCTGCGTCAGTCGGATCCTGCTTTACGGTTACGGTGGCGCTGACCGTCTCCGGCTTGAGCAGAATGTCCTGCTCAATGGTGGCATCAATCTGGATGCTCAGTTTCAGTTCATACTTTTTGAATCCGGAGAGTTCGACTGAGATTTGATAGTCGCCCGCGGTCAGCGCGCGAAACTCATACTGGCCTTCTCCATTACTGATGGATTGCAGCTTCCGGCCGGCGAGTCGCTCGCCGCTAAGCGAAACGATCGCGCCGGAGATCGCTTTACGCTGATCCGGAATGTCGGCAACTACCTTACCCCTGATGTTTCCGCCCTGGGCGGCGGCGGCCGACACCATGCCGGCGATCAGAACTGCGGCCGGGATCATCAGCAACCACCGCCGGCCAACTCCCGTCAAACACCCCTTGCTAACAAACCCCATCTGTTCGCTTCTCTGTGATCCCAAAACGCACCATGCGTATTCGCTGTTATTGCACCGCTACGGCTCCATTCATAAAGACGGCCCAGGCCGCCACCGCCATTGACCAGGCGACCAGGGTCAGCCAGATCGGCACTTTCCTGGCCGCCTGCTTCACGGTTTTGATCGATGCGGCGAGATCCACACCGGCTATCGACAGCTTCAGTCTCAGTATATCCATCAGCACAAAAACAGCGGCCGCAGCCGCGGGCAACAGCAGCAGCCACCATCCAACAGTCAGCCGGCGCTGCCAAAAGATCACGGCGAGAGCCCCGATTGCGCCTGCCACGCCCGCCGCGGTCAGCCAGAATGCGAGTCCAATGCCACGATGCAGGCCGAGCGACACGATGGTGGTTTTGATGCCGGCTTCCAGGTCTTCCGGATAATCCTCAGCGGTGTTGACCAGGATCACGCCCATCTGCAGCCCGCCGTAAGCAGCCGCAAAGATCAACAACTGTGGCGTTGGCCAGCTATCAATCAGCATGCTCACCAGCCACATCGGTCCCACAAAAATAATCAGCCAGAGGCAAAACAGTTGCGCCAGGCCGCGCCCTTTCAGACGAAAGGGAGGCACTGAATAGGCAGCGCCAAGCATGAGCCCGATCCCCACCAGCGGCACCAGCAACCAGCGATTCAACTGCCACGCCAGGTGCGCCGATACGATCAGGGCCACTAACGCCGAGGTCACCACCTGAAAAGTGACAAACCTCACGCCCAAACCATAGACCGCCTCAGAAAGGTGCGGCTTATAGACGGCGTCCAGATCGCGATCCGCCAGACAGTTAACCATATCGCCAAAAGCGAACAGCAGAAAAAAAAGAAAGATGCCTTCCCAGAAGAAAAACGTCTTAAGCACCGGGACATGGCGCACCAGCAGCAGAATCGGAATCAGAATGATCGGGATTTCCGCGACGCGAAATTCCACGCGGCGAATGCGCAGCATGTAGAGGAGGTAACGCAACCGGCTTTTCATTTCATTGGGTACTTTGGGGTGCGCCGGCTGAGTGCCGATTCATCGGGACTTTGCCACCGCACTCCAAATTAGGGCATTAGAAAACATTGACGCGTCTGATGTGCCGTTGGTTCGCTTCAGCGAACTCTCGCCGACCGTGCAGCAGTACGTAATTATCAGCGATTACCACATCGCCCGCACGCCATTGATGTTCATAGCAAGAGGCTGGGTCGCGTAAACGCTCGCCCAGGTCTGTCAGAAAGTCTGCCTCTGAAAGATTCGCCAGGCCATGTATTTCCAGCCGCACTGGATTCAAATCGAAGACGGGCTCGGCAAACCGCAGAACCTCCCGGCCGCTGACCGGATGACGAGTAATCAACGGTGAATTAAAGCTGCCGCCATAGTGGACCACCTTCTCAGTTGTGTAAGTGATGTCGACCTGACGCCATGTTTGCAAAGTGCCGGCAGAAACGGCCGCCAGCAATCGCACCGTATCGGTAAGGAGAGTCTGGCCGCTGCCGTCGGCCGGCGCCGCGTCGCAATGGAAGATGATGTAATGAGGTATGCGCCCGGCAAAAGCGCCATCCCAATGAAAGGGCACGGCGCGGTTCGTATACAGGTAATTTTCCGCGCGAGCGTCAACCCGCAAATTGTTTACGACGCCAAAGTCCCATTCCTGCAACTCGCCCAGGTCACGACAGAAATCGGGGAAATCATCTCCACGCAAAGGTGCAAATCCACGCAGGATCGCAACGCGATTTTCTTCGACCAAAGCCTTTAAGTAATCGGCGCCGAGTGAGCGCAAGTCCCGGCCGCTCTCCACGGACGTCAGCGTAACCCCAAACGGCGCCGACGCGCCAAGCTTCATTGTCTGCAACTCATCTGCATTCATCTGCGAAAACCCTCGCGGCCGGCCTTGCTCCAACACCGCAGAGACTGCGGCTGTGCCGCTCCACAGTGCGGAAAGGCTCGCCTTTCCGACAAGTCGTCCAAAAAGTGTTCGAGGCTACGCCTCGAATTGCAGGCCTGGCCTGCAAAAAACATCGGGCCGCTTCGGCCGGTAAGGCAAGCCTTACCGCACTGGGCAGCGGCAAAGCCGCTCAAGTCGATCCGCCAACTACCATTAACTGGAGGTCTGCATTCATCTGCGAAAACCCTCGCGTGGAATTCCCAATTTGCTTCTCAGCTCTTCCACCGTCATCTCGAGTAATGAATCGTACGCCAGCTCTCGCCGATAAAGATTGCGCGTCCCTTTCGCGCTCTGCCAGGCGCGCACAACTCTGTGCGGCGCTACGAACATCGCCAGGAGCATCGCCCCCACACACAGGATGATTATAAAAACCGAGCGGCATCCCGACCGCAGCTCATAAGCGCTGATTTCAGCTTCGCCCACCAAACCCGTTTTGTATCCAGTCGCCACGTGATGCAGATCGTGCCACGGCAAGTACCCCGGATTTGGGAGATAGATCGGACGGCTGCCCACGTAAATCGGAAAGCGGGGCGCCGTATAGCTGTCAATGCTCAGAGAGTTCTCCGCCAAATAATGATCGCGGCCGGCCCGCACCGTCTCAGCTTCCATGATCTTCTCCGAGACGCAGATGGCTGGGCCGTCCGAATCGATTCACGACTCGCGCGCCCAACTTCTCAGCCTCGCTCAGGCGCATCAACTGAAATTTGCCGTCACATTCGACGGCGACTCCATGCCACGGCGTGATCCACGCGTCGCTCGCCTCGCCCAGCCGGATTCCAATCTTCTCAGCATGCGGCAGTTGCGGGTGAATCGAAAGCCGCAGGGCGCCGGGGAAACAGTCACTCAGCAAACGGCCCCAGGCGTCGCTTCGCTGCATCACCAGGTAAGTATTCTCCTTGCATTCATTTCTCACCCGGGTGCGGCTCTTTTCCGTCTCTAAGGCGATCCGATCTTCGAACAGAAACCGCTGAATGCCATTGAACAGCAGCCGGTGCTGTTCATAGTCGCTCACGCGCTGCCGGATAACGGCCAGCGACTCGGCGTAGTGATGGACCAATTGCTCGCGCATGCTACCGTGTTCGCGGGTCTCGAATAAATCTTCCATCTTGAACCACTCAAGCGAACGCGCTCCTGAGCGCTGGCCAACGCTCTCCATCTCCAGACCATAGTCGGTGACATCCTGATCGGTTACTCCGACCAGATCGCTGAACACCCGGCCGTCGGAACAGATAGTAATGCGGGCGCCGGGCGGATACAGCTCCTGGATCTCATCGCAAACGCGGTCGAGAAAATTGAGCGCCAACTCCTCAGCCATATCCGGCAGACGTCCCAAAACTTTTTTCGGGCTCGGCGACTTGGCCGGAAAGGCCGGCAGCAAAAAGTGGATCGGCTCGTTTCCGCTGACAAAGCGCAGGACCCTGGGTAGATGCAGCGCAAAACATTGCTCGCAAGGATGCTCAGCACAGGAGCCGGTGTGCTCGAGCCGCCGGTGCTGAAACAATCGTTCAAGTATCCTGCGGCTCAACGCTGCTTCCGCCGAATCAGCGGCCGGCTCGATCAACGGCGCCGCGATCTCATCGAATCGCGCAAAAGCCGAACCCGCGCCGGGTAGCCACGCCAGCCGTCCCGACAGCGACAGCAGATCGTAGACGAGAGCAACTGCCGCTCGCGTAGCTTTGGCGTCCTCACTTCGGTCCTGCGTCCAAAGCAACATCAGCCCCAAATACATCGCATAGAGACTGCGCGCGGTCTGTTGCGGGTCCAGCTTGCGGCCGTTGCGCGCTCCCAGCACTACCGCCGAAAACACGCCGAGCACACGACTGCGAATGATCCCGCTTTGGCTGCTGAGCACGCTTAATTCATGTTTTGGATCGAGGAGGGCCGCCAGCAGCGAAGCCAGCGCTTCCCGATAGGGCGCGACCAGGGTGAGCTTGGCCAGCATGATACTGCGAAAACGTTCGGCTAAATTTCCGTCGGGAAGCTCCGGGACGCGCGCTTCCAGATCCGCGGCCAGACGCGCATACAACCCGAGCACGAGCTCTTCATCGCGCCCAAAGAAAACCTTTGCCTGGGCCAGTGAACAGCCCGCCGCGGCGGCCGCATCCTCCAACATGGTGGGCGAAAGTCCACGCTCAGCCAGTTGCGCGACTGCCGCCTCCAGAATGCGTTGCCGTCTGCGAATGTCCCGGGAATTTAGCATGGGTCTGCAGGGCAGTCTGGCCGTCAGGACCGGGTGAGCTGTCGATACTTGATGCGGTGCGGCACCTCGGCCGCGGCTCCGAGACGGGCCTTGCGATCGTCTTCGTAATCGGAATAGTTCCCTTCAAACCAGACAACTTTGCTGTCACCCTCGAAGGCGAGCATGTGCGTCGCGATGCGATCGAGAAACCAGCGATCGTGAGAGATCACCACCACGCAGCCGGCAAAATTCTCCAGCGCTTCTTCCAGGGCCCGCAGCGTATTGACGTCCAGATCGTTGGTCGGCTCGTCGAGCAGCAGAACGTTCGCGCCCTCTTTCAGCATCTTGGCCAAATGAACGCGATTGCGCTCGCCGCCTGAGAGCATGGAAACTTTCTTCTGCTGATCTGAACCCGAAAAGTTGAAACGGCCGACGTAGGCGCGCGAATTCACCGACGCGTTGCCGAGCTTCAAAGCGTCTTCACCGCCGGAGATCTCTTCCCAGATCGACTTGTCTCCGTCAAGCGCGCGACTTTGATCGACGTAGGCCAGCTGCACGGTCTCGCCGATTTTGATCTTGCCGCTGTCGGGCTCTTCCTGTTTTGTGATCATGCGGAAGAGCGTCGTCTTGCCGGCGCCGTTCGGGCCGATAACGCCGACGATGCCTCCCGGAGGCAGAGCGAAAGTCATATTCTCAACCAGCAGCCGGTCGCCGTACGACTTGGTCACGGTGTCGGCTTCGATCACCACAGCGCCGAGGCGCGGCCCGGGCGGAATCGGAATCTCTAAATCCTCCCGCCGCTTCTCAGTCTGCTTATCCAACAAACTCTCGTAGGCGTTGATGCGGGCCTTGCCCTTGGCGCGGCGGGCCTTCGGGGACATGCGAATCCATTCCAGCTCGCGCTGCAGAGTTTTCTGCCGTTCGCTTTCTGATTTCTCTTCGCGACGCAGACGCTCCTGCTTCTGTTCCAGCCAGCTTGAATAATTTCCTTTCCACGGGATGCCCTCGCCGCGATCCAATTCCAGAATCCAGCCGGCCACGTTATCGAGAAAATACCTGTCGTGCGTCACCGCGATGATCGTGCCGGCATAACTTTGCAGGTGATGTTCCAGCCAGGCGACCGATTCCGCATCGAGATGATTGGTGGGCTCATCGAGCAGGAGAATGTCCGGCTTCTGTAATAACAACCGGCACAGTGCAACCCGCCGGCGCTCACCGCCGGAAAGCACCTTTACCGAAGTGTCCGCCGGCGGGCAGCGCAGCGCATCCATCGCCATTTCGAGACGCGAATCCAAATCCCAGGCGTCGAGGTGATCCAGTTTTTCCTGCACTGTGCCCTGCCGCTCCAGCAGAGCATTCATCTCGTCGTCAGACATTTCCTCGCCGAACTTGGCGTTGATCTCTTCAAACTCTTTGAGGAGGTCGACAGTTTCCTTGACTGCTTCCTCGACTACTTCCCTGACGGTGCGGTCGTCATCAAGCAATGGTTCCTGTTCGAGGTAACCGACCGTGTAGCCGGGCGATATAACGGTCTCGCCGTTGAAGTCTTTGTCGACGCCGGCCAGGATGCGCAGCAACGAAGACTTGCCTGAGCCGTTGAGACCGATGACGCCGATCTTCGCGCCATAGAAATAAGACAGGTAGATGTCTTTCAGGACCGGCTTCTTGTCATAGAACTTACTGACGCCGACCATCGAGTAGATAATTTTGTTGGGTTCAGTGGACATGATTCAGGTAGCGCAAACTGCCAGTTTACGGGAACTGACAGCTTACACAGAATCTGTTATTAGGAAAACGTCGGACCAGGTTAACCGCCGTTTAGAGGCGGGCTACTGCCCGCCCACTTCGCGGAGATGATAAGCGGCGGGCAAGTAGCCCGCCGCTAAACGATCAAGAGGTTGGAGAGATCGAAACAGATCATTTACTGAAATTAATCCGGCCGATCGCACCGCGCGCACCGGATGCCCAACCGAATCGTTGATGAGGCGCAAAACTGAAGGTATCAAAACCCGGGCCGGGTAGCCGGCTCCAGACATGTCCATCATCGGTCGAGTAGTCGCCGCCGGAAGGGCCCAGGGCAATTAAGGTTGTGGTTTCGGGCAGGTAAGCCACGACTGAGCGGAAACCGGAGAGACCCGGGACCAGCGTCCAGGTTTCGCCGCCGTCGCTTGTGATTGCAGCATTGTCGCCGGCTTCGGATTCTTTCTGATAATCACCACCAACGATGAGGCCGTGCTTCTGGTCGCGAAAGGCAACCGAAAATATCCCGGACGACTGGCTGGATTTGAGCGGGGTCTCAAACACCTTCCACGTTTTTCCGCCGTCGGTTGTGCGCAGCACGCGCGCGCGCTCAGCCGAACCGAGACCAATCCAGGCTTCGCTTTTCCCGTAGACAGCGATGTTGGTGCCGCTCGCCGCAAAGGCGCCCTCGTTAACCAGGGCCGGAGGCAATTTGTCCGGCGCGACCCGCGTCCATTCCCGCCCGCCATTCGCGGTGATGAGAATATAGAACTGGCGATTGATTGAATCGCCGATGACGATCCCGTGGTTCGCATCCCAGAAAGAC
>Ga0126383_10002513_pt1 | contig 11848 bp, 9 predicted proteins | sample PanSoiMetPlot_35_FD_96882 | JGI IMG/M metagenome (GOLD analysis project Ga0126383, IMG submission 96882) | Tropical forest soil microbial communities from Panama - MetaG Plot_35 | ecosystem: Environmental > Terrestrial > Soil > Tropical forest > Bulk soil | place: Panama | collected 2016-02-17
AAATGTGCCGAAGTTGTGCACAGGAAGAGGATTCCGCTTTGATAGCCCATAGCGGGCGAACGCACTCAGGTCCGAGACATATACGTATTTTGCAGCACCCAGTTTTGCCTTGGCTCTTTCGACTGTCTGTTTGGCAGCCCTTACATCAGGGCTCTGCTGACGCGCGATGCGGACACGCTCCTCGCGAGAAGCAATGGAGGAAGGGACATCAAAGGGTTGACCGCTGAGCTGTAGCTTCGTGTGTATCGGCAAATCCGGCAGGTCACTAAGCTCAATAGTTAAGTCGCGGGCCTGAAGGCTTTGCTTCAAGACCGTTTGTCTTGCATCGAGGGTGGCCCGCTTCGGCGCGATGGGCTAATCCTTGCCAGCACTGACCATGCGATACGCGCTGTTCTATTTGGCATACGGAGACTGGTTTGCTCCACTACGGCAGAATAACCAATTCGGGCTTGCTGCCGCCGCTCATGCCGTAAGTCGCGCCGGGATAGAAAGCACCGGCATCGTACTTGTAGCAGCCCGGAGTGTTGGCCCTACCCGTGATCTGCTTGCTGGCACCGCCAATAATCGGATCGTCGGGGTCAAAGGGATTGTCGGTGCCGAAGGAGATCATGAACCCGGTGTTCTTGTTGGACGTCATCCAGACGACTTGTGTTCCCTTCTTGACGCAGAAGAACTGATTGTTTTTCGCATTGGGAATACTTGGCTTCACGTTGGACGAGTTTCCGGCCTTCGTAATGTCGACGGTGCACGGAGCGGTTGCCGAACCGCAAGTGTTAGCTGAATTGCACAAACTGGCCGGATTTGGTTCGTCACAGGCGTACTTGCTCTTGGCAAGCGCAGCAGTGTTTGCCAGCACCAGGACACAAATCACCGCCAGAGCTGCTTTGCGTTGTTGTACAGCCTTCATATTTCCACCTCTCTTGATGTGAATATGCTGCCATGAATTTCCGTGTCAGATCACGGGGGAGGCTGAAGTGCGGCGTGATGCACAATTGCTGACCCGTACCTGACCAGGGAGCGGATCACCTAGTTTTGCGCAGTGCCCTTCCAATCGATAATGTTGCTGAGGCGCCAGGCATTCTGGTTCAGTTCCATCTGCAAGTCACCATCTTTGTTGATGGTTAATTGGCAGGCTGGATACAGAACCCCGGTGCTCTTGCTTTTGTCCTGGTCGTTCAACTGGAACTCGCCTGCTGTTAGATCGAACGACTGAGACTGGCTGTCGGTATAAGCTTCGGCGAACGCAATCTTACGGTTCGTAACAAAGCGAATTGTGCGGCCGGTTGGGGTCTGAATGAGGCGGATGAACGACAAGTCATATCCAAGCGTACCCGGAATCTGGATACGCCCCACAGCCTTCATCTTTTGGAGTGCGTTCACTAAACCCTGACTCTGACCTTTTTGGAAGGCCTCGATCAGAATTTGGCGGTCTTCGGGACTGGACCACTCGTATATGATGACGGTCACGCCGACATTTCTGCCAAGCTGTGTGCTCGTGCCATAGGCCGTAGCGTCAATGGTTTCGTATTTCTCGCGGGCGAACGCGGACACGCACGCCGTGGCAATCACCAACAGAACGGCTACTCTTAATGCTTTCGATACAGTGTTCATCAGGGTCTCTCCTGCTCTGGAAAGTATTCGTCGGTGGTCATGTAATACTTGATCTTGACCGCTCGCTGCGCACCGATCGGTTTGTTCGTTAACGACTTCCGTCTGGTCGTTGTAGGCTGGTGTCACTGGTTCTCCCTTAGTCGATGTGCCATTTAATTCCAAGAGGAGGCGGTTGAGAACTGTCAAGATTTACAGAAACAGTGGTGGGGCTAAACACAGCCTATTTCACGTCAACGCGACTTTAACGATATCGCAGGCGATACATACGGGAGTGTCGACATAAATGGCGATGTCTTCTTTTGCAATAATTTTGCAATTACCGTCAGTTCAGTCTGTGGTGCCAAGCTTCGCTCAGTCTAGTTTGCGGATGATGCATTACGGCGTGCTGGGGATTTGTAAAGGTCGTGTGGATGTCTACATACAGCGGGGCAACGATGGATGCGAGATTTTGGGTGAGGGCGATTATGCCGCCGAGCGCTGGAGGAATTGGCAAGCCTGATTGTGCGTAGTGCTGGCGAATCGCTTGCCGCAGCGCCGCAGCAGATTCTTGAACATCGGGAGCCGTGGTGGGAACCGTTCCGGCGACGTCGTCGGAGATGGTTTGGGCGATGATGGCCATGTCTTTTTCAAAGGCAGCCTGTGCTTCTGCGATTGGTTGGGGTAGTTCTGCGAACGGCCTTGCGGAAAGGTATTCCAGGAATGTGATCTGCAGCTGCAACAGGATACCGAGGGCAGGTTGCCAACGCCTGAAGTCATCACGAACTTTGAGTTTTCGTGCACGTGACGGCCCGAACTCAAAAAGCACGGCTTCCGATTGCGCCTCAACCGCATTGAAACCGTCATGGATCTGATCACGTAACTGCAGGCCCCGCCTGGCCGCTTCCTCGCGGTTGTCGTTACGCGATTGTTCCAAGAGTTCAGCCAGCATCCGCAAATTGCGGGAAAACGCATCTTGCATCTTCCGCAAAGCATCCCCGACCCACAGTCGATCGAAGATCAGCCACATGGATACCAGGCCAAGCAGTATTCCAACGACGCGATTGCGGGCGATGGCCAGGGAAAACTGCGGAGCGAATTCCTGCAAATTGATCAGATAGAAAATCAGGGCAAGCTGCACGCCAAGATAGGAGAGCCTCGGGGTTGCTGTCAGGATCCAAGCTGTAATTGCAGTGACCACCGCAAATAAAACGGTGAAGCCCGTAATCGAATCAAGATAGGGAAGCACGCAGATCTGGGCGCCCATACCGAAGACGCAACCGCCGATGATCGTTCCCCCCATTCGAAGAAACAGCTGTTGCCGTGATGACCCAATCGTCGACAACCCTGTGATAATGCAGGCTGCAATCGAAGTGCCGAGACCCGGCCAATCGATCGCTTGGTAAAACACGTAGGCAACCATGGTGGCCAGCGTACCGCGCACCGCAAATTTAAGATGGTCGAGATTGGAAAAAGCGTCGGGGACGAACAGCCGTGAGCGGACTTCGGCGCCCATTGGCGCCGAAGGAAATAGTTCCTTTACGCTCTTTGCGCGGGAAAACGCATGCGGTATCAGGGCGACCGTTTTTTCCATTTCGGGGAGAAGTGGCACGTCCGACGGCTCAGGCTGACTGGCGATGTCGATTGCACGCGGCAGTTTACGTCGCTGTAGATCGCCGCGAAGACTGGAAATCTCGTTCGCTAGGCGTGAGCATCGGTCACGATCTGCCGCGCCGATAGCGACGGACTGGGTGGAGCGAGCAATGCCCAGACTGGCGGCAAGATCGACCAAACGCCCCAGCAAGGCAGCTGCTACGTTCATCTGCGCGATGAGCTCCGGCGGGTAACCGGAGGTGAGCAACTCTCGTCGCAGCTTGGAAGTGCCAAGAGTCGAATACAGGGAAAGCTCTTTTTCCACCCTGCTCCCGACAGGAAGATCGGCGGCAAGCTGCCGTACAAGATCTTCAACCGCCCGCAGTCTGCTCTCAATGGCCTGTGTTATATAAGTGATCGGATTCACGCAGCGAAAAACGTACTCCACGGCCGCCACAACGACTGCGCCAAGAACAACGGACGAGCCTAGCCAAAGAGTATCTTCGGTGCGTTGATAGACCGCGAGCAAGGTTTCATCCCACAGCGGAATCGCTACAGCAAGCATGAAGCCGAATCCAATCGCCGTGAAATAGTCGCGAATGATGTGGCTAAGATAAAACGCCAGAAAGAGCGACATCGTGATCCACAGAAAGTGAGTGAGCGGATCGTCGACCATCGTCATGATGCCGACGATGATGTACAGCATGGTGATCCCATAAACGACTACTGTCTTAACAGCGCCGTTAAAAGTTGCGGTTGGATTCTCCCGGCTGAGGAGAAGGGTGTAGATCGCTCCAAGGAAACCATACGGGATACGAAAGGTCATTACCAGCAGCATGGTGATGGTGGCTGCTGTAGTGATGCGCACTGCCAGCCAGGTGCGGCCTGGATATGGAGCTAACTCGGTCTTGAGAAACCGCCAGAACCAGGCGCTGGCGTCGTCCAGTGTCCTAAAGCCGGCAACCGCGGGCAGCGCTTGATCCTGGGATGACATTGCTACCGCTTGCTCCCGGATCGAGCCGGTCGCATAACCACGACCGCTGACTCGCTCACGCGAAACGGTTCGGTTTCAGGCGCCAGGATGCGCACCCGCACCGGATAACGTGTGGCCAAATGTACCCAGTTCAGAGTACGTTGCACATCGGGCAGCCCAGGCGAAAAAGATCCGACCAGGGTTGCGTCTGGTCGCACTCCAAAGCCGACGCTGTCGACTATGCCGTCATAGCGCACATTGGGGCGCGACAGCACATATACGTCGGCGTGCAGTCCTGGCTTGATGTGCCGGAGCTGAGTTTCGCGAAAGTTGGCTACGGCCCACCAGATACTTGTGTCGATAAGCGTGAAGACTTGCTGGCCGGTATGTGCATAAGCGCCTTGCGAAATGGTAAGGTTCGTGACCCGCGCGTCGAAAGGTGCGTAGACGCGGCAATTGTTCAGATTATATTCGGCGGTGCGGATGGTGGCGGCCTTGCCCTCGCGTTGTGCGGTGAGCGGCTCGAGCGTCAATACGCTGTGTTGCGACTGAGCCAGTTGCGCATGGCTTTGTTGCATAGCGGCTTTCGCCTGTTCATATTGCGCCCGGGCCGATAGCACCTGTGCCTCTGCAAGGGCTACTTGCGAGCGCGACTGATCTACCGCTTGCTGTCGTGCTATTACCGTTGTCCTGGCCTGGTCCACCTGGTCGACGGTTACAAACTGCTCTGCCAGCAGGGGCTCGATGCGATGAAAGTTGTTGGACGTATACAGAAGTTCCGCCTGGGCGCGATCCAATTCCGCCTTGGCGCCGGCGACGTGAGCCTGCGCCTCGGTGACGGCTGCCGCAGCGCGATCGACATTCGCAGCAGCGCTCTCGGTGTTAGCGTGTGCGGCACCGACCGCGCTCTCTTGCGATGCGATCGTCCGAGTCTCGTCGACGATCTGGCCCTCCAGTGTGCGCTGACCGGATCGGGCCCGCTCTAAGGCATATTCATAAGGCCGGGAGTCGATCTCGAAGAGCAGTCCACCTTGCTTGATAAATGCGTTGTCCTGCACTGCAATCGTGGTGATGGGACCGTCCACCTGGGGAGCGATACCTATGAAATTGGCAAATACCTCCGCGTCATCGGTGCGAGGGTAGATCGACGTCTCGTAGATGACCATGAGACCGGTGAGAAACGCGGCGGCAGGGATCGCCACGCTCACAATCTTTCCGAGACGCTTGCGCTGGATCGGGACGTCGTTTTCAGCCATGACATCTCCTCCCTAATTCAGCTGAATAACAGCAGCCAGATCGAGAACGTGAAAAACGCAGCCAAACAGGGATATACCAAGATCAACGGCGACAGTTCTTGTTCGAAATTCGCACGCACAAACACAATCCGCACACCAACGGCCAGCACTATGCCGCTTACACCACAGAGGATCCAGGCGGGGAACAATGATCCTAGGATGTTAAAAGCGGGCGCCCGGGAGCACCCCGTTGCCAACAGAACTGACGAAGTACACACCGCGATTGCCGCAATCGGCAAACCACCGACTTTCCTTCGCAATTTTGTCCTCATGTCACGGGTTATTCGCATGGAGCAGCTCGCCAGTCTGGTAGCCCAGAACGGCCAACCCAGTTAATGATTGAGTGCGAGCGTTCACGTCCGCCGCGCGCGCATTTGCCAACGCTCGCTGCGCCGCCACCACGTCGATTTCGCTGCTCAGGCCGTAGGTGTACGACTTTAGGGCGGCATTGTAAGCTTCCGTTGCTGCCGCTAGCAGTGCGGCGGCCGCCTTTTGTTGATAAAGCGCAGTATAGGCTATGGAGTACGCCGACCAGACCTGGTTTTCCACTTGATAACGAAGCGAATCAACACCGGCAGCCGCTTGTTTCCGATTCGCCTGCGCTTCGGACACCCGTTTTTCCCTTGCCAATCCGTCAAACAATGTCCACGTCAAGCTTAGCTGGGCATCCCAAGTGTTTATAGTTGGCGAATAGACTCCTGGCAGGTGTATCTGGTCTCCGTACGAACGGGCTAGACCGTAGTGTCCGTCAATGCTCAAAATCGGGTAATAGCTTCTCTGCGCCGCTTTCACTTCGGCCCCCGCTGCACGGAGTTCAGCGAAACGTTGCATCAGGTCAGGCCGCTGTGAGAGCGCTCTGTCGATGGATGTCTCGACTGTATCGGCGATGTTGTCCGGTATTTTAATGTTTTGGATACTCTCCACGTGAAATTGTGTCGTCGGCGAAATGCCGATGGCTGCCGCCAGACCGCCGTGCGCAATCTTAGTCGCTCCGATGGCCGCCTGCAGATCGTAATCGGCTTGTGCGGTAGCGCTGCGGGCTTCAAGCAGGTGGGGCAACGTTGCCAACCCATGCTGGAACCTGTCTTCTACCGCTTGCTGCAACGTCTTTGCGTTCTTCAGGTTCACCTCGGCCGCGTCCTGCTGTCCTTGGTTATTCAGCAGTCGGTAATAGGCCTGCATCACTTGGAAGATGATTTCGCGATGCGCGTCATTGAACTGAAAATTGGCGGCCAACAGATTGCTCTTGCTGGCGGCTATCTGCTCGGAACGTCGTCCGAAGTCAAAGATGATGTAATTCAGAAGAAAAACAGGGGAAAATGTTTCTATCGTCTGCCGCTGAAAGCTCGAGCCAAAGAACATGCCCAAACGGGTGCTTGTCGCGAGGGCCGCGGCTGACAGGGTCGGATACAGGGCGGACTGGGCAATTCCCACATCGGCAGCTCGCGCTTTGGCGTTCTCCCAGGCTACGCGGGTCTCCGGATTGTTCTCTTCGCCGATATTCACCAACTCGGATAAGGTGTAAATCTTTGCTGGATCTAGAGTGGAGGCTGGCTGCAGACGCGGGAGAGTTTTGAGGTACGGCTTTGCTAAGGAAGCGTCCCAAGGGTGGTCTGGAACGGAAGGCGCTTTTTGACCGAATATGATGCCTTTCGCGACCAGTATGCAAAGCATGATGATTAGTTGTTCACGAAAACGAGACATTCGTTTGCGAGATCCGTCGCCGGCTCCCCTTAGTCGATGTGCCATTTCATTCCAAGAGAAGGTGTTTGAGAACTGTCAAGATTTACAAAAACAGTGGTGGGGCTAAGAATAGCTCTATTTCACGTCAACGTGACTTTAACGATATCGCAGGCGATACATACGTGTGTCCTTTACAGAACTCACTAAAGATCGTAGCTATTCGGGCTAAAGAAAGCTTAGGCCCTAACCGGCACCTGACACTCAAACAGCGCAACTGCCTTGGGCTCAGTTGCCTGATTCGCGAGCAAAGCTAATTCTCTTAATCCCAAGTACTTGGAGGGGGCGACTGATCGTTGTGCTTGTGAGCTGAAGACGATTGTTTAGACGGTGACGCAGCAAAGTAGACGGTGTGGAGAAAACCTGAAAGGTGCGACAGCTGCCGGATTTTTCGCATTTCAGTTGCTTGGAGTCCGTAGATCGGGCACGTTGAAGGAAATCCGAACCGTGTTCGTCCCATTTTGGAAGCCAAAATGTCCAGATTCAATAATGAACTCGAAGTTAATTTATGAATCGCTGGATCAATCTCAAACTGCGGTCACGAAGGAGCGAAAAAGAAATCCTAGCTGCCGAGGCGTGGCACTTTCGGCCGCGGCAACATCACTGCTGTGCCGCTCGCTCTGCTGGCGTTTCTTCCCGAGCAAAAGCCGCCAATGCTTCATGCAGGCGCGGGAATAGGAATTGCAGCCCGATTACATCCAGGAGGCGGTGCCGAACGAGGTCGGCCTGCAGTGAAGCATTGCCCCTAGCGATAACCAACTGGACTCCCTGGCGCAACAAATAAGACTGAAGCTGACGCAGCATGCGGGCGGCTGTGTAATCGACATTCGTAATGGCTTCCGCATCCACGACGAGCCAGCGGATCTCAGATGACGAAGGTCTCGCGATTCTACGAACCTCCTGGGAAAACTGCTCAGCATTAGCATAGAAAAGCGAAGCTCCGAATCGATAGATAGCCAGTCCGGGCACGGTAACATTTCCTTCGACAGGTGGAGTTAACCGCCATGTTTCATGTTCATCCGCAACCAGCACACCGGTGTGGGGACGGTAGCTGTGTTTCACGACTCGGAGCAGGGACAAGACCATGGCCACCAAGATGCCCTGTTCGACCCCAACGAAAACCACAATGGAGGCGGTAAGCAGCGCTAGTGCAAATTCACCTTGGCTTTCACCCTTAATATCTTTGAGACTTCGAATATCGATCAGGCGGATTGCGATGAAGAACACGATGGAGCCGAGCACGCAGTGCGGGAGGTATTGAAGCGGCTGCGTCAGGAACAAAAGGACCAGCGCGACCACGATAGCCGTGGACACTTGCGCCAGTTGACTGCTCCCGCCCGAACTCTCGACCATAGCAGTCTGGGTCGGACTGCCATTGACGACAAAACGTCCCACTCAGAGCGGCGGTTGCATTGGCCGCTGAAAGACCGACGAGATCACTGTCTTCATCCAAGTGTTGCTGGTGACGCGCAGCGTAGAAACGGGCAGTGGCTGAGCTCTGGGCCACGATCATCACAAAGCAAGAGAAAGACAGTCCAATCAACGGCAAAATCTCGTGACGATGCATGTCGGGAAGACCGATATGGGGCAGCCCTCCCGCCACGGGCCCCACGATATTCACGCCTCGACCGTCAAAGTTCCACATTTCGCTTGCCGCGATGGCCGCAAAAACGGCGATCAGCGGACCAGGCAATTTGGGGGCGAACCGTGCACTCACGAAGATGGTTAAAACGATAACGATTGAGATTGTTGCCGTCAGCAGGTGCACCTGAGGTAGGCCGCGAATCACATCGATCAGTTGAATTACGGTGCGGCGCGATTGAATCTGCAGACCGAGCATTTCTCCCAGCACGGCGATCCCGACTTGGAATCCGACGCCAGTGAGAAACCCAACGAGCACGGTTTGCGAAAGGAAGTCGGCAAGGAATCCCAGTTTGAGAATGCGAGCTAACAAAAGGAAGACGGAAGTGAGCAGTGCGACCATGCTCGCCAGCGCCATGTAATGCGGGCTGGCAATTGGCGCCAAGCGTGACAACCCGCCGGCGAGGATGGCAGCCGTGGCGGAATCCGCCGCTACTACGAGGTAGCGCGAAGAACCAATCGCTGCGAATGCGAACAGGGGCAGCAGCAAAGTGTAGAACCCGGTTACAACGGGAGTTCCCGCAATCTTGGTGTAGCCCAGCGCCTGAGGAATGTTCATCGCGGCCAGTTGGAAGCCAGCGACCGCGTCCTTGAGAGTCTGCTTGCGCTGAATCGGCAGAATCCCTTTAAGCAGGTCGAATCGCGATGTGAGGGAGGGGTTCCCATTCATTTTGGGTCACGCTGGGAACAGACTACTTCTTCTTCGTTCGTATTCTTTTTCGCTTTCTTCTTGTCTCTTCTTTGATTCCGTTGCTGCCCTCGCTTTTGTCAGCTGCGGCTGAATCTTATTCCTTGCCAATCACATTGAGAACCACAGTCGGCTTCGGTATTCATGCCGGCCCACTTCTGATGAACGACACCGCGCCTTCCAATGCCGCTACTTTGCCCAGGCGACGCAGATGCCGTTCGGCCTGGCTGTACTCGGCTGCGAGATAAGTTTCCACCAGGTCCCAGGCCACTTCCGGACCCACTGTTCTTCCACCCATGCACAAGATGTTCATGTGATCGTCCTCGACACCCTGTCGGGCAGAGAAGTGATCGTGGATCAGCGCAGCGCGAACCCCCTTGACCTTGTTGGCACAAACGGAAGCGCCCACTCCGCTGCCGCAGATGGCCACGCCGCGCTCGACTTGGCCCAAGATAATGGCGTTAGCCAGTCGAACGACGAAGTCGGGATAGTCGTCGTCAGGATTCAGGGCGTGCGCGCCGAAGTCCGTGACCTCATGTCCGGCTGCACGCAACTTTGCCATCAACTCTTCCTTCAGAGCAAACCCGCCGTGATCGGTGGCGATACCCACTGTCATGCGAAACCTCCAACGTTCTCACCAGCTGCTGCTTGGTCTGCCAGCAACAGCGCTTGGTTTTGGCGAATCCGGCCGCTAGAAACGGAGAGGTTACCGCATGATTCCCAGTTCTTCTACTGTCAAAACTTACAATACTGAAAGCGGATTCTCGGTCTTCGTGCTCCTGAGAAGGGGACGGGGTTTTCGCGATAGGAGTGTGTGCAAGCAACACTGCGTCGCGAGCACTTGCCTCGCTAGGCCGTTACAGCAGCGCGCCAGCACAGAAGTCAGGTCGGACGTTTTGCGTTTCATTCCTTGGGGCGCCGGAAGAATTTCAGATTGTTAACGTCGAAGACGAGACGTCGGTCCTGGCTGGGGATGCCAGAACTCTCAATCTGGAACGATTGGCGATAATTAGATACAGCGAGTGATTGCGAGCTTAGTTGGGTTAAGGCGGGAAGTCGTTTCAAGTCATATGGCATCAACCACTTAACGGGAAAACAAAGCTCGCACGGAAGTGCCGTTTATGACACGGTACCCAGTGCTTGTTCGGCTCCACCACTGAAATTGGCACAAAAACAAGCCAGGCTCACAAATCGATGCCGGTCTCAATGAGTACTGAGGCGATTTCACTGCAGTATTGGAGTAGACCTTTGACAGCTCAGGGGTTGGTATATTCTCTCGGCCTACCCATGAATCCAAAATGTTCAATCACAGCGAACAGAAAGGCCGTCGTGAGTTCCAAACAAAATCCATCCGTTCAATGCTTCCATTGCTCCCATGAGGTACCAGCGCTCTTCCAACTTTAGGTTCGTATGCCCGTAACTGGTCATTGCATTTAAAGAGTAAAGCATCGCGGACTTATACTCCGAAATCGCGTTTAGGCCGCAATAGACAGCGGCCCAGAGAGCCGCCTCGACTGCGTGCAGTGCAGTTGCCAAGAAAGTCGTTCCTCCCAAAACGACTGCGAAGAGCGTGGCTTGGTTACGACGGTTTGCGTGTCTAAAAGTGCCAACGAACTTCTGGCGTATCAGCGCCAGGCCCAGTACATGGATAATCACGGTGAGCGCGATCAACGGAGCACCCCATGCCCAGTCTGTGTACCAAGGGACAACGAGGGGGTTGGAAACCGATTCGACTATCATCATTGGGATTCTCTGTTCATGGTGCTCTCGGTAGAGCGAGCAGCGTGTGAACGGTCTCCGCTCGTGGTCTGTGGCTAACTTCTACCAGCATTATGGCTACGCGGCTTGCGTTCACTTAGAGCCGTGCTTGTGATATGCCCCTGAGATGCCGGTTACGGCTCAACAACCTCCCACGTCTTATCGGGATTGAACTCGGTTATCGCTGCAGCGATTTGATCTGTTGTCTTGCCGAGATCTTTCTCGAATACAACGCCATTCTGGCTGATGATGAATGTCATGATGCCGGAGCCGCCGTATTGAGCGGGATACGCCAGGACAGCAAATCCACCTGTCATCTTGCCGTTGACGATATAGCTCTTTGGTCCGCCCTTGGCATCCGGTCCCTGCTTGTCGAGTATCTGAAAGAAGTAGCCGTAGAACGGCTGGTGTGAATCGGGCTTTACCTGGAAGCCCTGAGACGAAGCGTAGGCCAACAGCGGGCCCAGTGGACTCTTTGGTTGACTCTCGGGTGACGGCCAGTACAGCCCATTCTGTTTGCCTTCGTCGCTGATGAACTTCTGTGCGTATTGTTTCACGCCATCGTGAGGCTGC
>Ga0126383_10002514_pt1 | contig 11847 bp, 9 predicted proteins | sample PanSoiMetPlot_35_FD_96882 | JGI IMG/M metagenome (GOLD analysis project Ga0126383, IMG submission 96882) | Tropical forest soil microbial communities from Panama - MetaG Plot_35 | ecosystem: Environmental > Terrestrial > Soil > Tropical forest > Bulk soil | place: Panama | collected 2016-02-17
GCTCCAATAGATGCGTCGGGCCTAAGCCGCCCGGCCACATAATACATGTGCCCCTGATTCGTGCTGTTAGGTTCAAGTTGCGCGGGAAGGTAGAGATCGGTGGGCGGATCAGGTTGGTAGTTTTCAGGCAAGACCCCGAGCACAACGTACGGCTCTCCACTCAGGGTAATCGCCTTACCCACAATGTCGCGGTCCCCGCCCAGGTGGTTCTTCCACATGTCGGATGTGAGTACCACGAACTTACCCGCGTTGGGCGAGTCCTCTTCTGGAGAAAATGTCCGCCCGAAAAGGGGCTTAACACCAAAAACGCTAAAGAAGTCCGCGGTGACGTGCATTCCGTTGACTGGATTGGGGCGGTCGCTCGTCCCCAGGTTCAGGCTGACAGTACCGAAATCATAGGCTGCCATAGATTGAAATGTGCTGCTCTTTCGCCATGCCATGAATTTAGGGATGGAAACCGACGATCCGTCGCCGTTCGGGAACTTACGTTGGACGCGCATGATCCTCTCCGAGTCCGGGAATGGCAGCGGTGCCAATAGCACTCGGTCAATCACGGAAAAGATTGCCGTGTTCGCACCGATGCCGAGCGCAAGGGCCAGGATCGCGACGATGGTGAAGCCAGGACTCTTTATCAGAACGCGAAGGGAATGGCGGACGTCTGCCAGTAGGGTTTCCATAATCGCCTATACGAAAAGGAGAACCAATTGGTTCCCCTGAGAAAGTCTGCTTCCGGTGGATTGTGCACGAATGACATCCAAACGGGCAATCCGGAAGTTGAGGCCAGGCGCTACGCGTATAGGAGGGTAACAGAAGAGGTCCGCGCCCAAGGCCGGGTTGTTAACCACAAGCGGGTAGCGCGAATCATACGGGAGGACAATCTGCTTGCCGTCCGCCAAGGCTGGTTTCAGCCCGCTGATCATTCTCTTCGTGGGGCAAGGATTTATCTTAACTTGGCGAAGCGAATGACGCTGTTGGGACCAAATCAACTCTGGGTCGCCGACATAACTTATTTCCGTCTCACCCGCGAATTTGTCTATCTCGCGGTCGTTCTGGACGTCTTTTCTCGCAAGGTCATTGGTTGGGCGTTAGGCCGAAGCCTCAAAGCCCAGCTTCCTATTTGTGCGCTTGAGCGGACCATTGCTAATCGGAGGCCACCGCCAGGAGTCGTGCACCATTCGGACCAAGGCGTGCAGTACGCAAGTCGGCAGTACCTGCAAAAGCTTAGGGAGCACGAAATGCTACCCAGTATGAGCAGGCCTGCGAATCCTTATGACAACGCCACATGCGAGAGCTTTCTCATAGCACTCAAACGTGAAGAGATTTACGCCAGCACCTACCGCGATTTCGAAGATTTGCACGAGCGGGTGGAGGAATTCGTCGAACGGTACTACAACGAGTACCCGCTGCACCTGCTTCCGCAAGCCTTCGTGCGTATCCGGCACTTCGGTTTCTTGGCCAGCCGACGACGCGCTAAGCTTCGAAGGCGATCTGAAAGCGATCATCGCATCAGAAATGCCAGGCGAGATTGGTGAGCGACCACATGGTTGAACTGGATTCTCGCGTTGGCAGGTCGACCGGGGGCAATGGGCGGGACCCGCACGCAGGAGCAAATAGCCGTTTCTGCTTCGAACCGTCGCTGCTAAGCTTAGTCTCCGTAGTCCCTGAGAGGGAGGTGCAATGTGAACGAACTCCTTCCCATAGCGAGCGGTATCGTGTTGGGGGCCGTCCTAGCCCATCTTCGTCCCGCACTGCCGCTGCGCATCCAAGCAGCACTCGCAATTCTGCTGGGCGCTATCGCGGCCGTAGCGAGCGGTGAGTTCAGCGTGAGCTGGGGGTACCTCCTGGTCGACATAGCGCTGGTGGCCGGAAGCGCGCTGGCTTCGATGAGGCTGGCCCGCAAACTCGGTTTGACGCTTTCACAGTCCTAAACATTCCTTGGTGCACAGATGGCAACGAGAAGCAAGAAGCCGACAAATGGATTGAGTCTGGCGGCCGGACCTCGAAAGAAACGACGGAAGGGCCCGCCGGAGCCGCGAAAGAGCACCCACAAAACGCGGGCGCAGTGGTTTCGCGCGCGGGCGGCGTGGCCGTACCGCGACGCCAGTGGTGAACACCTCGCTACGCAAAGGAGAAAAATCAAGGTCCAGCCTGCGTGGCCGGCCGATCGTCAATGGGAGGCCATGGGCCCAACCAACATCGGCGGCCGCCTTACCAGCTTGGCGGTTCATCCGGGCCAACCAGATGTTTTCTGGGTGGGCTCAGCCGGAGGCGGCGTGTGGAAAACCGAGGACGGCGGCGCCACATGGAAGAGCCTGTGGCATGAGCAGGACAGCTTGAATGTCGGGGCACTTGTGGTTGACCCCAACGCGCCCGACACGGTCTATGCTGCAACCGGCGAAGCGGACCTTTCCGCAGATTCGTATCCCGGGGTGGGCGTGTTTCGATCCACCGACGGCGGGCGGACGTGGACTTTGTGGGCTGGCGCCAAAGAGTTCAATCTCCCGCGACGCATCGGGGTGATCGCGATCGATCCGTTCAACTCCTCGCACATCCGTATCGGGGGCGTAACCCACACCGATACCGATCCCTCCGGCATGTTCACCACTACCGACGGCGGTATTACCTGGAAGCGCGAGAACTTCGTTTCACCGCAGGGGTATTTCTGCCATGCGATCGTTTTTCATCCACAAAAACAAGGTGTGATCTTCGCTGGAATCTTCGAACGTGGCATGCAGAGCGGGATCTGGCGCACCGTGGATGGCGGCGCGAACTGGACCCACCTGAATACCGGACTCCCCAGCCCGGACCTGTTTCGCCGCGCCAGTCTGGCTGTGGCGCCTTCGAAGCCAGACATGATCTACGCGCTGGCGTCCGATGCGAATGAAGGCGTGTTGGGCGTATTCGTAAGCAAGAACATGGGCAACACGTGGACTAACGTTAGCGGATCGTACTTCGGCGAGGAAGGACAGATGTCCTACGGCAATGCCATCGTCGTGCATCCGACTAATCCCGATCACGTGCTGTGTGGAGGCGTGGATCTGCACCGGTCCACGAACGGTGGATCCACCTGGCAGCAGATTACGCGTTGGGATCTTGAAAGAGGGAATGCTCAATACGCGCATGGCGACCATCATTGCGTGGTGATGCCGACTGAGGCTCCAGGCCGCGTCTACGACTGCAACGACGGCGGGCTGGATCGTTCCGACGACGGCGGCAGCAATTGGCACAATTGCAGCAACGGCTTGGCCGTGACCGAGTTCTACGATCTCGATGTCGCGCCCAGCGACGCAAGGAACTTCGGAGGCGGCGCGCAGGATAACGGCACGAACGTCACTACCGACGGCAAGCCGGACACGCTCTTCGAGATCCTGGGCGGCGACGGTGGATGGATGGTCTATAACCCGCACAACGCTGCGAAGTTGTTGGCTTCCTATTACAACTTTCACATCTACCGGTTCCTTGGATCAACCCCGCCGAAGAACGTCTCGCCTCCCGCACCGAAGACCGAGCAGAATAGCGTTTGGATGTGTTACATCACCTACGATCCCAATCAACCCAAGACGATCTTCACGGGATCGTATCGAGTCTGGAAGACCACCAACGAAGGAGATCTTTGGAAGCCGGTTTCCGACGATCTCGACGGCAGCCCTATCAGCGCGATCGAAGTACCCCCGGCCGATTCGAGGTTGGTTTACGTGGGGACGGAGAACGGTGGCCTGTTCCGCAGCGTTGACGGCGGCAAGACCTGGTCCGGAAACGTCGCGGGCGCCGCACTGCCAGGGCGCCAGATCACGCGCATCGAAACGCATCCCACGAGGGCCCGCACAGTATTCGTCACGGTTGCGGGAACCGGTTCTTCGCACGTATTCCGCTCTGTCGACGGGGGTTCCACCTGGATCGACATTGATCAGGGAAAACTCCCTGCGGTTCCACACAGTGCTGCGGTGGTGCCTCCCGATGACCCTGAAGCGCTCTATGTCGCGAACGACGCAGGAGTTTACCTGACCAATGACGGCGGGGATTCCTGGGCCAATGTCACTCGGAACTTGCCGAACGTAATGGTGGTGGATCTGGTGTACCACAGCGGTGAAGGCACCTTGTGGGCGGCCACCTATGGGCGCAGTATATGGCGCATCAAAGTGAAGTGACGTGTTTTTGAGACCACGCTGCTGGCGGAAGAGAACTGGCCCGTCAGCTGTGTGAGAGCTTTAGAAAGAGGGTACCGCGGCCGCCCTGGCCCCTTTTGTTGATTGCGCCCCACTCACTGCTAATTGAAGGTATGCCCGGCATTGCATCGTGACGTGACTGATAGACTGGTGCGGGGGATATCCTGCCTCTTCCACCCATGGGCACAGAAAGACCGGTCACCTAAAATGGAAGTTGCTGATCAGGACTACATCGCTTGTTGATTCGCCTTTGGCCAGCAGCAACCGTTTCCCGTCACGGGTCCAAGAAAAATCAAATATCCGACCCGAACCAAAACTCGTGATCCGGCGCGCTTCTCCACCAGCGAATCGTTGTTCCCAAACGTTCGTCGCACCCGATCTTGTCGTTAAGTACTGTACCCCCCCGCCATCGGGCGACCACCGAACTTCGTTTGTGTCCCAAGGTGCACTGAATGAACGCACTGAAGCTCCGCCTGCGGCCGGTACGATTGCGATTTCCCACTGTGGAACAGGCTCGTCTGTTTGATATAGACACGCAATCCATCGTCCGTCCGGTGAGATCACTCCCCCTCCACCAAGCGCATCGGCGACCTTGTGGGGTGGTCCGCCGTCGACTGAAACCTTATAGAGTGTGTTTCCTGATAGATACAGAACCCAGTTCCCGTCCGTGGAACAATCGGATACAACTACGTCCTCTGCCAGCTTTAGAGGGTTCGACCCGTCAGCATCGGTCCGCCACAGCTGACTCGCGCCTTCCTTCTGGTCATCAAATACCACGTACCTTTCACCACAATTCGACAACGAAAAGAAATTGAAAACCTCTGGCAGAAACGGCGTTCGCTGACTTCCATCAAGATTTATCATCTGAATTCTCCCGTTTCCACTGCGGATCAGCAGCCTCCCATTCGGTCCCGGTGCAACAGCACTATCCGGAGTTTCCAGGTTTGTGATCTGCGTCGCTCTCGCAGTTTCTCCTTGTGGCAAAACCCAGATGTGTGAGACCAGTTTCTTCTGCATCGCCACTAGCGTATGACCATCACGCGTCACGTCTACACTGGTCCCGTAGTCCGACAGGTCGTTGGTTAACCGCATCGCCTCGCCGCTCGGAAAAGATATGATCCACAACTGCGTCCCGCCAGGTGTCGGGAGTTCCCGATCGGCGGATTCAATGGGCACTACTAATGAACTCCCGTCGTGTATCCACGCTGGCCTGCCGATTTTTCCCCATCCGGCATACACGTCGTGGATATGTCCGTCAGCCACATTAATCGCGCTGAGCACAAACCTCCTTCCCTTGGTGCGTGGCATCGTGGACGCAACGATGGTTTTTCCATCTGGTGACCATACCGCCCCGTACGTAAATGAAAGGTACATGGGCAGGTCTGCCAAAAGACGATCACCGCTTCCGTCCGAGTTCGCGATTCGAATTTCTACTGTACTTTGATCGTGGAGTACGCCGCGCATGAACGTGAACTGCCCGCCGTCTGGTGAAAAGCTAACTGGGCCATCAACGTCTCGCAACAGCAGTCGTTGCGCCCCCCCTAGAACAGGCATCACATAAAGACTGTGGAAGTACAGCATACGCTTCTCCGAGCGAACCAAATAGATATAGTTGCCATCGGGGGAGAAGCTCAATCCGCTGAACCACACCACGTCTGGAGACAAAACCTGCACGTCGCTCTTGGTCGCAACATTCCGTACCCAAAGGCTCTGCTGTTCGCCGTCCACAAGAGCGTAGACGACGTAGCGTCCATCCGGCGATATCGCTTCTGTGCGGACATTGCCACTATCGGTCAGCCTCGATATTCGCAAGTCTTGGAGATTCAAAGTGCGCGGGCGGGTCAACCACTGATATCCAAGAACCACTCCGAGCACTCCAATTGCAACTGCTATGACGACTCGATTTGCAACAGTTATCTGGGGCCTAGAGACTTCGTCCGGCTGGGATGTGCTAGGCGGCCCTGATTTGCTGTCCCTCTTCAGCCGCTTTAAATCTGCTGCCAAATCTGCGGCGGTGTGATACCTCAAGTTGCGGTCCTTCTCCATGGCCTTGCTGATAATGCGCTGCAGTTCTGGAGACACACTTGAGTTAAGTCTCCTGGGTTCCATCACTTCTTTGTGCAGAATGGCGTTAAACACCGCACCTGTACTCTCTCCCGCAAACGGCAATAGTCCCGTGGCCATTTCGTACAAAACCACCCCAAAGGAAAACAGGTCCGTCCGAGCGTCCAGTTTCTTCCCGAGCACCTGTTCTGGCGACATATACGGAATTGTACCTAACGCGTTCCCCGGGCCGGTTAGGTGCTCGTTGCCGACTTCGACCGTTGTGGTTGTCACTGTCGTGGCGTTTGAGCTTGCTGTCGGTTTCACGGGCCCTAACTTCGCCAATCCGAAGTCCAGAACCTTCGCGTGCCCATTCTTGGTGACGAAAAGGTTAGCTGGTTTGATGTCGCGATGGATAATTCCTCTAGTATGGGCCGCTTCCAGCGCCTCTGATACTTCGATGGCCAGTTCCAGTAGACGTGCCGACTCCATCGGGCGTCCGTGGATCAGACGCTTCAAGGTCACGCCATCTAAGTACTCCATGGCGATGAACACTTTACCTTCCGCTTCGCCAATGTCGTAGATCGTGCAAATGTTGGGATGGTTCAATGCGGACGCCGCCCGGGCCTCTCTATGAAAACGCGCAAGTGCGCGAGGGTCATTGGCTACCTTGTCAGGCAGAAACTTCAGCGCAACGTAGCGGTGCAGTCTGGTATCTTCAGCCTTGTAAACGATACCCATTCCGCCAGCGCCCAGCTTCTTGAGGATGCGGTAATGTCCCAGTACGAGGTCGGTAGGGAAATCTTGTCCTAGCGAGCTCCCACCCATGGAGAAGGCCGCCCTTTCTAATCTTGGCGATTCTACGCTGGTATCATAAAGGAATCGATTTGAAAACGGCGACACGATCAATAGGCCTGCAGCGTGGGAGGAACCTCTCACCGCGAATCGAGACGCACCCGCCAGCACAAATGGAACAATTAGGGCATGTCACTGCACACCACGCGAAGGACCCAGCCAGTTCTGCCCAACCTGTTAAGAAAGCGCGTCAGACGGTCTTCGGCTTAGGCTTACCAGGCCGTCTCCTGGCTATTTCCTTAGGAGTTTTTTTTCTTCTCGCTAAGTGTCCAACCTCTTTCTCTAAGACACTTATGGGTTCCATCCTGATTGAAAGCCGCTTTGTTGAGCGACCCTCTCCAGTCTTGCCCTCTTCGATATTGCTTGTCATATTTGCCCTCGATAATTATCAAACTTCTGGCCCAGAAACCATTACAGGCAACACGGACGTATCAGTTTGCGGACTTAGTCTCGGAAACGGAATTTCGGCACCGCTAACTCCAACCGCCAGAGAAAGAAAACTTTTACCTTCGCGATACATAAGCTTGGCATTAACTAACTCTTGGAGGTAATCTTCAATCGCCTGCAAATCTAGGCCAGTATTGCCCTCAGCGACAAATTTCCTGTATATTTCATCGACTGTTGCTCCCGCATCGCATGCGAGGTAGATCTTGGCCTCGATGTCATCGAATCGATAATCCACGGCCTTGAGGCCAGGGCGTCGATCTTGTACTAACAAAAACCCTGGGCCCCGCCGATAGGAAAGAGAGCCTACCGCTCGCTCCTTTAGCGCGTGCCAGCGCTCAACAGCTTCTGCTAGATTTTTCGTGTACGTTTCCGGGTTTCGTCCATCCAAATATCGGTATTCAAAGTCATACGCAAGATTGCTCAGCGTCTCCGGTGCAATTGAATACAGAAATTTGTAATGCGGCAATGGCCCAACGATTTCGATGCCGAATTCGGCTGGACGTTCAAAGTAGGGGCTGAACCGCTCGAGCTCTATTGGCATGAAGTACGGAGGTTCCAGGTGGGCAAGCAGTGGTAAAAGTTCATGCATGCGGGCGTATTCCTCTGGTGGCTCCCCAGGGAAGCCGTAGAGCAGATTCCAAGTAGGTTTGATGCCTATCTCGGCGCACCATTTCAGTAGGCGCAGGTTTTGGAGAGCCGTCACGCCTTTGCGCATCAATCGAAGTATTGGCGTGCTCAAGCTTTCGATGCCGGGTTGGATTGAGTTTACCCCTGCAGCAAGGAACGCTCGCAGTTGATCCTTCGTGAGATTTGCTTTAGTCTCATAAAAGAGGGTTAGATCGGCACCACTCGCATGCAGTAGAGGGAACAGTTCACGAATATGACGAAGGTCGATAATGTCATCGACCGCGACGAAGTCAAGCACATGATAGCGTGCCGCCATACCCAGGATCTCCTCGGCCACGCGTCGCGCCGGCTTGGTTCTGAACATCATTGCACTGCTATTCAACCCACAAAATGTACAATGCGATTTGGCGCCCCACCAACAACCGCGAGAGCTTTCGAAGAGAATCGCCACTTCTGGCCAAAGCTCCGATCGCAACGGGGTAAGCGCAAGTCTTTCAAAGTACTCGTCGTAGTTGGGTGTTGGAACCTCGTCCATTGCAACTTCAGGCTCACCCTTCTGCGGGACCGCAATCGGCAGCCCGTCAACGCGGTAGCATAGTCCAGGACGTGGATAGACCGGTCGGTCTTCAAGAACGTCCCTGACCAACTCAACGAAAACTCTCTCACCCTCGCCACGAACGACAAAGTCGACCCACGGAAAAGACTCGTGTATTGCTTGGCCCATCTGGGCATCGCAGTTTCCTCCCCCAAAAACTATTTTCAGATGTGGATTTCGAGCTTTGAGAATCTTTGCCAACACTAGCGAGGAGATATTCTGCTGAAAAACCGTCGAAAAGCCGATAACTTGTGGCATTCCAACGAGCAACTCGTGCGCCGCTGTTTCCAAAAACTCAGGAACTAAGTTCCTCATCCGAAGCGCTGTCTTGAGAGTTTCGTCTGAAACTCCCTTACTGCGCACATGTGCGATGTATTCCTCATCATCCGAGGGAAGCTCCGCATATGGAGGCACTTTGAAAATCCAGTCACCAAGTTGAACGTGATATTCCCGATTAGCGACACGCTGGTAATGTTTTATCGTCAGCGGTTCGCTACCGACGGTCTTAGCGTGAAGGTAGTCCATGAACGCAAGCTCGAAAGAGTGCGACCGAACTGAGAAGCCGGCACGCTCCAGACAGCGTTGCAAGATCCCAAGTTGAATGGGGGGGTGCCGCAGATCTTTGAATGGCATCGATACGATGCTGACCTCAACGGAATTACTGTTTCCGGCCATTTCAGAGCTCCGCTCGGGCCATTGGCGCGCCCTCCGGACCAATGGAAGTCGTCCCTATGCTAGGGACTTCTCCTTATACCGTCAATGGTTGATCACCGAGCAGGCACAAGTGGAGCCCACAGTACGAAGGACAAGGACTTCGTGGAGCGGCTGGCGGCAGCTCTGAAGAGTGCTGCTTTTGAGCCTTGCTGTGAGACGACCATATGCGAGACACTTCATCACGCAGGATTCAGGTTTAAGATGCGGAGTCGAGATGACGGCATGAACGTTTTCATAAGTTGGTCAGGTGCGTGAAGTAAGGCGCTTGCCGAAGTTACGTGACTGGCTACCCCTCGTAATCAACAGGATCGAACCCTGGATCTCTTCTAAGGACATCCAGCTTGGAGGGACTTGGCTCGTGCAGCTCACGAAGGCGCTGAACGAGTGTGAAGCTGGAATTATTTGTGTGACTCCAGAAAATCTTGGATCCCGTTGGATTATGTTTGAGGCGGGAGCACTAATGCGAGTGCCAAGCGCGACAGTTGTGCCCTTTTTGTATGAGGTTGAAGCTGACAAGTTACCGCACCCGCTTGGGATGTTTCAATCCGCAAAAGCCGAAATGGACCAGACCCGCATCCTCATTCACTCGCTGAACGAAAAAGTTAGAGGCAAGGCCCTTGATCGACAAGTGTTGGACCGTGCTTTCAACAAATGGTGGCCTGAGCTTGAAAACACTATCTCTAGCCTTCGGAACATCGCCAACACAAGTGAGGAGGACACGGCGGATTTGCCGCCGGATATGTCGAGGAGCGCGCGGCGTCCTGCAAGAAACGGAGCAATTGGCGAACGATACTTCGTGAATCACACATCATTCCTCCGGCCAGATAAACAAGAAGAATTTTTTCGTCTTACGCGTGTTCACGCTCCGCACTACGACATTCGGGTCATTGTTGATTCGTTCGATGATCCGGAACTTCTAGGCGTCAACTTTGTTGAATATCACCTTGATCCTAGCTATCCGGATCCGATTCGGGAGGTACGAGATCGTGAGACAAAGTTCCTGTTGAAGGAACTTGCAAACGGGGAGTATCTCCTGCGCGCCGATCTACATGTGCAAGGAGAACCTGAGCCTGTTAGGCTATACCGGTACCTAACTTTGTGGCAGAGCGGGCCTCGCATAGCCTAGAAGATAACAGGTTCTTAGCATGGGATTACTTGGCCGTGTCCCGAATCAACAGACGGCCATATTTCTGCCGCAACCTGCCTGGGAAGCTAACCCCATCAGTGATGATAAGGGGATTTTCGCCATTGGGCACAGAAATTGTTTTTCAAGCTGCCCATCAAATAGAACCGGGATTCAGAGATTGCCCCTGAAATTAACTTCAACGGACAGCTTGCGCTCAGTGGAAATTTCTACCAACATGATACTGAAATCCTCGGACTCGTTTCGGCTGTACAAAAGCGACCTGCGTCGGGGGCTGAAGCCAGACCGATTGCTGGCTTTTCCACATCGCCGATCAGAGTTCTCTTGCGCGCAGCGAAATCGAAGAATTCGATTCTCCCCGTTTCGATCTTAGTGCGATTAAGAAAATAGATTCCCGTACGTGAGAGTGCCCAGTCGGCCCATCTCTCAGGTTGATCCAAAACACGCTACCACCGTCACTCTAAGTAAGACTACTGCACCGCGAAATCTGGGAATCTGTGCGATGCGTAATCCGATATGCAAAAAAAGCAGCCGCTGGCTTAAATCTTGTGTAACGCCGTTGAGTTTACCAACAGCTTCGGTAGCTTCGATGAGCAAAAATGGCATCCCGACGATTCACCGTGCTCGCCAGTTTTCTTGAGCACCTCGGCTCGCGTTTCGGCTTCGTTCATGAAAGTCGAATGAACCACCTAGCCTGCGTTCACGCCACAGAAGATCGACGGGGATGTTATTGATTCTGTAGAGTCGGTCGGGAAGCAGCCTACGAGCCTAATCACTCTCGACCATTGCGAAGAAATCCCATGCGTTTATTTCACGAGTTCGACGTCGATCTGGATTTCCACCTCGCTGCCAATCATGCCGGGCATATAGGTCATTCCAAAGTCTTCCCGATTGATCTTGGCCGTGGCGGAGGCTCCCATGCGTTGTCCGGGGCCCATGGGATTCTTGATCGGAGCGCTTGGGCCGGCAACGTCCAGAGTAACTTCTTTCGTCACGCCACGAATCGTGAGATCACCGGTAATCGTCAACTTGCCCGCGCCTGCGGCGGCAACGCGTTTCGATTTGAAAATGATCGTCGGATATCTAGCCACATCCAGGAAGTGTTCACTGCGCAGGTCGTTATCTCTCATTTCCACCCGAGTGTCCACCGAACTGGCATCGATGGTGACATTGACGAAAGACTTGCCTACGTCAGCAGGAGAATAGGTTACATCGCCGCTAACCTTGGTGAAGGTTCCGCGGACCGTCGAGATTCC
>Ga0126383_10002515_pt1 | contig 11844 bp, 7 predicted proteins | sample PanSoiMetPlot_35_FD_96882 | JGI IMG/M metagenome (GOLD analysis project Ga0126383, IMG submission 96882) | Tropical forest soil microbial communities from Panama - MetaG Plot_35 | ecosystem: Environmental > Terrestrial > Soil > Tropical forest > Bulk soil | place: Panama | collected 2016-02-17
GAAACTGAGCAAAGTCTTCCTGCCAGCCGATCTGGGACGCGATGACTGCGGTATGGCCAAATTCCGGCGTATGCATCAGTTCGAGATATTGTTCGTTCTGTGCGTCCGCGCGAGTGGCCACTTCATCAAGCCATTCACCCAAGTGGCGAGGGTCGGTGCCGCCGAACTTCGCGAAGGCACCGAAAAAGTGGTCGTGGCCGGTCACACCGGCGGAAGGAACGAAACCGCGCATGGAGAAGGCATCGATCAATACGTCGAAGAGATGCTGATCCTTGTAGGCATCCGCTGCGGCCACCGTGCCGCTTTCGCAGTTTGCTTCGGCCGAATCCTTTTCGGACCAACCTTGCGGTTTCGCGAACGAAAGAGATGAGAGGTTCACGCACAGATGGTCTTCCGCCGCGGCACGGATCCAGGATTCCGCGTAAACAGCGCCGCTTAAATGATTGTGCAGGTCCGCGCCCTTGGGCATTTTCTTGAGGAAGTTGCGGAGTTGCTGGGGACTTGTGCGCGCGGCCTCCAAACTGAGCGTGCCACGACGCTCCCCTTCGGCTTGGGCGGCGGAGGAATGCTTGCTTTTGGTTTGCGCCCAAGCCCAGGGGGCGCAGAGGAGAAAAACACCCCCCAGACAAACGATTGTTGGCAGGAACAGATAGAATGGATCGCTGGAACGAGTCGTTGAAGGCTCCTTCATATTTCCTTTCCCCTTGCACTTTCTAAGCGCGGCGGAATTCTAATTGGTAACAGCTCTCTTCGAGGTACACTCTCGCTCGCGCCGCACAGCATATCAGGAGACTGGGGGAGATTCCGCTTGGTTGAACGCATTTTTCACCTGAAGGAAAACCAGACCACGGTGCGCCGCGAATTGCTCGCTGGTCTGACGACTTTCACGACCATGGCTTACGTCATAATCGTGAATCCGCAGATTCTTTCGGAGAGCGGGATGCCAGTCGACGGCGTGCTGTTCGCCACTTGCATTTCGTCCGCGGTGGCCACGCTCGTCATGGGACTCTGGGCGAATTATCCGATTGCCCTTGCACCGGGAATGTCGTTGAATGCTTACTTCACCTACTCTATTGTTCTTGGCCGGGGCGTGCCGTGGAAAATTGCGCTCGGAGTGGTATTTCTCTCTGGAGTCCTTTTTCTATTGCTTACGCTGAGCAACATTCGCGAGCAGGTCGTCAACGCCATTCCGGATTGCCTCAAACACGGAACGGCTGCCGGCATCGGCTTGTTTATCGCATTTATCGGCTTGCGCAACGCGAAGATGATCGTCGCTAAGCCCGCTACCTATGTCGGGTTTGGCAAGATTTCTGATCCGGAAGTGCTGCTTGCTGCCACCGGTCTTGTACTGATTTCCATTCTCATGGCTCGACGGTTCCGTAGCGCCATTCTCTTGGGAATTGTGTTGATCACTCTCGCGGGCATTCCGCTCGGGCTCAGTTGTTGGCCGACTCAATTCTTTTCTCTGCCACATCCTTCCGGTACTTTTCTGCAACTCGATTTGCGAGCGGCGGCTAAAATCGGACTCGGCGAGCTCATCTTCGTCTTTTTCTTCGTGGATCTGTTTGACAACGTTGGGACGCTCATCGGGGTTTGCGAAGCGGGCGGGTTTCTGCGAGATGGGAAACTTCCACGCGCCAGCCGGGCGCTGGTTGCTGACGCCATTGGGACGATGTTTGGCGCGCTCACGGGCACTTCCACAGTTACGAGTTACATCGAGAGCGCGTCCGGGGTCGCCGCCGGTGCGCGTACGGGTCTCGGCAATATCGTTATCGCTTTGCTGTTTCTCTTGGCTATGTTTTGTGCGCCACTGGTCGCCGCGATTCCAGCGTATGCAACAGCTCCGGCGCTCGTGCTCGTGGGAGTTCTGATGTGCGGAGCCGTCGCGCGCGTCCGCTGGGACGATTTCAGCGAAGCCTTTCCTGCCTTCCTGACGCTTGTGGCCATGCCGTTGACGTTCAGCATTGCCACAGGTCTTAGCCTGGGAGTGTTGTCCTTTACCTTCGTGAAACTCGGCAGCGGCAAGACGCGTGAAGTGAGTCCGCTGATCTGGGTCCTCGCCACTCTGTTCATGTTGCGCTATGCGTTCCTTGGCTCGGACTGAACTTCGCTGAATTGGCATAAAGGCGAGGTTTACTCAATCACGAGTGAATGCGTTTACGTCTGCGCCTTAGCCGTAGGGCTTCCACTAACCCCTCCTGCCTTCTTTACTCCGCCTGCCGAGCTTCCTTCTCGAATACCGGGAGCGCGCTGTCGACCGCCTCTCGGATAAGCTCCGCCGCGCTCGTGTGGAGCTTCCTCGAGGCCGCGATCAACCGAGCATGTTGGTCGCCCGCTAGCGTCACCGGGATTCACCTGGAGTCGCTCATTGTGATATCGCCTTCTGATGGTTGCTACGGCGTCTAGCGTAATATGATATCGCCCTGCTCTGGCGGGATATGATATCAGCTCCGGCTGGCGAGCTCGCCGGGCTCTCGCCGGAAAGGTCGATGGAGCGTGAATTGCCCACGGTCTCAAGAAGGCCCCTATCTCCGCGGACAAACCTTACATCGAGAAAACGAAAGAGCAACAAAGCAATCCGAATCGCATGCTCTTCATGGCTGGGTCTCCTCTCCTGACTTAAGTATAAGTCCTGTACTTGTGCCTACCAAAAACTCCGTACGCGCGTTGCAATCATTGCATTTGCAAAGCAACGGGCCTTTCCAGACCATGCTGACTCTGCTTTGTTGTCTGCGAGACTGCTTCCGGCCTCGCTTCGTTCTGCAAGCCGAGATTCTTGCTCTGCGCCATCAGCTTCTGGTCCTGCAGCGTTCGCGGGAAGCGCGCGCCTCCCCCCCTGGTGTCACGTTACGATCCCGATTCGAGGAAATGGCACTAGTACGAACTTTGCCGATTACGACTTATCAGGAGTTATTCCCAGCGGAAGACCTTCGCCGAGAGCGCCGTGCAAACGATAAACCCCAGGATCAGAGCGGTAACATCGCGCACGTGGGCCGACCACGCGTCGCCCTTCCAAATTCCCTCAAGCAGCGACACTGCGTAGGTGAGTGGCAAAATCCGCGCGACGATCTGCAGCTTCGGCGGAAGCGATTCCACGGCGACGAAGAGTCCCGAGAGGCCGACCATCGGATAAAGGATGAGCGCGCCTATTGGTTGTGAGAAGCGCGCCGTCGGAACAACGCTGGCAATGAGAAAACCGATGGAAAGGATGCTCCATGTGCTGATCAGGAGAGCGATCGTGAAGCTCACTAGCGGGGCGTGAATACCGATCGGGTAGTACCGTTTGCCGGCAAGCAGCATCAGAAGCAGCGTAACCCCTGTAAGTAGCAGCTTCACGAGCACCTGGGCGGTGAGGATCGTCTGGGGTCGTAGAGGCGTGGCGCGCAATCGCTTGAGAATGCCGCCTTCGCGGTAAATGGAAATGATTGTGACGAGTGAGAGCACCGCGCTGAGCGTGATCAGGATCGAGCCGAGGACGGGGACGCCGACGCGTAGAAAGCTGTTTGCAGGAGGAGCAGGAAGCGAAACTCGGTAGCCAAGGATTCGCCCTACCACTACGTACACGAGTACGGGAATGACGATCATCCCGAACGCCCCGAGCGGTTCTCGCAAGAAGACCTTGATTTCGATCCAAGTCAGCGTCCAAAGTCCACGCAGCATCGGAGCTCCTCCTAATCGCGGATCGAGTGGCCGGTGAGCTTGAGAAAGACATCCTCGAGGTTGGGGAGCACCGTCCGGAAGTCCGTAACCTTGATTCGATATTCCGACAGACAATGAATCACATCGGTTACGAAGTCGTCTCCCGAACCGCGAATCGTCAAGCGAGAATCAGTACTGGTGATCGCCTCAAATCGCGGGATCGCTCGAAGCCGTTCTTCGGCAGTTGGATCGGCTGTCGAGAGCACCACGGTGCGTTCCGGGCAGTGTCGTTGCACTAGGGTTTCCGGAGGGTCAATGTCGATGATGCGTCCATGTTCGATGATGGCTACCCGGTCGCACAATCGCTCGGCTTCTTCCATCAAATGAGTTGTTAGGAAAACCGTCTTGCCCCGCTTGCGAATGCCGCGGACTAACTCCCAAATTGCCCGACGTGCCTGCGGATCCAAGCCGGTGGTCAGTTCGTCGAGGAACACAACCTCCGGATCGTTGATCAGCGCGAGCACGATGAAGAGCCGCTGTTTCTGGCCCCCGGAAAGGTCCATGAACCAGGTGTTTCGTTTCTCCCCGAGACCAAGCTGCTCAACTAGTTGATCACCGTCCGCTGTTTTCTTCCTGTAAAGAGACGACCAGAGATGCACCGCTTCCCAAACTTTGATGCGCTTCTGAAGCTGTGCTTGCTGGAGCTGCACACCGACCCGCTCCTGCAAACGATGTGCGTCCCTGCGCGGCTCAAGTCCGACGACGGAAACAGTGCCTCGATCGGGCGTGCGCAGGCCCTCGACGCACTCCATGGTGGTGGTTTTCCCGGCACCGTTCGGCCCGATCAAACCGAAGATCTCGCCAGTCTTGACCTCGAACGAGACGTTATCGACCGCCAACGTCGAGCCATAGGCTTTGCGTAATTCGGAGACTCGAATGACAGAATTGCCGGCGCGGATTTCCTGAGTCACGACGAGAAAGGAAGTCTACATTACACGCATCGTGAGCGCAATCGCTATGGCCGGTTGGAATTGGAAAGAAAACATCGTCACGCAAAGCGCCAGCACGATCACGCGGCGAAACATGTTAAAGGCTGTCCGCCTAACCGCTCGATTGATGGTGCTTACCGGACATCCTGGGTACTAGCCGCAATTTTTCCGGTTCCCCGGCTAATCGAGCACTGACCGAAAACCCGGTGTAAGCTCGCACGAGTTGTGAGTGGGTCAATTATGACCAGTCACTATGCACTATTTCACTGCCCCGTTTGTAGGGCGGAGGTCACGAGACCATTGCTCCCCATGGACGCCAGAGCAACAAATATGTTTGGAGGATCGGAAGGCTGCGGTTCCTCAGGGTTGGTTCGGAAGAAGCAGTGACGATTCCATGACAGGTTCAGAGGGGCTTGTTTTGACCCGCCGCGGGTTTCGGTCAAGTAAGGGTCCGCACCTGCAATGTCAATAATTCAGTTTCAGCGAGAATTGAATCTGGCGCGACGGGCCTGCTGTTTTGCTGATGATACCAAAGCCGCTGCCGCGAACGATGTTGGACGGCAAGCCAAAATTCACCCCGTTAAAGATGTTGAAGAACTCGGCGCGGAATTGCAGATTCGCGAATTCGCCATTTCCGCGGCGGCCGAACGCTGTGTCCTTGATGAGAGCCATGTCGAATTGGCGGAACGCCGGTCCGCGGAAGGTATTGCGCCCGAGCGTTCCGAAAACGCCCTGGTTGGGGCCGGTCCCACCCGGAACATTAATCGGAATCTGAAAGAAGGAGCTGTTGGCCGCTCCCCGGCCGAAATAGTCTTCACGCACCGGGCGGCTCGTTGAAAAGTCCGGCATGGACAGGAGGTCGGGCCGGTCGGTTCCGTCCACACCCACTCCTGTTTGCTGGATCCCTGAATAGACGGAAAAGGGAGAGCCTGAGGTCAGCGTCGTGATATCCAGGAACTGCCAGCCCCGGGTGAGGGTTTTGCCTAGCGGCTGGAAAAAACGCATACGCTCCAGCGGCAATCTTTGAATCAGGCTAACCGCGAACACGTGCGTCACATCGAACGTCGAAGGCCCTCGGTCCCTTTCGGGATGGAACGGATCCTGCGGCAAGGTCTGCAAAACCACTCCGGGAGTTCCAGAAATCCCGCCGGGCACCGCGCTGGTGTCGTCAATGCTTTTTGAAAACGTGTAGCTCGCCTGAAAACTGAGGCCCCTATGCGGTGTATTCTGGCTCGCGCTCGTTTGCAGCGCGTGGTAGCTGGAATGCGCCCCCGTCGACATCGCCATCTCCGGTCCAAAACCGCCAGTGACCTGCCCGGCCGCATTGAATTGCGTGTAGCGCGCGAAGGCTCGCGCAGCCCCTGCGTAGCCGTTCGGCGCAAGAACGCTCGCCAGACGAACTCCCGCAGTCCCCACATAAGAGGCGCTAACCTTCAAGCTTCCCAAATCCTGGTCGATGCCCAGCGTCTGCGTGGCGATATACCCGTTGCGAAGATGGGGATCGATCGTAATGGCAGTGAAGAGTTGCACCTGATTGCCGGGCGTTTGCGCCGCCAAATCGCTCTGGAACCGCCGTACGTCCATCGCTGTGTTCGCGGGAAGGTTGCTGCTGCTCCCGTTGGGAAAAAGCAATTGTCCTTGCGTGGTAAAGACCGGAGGAGGCGTCAGGAGAGTGACAGAATCCTGAAAACTGAGCGGGAAGTCGGGAAGCGCGGTCACCAGCGGCTGAAACTCGAAAGGGAATGCCCCGGTGACATAATTTTCCAGCCACAAATTTGGAAGAATTGTTGTGATGGCGCCGGCCGCGTGGACGGTCGTGTGCTTGCTCAGGCCGTACTCGAGCGAGACACGCGGCCCCCATCCATTCCAATCCATCGCGTACGGCGGTTGCGGGTTGTAGAGATAAGTTTGGGTCGTGCCAGGAGAGAGAAAGCCGGCGAGCTTGCCGTCTGGCCCGAAGGGAACAGCCAACGAGGTGCGTTCGTGAGCCTCACGAATGCGGCTATTCACTTCGTAACGCAGGCCTAAGGTGACTGTGAATTGCGCGCTGACTTTCCAGGCGTCCTCAAAGTAGAAGTTGTAGGCCTCGCGGCGCACTCCCGCTTCGTCAAGCTTATTTCCTTTGGGCGTCAGGCTCCCGAGTGCCGTAACCGTATACGAAAAAGGCGTGGCTGTTAGCAGCCCGGTCAGTGAGTCTGGCAACGGCTGTCCCGGTTCGATGTCGTGCTGTCCGCTGGAGGAGGGAATGAACGCGGGAGAGTACGCTGTTCCTCCTCCGAACGTGTACTGGCCGTTTGGGTTCGTGCCAAAAATTGTGGAATCGCGGTTGAACCGCAGTTCCGCTCCCCACTGCAAGGTGTGCGCGCCACGCGTAAAAACCATATCCTCTTTGAGCTGGTAGACGTTTCCATACGAGCCGAAGATCGAGCCGTCCGCCGAATTGAATCCCTGATAGAGACCGTCGGCAAAGGCGATGGCCGGCTGCGTCTGGTTGCTGGTAAGAAACAGCGGTGTGCTGCGGATGTAGCCCAGAGTGGTTTGATAACTGAAGCGCGAAGTGGCATTGCGCGAGTATTTCACGGCGGCGCTACGCTGGTGATCGAGAAAATCAATTCCAAACGTGGGATCGATGGCCGTTTGATCGGGATTGGTGGTTGGCCCGAGGACCTGGTTGCGGCTCGCGCGCACGAACAACGTGGATTTCTCCGAAAAACGATGGTCGATTCTCGCTGACGCCTGATTCGTGTCGTTAACCACTTTGGAGGAAGTCGCGTAGGTGCGCGCGCCGTAAGGCCCCGTGGGGTCGTTGGGCAGGGGATAGCGCGCCAGCAGAGCTGCGATGCTGCTGTTTACCGGTACGGTCAGAGTGTCTCCGGGAAAAGTAGTGGTGTCGATGCCTTGCCTTTCCGCCAGAGTGGGGACGGGCATCACCTGCGTCGTTCCCAGCACTTGGCGGAAGCCCTGGTACTCCGCGAAGAAGTAAGTTTTGCCCCGGGCATTGTAAATGTGGGGCAACGCCACCGGGCCGCCGATGGTTGCTCCGAATTCGTTGCGCGCGAAGGGCGGGAGGCGCCGGGGATTCACCGCACTCGCGTGATCAAAGAAGTTTCTCGCGTCAAACGCGGCGTTGCGCACGAACTCGAAAAGGCTCCCGTGTATCGAGTCGCTACCGGATTTGGTAATCACGTTGGTGAAGCCCGCGGCGCCGTGGCCGATGTCCGCCGGCATCACACCGGAGCTGGATTGCACCTCTTGAATCGCATCCACGTTGAAATTCGAAAACGTGGCGCCGCCAAGCTCCGGGTCGGTCGTGTCCGCCCCATCCATCGCAAAAACCGCTGCCGAGCCCCGCTGGCCGTTGACCGCGAATTGCTGCGTGAAATTTGCAGCGCCGTTAGTGTCGGTCATGGTGCCAGCAGCCAGCAACAGAAGCTTGCTGAAGTCGCGTTCGTTCAACGGCAGGCTGGACACTTCTCCGGTTGAGATATGCTCGCCTCCGCTGGCCTGAGCGGCCGCCGCGCCCTTCGATGTCCCCTTCGCCGCAATGATTCGAAGTTCCGAACCTGGGGCAGAAAGTTGAAGACTGGAAGGAAGGGCGGCTCCCTCCTTGATCTTCACAGCTTCTGTTGCCGTCCAGGTCTTGCCGAGGACGGCTGCCGTAAGCGTGTAACTCCCTGCGGAGATCGCGGTGAACGTAAATTGGCCTGTCGCCGTAGTTGTTGCGGAATACTCATGACTGCCGTCAATCGCTTGGAGATGGATTTCCGCCTTGGCGATGAGATTTCCCACCGCATCGCGCAGGACTCCGCTCCAGAAAGAAGCTGCCGGACAGTTAACGGGGGAAATCAAAAGAGCCGCTAGAAGAAGAACGAAACCGCGAGCGATAGGCGCAGGCCTGGAGAACATTGCGAAGGATTATACTCATTTCGAGGAACGCTCTCGAGGGGCAACTGCTTGAGCGGCTGCAAAAGAAAGTCATGCAGCCGGATGTCGTGGAGTACATCTTCGCGCGCTTCGAGGAGTAGCTTGTGAAGTCTCTGGCCTAGCGAAAGGGCGAAGCAACGGGCGCGCCGGCGCCTGCAGGAGATCGAGGGGCGCATTCGCAATTGCACCGAAGCGATCGCCAGCATGGGGCCCTCGAATTTTCTCCGCGAGCAACTAATTCGTTCAACCTCCAGCCACGTTGGGCGGCGCGCTATCCATTCCGACACGATGGTGGGTGTTTCAGGATGCAGCAGCTCACGCAAGACAGCCTCGGGAATTACCACTCGATGGTAAAGCCGCAGCAAAATATCCGCTTCGCCGATGAGCACCAGATAGTTGAGCGGGGAGGTGTCCGCGATAACGATCATCGACTACTGAACTCGCGGCTCGTTTCGCTTTCGCGATCCACGTCCTCCAGGTTATAGTCCATGTACACCCCATGTTCCTTCAGGAACCCGTCAACCTGGATTCTTGTTCCGTAACCCGAAATCCTCCGAACCAGCTCCTCGGTGAGCTTGCCTGAGCGATAGCCTTCAAGCGCGAAGCTCTGGTCGGCCTGCGCCCAGCGAAACAACGACCGCACCCGTAGCGGAATCGTGTACAGCCAATGTTCCGGTCGCATGCCCCGACTCTCATTTACTCGTATCTCAGGGCAACCATCGGATCTACCCGTGACGCGCTGCGTGCGGGCAAATAACACGCCATGAAAGCTACAGCGACAAGCAGGATCGTCGCGGCTGCAAACGTTGCGGGGTCTGTCGCGCTTAGCCCGTAAAGCAAGCTTTGAATCAGTCGCGTAACAGCAAACGCCGCCGCTACTCCAATCACTGCTCCTATCAGTGTCAGCTTGAGTCCCTGCCCCACCACGGTGAGGAGCACGTCCCGGCGGTTCGCGCCCAGCGCGACGCGAATTCCGATCTCGCGCGTCCGTTGCACGACGGAAAACGCGATCACGCCGTACAAACCCACCATAGCCAACGCCAGGGCTAGCGCGCCAAACACTCCTAGCAGCACGCCGGTGATGCGCGCGAAAAATAGTGGCACGGTCATGTAGTCATCCATCGTCTGCGATTCCAGGATTGGCAAAGTCGGGTCGAGCGACTGAATCACCTGTCGCACCGCCGGGATTTGCGGCCGCGGATCTCCCGCCGACTCGACGACCAGCGTCGCTCTCGGATCGAATCCTTGTTCAAAGGGATGGTACAGAAACGGTTGCGGCGATTCCCGCAGGCTACGGTACTTGCCCGTTTTCACCACGCCAACGATTTCGCTCCAGATCGGATTCCCGTCCTTATTCTTCTTCGTGGAAATGCGTTTTCCGACGGCGTCCTCGCCCGTGAAATACCGGCGAGCCAGTTCTTCGTTCACGATTACGACGCTCGGCGCATTTTCGCTGTCCCTATCCGTGAATTCGCGTCCTTCGACGAGCGGGATGCCCATCGTCTGAAAATATCCCGGCCCTACCGACATCGCGCCTGCTCCGAGATTTTTGTTTTCATCTGGGGTCTTACGCTCAATCTGCACGGACTGTCCGACGCTCTCAAAGCCCAGCGGCAAATAGCCCGTCACGCTCGCGGAACGCACCCCCGGAAGCGCGCGGACGCGTTCAACAAGCTGCGCATAAAACGCCATCCCCTGAGCGTCCGAATAGCCAAGAATCCTCAAGTCGAGATCCACCACCAGCCGGTTCTGCACTCTGAATCCCGGATCGATGGATCGCGCGTTCAGCAAGCTGCGCACACACAGGCTCGCGCCTATTAACAGCACGAGACCCACGGCGACCTGCACGACGACCAGGGCACTGCGGAATCGCGACTTTTGCCGGCTGCCGACGCTCTCTTCTTTCAGGCGCGCCGCCACGTCAATCTTCGAACAGTGCAGCGCCGGGGCCAGGCCGAAAATCAGCCCCGTCAAAGTCGAAATTAGCAGCGTGAATCCAATTACGCGCCAATCCAGCGGCAAATTGAATTTCAGGAACGAGAGCATCACTGGCTTCAGCTTCAGGATCAGCCGCTCGCTCCATATCGAGAGCAGTATTCCCACGGCGCCGGCCATCAGCGCGAGCAGAACGCCTTCCGTGAGCACCAGCCGCAGGAGGCGGCTCCGCGTCGCTCCCAATGCGGCGCGAATCGTCATCTCCCGCCAGCGGCTGGAAGCCCTGGCCAGCAACAGGTTCGCCGCATTGGCGCAGGCAATCAGCAACACCAGCCCGACCAGGACCATCAGCAGCGCGCTGAACGTCTTCACGTATACCAGGCCCCCTGGGTCAATCCCCGAGTTCGCAGTAGCCACCGCGTCCCAGCCCTTTCGGTCCGGCTCCGGGTGCTCGCGGCCAAGCTGACTCGCCACAACGCTGAGGTTCGCTTGCGCCTGTGCAGGCTTGATATCCGGCTTGAGCCTCCCCACAACGAATATCCAGTAAGCTTCCCGCTCGCTGAGAAGGTCCATGCCGGGCTCGAGTTCTTTTTGCATCGAAATTGGCGCCCACACATCCGTTTCAAACTCGGGCCGCAGGTCTTCGAAACTCGCGGGCGCGACGCCCACTACGGCGAACACACGAGCATTCAGCGTTAGCGTCCTGCCCAGGATGTGCGGGTCTGCGCCGAGACGTTCTTGCCAGAATTTGTGGCTGAGCACGACAACCGGGTTGCTTCCCGGATTCGTGTCTTCGTCCGGAAGGAATCCGTGCCCCATAATCGGCGCCACGCCCAACGTCGGAAAAAAGTTCGCCGAGACTATGCGCACATAAATCAAGTTACTCCTGTTCTTCTGGGTCCAGCTCGCCTGAGTCGGATCGCTGTTGTACGCCACCAGGCTGGAAAACGCCTGGTTGTGGTCCCTGAAGTAGAGATAATCCGGATAAGAAAACTGCATCAGCTGGCCGTCCGGCAGTCGGTTCCAGACCGCTAGGAGTCGGTCCGGCTGTGCGACGCCCGCAGGCGGCCGCAGCAGCAGCTCATTGATGAAGCCGAAAATCGTCGCATTCGCGCCAATGCCGAAAGACAGCGTCAGGACCGCGGCAGCAGTGAACCCAGGGGATTTGCGAAGCATGCGCAGACCGTAACGCAAGTCCTGAATGAAGTCCTGAATCCAGTTTACGCTGCGGGCATCGCGGCATTTTTCCTTGGTTTGCTCGATGCCGTCCAGGTCGATTCGCGCCCGACGTTCCGCCTCAACTTGCGTCATTCCTTGCGCGACATATTCCTCGGTTTTTCGTTCGAGGTGGTGGCGC
>Ga0126383_10002516_pt1 | contig 11842 bp, 20 predicted proteins | sample PanSoiMetPlot_35_FD_96882 | JGI IMG/M metagenome (GOLD analysis project Ga0126383, IMG submission 96882) | Tropical forest soil microbial communities from Panama - MetaG Plot_35 | ecosystem: Environmental > Terrestrial > Soil > Tropical forest > Bulk soil | place: Panama | collected 2016-02-17
CGGATTCGCTGTCGCCAACGGTTACTAAAACCTTCTTCCTGATCATATCGACGAGCAGCCCATGTTCGTCGGGAACCTCGAACCTCGCTGGGCTCTCCAGCTTTGAGCAGAGATAGGACAGCTGATCCTTAGGCAGCGTTTGAATGTTTTGTAGCGCGTCATTCCATTCATGACGCCGTTCAGCCCGCGCTCGATACAAGGTCCGCACCCATGTCCCGGCGGCACCGACCAGAGACGTGACCAGCACCACAGCGCCAATAAGTGCACATACCGTCGAGTACTCTATCAACTCCTTCTTGAGCGCCCCCGGTTTTGGGAAGTCGAAGTAGTCGAGCGCAGGGGCGACCACGCCCACCAGGAGCAGTGCAAGCCCGAGCTGCCAGCCTCTCTCTACGACGCTTTTCAGGACTCGAAAAAAAGACTCCATGTGCCGTGCCCCCGTCTGGCCTCTTTTACTTGGCAGCGTTTTTGTCTTCCAGGCCGTTCCCCAGCAGAACTTTCGACCCAATTTCGACCTAAACGCAACAGGACGTGGTATACTAGAATTATACGGCAGTTACAAGCGGGAGTGGGAAAGTGCTTGAAATCGCGGCACTTTCCCAACTTGGCATAACGCGACAGTCCGTCTCTCCCCGCACTGCAAACTGGGGGCGAGTCCCTTCACTCCTGCCAGCCACGCCGTAACTCCTTAATTCCATTGAGGTGGGCCACAAGTTTCCTGACTGGGCCCGTTCGCAGTGGGCCACTTTGTTCCTATTCCGTAATCTGTCGCCGGAGGCGTCATCGATCCGCCCCGCCAGCTTTTCCGCCTCGCCTTCTCGGTGCAGATGCGATCCCGTCCTGGCGTCCTCCAGTCAAAGATCGCCATCAAGTGATGCTCGGTGGCGCCGTTCTCGGCCGCGCTCGTCGCCATGTATCGGTTCCTGCTTAGCGGTGCACTTGCGGATCTCGCTCTCCACCCCCGCCCTGCAGTCTAGGCACGTGGCCCAGATCACCCGCAAGAGCGGCGCCTGCTCGTGAATCTCCCGCATCACGTCGACGTCGGCGTCCCGCGGGTGCTTGCCCTCGGTGCTGCCGTCAGGATTGCGCACCACGAGCTTGCCATAACGCTCGACGTGACGCGGATCGCGGAGTCGTAGTTCAACGGGTTACCTGCACCACTCATAGGCCATTCCTTCTCAGGGTCGCGGGCGAAATACGGCCCGGCGCGTCATGCGACCAGGTCGTACCATTCGGCGGCATTCCCGAGCCACTGCGACGCGGGCTTTGACCAATACCCGACATGACGCTTGGAACCGGCCCCGCTTGTCTGCGTTTGAGACCTCGTAAGAGGCGGAGTGTCCCATGCCGACTATCAAACGGATCATACCTAGTCTCGTTTTAGCAGCAGCAGGCCTGTTGGCGCCGGGACAGTTGCTTGCTGACCGAGCCCCCAGTCCCGAGGAGCGCTCCCGCATCGAGACCGTGCTGCGCAACGAGGGCTTTTCAAATTGGGGCAAGATCGAACTCGATGAGGACGATGATGTCTGGGCGGTCGACGACGCCTATGCCTCTGACGGCAGGAAGTATGATCTGAAGCTGGATCCGGACACGCTCGCGATTATCGAGCCGGATTGAACTGGCCGACCTCGGCGGGTCGCCGCTCTGGCGCTGGGTCGCGATGTTGGTGGCTCCCTAACGCCGCGGCCACGCCCGCGCCGAGGAGAGCGATCGAGTCAGGAGCCCCTTGTTCCAGACACTCTCCCGAAACGGCCGCCACGTTCGGGTATGTTCGATGTCCTTCCGGAAGTCGGGATCCTGCGCCATCCGCGCCACCTCGCGCAGCACTCCGAATGTCATCTGTGCGTCAAGCGGCTTGCTCACATCGATGCCGATCAGCAACAGCGTCTTCGCCACGGCGGGCTCCGCCGCGGCCTCGGCGATCTCCGTGATGCGGGCGTCGCTCACTTCGCCCCATCCGCATAATCTCATGCCGACAGCGTTATGCACCTGCGCGGTACGCACTGTCGGTGCGGAATCCTGTTTCGCGGAATAAGTGATCGGCGCACCGTGGCCTCTGCAGCCTTGTGGATAGCCCGGCGCCGAGCGCCGGCTGCGGCGGCGCTTGCGGCTTGGCGGGGGGCGTTTCGGCATGCCAGGCGGCAGTATCGGCTCGGCGCGCGAGGCGAGGCAAGACGGCCGAGGCGGCGACGTTCCTGCTTGCGGCGGGCCGCTGGCCAATCGCTAAGATCCAAAAGATTTGAACCATGCCATTTGATTGAAGCACCAACCTTGGAGCGATGAAGGGAGACCGTTTAAAATTCGAGGACAAACTGATGAACGACATCACTGATAAGCAGAAAGTTTACGATCGACTGGTAAAATCGTGTTCGAAGCCATTGTCACAAATTCCAGTTTGACTTCATAATACTTGTGCCATCATTCAGGAGCAACTTAAAATAGATGCCGCTCAGAAAAGGGCGGAGGCTGAGAGCATCGCACGTGCCAACCTAGAATACGCCCGGTTGCAGGCGGTCTTGTATGTCGTCGATAAGGTAAGCACACGGCAGGCAGAAGCCACGATGCTGCTTAGCTCTCTGATACAGGCAAGTAGCGAATATGACACAATCCTTCAGGCTCGGGCGAGTAAGCCATTTCTCACCGAGCTGCTGGTGGGTGTTGGGCTTTCCTTCCTGCCCGAGTTCAAGTTCATTGGTCGAATCGCAAAAAGGTATGTCCCAAAAGTCACATCGACTCTGGCAATTCGCGCACTCTCGAGTGCTGATAGATCCTCGTTGGAAAATTGGGAAGTGCTAGCCGGAAATATTCTGGCAAAGACCAATAAGGTCGATCGTGGCATCATCCATTTGCACAGGCACTTGACGAGGCATCAACTCATCTCGTCAACGCCGTGAAAGACCCGATGCTCCGCAGCTCCGAAGCCGATGAGGATACCAAAACCAGATTGGCCGGGTTTGCCGCGAAGAATAAAGTGATGGCCGATCTGGTCAATGCAATTAGTCGTTCGGTTTGGGTTGTGACCAAAGTCCAGCACTTTCTCTTCCAGTTCATTCTCTGGTACGAAGGCGGCGATGTCGCTGATCTGGTGAAGGCTGCATTTGTTGTTTCGGATCTGGCGGATGACGTGCCGTATACATCGAACGCTTTCAGCCTCTTCGCCGATCTCATTCTCTACGACATGCTTCACACCTACGTGCAAAGCTACTTCGTCGTTTCCGGGGCTACCGGAGAATTCTCGGTCGATAGTCTACATCAGAAACACGACGAGGACCTGATTCAAGGTCTCGATGAGGCGCAACGGGAGTTGATCTACAATAAGTTCCGCAAGGTTCCATGGTTGGATAGGACACGGCCGCCGGTAGACGGCTATAGGGATCTCCTTAAGTATTGGGGCGGCCATTTCACGCCTGGCCCCGAAAAAGAGTGTTACGGCCATATGCAGTAATTACCCGCCGCGCCTTTCAGCATGTAATTGCGCCGTTCAGATTACCGTCAGGATCGCCTTCACTTGAACGGCGTCTCATATACAGTAAAGTTTACGTCGTGTTGTGATCAGGCAGCGAGCGCCATTGCGGCGCCGCTCAGCCAGCTCCCAGTGTTCGGCTCGAAACACGTTCGCGCTCACAGAAGACTATAAGTCGAAGGCGAAGGCCCTCGCCAAGGAACGAACAGCTTTGGCCGATGCTCGTTTGGCCAATCTCCGGAACACGGCCCTTCACTAGGGTGCAACGCTGACCTCGACCGCATTAACGAGGCGGCACGTTGCCGGAGTCAGAGACGGCGCGGGCGCGCGCGAACCCGGCCCTACAGCACGCCTCCCGTTGGGCCGATGAATATCCTGTCGCAATTCCTCTGGACAGGTGGAGCGGGATGCCGGCCTTGAAGTCGCTACTACGGAAGGGATAGTTCTATGAGCGCGGATGATGAGGCAGCTACTAGGCTGGTATCGAACATTTTGGGAGACTCAGCGACCAACGGAATCGACTTTGCCATGGGCGACATAGCCGTTTCGCGTGAGATGTATCACCAAGTTTCGCAGGCTATAGCCGATCGAAAGATCACAGTGTTGGTTCAACCAAACCTTCTTCAACCGGATGAGGCTGGCAGATATTGGCCCGACCTAAAGTTCCAAGACGGCAGGGAGTTCTTCGATATCCTCATCTTGAGATTCCCGGATCTAGGAACGGGGATAAACGAACAATCTCATAGAGCTGCGGCTATCGTCCACGAATGCACCCACGCTGGATTCGCTATGCGCCGGGTGCCGCACATGACGAGGACTCTGCACGAAGCCGGTGCTTACACAGCCGAGTCTATGTTTCTCATCGCAAAGATGTTGAGCTTGGGAGGTCACCCCGAGAGAGTTACCAAGACCCAACCAATAGAAAGCGCCGCGTGGGATCTTGCTCGCCTGCTGAGCCGGAGCAACGCTGCTGCCCCGAACACCGACGCAGCGGCTTTCTTCAATTCCCCTGATTTTGCCGTGGAGCTAACTCAGGCATGGAGTGCGCTGTTTACTGCAATTGCTGCCAGCGACAAATATCGAGCTGTGGCACGAGACCCTGTCGAAAACGTCGGACTGGGGCGTCAATGGATCACACAACCGAGAACTCATTGAGCCCGCAAGCGGGGACCGCGCCGCTCGGATCAGTTCCGGGGTGCCCGGTGCCCCGAGGTCATCTATTGCACTTCGCGCTGCGCTCCCGCTGGACAGCCAAGCTGGCCGTTTCGAGATGATTCCCTCGGCGCCAAGGCGACAGGCATGCGCGAAGACGGTAGTGCCATGCTCGGCGACTTTGTTCCATTTTCCGCATCCGCGTCACAGGTTTTGCGGGAGCGCGTCGATTTCGCACGAGACCGGTGCCTTGAACAGCGACCGCTTGGGGTGAAGCGGCGCGTTCCGATTCCGTCCATGCAAACCGCGGTCGTTAAAGTCGCGTCACCGCGGCGGTTGAGGATTTGCGGCTTCTTTACGGAGCTGTCGAGAAGCCGACCGACAACAGCCCCTCACGATCTTTTATGCTGCGCGGGAGGAATGTGTCGCAGGAGGAATGTGCGGAAGCGCCAGGGCTGATGAGGCCGATCATTCGGAGAATCCACAATGCCGAATCCCACCCAAACCGAGTTCGTCGCCACTTCATCGCCCGTCAAGCCGTCAGCCCAGTCGGCTTCTGTTCGCCCGGCGAATCCGAAAAATGACCGGCACGAGTGGCCGTCGCTCGGCAGTAGATCCCCGCTCGCCTTAGCCCGCGACCTGGTCGCGGTCTTGATGGGCGTGGTGGCTACTTTGGCCTGGCAGTCCTACGGCGACAACGCCAGACACCTGATCGCATTCACCGCCTCTGCTCCCGATCAGGAGCGATTCAACGGTACGCCGCTTGATCTCGACGCGGTGCGGCGAAGCATCGATGGGCTAGCAACTAGCTTCGCCATTAACATCGCCACCAGTCGGGAGCAGATAACGCGCAGCGTTGATCAGCTCCTGGCCAGCCAGGAGGAGATGACGCGCAGCGTTGGTCAGCTCGTGGCCGGCCAGGAGCAGATGACGCGCGACTTCAACAGCAAGTTGGAGGTGGTTGAGCGAGCTATCCTTAACAAGGTCTCTGTGCCTCCGCCACGGCCCGCGCCCATCTTGGCACACAATCCGATTCCGCGGCCGACGGTAGTAAAGCCTCGAGTCGAGTGACCGGAAGCGTCCACAAATCGTGGGCGCGCGTTCGCTCGAGGGCGAGGTCTGTATTGGCGGGGCGCCGCCCGTTCGCTCCAATCCGGTAGGACCATTGCGCCGAGCTTGCCGAACGTGCTGCACCGCATAGGCGGGCCGAGCATAGCAGCACGGCATCGGGCCACGCGTCGACGTTGACCTTGGCGCAGTGGACGCAGTTCTGACAGCTCACGAAGAGCCCACGCACCCCGTTGCGGCGCATGTTGCCGAGCGTCATGGGCGGATTGGCTCGTCATCCCTGGCCATTCCGAAAGATAAGAACATACAGGGAACAATATCAACAGACTGTGAGCCGGTTCCCAGAAGGGAACCCTCCACAACTCCGTCGGGTTGATCACTCAGGGTGGGATCCTCAGCGAACAGGAAAGGGGAGACACCATGTTGCGTAAGATCGTCCTCACGGCGATGATAGTGATGACGGTGCCAACAGTGGGCATGGCACAGCGCGAAGAACGTGAAAGGCCAGGACCAGGGGAATTCCGAGGACCACATCCCGGCGGCCCGCCAGTACCAGGTGAATTTCGCGGACCACGTCCCGGTGGACCACCAGGGCCACGGGAATTCCGAGAATCCCGTCCGGGTGGACCGCCGGGGCCACGGGAATTCCGAGAATCCCGTCCCGGCGGACCGCCAGGGCCAGGGGAATTCCGCGAATCACGTCCCGGCGGACCGCCAGGGCGCTTTGTGTATCAAGGTCGTCCATTTAACCCGGTTCACGTCGCCCCCTTCGTCTATCCACGCGGCTGGGCCTACCGGCGCTGGGTGATCGGCGCGGTACTGCCGCCGGTGTTCCTCGCGTCGGCTTATTATTACAGTGACTGGGCCGCCCTAGGCCTGCCGCCGCCTGAGCCGGGCTTCCGATGGGTGCGCTATGGACCCGACCTGCTTCTGGTCGACGAAGGCACCGGCGAAGTTGTGGATGTAGTCTACGGCGCTTTCTACTAAGGCATACAACAATGCCCGGCGGTGCAGTTCACGGACATAACGGGCGGATACTATTCCGCCCCCCTTGACGACCCGAAGTAGCTTCGCCCCGCGGTGCCAGCACCCCTGCAATCATTTGGGCGAGCAGGCAGGCAAAGCCCCGGCGCTGCGTAAGGTGCGCGTCAGCCTCACGCAGCAAGCCAACGCCGGCAGCGGCGGCGCCGTCACGGCTGGCCAAGCTGCCCTCCACCGGTACTGACCCCGCTACCGTTTAGCTAAAACGAGCCGATCTCGGCCATCAGCTCCCGCGACCCGATGATCATCTTTCGCGTCGCAGCTTTGACTTCTGCCAACTCAGAGCCAGCACGGCGCGCCCGATCCGCGCACTCGTGCCGAGTCTCGGCGGCGGTCCGAACGAAACTCTCGCGCGTATACGAAATGGGATTGCGGCATCTGTTCGCTCCCGTTCCTGTATTCAGGCGGGATTCCCAGCCTTGTCTTTCACGGATCAGTCCTCACCATCCTGATTGATCAGGATCTGTCGGGATGATCCGGATCGCAACCCACCGACGCGGCAGCGCGCGCCACCGCGCACGGTTGACCAAGGAACAGCCTGGGTGTGTTAATATTGGGAGCTTTTCCAGCAGGAGGTTATTCGATGATACGGATTGCAAACGGTATGATCGGCGTTGTTGTTGGGTGCGCTTGTTGGAACGCAGGGGAGGCTAGAGAGATCAAGATTTCGCCATTTCTCGATTACCTGGCGATGTCCACCGGCACGTACATAAGCCAAGCAAGAGCGTGTAAAAAAGACGAATGGAAGCCGGTTCTCCGAAAATCGATAATAGAGGTTAAGAAGCGGGACCGCTCGAACGATCTGAGATATCTCCAGCTTGTAGTTGAATGGGCGAACAGGTACGAGGCGCTTGGTTGCGACCAGACAACGCTACTGATGATTAGGCAGGCGCAACAAGCTTCCCTCGACCGTTTCATTCGGACCCATTACGATTCCCAATGCAAATTGTCCCCTCATTTGGTCTGTTAGCACTATCGAGGCTGTCGAGCGCCTTTCGGGGCCAGCTTCGTGATTCCGATTCGCCCGAAAGAACAGGAGCCGCCAAGTAAACCTTGGCGCCTTTGGTGCGACAAGAGGCCCGTCCCAAAGGGCGCGACCGGTCTCTTAGCCGCCGGCACCCGTTGTCCGTTGCCGGTGATGAAGGCAACATATGCCGAACAGGGCGCATTTAGAGTGGCGTAAGCCCTGCCCGCTTCAGCCGCCGCAACAGCATCCGCCGGCAGGGCCGGCGGCTTCTTGCCGGGTGTGGCGTCGAGCTTGGGCTGCTTGGGCATGTTGCACCAGAAGCGCGTTGGCCCCAGCCCTTCCGAAGCTCGTCTGAACAAAGGGCCGGGACCGTGTGAGGGAAACCCCACCTCATTCCAACGCCGGCCGCGGCGGCTCGTTCCTGGGCGCCTACCAGGATCACCAATTCCCACTCCGCCCCCGCCGTACCGCGATGCTCGCGGGATTGCGGACCTCGATCCACGCCGGAGGGGTGCAAGGGGGGCCGTGACCCGCGTCACAGACTTGACCATTGCGGCGTGCTAAGATTGTGCCAATTTGAACTTTGAGAATTGCAGATGAGACGGCGGGAGTTCATTGGCGGGCTGGGCGGCGCGGTAGCAGGGCCCCTGACGGCGCCGACGCAACAATCCAAGGTGCCGGTGGTCGGGTTTCTCAGTCTCGAGCCATTTTCACCGAGGTCGCCAGCCTGGTTGGAATTTCGCCGGGGACTGGCCGAAAGTGGCTTTTTCGAAGGGCAGAATATCACATTTGAATTTCGCGTAACGGGCGCAAATACCAGATTGCGGGCGATTGCCGAAGACTTGCTTAATCGGCATCCGGCGGTGGTGGTCGCTGGGGGCGGCGGCTTTATACTTGAGCTGAAAGCGGCGACGTCGACCGTGCCAATTGTTTTCATATCAGGCTTGGATCCAATAAGCTCCGGATTTGTGGAGAGTTTCAATAGGCCAGGTGGTAATGTGACTGGCATTGATCTCAGGAGCTCGGAACTTATTCGTAAACGGCTTAACCTCCTATTGGAACTTGTTCCACAGGCAAAAATTATTGGCTACCTTGGAGCGTTCCCGAATAGTGCTTTTTTTAAAGAGTGGACCGCTCAGACAATGGAGGCCGCCCAGGCGCTTGGCAAAGAAATTGTCGTGCAGGAGGTTCGTCAGGGTATCGATATCGAAAAGGCATTCGTAGGTTTTGTTGAACGGGAGGTGAGTGCCATCACGGTCGCACCGGATTCTTTTTTGACCGACGATGTGCGCCGCAGCCGAGTAGTCGTCGAATTCGCTTCTCGTTATAAGATGCCTGCTGTTTATGGTGCCCAATTTTTTCCGAGAATAGGTGGATTGATGAGCTACAGCGTCGATCTAAAAGGCGTGTGGCACCAGCTCGGCACGCAATACGTCGCGCGGATCCTCAAAGGCACAAAGCCTGCCGATCTCCCCGTTCAACGCCCGACCAAGTTCAGCATGGCGATCAATCTCAAGACCGCGAAGGCGCTTGGTCTTGAGGTGCCGTCGTCGATTCTGCTGAGCGCCGACGAGGTCGTCGAATGAGACGGCGTCAGTTCATTGCGGGGCTCGGGGCGTAGCGGCTTGGCGCAAAGTCCCCTGGCGCTCGCTTCGACTCGCAGAAATGCCTGCCGCTGTGCACTCGCCGAAGCCGATTGGTCCTGCACGGCTCACGCCAACTCAATAGTAGTAGTTATAATCGGCATCGGTATAACCCGCATTCCAGTTGTAGCCCCACGGTGCGAACCTATCCCCGTAATAATAGAGCGGACGTCCATACCCATACGGTCTGGGGAAAAACGGGCGGTCGTCACAGCAAAACGCTGGTCTGGGGAAAAAAGGCCGCTCACAGCAAAAGACTGGTCTGGGTATAAACCAGCGCTGCTGACAGCACCAGCCATCCCAGCCCTGCGCAACGGCGTTCGATGGTTTCGCGATTATTAGCGCGGCCATCGCTGCGAGAAGTGCGATGGGCTTCAACATGAGAGCCTCCTCTACCTCAGCGCCCCGCATCTTTCACCCTACAGGGCCACACATGTAACGCAAGGATTCCATCGGAGGTTGGTAAACGCATGCCAGTGGCAGGAGCGCCGGTGTCATCGCCGCCCCTTCAGCCTTTCCCGTTTTCAAAAGCATTGAGCTAATGCACTTCGGAGATGATCAACAGTTCTAACACTTATGCACCGCGTCTTCCGGTTTGGCAAAGCAGAACACAACGAAGTCGCTATCATCGCGGCGCCGAGAGGACGTGAGCTGGCCGCCGACAGGGCGGCGGCAGCGCTAAAAGTCAGTTCACTGTTCTGAGGCCCCGCACCTTTTCGGTCGGTAGCACAACGTGGTGCGGCCAGTCACGATCGGGGTGACTAACTAACGGACAGCGGAGATGTCCCTACCTATGTCCGGCCAAGCCAATGTAGGCTGCAAGCATAAACCAAAATGCGAAATCACTCACGAACGGAATGTAGACAAACACCGCGACTAGCGCGAGGAACGCAACACAAAGAGAAATTACGTGTACGCTGAAAATGTTGAAAACGCCAACTGCCGCAACACTCATGTTGCTAGCCTCCGAAAGCTTCGCGATCGTAGAAGTTCGCTCGTTTCGGAGGAATCACAAAGCAAAACCCAGAGTTAATAATATTTCTTTACGGTAACGGAGTCGGAAAACCAACGTTGCAGCGACAGCGTCGTGAGCTGGCGTCACTCGGCTTAGTCATCTCCGTATTGCAACCAGCTTCATGGCTGGCGCCCGAAACTGCTCGGCGGCCCTCTCTATCTGGGTGGCCTCCTCGGCGGCCTCGATCGTGCCGAGCCAGACGGCTTTGCTGGCGGCGTAGAGAATCGTCCATGTCGGCAGCGGCGCTGGCCCGGGCGGCTTGGTGGGATGCTTCGCCATGGCCGCAGTGTCAGTCGGGCGAACGGGGCGGGGCAAGGGCGCGGGGACGCCGCTCAGGGGCGAGGTCTGCATTGACCGGGCCGCCGCCCGTCCGGTCCAATCCGGGCCATCCGGCAGGGCCTCCACGGCCGATTGCCTAGCAGCCGGACGACACGGAAAGGTTTTGGGCGGATAGCCAGGCGTCATATCAATCGATCCCGCCAGCGCGGCCATTTGCACTCCCGTGGGCAAAAGTGTGGCCACCATGTATTGCAAGAGTGGCAGCATTTTGGGCACACGGTCGGTAAGTGGCGAAAGCTAATTGGACGATCGCCAGATCGAACCTTTTGCTGGTTCCTCGACACTACCAATGATTCCGTTTCGAATATCAACGGGGGGCGAAATGAGCGCGCAAGAAAAAGGCGATAGGGCAATGGTCCTTGTCCTGCCGCTCAACAAAAAGTCGGACTGGGCGAGGACCTTTGTCGAAGCGGTCAATACACCGTTCGGGGCTACTCTGATCATCCTTTTTTCCTTCGCCGTCGGAGCGGGACTTAGTATATTTTTTCCGCCGAGTGACTCCCGGAGCCCAGTGGTCCCGGCGTTTGACCGTGCGGCGGCTGCAAGCACGGCACCCATCTCGGCGCCACCTCCCCCGATCCGCACCGACGCTGCAGCGCCTGCAAGCACGGAACCCGTCTCGGCGCCGCCTTCCCCGATTCGCACCGACGCTGCGGCGGCTGCAAGCACGGAACCCGTCTCGGCGCCGCCTCCCCCGATCCGCACCGACGCTGCGGCGGCTGCAAGCACGGAACCCGTCTCGGCGCCACCTCCCCCGATCCGCATCGACGCTGCGGCGCCCGCAAGCACGGAACCCGTCTCAGCCCCACCTTCCCCGACCCCCACTGCTGCGTCGCCTGCGTCGCTCGTCTCGGTGCCACCTCGCCCGAACTCTACCGGTGCAATGCCAGATCGACAGGCACAGCTGTTCAAGCGCGGCGCCGATTTTCTCAAGGACGGCAACGTCGCTGCGGCTCGGCTGATGCTGCGTTCGGTGGCCGATGCCGGTAGCGCGCAAGCCGCCCTGCTGCTCGGAGCCACTTACGACCCCATCATACTCGCCAACCTCGGCGTCCGCGGTTTGGAGCCAGACCGAGTGGCCGCGATTGCCTGGTATCGGCGTGCTCAAGAGTACGGGGCAAGTGAGGCATCGGGTCGGATCGCATCGGGTCGGA
>Ga0126383_10002517_pt1 | contig 11841 bp, 14 predicted proteins | sample PanSoiMetPlot_35_FD_96882 | JGI IMG/M metagenome (GOLD analysis project Ga0126383, IMG submission 96882) | Tropical forest soil microbial communities from Panama - MetaG Plot_35 | ecosystem: Environmental > Terrestrial > Soil > Tropical forest > Bulk soil | place: Panama | collected 2016-02-17
GGACAACTAGCAGCGCAGACAGCTGTCAGCCTTCAGACCATACGTTACTACGAGCGACGTGGCTTGTTGAAAAAGCCTCGCCGGCTCTCATCCGGGTATCGCGACTACTCGCCACAAGAGGCGACAATCGTAGGCTTTATTAAGCGCTCACAACACTCAAGTTTTACGCTCAAAGAAATCGGAACTATTCTTCGACTCCTGTCAACACATTCCCTGAGTGCAGTCGAAGCGCGCACCGGTGTCGAAAATAAGATTCGGGAGATTGATGAACGGATTCAGTCATTGCAGGTGATTCGTGTCCGCAAGGAAAAACCGCCGAACAAATAGAGATAGCCATGAAGGAATCCATTACGACCTCACCGTTGATCGTCAAGATCGCTATCGGCATCACGTTTCTTAATACGTTGATCATCCTCTTCGTCTGGCCGGGCGTGCTGCTGCGAATCTGCTTCTGATCAATCGGGCAATTGGAATGGGCTTCGCCGGGAAGTACGTTGTGGCAAGTGATAATTACAACTTAGGTGCTGTTGGGGAACCGGACCTGGGTATCACTGGGAGGGGGAACTGATCGTGGGCATGCGTGTGAAGCCGGTCGAATTCCAAAGACTAAACCTGCGCTGCCACGCGCTTCTCAGCAACGTGCCGCTCCACGACGTCTGGGCAATACGACTCGATGGCGGCGGGCCTGGTCGCAGCGTTCAGGACGCGCGAGCGATCCTATTCGGCGACCGTCCATCTGGTCTTGCGTTTCGCGGGCTATTCGCGCTGCGATCGGGCCTCGGCCGAGCTTTTGGATGGGATGACGAGCGCTATGATCCGCCTGGCGAATCATACCTCAATTGCCTTGCTGAAGCCGATCGCTCGCAGTCTCAGATTACTCCGGGAACTCGCGAGGGCCCGTTTCGAGTACTCTACGTCTTTGGTGACGAAGCCCTCAGCGAGCTTCGCAACGCGACCGTGCATGCCTTCCTGGCGCTCGCTCTCACGCCAAGCCCCGTGGGATACACGCTCTATTTGGCAATCTATGTGAAGCCAGTGAGTCGCCTCACTACGCTCTACATGGCCCTGATCGATCCGTTTCGCCGTCGCATTATCTATCCGGCCCTCGGCAGGCACATTCAACAACGTTGGTCGAGCACGTATGCGGTAATGCCGCAGGGTTCTGCGCCCACCGCTCCCTAACCAGACCGGTCAAGAGCCGGTGCACAGGAACTGCATCCCATCCGTAACCTCTGCCATCCAACGCGCAGCTCGGATTAAACTCTACTAGGGTTTTCGGTAGGAGTCTCAAGTGGTCCTAGTTTCTTAAATGGGGAAAGATGAGAATCTTCATTGCAGGCGCGACTGGTACGCTCGGGTTGCCCTTGGTAGGTGCGCTGGTCGCTAAGAACCATCAAGTCACCGGCCTCACTCGGTCTCCGGAGAAAAGACGGACGTTGGAACAAGCGGGCGCCACGGTGGCAGTCGCTAACGCGCTGAATGCCAGGGATCTGAAACAAGTGCTTCGTTCCGCGGCCCCAAACTGTGTAATAGATCTGCTGACCGCTATCCCGAAGAACGGGCCGATTCGTGCGTCGCAGATGAAAGCGACAAATCGGCTCCGCATCGTAGGAACAACGAACCTGTTGAATGCTGCCATTGCCGGCGGCTGCAAAAGAATTATTGGTGAGTCGATGATCTTCGCATACGGATTCGGCGATCATGGTGAGGCCTTCTGGACTGAAGGTGACACTTTGCAGCCGCGAGAGACGAATTTGCGGTTGCAGGAAATTGTAGACGCAATCCGATCGCTGGAAGAACACCTTCTTGCAGCCCATGCACAAGGATTGATAGAGACTACCATCTTGCGCTACGGGCTGTTGTACGGCGCGGCGAGCGAGTCAACCAGGTACATGCTTGGATTAATCAAGCGGCGGTTGTTGCCAATGGTTTCTGGCGCTCAGGGAATTGGCTCATGGATTCACCTTGATGATGCAGTCTGCGCAACGGTTGCGGCTGTCGAAGCTGCTCAGCCGGAACGGATCTACAATATCGTCGATGACCATCCCACCAGCTTTAACGACTGGATTGTTCATGCTAGCTGCGCGCTAGGGGCGAAGCGCCCGTTCTCAATTCCACTCTGGTTGCTTCGTCTCTTTATGCCGTTTACTGCTGAGATGTTTTCGACCCGTTTGCGAGTCAGCAACCAGAAGGCAAAGAGCAGCCTTGAATGGCAGCCGAAATTCCACAGCTACCGAGTGGGCTTGCAGCAGGTCGTTGCTGAATATGAAAAAAGCATTTAGCACCTTTAAGGACAGACCAGAAGAATCCACACCCGTGCTCTCCCGCTCGATTGATTGCGAAAGTTTAGGCTATTAACTAACCGCAGCCCGACGCCGTGTGTCGCTACATCTCTCAACGGCGGCGGCCAAGTCCTTTACACCGCGAAGGAGTTCCTGATCATCGACCGCTCCGAATCCCAGCAAGAGGCCCTCTGGGGTCTGTTTTTCCAAGGCGAATCGATTGATAGGGATGACTTCCACATTACGCTCAGCCGCCGCGCGCGCGACATCATCGGCCCTTAGTCCATTTGTCAGCCATCCCACAGTGTTCACCCCGGCTTCTGTTTCGGGGATGGTGAGAAACGTTCCTAAGTGTCGTTGAACTGACTCACGGAGTACGCCCAGACGGCTGTCATAGAGCTGTCGCATGCGACGAATGTGCCGTCCAAAATGGCCTTCGTTTATGAAGTCGCAGAGAATCGCTTGATCGATTACAGCTGAGTGACGGTCCATCGTGTATCTCGCCGCAGCGAACTTGTCGATCAACCCAGGAGGCACGACAAGGTAGCCCAGGCGTAAACTTGGAAAGAGCACCTTACTGAAACTGCCGGCGAATATAACTAAGTCACTATGATCTAGTCCCTGAAGAGCGGGAATCGGGCGGCCAGAGTACCGGTATTCGCTGTCATAATCATCTTCAAAGATGAAGCTCCCGGTGCGCCGTGCCCAGTCAATGATCTGCAGACGCCGATCGAGAGACATCGTGACTCCCAGCGGGAACTGGTGGGCAGGGGTAACGTAGGCGAACTTGGCTCGATCGCAACGCTTTTGGCCCTCGACCACGCTGAGGCCGCTCATGTCAACTGGAACCGCGATTATCTTCGCACCCAAAGCCTTAAACATCGCACTCACTCCGAAGAAGCAAGGATCTTCCACCCAAACTGGATCGCCGGGATCGACGAGCAAACGTGCCGTGAGTTCAAGCCCCTGTTGAATTCCTGCCACAATAATGACTTGCTCGGCCGTGCATCTCACACCACGCGCGGTTCCAAGGTAATTAGAGATAGCTTCCCGCAAGGGCCGGTATCCTCTTGGGTCGACATCGGCTAGAAGAGTTCGTGTGGCTCCGCGTAGACGCCGCGAAGCGATCTGCGCCCACAGGGTTATGGGAAATGCGTCCAGAGCTGCTTCGGCAGCCCGAAATGCGCGAGCCGGCTGGCTTCTGGCATTAGCCGCCGGTCCGAGGCGTTGAGCATATTTTGAAAGCTGTGGCAACTTCCAGGTTCTCGCCGCAGTGGCACTACCACGCTTAACGTTAAGGAAGTCCTCGGGAAGTAATGTGTTCACATACGTGCCCACGCCCACGTTACCTTCTAAATAACCCTCCGCATGCAACTGCTCGAACGCGGTGACAACGGTGCCGCGGGAAACACCGTAGCGTCGTGCGAATTCCCGAGTGGAGGGAAGCCGCATGCCCCGCCTGAGACGGCCGTCCAGGATGCCCGAGCGAATCTCGTCGTATACCCACTGGAACAGAGTCGTTTCCGGTTGGCGTTCGCGAACTACAAGATCGAACGTTGAGGTCGTTTTTGCCATTACCTAATGGTACATCCAAAGCGCTCAAAATGGACCTTCCATCAAGACCGCCCTGCGCCTAATCTCAAGGACGCTAAGCAAAAAAAAGGGGATTGTCTTGATCGCAAAAATTCTTATGGTTCTCAGTGCGAGCATTGTTCTTACATTCGGTGTCCTGCATCTCGTTCTTACATTTTGGGGACCAAAACTCACACCGCGTGATCCCGCGTTGCAGGTCAGTATGAGTCAAATTTCACCAGTCATCACAAAAGAAACCACCATGTGGAAGGGTTGGATTGGCTTCAACGCCAGTCACAGCATGGGGCTGATTCTGTTCGGCTTGATCTACGGTTTCTTGGCAATAGACCATGGCCCGTTACTGTTCGAATCGCCATTTCTACTTACTGTCGGGCTGGCAATGCTTGGTGGTTATTTTGCGCTCGGCAAGGTCTATTTTTTCAGCCGTCCGTTCATTGGCGTCAGCATATCATTAGCCTGCTATGTCGCGAGCATCGTAGCGTCGCGGGTCTAAAAATGTGCTTAGGTCTAACAACTCATCGCACTGGAGCGCGAGACGGCGATGTTTCTCAAACTTGTTTCTGACATCATGGCTTGAATGGCATTTAGGGGCCGGTGAATTCGATCGTTAGGGGTAAATCATGAGTACCAACGAGCAGAATGTCGAAGTGATGATGGAGATCTTCAACGGGATCGAGCGCCGCGATCCGCAAACGCGGCTGGCTCTCTTTCATCCCAATGTCCAGTTTCACTGGCCGCCATCGCTGCCGTACGGTGGATCGTCAAGTGGTCTGGAGATCGAAGGTCCAACCTGGATCGACACGTGGAACTCACTGCAACCGACTGGGGCCGAGCGCCGGATGGATCCCCGCGTCGTGGCCGCGAGCGACGATGAAGTCGTAGTGCTCTGGTGGCAAAGAGGTGTGAATCCGTCGGGAGATCGAATTGACACTCCAGTGCTGGGACTCTATCAGCTCCGCGACAGGAAGCTCGTCCGCGCTCAGATGTTCTACTTCGACACAGCCGGAGTGCTTAACTTTCTGGCAAAGGCCACGACTTCCGAATGACCATTGTCGGCACTGATTGATCGAAGACTTGTCGACTCTGAATAGTTAAGTGGCTTGATGAATACCAGCAAGTGCGCGCAAACGAAAATGACAAGTGGCGATGAAATAGGACTTACTATGTTTGCCACAATATTCTTACGTCTCGCCCTTGCGGCAGGCTTCTTTGCCGCAGTGACTGATCGTTTCGGGCTTTGGGGACCACCAGGTACAACAAACGTGGCTTGGGGAGATTTCGGCCATTTCCTGGCTTACGCCGCAATCCTCAATCCGGAACTGCCCACATCCTGGATTCCAGCAATCGGCGTGGGTGTCACTGTTGCCGAAAGCATTCTCGCTATCACCTTACTAATCGGATTCCGCACTCGAACGTTTGCGCTCTTGAGCGGGTTAATGCTTCTTGCATTCGCATCGGGGATGACCTTCGGGACCGGGATAAAGTCCGCGCTTAATGCATCGGTCTTTTCGGCGTCGGCAGGATCCTTTCTGCTCGCGACTATGCACGAGTATCCCTTTAGCCTGGATGCTTTAAAGAGCATGGAGAAGGAGAACGAATTGCGATGAAAAAAATCGCCAGTCTGTTAGTGGTAGTAGAGCTAATGCTAGTCACTGCTCTCATTTCTTTCGCTCAGACTAAAACCGATGACGGGGCTTTGCTCAAAGTCTGAAGTGAATTATTCCGCACCGATAGACTTTTTCACGGCCGCTTCTATCGCTGCCCAGGGTTTCGGCTCCGCGTGCATAGCGAAGACCTGGTTTACATTTAGGCCTTCGCGACGGACGGCCTCATTCAACTCGAGCAAATACTCCGGCATGAAAAACGTGCCGTCAGGTCGCGGCTGGACCAGGTCACAACCATAAAGCAATCTGTGCTTCGGGAAATAGACCATCATCATACGCTCTCCTGTTTCGCTTCGGATTGGCAGGAGAACGTGGACCGGCAAGAGTAATTTTAATTGACTCTGTGGTCTCAGCTCAGTTTCACAGCATTGTACGCACGTGGCAATGGTGCTGGTTGGAACTGACATCATCGCCGCCTTCACATGACGCGCGCACATCCAGTGCTAGTGTAGGGCGTCAAGGAACGGGGTATCTGGATCGCTGACGTAAAAGATCACCACGCGCAATCGATCCGTGCTACTGCGGTTGTAGCCCGTCATTTTCGCATGTGGCGGCATCATAATCGCCTTACCAGCTTTCACCGTGAGTGGTTCGCGCCCCTCAATTTCCAAAGTAAATGCGCCTTCCAGGACATAGACAGTCACCGGGAAACGGTGTGTATGGAACATTGTTCGATCGCGTGGTTGGAAGTTTGCCGTGAGAACGCGCACCTCTTGCGTCTCGCCCTTGGGCATTCCCTGGACAATCTCGCTCAGCAGTAATTGGGGCTTTACCACACCCGTTTCCTGGGCCATCGATCTAAAACTAACGAGCAAAACCACGAATGCGATACAGAAGCTCCTGTACTTATTCATCTGAACTCCTCTCCACACGATAGCATTACGAAATGGTCTTATAGTATTCCCACTGGTCCTTTAGCCGCATCATTAATGTGGTAAAGCCCGAGTGTTTTCTGAGAAGATCGAGAAAAGGATCGCATTCAAATAGCGGGTAACAACGGAACCCGTCGTCTGCGGCCGCCTGTAGCCATTTGATTGCCTGGTCAGACTTATTGATAAGCGAGTAAGTACAGGCAATGTTATACGCAGTATGATGAAAGTGCCCGAAGCCCTTACCTCTTTCGACCGCAGTCCTGATCTTGCGCTCCGCCGTATTCTTATCACCGGCCAATGCGGCGATCAGAGCCTGTGCACCGGTAAAGAGTCCACCGCTGTCCTCAGGGTAATCTTTCAACGACTGCTCGAGCTTTGCGGCTGCATCTTGAGTTCTTCCCAGATGCAATAGCGCTATTGGTGCCTGATAACCGACGAGTGCCGGGTTCACTTCTCTCGGAAGGTCATGAAAAACCGTCAACGCTTGCTCATACTTACACTGAAACAACAGTGTTTCTCCCACGTGGAACCTTGCAAGTGCATTGATTGGATTGATGGCAACTGCTTTTTCCAATTCCTGCAGCGCTTTGTCAAAAAGCCCGATGTGTCCATAAACAAGCGCGAGTTGATTATGCGCCTCATCCAAGTTCGGATTTAAAGCCAGGGCGCGGCGATATTCCAGAATGACTTTGTCGTGCGGGAATTGATTAGACGGAGTCCAGAGCAGACGGCCACGAGCGAGGTGCGCTTCGGCTAAATCCGGCTCAAGGAAAAGTGCTTTCTCGACAGCAACGAAGGCCTTCTCCTCCCACTGTCTCTCATCCGGCGTGAATAGAAAGAACCTCCATACGCACGCCTGCGCCAACTCCGCCCAGGCTGCGGCAAAGTTTGGATCCAGAGCGACCGCGCGGTCAAACATCTCGATTGCCGTTTCATTATTAGCTTTAATTTGGCGATTAAGGTGAAAACGACCTCGCAAAAAATAGTCAAAAGCCGCCCGGTTGATTGGGAGCGCGCGCGCCAGGCGCATCTCCTCTTCCGGCGTCAACTTGATCTGCATCCGTTGCGTGACAGCCCTTGCTATGTCGTTCTGAAGCGTTAGGATATCAGTCAGATCGCGGTCGTAGGTTTCAGACCATAGATGTCGGTCAGTCGGCGCGTGGATTAACCGCACCGTGATTTGCACCCGCTCTCCGGAGCGTTGCACCGAACCTTCCACTATCGCATCTACATTCAATTCACGAGCTATCTCCGACAACGGTTTGTGCACGCCTTTATATTGCATCACAGATGTGCGTGAAATTACTCTTACGGCCCTTACTTTCGTCAACCCGGCAATGAGTGTCTCTGTCATACCATCGGCAAAATAATCCTGCGCTGGATCGCCAGACAGGTTAGCCATCGGCAGGACAGCAAGAGATCTTATTTCGGGCAGGTGTCTTTCAGGTGTACCTTCTAAAATCGCTCGTACCTCGGTCTTAAATCGATAACCCCGGCGCGGAAGCGTCTCAATGTAAACAGGATCCTGTTTCGTATCGCCGAGAGCCTTTCTGAGCATTGTGATGTTGAAAGTGACGTTGCCTTCCTCAACAAAAACATCTGGCCAGAGCGTCTCCAGAATTGTCTGTTTGGTAACGATTGAACCCTGGTTCTTCACCAATAAAAGAAGCGTTTCGAACACCTTAGGCGTCAGCGGTATCACGCGCCCATCTCGCAGCAACACGCGCTCCTCCACGTCCACCACGAACGAATCGAATTTATAAATCTGTTTGAGAGCCAGCGTCATAAGCTCGCTTCGCGAAGCTCTAAAGATTATCTAAGGTTCCTCTAAGGCTTCTCTAAGGACTATGAGCCCACATTTGTGGTTAAGCTTAGGTAGGGGGAAGAGGTGATCTTACCACATGCCCATAGCAGCCAGAATCCAAAAACTTTTACGTGTAAATCGTTGGATGTGTGGCTCCAGTGAGTTGAGTAATTCTCAGTCGCTCATTCCCAACGTTCGGAAAATCTGCTTCAGCGGTTTGGGACGGGAGGATATGATGGGAAAAAAATTCTTTACTTCAATTTGTTTACTGCTTTGTTTTGGGCTGTATGGGAGCAGTAGCCTGGCCCAAAACGTGGTCACCGACTGGGCAGGAATCATTCAACCTGCCGTGATAAAGATTGACGATTCGCATCCCCTCAGACCGCCGGCGAGCGCCGAGGTACTACACACAATAATTCAGCTCGCCATGTACGACGCAGCTATGGCGATCGAGGGCGGCTACACGCCGTATGCCGCGGACATATCAGCGCCGCCTGGAGCCGACGTCCGCGCCGCAGTCGCCACAGCCGCCTACCGCACCGCCCGCGCACGCGTTGCCGCATCCCAAATTTCCTACCTCGACCAGCACTATCTCGCCTACATGACCGGCATCCTTGACAGCCAAGCTAAGAGGGACGGCATTCAGGTCGGCGAGTACGCGGCAGCCGCCATGCTCTTACTGCGCGCCAAGGACCGCTTCGATAATGTGGTGCTGTACCAATGCAGCTCCGACCCACCGCCTCCGGGCGAATTCGAGCCGAACGCAGGCTGCGGTACGCAGCCTGTCGACGCCAAACTCGGCAACGTTATGCCGTTTACATACAGCGATCCATCGCAGTTCCGGCCTGACGGTCCTAACCCGTTGACCTCGGAAGCCTACACGGAAGACTTCATCGAAACTCGAGACTACGGCCGCTCGAATAGCACCTTTCGTACACCGGAACAGACCGACGTCGCTTACTTTTGGTCCGAACATACCTATGTACAATGGAATCGCAATCTCATCGGACTAGCCGTTAACCGCGGGCTCAACATTCGGGATACCGCCCGATTTCTGGCGATGGTCCATTGTGCCGCGGCCGACGCAGTGATCGCTGGTTTCGAGGCCAAGTACTTTTACCGCTCCTGGCGGCCACGGACTGCGATACCGCGAGCGGACAGCGATGGGAATCCTGATACTGACGCCGATCCGACTTGGACGCCGCTTCTCACCGTTAACCACCCCGAGTACCCGTCAGGGCACGGCTTCTATTCGACAGCAGTAACGGATGCGGTGGCGGCATTCTTCGGGACCAATAAGGTTATGTGGACTATCACGGCCAGCAAAACCACCGTCCCGCAGTTGATTCAGACCGAACGAACCTATTGCGACCTTAACGCGGTTATGCGCGAAGTGGATGATGCGCGTGTTTGGGCGGGCTTGCACTGGCGTCACTCAATGCGCCAAGGCGACCAGATCGGCCGCAAGGTCGCCCGCTATGTTACGCAGAACTTTTTCCGGCCAGTGCAGTAGTCAATGACTCACCGTCCCCCAAGCGTCCCCCAGCGACACGCAAATCAGGCAATGCATGCACCGCATGCAATGCATGCATGTACATTTTTTCCGAGGCGTTTTGTAAGTGTTGAAGATAAAGGATCGAAAATTCAGCTTCCCAAGCTGAAAGTTGCGAGTTCGAGCCTCGTCGCCCGCTCCAATCCTTAGGAATTCCTTAGGATCAGTTTTCAAACGTTTCACAACCGTCCCGAAGTACGCTTCACTCGCAAGTGTCAGACTCTAGGACTGAGAGGCAAGCTTGCTGCAGACTCGAAGCCAGTTTCGCGACGCTCGCCTTCTCGATCCGGGAATGGCGGTCATGTTTGGATTCTCTTCGCAGAGCCTGTCCAAGCGGCGCTGGCGCGCAAGCTCGCGAGTGCAATCTTGACTCGCACGATGGAGCGAAGGTGCGCGGTTGGTCTCGATTCTTATGACCGTTTGTTTCCCAGCCAAGACACGATGCCCAAGGGAGGCTAGTCTAGAAAATATACGGTCTCCGGGCAGCCATTGACGGCTGCAGTGGCACACAGTTGGCTGGCCTCATAGTCCATTGCGGGTCCGAACTGCAGGAACCACCATCGCACGACCAAAGAAGGTCTCCCGCGGAGGGACGTTGGAAGTAATGCTGAATCTCGCCAGGACCGTCATAATGATCTCCGATGATGGGTTCCAAACCGGAATCATTCTTCAGCTACCATTCGCTACTGAAACATTTTATGAGGAAATCTGAAATGCTTACAGGGCAGAAAGTGTTTCCTTCACGTAACATCTCCACTGGAGTTCTCGGTGAGGAAGAAGAATCTCAAAAGACTTGCGCACACCTCGGACTGTCTGGATCAACTCGAATTTCATTTGACCGTTCAAGCGCAGACTCCTATACTGCTTTCCAAAACCAAACCGCTGAGACAGTCCCTCGCAACTTCTTAGCGCCCGGGATTGATCAAAATAGGAAAAAGAGCAATTTGACGTGAGTTCGACGTGCAGAGCGCTCTCATCATCAACCGAAGAGACTTCACTCCCTGTTCTTCTCATTGCGGAGCTCTTATCACCCTGCTCAGGCGCGCATTCCCCTTTATTCACATCCGGGAAACGTTCAAAGCGGCACCTGAGAATGACTTACCGGTCATGCCGGACCTTGTCTTGTCTCGCTCGCCAATTGAATGCTGGGCTGAACAAGAAGTTGAGCTGCAGAGAAAGCAGTGGGCTTCAGCCAAGATTCTGGCGCTGCTATGTGATCCCGAGGCAGATCACTGCGGAAATGATCCCGCCGGGTTGGTCGACGTAGATGATTTCCTTTTCTGTCCATATCAAGACAGCGAGTTGGTGCTCCGGATAAAGAGGCTTCTAAAACAAAAATCAGTTGACGAGCCGACGCCAAAGCCTGCCGGTACTCGTGATATAAATTTTCTGGTTGGTAGCAGCGAACCGTTCTTAGAAGCGGTGCGTAAAGTCGGACTCCTGGCTCATTCAAAGGCGCCGGTAATTATTTCGGGCGAGACCGGTTGCGGCAAGGAGTTACTGGCGCGCGCGATTCACTATCAGAGTGCCAGAAACGCAAGGCCGTTCATTCCCGTAAACTGCGGAGCGCTGCCGGACGAACTCTTTGAAAATGAAGTCTTTGGTCACACCAAAGGTGCTTACACAAATGCCACTTCAGCTGAGAAAGGTCTCATTGCGGAAGCTGAGGGAGGAACATTGTTCCTGGACGAGGTCGACGCGCTTTCGCAGGCAGGGCAAATCAAACTGTTGAGGTTTTTGCAAAGCGGTGAGTATCGACCGCTCGGCTCGTCGCGGGCCATCCTTGCTGATGTTCGCGTGCTCGCGGCCACGAACACCGATTTAGTTCGGCGCATTGAACTCAAAACCTTTCGCGAAGATCTACACTACCGCTTAAACGTACTCTCGCTTTCAATCCCAGCGCTTCGGGACAGAGGAAGTGATGTGCTGGAACTGGCAAACCACTTTTTGGGCGTTTATGCGAAAGAACACACTCGCTCGACTCCACGTTTCTCAGACGACGCATTGCTGAAACTTTCCGCATTTTCTTGGCCCGGCAATGTGCGCGAGCTTGAGGGTGTGATTCAACGGGCGA
>Ga0126383_10002518_pt1 | contig 11838 bp, 13 predicted proteins | sample PanSoiMetPlot_35_FD_96882 | JGI IMG/M metagenome (GOLD analysis project Ga0126383, IMG submission 96882) | Tropical forest soil microbial communities from Panama - MetaG Plot_35 | ecosystem: Environmental > Terrestrial > Soil > Tropical forest > Bulk soil | place: Panama | collected 2016-02-17
GGCGACGGCGATCAGATGAATGCGCTCGGCGATCGGCAACGAGAGCTGCGCGACATGCTTGACCGGTCGCAAAGAGGGCTGCGTGAGTTCGGCCTCCAGGCTCCTGGTCAGCTGGATGGCGCCGGCGAATCCATGCAGCGCGCCGAGCGGGCACTGCGCGAGGGTGACCTCGACGGCGCGACCGAGGAGGAAACGCGGGCGCTCGAGCAACTGCGACAAGGCGCACGGGAGATGGCCCAACAGATGCTGCGCCAGCTGCCGTCCCGGTACGGAGTGAACGACGCGACGGGCGAGCTCGATCCTATGGGGCGCCCGCCGCAGCGCACCGACGGGCCGGATCCCGGAGTGGGTGTCAAGGTGCCCGATCAGATTGACGTGCAGCGGGCGCGCGAGATTTTGGAAGAGCTGCGCCGCCGTCTGGGCGAGACCACTCGGCCGCCGATCGAACTTGAGTATCTCGAGCGCTTGCTGAAGCGCTTCTAGCAGCCCTGCGGCCATCCTCACCGCAGCGCGCACACCTCGACGAGCGCGCGCGAAGTCGTTTGCGTTGCAAGGCCTTACGCCAGCAGGCAGCAAGTCATGCGCCGCGGGCGAGACATGTGGTCTCGAATCTTGTTTGAAAGGATCCCATTCGCAGCTACTGTGTTCGCTGCAACAATAATAATAGGGGACAACAATGTTGCTGGGGCGGCCACCCAAAGTTCACCGCAATGGTGAGCCCGGGAGTTGCTGGGGTGGGGTAGGGGAATGGACATCCAGGACATGCGTATCTTTGCCCGGGCGGCGGCGCTGCAGAACCTCTCCGCGGTGGGCACCGAGCTCGGCCTGACGCCGGGCACCATCTCCAAGCGCATTCAAGCGCTGGAGCACGAGCTGTCGGTGCGGCTGTTTGATCGCACGACGCGGTCGATCCGCATCACCGAGGAGGGCGCGGCTTTTCTCGCACATGTTGAACGCATCCTGTCGGAGATCGAGGCGGCACGCGCCAGCGTCGACGACAAGGTGACCAAGCCCAAGGGCAAGCTCAAGATCGCTGCGCCTGCGTGTCTGGGGCGGCGCTATGTGGCACCGGCGCTATGCGAATTCGTGCGCGCCTTCCCGGAGATCGATGTGCAGGTGGACCTGCACGACCGGCAGGTAAATCTGCAGGAAGACGGGTACGATGTCGCCATCCGCACCGGAGCGCTGTCGGATTCCTCACTGATTGCCAAGCGTCTGGCGCCCGATCGCCACGTCATTGCCGCGGCCCCCTCCTACCTGGCGCGCGCGGGCTGTCCGCTCATGCCCGCCGACCTCGCCCGCCACCAATGCCTTGTGCTGGGCGAGACCCGGCAATGGTCGTTCGCCAGGGACGACGTGGAGACCAGCGTTCGGGTCAACGGCGCCCTGAGATCCAATAACGGCGAACTGCTGTGCCGAGCCGCAGTCGATGGACTAGGCCTCATCCGCGCCTCCGAACTCGAGGTCTTGTGCGAGCTGCGCTCTGGCAAGCTCGTGCAGGTGCTGTCCGGTTACGAAGTTGCCACCAACGCGGCGCTGTGGGCGCTCTATCCAAGTGCCAAGCACCTGCTGCCGCGCATGCGCGCGCTGTTGGATTTCCTGGCCGAATGGTTCCGCGACGCCAAGGGCGTCAGCGCCATTGCGGGTGTGGGCAACTTGGCCTTGGTCGCGGAGGGCGCGGCCAATGGGGCTTCCCGCGCGAACGTGCAACTTGGCGCGAGCTGATGCGTGCGAAGGGCGATTGAGGGCCATAGATGCAGAGCGCAATGATCTGGATCGAGATGGCTAGCTTGTCGCAGCGCTTGTTCGTTTAAGCCACAGGATTGGCCGCAACCCCAGGTGGATGGGCGGCAGCAGATCATTGACCTCGACAGCTAGATTAGGGAAAGATGCCTGTTGGCTACTCCAGACGATGATCGCATGTCCTGGAACTCCGGTCGTCGCTCAAGTTATATCTTCTGTCGCATTTGGTCGGGTTGGTTTTGAGATCTGGTGCAACGATATTTGGGGGGTTCGCCATGAGCAAGGCGGCCGGGCTCGTTCTGATACTCGCCGGATTAGGTGTCGGCACCTTTGGGTTAGCCCGGTCGGACGATGCTGGCCCACAGGCCGTGGCGGCCCAGAGCCCAACGAGCGGCCCGCTAGCGCGAGGAGCGATCCTGAAAGGAGGAGCGGCGCCGGTGCCCCAACATGCCGCGCAAGCAGCGAGGTTCCCATCGCCCGTTGTGACCATCGTGACCCGACCCACGGTTGAGCCGCGCACACCGCCGGAACGCTTTGCCATCCCCAAAGGTCGCGACGCGCTTGCTCGCGAGCTGCAAAAGGAGCTGAGGCGCGTCGGCTGCTATGAGGGTGAGATAAGTGGGATTTGGTCCCCGTCCACGCGCCGCGCCATGAGCACGTTCATCGAACGCATGAACGCGCGCTTGCCTATCGAGGAGCCCGACGCGGTTCTCTTCGCCATGGTCAAGGGTCAGCACGGGACCGTGTGTGGTAAGGCTTGCCCTGCCGGAGAAGCGCAGAGCACAGATGGACGCTGTGTCCCGGCCTTCCTGCTTGCTCAGGCGAAGAGCAAACCCAGACCGGCATCGGTCACGACTGCGGGGATCGAGAAGCCCGCCGCGGCAATTGTGGGCTGGTTGCCGAACCCCACGCCGCAGTCCGTCGACCCACCCATGACCGAGGCTGCGTCAAAACACGCAGCGCTACAATTTGTGGGGCGCATGGGGTTAGCTGGCCCACCTGTCGGACCGACACTGGCACCGACACTTGGATCGAAACTTGGATCGACACTGGCACCGCCACCGGGAACTACGACGCGCGTGCCACGGTATCGGGCGACCCAGGCCGGGGCGAGTACGGCCCATCCTCGCGTCGGACAAGGCGGGCAACGCTGGTCCCGTGCGATATTCAGTCAAAAGATGAGCAACAACTGACCGCCTGTCTCTTATCGCTTTTGTCGATCATCGTGGTGAAGTTCAAGCTCCGTTGCGAAAGCCGTGCTGGCCGCGGCGGTGTTCAGCAAATGATGGGCGCTGGCGGCAACCATGCGGGGAGGCAATACGTCCTCCTCAAGGTGACCGATCAAGATGTCGAGTTGATCGCGAACATGAATGAGCACCGCGCGCAGTCGTTCGCTCTCCTGGCGTCTGTTGGCTTTATCCACGGGAGCCGCCTAACGCGTGCCGCCTGATGCCTGCTCCATCTGGTCGTACTGCTCGGGTGTCATCTTGGGAAGGCGCTGCACAAAGGCCACCAGGTTCCAGATGTCGTCGTCCTTGTGCACGGCGCCATAGGAGGCCATGCCAGTCATCTTGATGCCGTTCTTGATGATCCAGAACAGCTGGGCGCTGGTCCGGCTTCCCACCGTATCCGGCAGGTAGGGAGGCTCCGGATTGAGGCCCTTGCCGATGTCACCGGGGTCTTTGCCTGGCGCCCCGTGGCAGTAGATGCAGGTTTCCCTGTAGATGCTAAAACCGTTGCGCGCTTGCTGCTCGGTCAATTCTGCCGGCGCACTGACGGACTGCGCGTGCCGCGCCACAGAGTGTTGCATGGTGGTCGACAGCAGCCAGTTGATGACGGGGTTGTCCGGCACATTGGCCGCGACGTTATAGGCACCCGAGTAGGTGACGCCCAGTGCTCCGAGCAGGACGACAATGAGGGCGACGACAAAACCCCAGAGGAACCCCATGTTGCACTCCTTCTAGCGCCCCCAGCTGCAACTCTTCGCTGGCCCAAGCCGCTGCAGGGCTGCGGGGGATGAGGCGTTGGCGGCTTGGTAAAGTGATGGCGATGGAGACAGCGCCCAGCGCGCCCACGCAGGGATCCTGGAACTCGGCCTCCCAGGCACTGGCGATGCGAATGAGGCGCCAGTTGTTGCGGTGCATGATTGCCCGCTGCAATTCTTGCGCCGTGGGCTTTCTGTGCACCGGCCACATGGGGCGCCCTCTCGCGTTCCTGGCAAGAGACGTCTGAGCACGGAAAAGGTTCCCACGCCGCTCTCCCCGCATGGCACTCTTGGAACCTTCTCCCACATCCCCCTCCATCCGAAACCTTGTTTTGGAGCCGCCGGTTATCCCAGCCCTCGCGGCCGCCACCGGGCCGTTAACCGGCGGAGCCGGACAGGCAAGGGAAATGCCAGCGGCGACGACCCTGCGGTCCGCGGCCGGAGGGTTGAGGATCTTATGGGTTTGCCCACCTTGGCGAGGGCATGGACTGGACCCCCGACACGTTCGGCTGCATCTCAAGAGCGATTGGAAGAGCCCGCGCCGCCTTCAACCCCTAGAGCGACAAGAAGCATGGCGCGCTGCGCAGTCGATATTCGCCCGGTCATGGTCAGGTCATGGTCAGGTCATGCCAGACGGCATCTAGCAGAAGCCCGCGCGCAAGCACCCCCTGCATTTGCTCGCGCGCGGATCAGGCAGTGGACTCTTCACCACCATCCACATGTGTAGGCCTTGCGAAATCCGGCCTCCAACGCCGCCTCTTCAGAGCAGAACCAACGCTTGGCCTTGGTGCGTCGGTAGCTACCGCAGTTGGGGAGGTGATAAATCCCCGCATATGGCCATGCCCGAACCGCATAGTGGCCCTTGATCTCGCAGCCCATTGGCATGGTCGCATCATCAGGGAAAAGCTTGTCTCGCGCATCCGGCGGGCAGTTCGCACCCAGCAGCTTGGCTGAATGCTTGTTCCAGCTGCGAAAGTCTTGCGGGGCGACGAAGCAGCCCTTCCATAAGCCGGAGTGTGCGGCGCGCGCGTCGTCCTCATCCGTTGTGAAGCGCCCCTTGGCCCTTGGCTCAAAATTGAGCGCCCATCCTTCGTCGACCAACCAACGGCCAAGATCGATGCCGGCAACTGAGCACTCCGCAATCCGTCGATTTGGGTAAGCCGGTTCAACACGAATGTCCTCGCACTTAACCGGTCGGCGCGCGATGAACTTTTCCAGCTCCGCGGCGGCCCTAAGCCCGCACGGAAAGGACTCGCCATCCTCGTTGAGGCAGGTTTGATCTGTCTCGGGCGTGTCGATCCCGTCGAGGCGAAGGGTCTTGCCATCGATCTTGACGGGATGGGCATCGATGGGATGTGCGTCGCATCGACCGCTCAGCATGAAAGCCAGAAGCGTCAGTGAGATGACAGCGCTGCGCACGATAGAATTTCTCCTCGACTATCTGCACACGCGACCGCGATACCTGTGATGGTGGCGGATGCAGCGCATCCTGTCTTTCGCTCCCGCAGATTATGTTCCTGCGAAGCCAGAATAATGGCCAGCGTAGCCAGCCAAGGCCGCATTTGCGATCTGCGAGGCATTGCTCGGCTCGTCAGCGTGCATGATCTTGCAGTGAAGCGCCGAGGTTGCGTTAGCAAATGTCACGATTTCCGACGGGATGAGGCGGGAAATGGGATCCCCCGCAAATCTGCCAGAAGCCAAATTCCCACCGAAAGCAGGACCCAATGCGCATCGAGCCTCAGCCGCGCGACCCTCCATGCTGGGAGCCGACCGCCGCACGCTCGGGCTCGTGTTGGTGCGCCTGCTGCCTTCGCCCACCAGCGAGACGCTGGACGATCGCAACGTCGATGTCCTCTTCAACGATCGACTGGTCGCTTGCGGTTGAAGCTCAAAACCCTTGGGCGCGCCGCCGACGAGTTGCCCTCCCCGACCTCGTCGAGAGCCATGGCGAGGGCGTTCGTGGTGCATGAGGCAGCGGCGTCCGCCGAATGGCAATCGTCCGTTCAGATATGGGTCTGGGGTTGACTGCGCAATTTGTCGCCAGCCCTGCGAGACTAAACATCCGCGCCCCAAACTTCTACCACTGAAGGAGACGATGCGTCGGAATTGCGCACGACGACGGAGACGCTGATTGAAATGGATCGCCGTGAGGGCATGGCGGGCGTCCGTCAGCTCAGTAGCACGCGTCCGCACGCCGTCGCCTACGGCTGCACGGCCTCCAGCATCGTGCAGGGGCTCGACTACGATTGCCGCCTGCGAGCCGAAATCGAGAAAATCTGCAAGGCGCCGGCCACGACAGCCGCCCACGCCATCGTGCAGGCGGCATTGAACTTGACCTCGTGCAGCCAGTGAGCGCCGCGGCACGGAGCACTGGGGCACCTGGTGGCGATGAAGGACAGCATGTGCTGAAGGGTAGGAGTGCGCTTCACAACCAGTCATCTGGCCATGTGCCTGCTGATGATCGCCGCTAAGCCAGCATCACGCTGCAAGAGCTGTATGAGACCCTGAAGTTTCATCACAGCCTGGCGTCCAGCAGGTAGCGCTGCTCGCCCACGTTGGCAGCCGCAACCGGGACAAGGGACTTGGGCTAATACGCATGGAGGAGGGGTGCCCAGACCACAGACAACGCTTGCTCCATCTCACCCCAAAGGGGCGAGAACATCATGTAACATCGCGAGAGACCTGAACCGCCGGGCTTAGGTTGCAGCTTGCGGAACAAGGCTTCGTGCATCAAATCACTGCACTTGCGGCGGCAATAGATAGAGAGTGATGGCAAAAACCGCGTAGACGAATAGGAGCAGAACACCAAAAAACCATGCCGAGTGCCCGCCGCTTGTAATGAACGCCGCGACAAGTGTGGCGATAAAGACCATCACGACCGCACCGGACCAAAATTGCAGGTCCATCGGCGTCGGCCCGATGAGGTAACTAAGAAGCACCAGCACGGGGCCGACGAATAGCGCTATCTGGGAAGCGCTCCCCAGCGCGATCGCCACACTGAGATCAAGCCGGTTCTTGCGCGCTGCTGAAAATGCCACTGCCATTTCGGCGGCTCCGCCTACAAGTGCCACGACAATGAAACCGATGAACGCTTGACTCATCCCAAATGTCTCTGCCGCCTTCTGCACCGAATCGACGAAGATTTCGCTTATCAGCGCCACGAACACCGTGACCACGGTCAGGGTGACCAGGGCCAACCCTATGGGCCACGGCGAAGGTTCGCCTGTCTGGGCGTGCTTCGTGCTGGCAAAAATTTCGCGGTGCGTCTTGAGTGAGAATAGCAAGCCCAGTCCGTATGCGACCACCAGCAACACCGCCAAGGTGACGCTGAGCTTCTGGGTCAATGCGGCGCCCGGCGTCATGTCCGCTTTGGCGATCGCCGAAGGACTCACGAGCGCAATCGTAGCCAGGAAGAGCAAAGCCGCATGCAGACGGGCGGTAGCCCGATTGTATTCCTGGACGTGGTGTTTGAGACCGCCGAGAAGGAAGGATGCCCCGAGCATGAAAAGCGTGTTAGCGACAATAGCGCCAGCTATGGAGCCCTTCACCAGCGCATACTCCCCAGCACGGAGCGCCGCCGCTGCAATGACCAGTTCCGTCAGGTTCCCCAGCGTCGCGTTGAGCAACCCGCCGGCGGTATCGCCGGTCTTTTCCGCAACAGATTCGGTAGCATGACTAAGCAAAGCGGCAAGCGGCACAATCGCGAGCACTGAGAGGACGAAAAGCAGCGTGTGCGCGTCGGGGACCAGTTTCGCGGCAACCAATGCCACCGGCACAAGGGCCAGCAGCCAGAGCATAGGGTTATGGCGCAGCTCCTTGAGCAGAGGGTCCACGTTCCACCTGGTTCGGCTTTCGGCCCCGAATTAGCACAAAGAATCCTCTCTGTCGGCATTGATATGGCTCAATGCGATCCAGGAATTTAGGCTATGACGCACAATGCGAGCATGCTGCCAGGTCCGGCTTGCGTCATTAGCGGACATTTCGGATGGTGTTGGCACGTCCGCTTTACCCCCAAAAGCGGACATTCAACAGCGCGAGCGAAGCGTCCGCTTTCGGCTATAGCGGATAGTATTTGGCGGCGAATGGGCGGCGGTTTTCTTCAGGGCGATTCGTGCGAAATTTCTTTTCGCATGTTGGCAATATCGGTTGGCCAATCTGGCCGATATTGATCCTAATCAGAGTATGCGCGTTATTTTGGGGATTTTCATGAGGCTGACGGATCGGATACTCGAGCCTGTTGAACGGCTCTCTGAAATCCTTTTCGGTTTGATCATGGCGCTGACCATCACGGGCGCAGTTGGTGTCGCCACAGCGGACCGTTTCCAGATCCGGACCATGGTGATCGCTGCGCTCGGGTGCAACGTGGCGTGGGGGATTATTGACGCCGGAATGTACCTGATGGCGCGGCTTGGTGAACGCGGACGCAGTGCTTTGGCAGCGAAAGCCATACGGGAGGCATCCGATCCAAAAAGCGCTCATCGCATAATTGCAAACGAGCTCCCGTTGCTGCTCGCGTCAGTTTTTCAGCCGGCGCAACTTGAATTGGTACGCGAAAGAATTGGCCAGATGTCTTCTTCCGACGTGCACCCAAAGCTGACGGGGCACGATTATCTAGGTGCATTGGGCGTTTGCATGCTCGTTATTTTGTCCACCTTTCCAGTTGTCATTCCGTTTATTGTTATCGAAGACGCCAGACTAGCGCTGCGAACCTCCAATGCTATCGCCATCATATTGCTATTCGTGTGTGGATTTCTTTTCGCGCGACATGCCGGGCTTCGGCCATGGGCAACAGGCTTCATTATGGTGGCTATCGGCATTACCTTGGTAAGTATTGCGATAGCCCTCGGCGGATGAATTCTCGGGGGCCGATTGCGACGCACTCATCGTAAGTCGGCTACATTGGGCACTTTCTGATGGGGAGCCTAATTCAAAGCAAACCAGACCTTTGCAACAAAAGTGGCGCTGCACCAGCGCGACGTTAGGCCCTCTGGGTTTGTAACCGGATCAACAGCACCGCCCGGCCGCGCGTTGGGATCGCCGGTTAAGACAAAGCAGTTCTCCTTAGACAGGTTGGTGTCGTAGTAGCGCAGGTCGAGATTAAAAACCTTACGGGTGAATGTCACACCCGCGTGCCAATTGAGATATGCCGGCAGCGCAAAACCGCCTAGCTGAGGAGATTGATTGCCGAACCAAGAATAGCCAGCAGCGCCGGTGAACGACATGCCGATATCCATTGGAAGTAACCGCTTCGGAATGTCGTAACCCAGACCAGCGGCTGCATACCAGCTCCAGGCACCGGTATTAGAGACGTTCGGTGAATAGGCAAATCCGCCGGCAACGCGGAACGATTCGTTGATGTTTTTATCCACGCGGACGGATGCCTCCCAATAATCGATGCCGGGTGTCGCGCCTACCAAGGTTTCGCCTGGATAAAGGAAATAGGTCATTCCGAGATCGAAATTAATATCGCCGATCTTTTTGCGCACGCCGCCCGTGATAGTGATTTCAGCGGCTGGCTGCGTCGGCAACTTGACGCTCGCCACTGCCACGCCGGCGTATAGTTCGGCGAATGTGACTTCGGCGGCGGCGCCGACCGCCGGCCTGTGATCGGAAAGGGTAGTCCCACGATAGATGTAGTCAGTTACAAAGCCGCCACGGATGTCGAACTCAAACTGGTTCGTCACCCGTTCGGACCTGCCTTCAGGCGTAGCCCAGCCTCGACCGCCAAGACTTACCGCACCGCCCGAATTATCGGAGGATTCTTGTCCACGGGCGGATTCGGCCGTGGTCATTGCAAGCGAGAGCGCAGCGGCCACGACCGCCATAAGTGCACGCGAGCCCTCCAATTCGGCCGATCGCAAATTTGGCTCCGGCTCGATCCTCTAGCGCTTCGCGCACGAATTCTGCGATTGGCGCGGTAAGCCGAATGTTTGTGTTTCTTCAGCCGGAATGCAAGTGCGGCAATTGCCGAGGCAGAACAGGCGTTCTTGAATTTGTAACTAGTGCAGAAAGGCCACACTTCCCCAACAAACGTCGTTGCGGCCCAGGGAAGCCCCCGCCGTGTGCTATCGTCTACGCTCTCGGTTTCGTCTTGAAAGAATGTTGGTTGGCTGTCGGAAGGCGCCAATCGAAAGCTGTCGGGGGAGCATTTCGAGTGCGTCAATTGCTGCTGACCGCACTGTTTTTCTTTGCCTTGGCTTCGGGTGCATGTGCCGAAGTCACGCTGACGTTTTATTCGCACCATTTCGGCACCTATGGACTCGGCGTCACATTTCCCCACGCCTATGTCAGGCTGAGTGGAACGACCGGAGCGGACGCTAAACCAGTCAAGGCCAATTTCGGCTTCACGGCTCAGACGATCTCGCCTTCCGTACTTTGGGATTCGGTGGAAGGTTATGTCATCTCGATGCCAGACGATTACATCGCGATCAGCCAGCCGCATCTTTCGCTTCCGATCAGCGACGAACAATATCGCTCTGTGCTTGCTATCGTGGACCGTTGGCGGAAATATCCTCAGCCATCTTACAGTCTCGATAAGCGCAATTGCGTGACGTTCGTTCAGGAAATCGCTATCGCGCTTAAACTTCCGGCCAGCAACGACCCGAAGTTCATCCGCAGTCCGAAGGAATTCTTGGAAGATTTGCAGTTGCGGACTTCCAAGGCCAACCGGATTGTCGCGACAAGGAGACCTCAACAGCCAATTACGAGCACGCAACCGCATACACCGCATACTAATAAAACGAAGACCGTAAGCGCGGGGAACTGACAGGTCGGCACCGCGCTGCCTGCTCCGCAGGTCGCTGATGGGTCATTTAGCGGACATTGGCGGCAGTCGGCGTGAGCGAATTTTAAAGAGCCAGAGTCAGACTGATTTCCGCATTAATTAAAGGCAAGCGCCCATGTAGGTGCCGCGATTGGCTCCGACCTGTCCGTAGACGCCAGCTTGGTGAGTGCAACGTATGGCGCGATCCTGAAAAGTGGTCCCGCCCCCCGGAGACGGCAAATTCTGAAACGTCCGTCCCGTCTGTGGCACATAGACGTACCCTGGGTCGGTGGCGCTCGGCGGGCGCACGATTTTCGATTTGGGAATACGCGCGTGCTGCACCGTCCCACGTGGGGATTTATATTTCGGCGCAAGCCATGGTTCGGGCAATTCCCGTTTGGACACTTGCCGTTCGGACCCTTTTTCCGGAACCATAATGGTGTAGTCATCGCTCAGAATATTGCTGGTCTGCCCGAGCGTAGGTGTGGCCAACGTCGCCGACAGGAAAATCAGCATGATCATCGAAGGTTCGCGCATCATTGTCATAAACCCCTCCAGCATGTCGGCTAGTTCATATATGCGAAAGCACCGGTTGGCGAGTTCGTTGCCAGTGAGCGGATCCCAATATGGGGCCCACGACGCCCAAGCCAGAGATTAGTGCCGGACACTTGGGAGGCGAAATTGGACCGAAGGCCAATGTGTGACTCCGCTTTAATGACCCGGGCATCGTCCAAGGCAACGTAGGCTTTGTCTGACCACGGCTGTTTAAAATAGTTGCCGGTCTTTTTGAGAATCAGCCTTGTCCGAGCCTCAAAAATTATCAGAAGGAACCCACTGGCCCTTTTCTCTTTTGGCTGTACTCTGGGTCACAGTCCTGCCTGAAACGAAATCAAGGGGGCAATTACATGGCCAAAAAGCGAAAGACAAAAAAAGCTAAAATCAAACGCAAGCGAACGGCGAAGAAAAATAATCCTAAAAAGCGGTCCTCCCGCAAACCCCGTCTTCGTGTTGTTGCCACGAGCGAAAAAGAGGAAGCGGAGATACCCCAAGCCCGAACGCCGCATGATATTTTTGAGGGGACCAAGGGTCGTCGGCCGAAGTCAGATCAGGAGCTGAACGAGTGGCTCGCCTCTCCCGAGGGGAAAGCCGCGATGGCGTTTGAACCCACGTCTCTTTCTCGCTGGGGGGAAACGGGACGGTCATAGGATTGGAGACCAGTAGCGCCCCCACAATTTTGAAACCAAGAATTAGGTCAGCCGCAGTTATAGCCTCGCCGTCCGGAGCGGGCAGAGGATGGGGCAGGGGTAAGGCGGCTGCGAGAGCAGCGATCCCTTCATTTCCTGCACCC
>Ga0126383_10002519_pt1 | contig 11834 bp, 11 predicted proteins | sample PanSoiMetPlot_35_FD_96882 | JGI IMG/M metagenome (GOLD analysis project Ga0126383, IMG submission 96882) | Tropical forest soil microbial communities from Panama - MetaG Plot_35 | ecosystem: Environmental > Terrestrial > Soil > Tropical forest > Bulk soil | place: Panama | collected 2016-02-17
AAGAGGTCGCGGTCGGCGACCGGCACCTTCTTGATCGGCTCCGCGAGCAGCATGTCCTTCGTGTAGATCAGGTCGTCGCGCGAGTACTCGGAGATCTCGAACTCGTTGCCGAGCGTGATCGCGTCGAACGGGCATGCGAGCTCGCAGTAGCCGCAGAAGATGCAGCGGCTGAGGTTGATCTCGTAGATCCGCGCGTACCGCTCGCCGGCCGAGACGCGGTCGTCCTCGGTGTTCTCGGCGGCGACCACGCGGATGCAGTCCGCCGGGCAGGCCGCCGCGCATAGGGAGCAGCCGACGCACTTCTCGAGCCCGTTCTCGTGCCGCCAGAGCCGGTGCCGGCCGCGGAAGCGGGGGTACATCGGCCGCTTGTACTCCGGGTACTGCTGCGTGATCGGCTTCTTGAAGATCTGCTTGAACGTGACCCCGAAGCCCTTGACGCTGTCGATCGGATTGCCGCGAGCCATTAGCGCGTCTTCTCCTGATGGCCTTCGGGTCGACCGGTCATTTCAGACGGACATGCCTCCGGCCATGCCGGCAAAGCCGGCACGGCCTCAGCCTCCGGCGCGTCCTGACATCGGCATCGCAAGCGACGCCTCATATCGCCACCACCAGCGCGGCGGTGACGAGCGCGTTGATCGTCGCTACGGGTAGGAGCACCTTCCAGCCGAGCCGCATCAGCTGGTCGTAGCGAAGTCGCGGCAGCGTCGCCCGGAGCCAGAGGAAGAGAAAGATCACCACGAACAGCTTCAGCAGGAACCACAGCGGGCCGAGCGGCGCCCAAGGCCCGTACCAGCCGCCGAAGAACAACGTCACGGCCAGGGCCGAGAGCGTGATCATGTTGATGTACTCGCCCATCTGGAACAGGCCGAAGCGCATGCCGCTGTACTCGGTGTGGTAGCCCGCGACCAGCTCGGTGTCGGCCTCCGGAAGGTCGAAGGGCGGCCGGTTCGTCTCGGCGACCCCGGCGACGAAGAAGACGAGCAGGCCGACGAACTGCGGGCCGAAGAACCAGAACGTCTCGTGCTGCTTGTGGACGATGTCCACGAGCGAGAGGGACTGCCCCATCATCACGACGCCGAGCACGGCGAAGGTCAGCGAGACCTCGTACGAGACCATCTGCGCGCACGTGCGCATCGAGCCGAGCAGCGCGTACTTGGAGTCGGACGCCCAGCCGCCGACGATGAAGCCGTAGACCCCGAGCGAGCCGAGGGCGAAGATCACGATGAGCGAGATCGGAACGTTCGCGACCACCCCGTTGACCTGCCAGCCGTTGATGTCCCAGCCGGGCCCGAACGGGATCACGCTGAACGCCGCGAGCGCCGTGAAGGCCGAGAACGCGGGCGCCGTGATGTAGAGGACGTCAACGGCCGAGGCCGGGAAGAAGCTCTCCTTCCGGATCAGCTTGATCAGGTCGGCGATCGGCTGGAGAAGCCCCTTCGGCCCGACGCGGTTCGGCCCGTAGCGGAGCTGCATCCGCGCGAGCACCTTGCGCTCGACCCACGTCATGTACGCGAAGAGGCCCATCAGCAGGTTGATGATCAGGAAGGCCTTGATCACGGAGATCCACCAGGGCTCCGTCACGAACCTGCCCCCAGCTTTGTGCGGGCTCGACTCGTCACTTCGCCACCTCGACCTGACCGCCCAGCTCGCCTGCGTGCTCGGCCGGGATACGGACGATTCCCTCCCGCAGGCCCTTCGTGATCCGCGCGCGAAGCTCGACGGAGGTGCCGTTGTGCTGGACCCTGACGGTCTCGCCGTTCTCGATCCCGCGGTGTGCCGCGTCTGCGGGAGAGACCTCGACCTCCGGCCCGGGGCGCTGGAACTGGAGCTCGGGGACGCGCTCGACCGCCGGGCCCGAGAAGAGCGGCCGGTAGCGGACGAGGCGGAGGCCCGTGCCCTCCGCGGAAGGCTCCTTGGGAAGCGCGGGTGACGGCGCCTCGCTGCGGGTGCGGAGGGCCGCCTCTTCGCCGACCTCGCCGAAGGGCAGGCCGTCGTAGATTCGTCGCGAGACCTCGGCGAAGACCGCGGAGGCGTGCGGAGAGACCTCGACGCCGAATCGTGCGGCCAGCCGCGAGATCCACGCGAGCTCGTCGGGCGCGGGCGGGATGACCGAGCGGCGCAGACGTTGCAGCCGGCCCTCGAGGTTGACGTACGTGCCGTCGCGTTCCAGATAGCTCGTGCCGGGCAGCATGAGGTCGGCCCACCCGACCGCGAGGCCCTGGAACATGGCGGTCACGATCACGCGCTCGGCTCGTTCGGCCAGGGCGCGGACGTTCGGGTCGGCGGCCGCCTCGTCGCCGGAGACGAAGAGCAGTCCGATCGGCTCGGGGTTCGAGCCTTCGTCGTCGGAGGCCGCGGCCCAGGCGTCGCCGATGCCACGGCCGTTCGGCGTGCACGGCAGGTGGAAGGCGCCGCTGCCGGGCCTGTCCGCGAAGCCGAGCTCGCGTGCGAGCGCTGCCACATGCGCGCCGCCGGCTCCTTCCTCTCCCGACCAGACCAGGATCGCGCGTTCGCTCTCTCGGAGGCGTCTTCCCAGCGGGTTCCGTTTGTCTGCGAGGCGGCGGCAGCTCTCGAGGGCGTCGCCGGTGTGCTCGATCGCGGCTCCCGCACGGCGGGCGGCCTTGATCCAGAGCTCGACCACCGGTGCGCGCTGGGCCACGGGGTCGTCGCCGAGCACGACGACGAGCTCGGCGTCGCGGATCGCCGAGAGCGGCAACCGGAAGGCGTCGAGTGCAGGGCTCGTTTCCTCGGGCAGCACCGCCGCATGCGCGCCGACGCCCTGGCGCATCAGCCGGCCGAGCGCGTAGGCCTGCTCCACCGTCTCGGAGCCGGAGAGCGCGGTCACGATGCGCCCCTCCGCCGCGCGCAGCAGGCTCTCCGCCTCGTCGAGCGCGTCGTCCCAGGAGAGCACGTCGAGCCCGCGCCGCCGCACGCGCCGGAGCGGGTCGGTGATGCGATCGCGCGCACGCAGGTGGGTGAAGGCGAACCGCCCCTTGTCGCAGAGCCAGCCTTCGTCGACCTCGGGGTGGTTGCGCGAGAGGATCCGCTTGACCTTGCCCTCGCGCGTCGTCGCCTGGATGTTGCAGCCGACCGGGCACATCCCGCACACGGTCGGAACGTTCTGGATCTCCCACGGCCGCGCCTCGAAGCGGTACTGCGTCGAGGTCAGCGCGCCGACCGGGCAGAGCTCGATCACGTTGCCGGAGAACGTCGCACGGTACGGCTCGTCCTGGAAGGTCGCGATCAGCGACTGCGCGCCGCGGTTGACCGCGACGAGCTGACCGTCCTCGGCGACGCTCTCGGAGAAGCGGGTGCAGCGGTAGCAGAGGATGCAACGTTCGCGGTCGAGCGCGATCGCGGGCGAGATCGGGATCGGCTTCTCGAAGGTTCGCTTCGGGAAGGTCATGCGCGTGTTGCCGGGGCCCCACCGGAACGTGAGGTCCTGGAGCGGGCACTCGCCGCCCTTGTCGCAGACCGGGCAGTCCAGCGGGTGGTTCACGAGGATGAACTCGAGCGTGGCCTCCTGGCCCTCGGCCGCGCGCTCCGACGTCTGGGCGGTCTTGACGACCATCCCGTCCGTGGCGGTCAGCGTGCAGGCGGCCTGGAGCTTCGGCATCCCCTCGATCTCGCAGAGGCACATGCGGCACGCGCCGATGGCAGCGCCGAGCCGCGGCTCGTAGCAGAAGACGGGGATCTCGACCCCGGCCGCGAGCGCCGTCTCGACGAGCCCGGTCCCGGGCGGCACCTGAACCTCTCTTCCGTCGACGCTGACGGCGACGAGCCCAGGCGCGCTCACGTGACACCCCCGCGCGGGTGTCTGACACCGCGGAGACCGCCTCCGAGCAGGGACTGTGGAATGTCCGTGACGGTTTCGTGCGGGCGTCTGACACCGTGACGGATCACGCCGGGACCTCCGCTACGGGTGCATGAGTGTGCTGGTCGACCGGCGCGAAGACGCCCTCCAGCGACGACTCGCCGCCGAACGGGCAGCCGCCCTCGTCGATGTGCCGCTGGAACTCGTCACGGAAGTTGCGGACGTACTCGACCACCGGTCCGGCGGCGAAGTCGCCCAGAGCGCAGAGGCACTTCCCGAGCACCCGGTCGCACACCGAGAGGAGCAGGTCGAGCTCCGACTGCTCGCCCCGCCCGTCCTCGAGCTTCTGGAGCAGCTGCACCATCCAGCGCGTCCCCTCGCGGCACGGCGTGCACTTGCCGCAGGACTCGTGCATGTAGAACTGGGTCGATCGCAATGCGAGCTGCACCATGCAGGCGCGGTCGTCGATCACGATCACCGCCGCGGCTCCGAGCTGCGAGCCGGCCTCCGCCACCGAGTTGAAATCCAGGTCGGTGTCGAGCTGGTCGGGCGTCATCACCGTCGTCGACGAGCCGCCTGGGATGATCGCCTTCAGCTCACGCCCGTTCGGGATCCCCCCGCCGAGGTCGTAGATGAGCTGCCTCAGCCCCGAGCCGAGCTCGAGCTCGTAGTTCCCCGGCCGCTCGACGTTTCCCGAGAGCGAGAAGACGACCGTGCCGGGAGAAGCCTCTGGCCCGAGCGACGCATACCACTTGCCGCCCTTGTCGACGATCACCGGGACTGTCGCGACGGTCTGGACGTTGTTGATCAGCGTCGGCGACCCGTAGAGGCCGCTCACGGCCGGGAACGGCGGCCGCGGCCGCGGCTGGCCGCGCTCTCCCTCCAACGACTCGAGGAGCGCCGACTCCTCGCCGCAGATGTACGCGCCCGCGCCTCGATGAAGGACGATCGTGACGTCGCCGAGCAGCCCGGCCTTCCGCGTGTCCGCAAGCGCCCGCCGCATCACCTCGAATACGTCGAGGTACTCGCCGCGGAGGTAGATGAAGACGTTCTCCGACTCGATCGCGTGCGCGGTGACCAGGCACCCCTCGATCAGCCGGTGCGGGTTCCGCAGCATGATCTCGCGGTCCTTGAACGTCCCCGGCTCCGACTCGTCCGCGTTGACGCAGAGGTAGGTCGGCTTGCCCGTTCCCTTCGCGAGGAAGCTCGCCTTCCGGCCCATCGGGAAGCCGGCGCCGCCGCGGCCGCGGAGGTTCGACGCCAGAAGCTGCTCGATGACGGCCTCGGGCTTCATCTTCCGCGCCTTTGCCAGCGGCTTGTAGCCGCCGATCGCCTCGTACTCCGCGAGCTTCGTCAGGTCGCGCTCGTCGGCATGCGCGAGCGTGATCTCCTCAATCCCCACGCTTCAGCTCCTCGACGATCGCAGGGACGTCCTCGACACGCACCGGCTCGCGATACACCTCGTCCACGACGACCACGACCGCCTGGCCGCAGCCGCCGGCGCACTCGATCGCCCGCAGCGTGAACTCGCCGTCGCCGCTCGTCTCGCCCGGAGCGACCCCGAGCTCGCGCTGGAAGGCCTCCAGCACCTGCTGCGCCCCGACGAGCGCGCACGAGAGGTTCGTGCAGACCTCGACCATGTGCTTGCCGACGGGCGCAAGGTGGAGCATGTCGTAGAACGACGCGACCGCCTCCGCCTGCGCGGGCGCGAGATCCAGCGCGTCGGCGACCTCGCGCAAGGCCTCCGGCGGAAGCCAGCCGCCGTGCTCTTCCTGTGCGAGCCGCAACGCCGGCAGGATCGCGGAGCGGCTCTCCGGGTAGCCGGCCGCGATCTTCTGGATCTCGCCCGCCAGCGAGCTCAGCGGTCGACCTCCCCCATCAACGTGTCCAGCGAGCCGACGATCGCGATCAGGTCCGCGACGAGCGCGTCCGACATGCACGTCGCCGTTGCCTCCAACGCAACGAACGACGGCGCGCGGAACTTCACGCGCCACGGCCTCGGCCCGCCGTCCGAGACGACGTAGCAGCCCATCTCACCACGCGGCGACTCGACCGCGACGTACACCTCGCCCTCGGGCACGCGGTAACCCTCGGTCACGATCTTGAAGTGGTGGATCAACGACTCCATCGAGGTGTGCAGCTCCTCGCGCGGCGGGAGGACGACCTTGCGGTCGTCCGCGATCCACGGCTCGCCCTCCATCCCCTCGAGCCGGTCGAGGCACTGGGCGATGATGCGGGTCGACTCCCGCATCTCGTCCATGTGCACCTTGTACCGGTCCCAGACGTCGCCGTTGGGGTAGGTCGGAACGCGGAAGTCGACCTGGTCGTAGACGAGATACGGCTCCGCGCGGCGCAGGTCCCAGTCCACTCCCGAGGCCCGGAGCACCGGCCCCGACTGGCCCAGGGCCACCGCGTCCTCGGCCGACAGCAGCCCGAGCCCCTTCGTCCGCTCGAGCCAGATCTCGTTCTGGTCGACGAGCGCCTCGTAGTCGTCGACGGCCTTCGGCATCCAGTCGACGAACTTGCGCGCCTCCGGAAAGAAGCCGCGCGGGATGTCCTCGGCAAGCCCGCCGGCCTGAAAGTAGCGGGTATGCATGCGCGTCCCGCCGACCAGCTCGAAGAGGTCGAGGATCAGGTCGCGCTCGCGGAAGCAGTACCAGAACATCGAGATCGCTCCCAGCTCCAGCGCCGCCGTTCCGAGCCACACGAGATGCGAGTGGATCCGGTTCAGCTCGGCCAGGCACATCCGCATCCAGGTCGCCTTCTCCGGCACCGGCAGCGCGAGCAGCTTCTCGATCGCGAGCACGAAGACAAGCTCGTTGTTCTGGAAGGCGAGGTAGTCGATCCGCTCCGGGTACGTGATCGCCTTCCACCAGGTCTTCTGCTCCATGTTCTTCTCGAAGCCGGTGTGGAGGTAGCCGATCACCGCCCGCAGGCCGACGACGTCCTCGCCGTGCAGGTCGACGACGAGTCGTAGGACGCCGTGCGTCGAGGGATGGTTCGGGCCGAAGTTGACCTGGAGCAGGTCCTCGGAGCCGCGCAGCTCCTCAGGCACCTGCAGTATCGTCGGGATCGGCGAGGGCACGCGCGTCCCTTCGTAGATTCGCGGCCTCTCCGGGGCGAGGGCCATCTATTCCTCTCCGGAGAAGCGCACCGGCTCGCCGCCGATCGGGTAGTCCTTGCGGAGCGGGTGGCCCTCCCAGTCGTCCTCCATCAGGATCCGGGCGAGGTTGGGATGGCCTTCGATGCGGATGCCCATCAAGTCCCAGGCCTCGCGCTCGTGCCAGTCCGCGGTCGGCCAGACCGTGACGACGCTCGACACCGGCTCGTCCTCGTCGAGCCAGACCTGGACGCGCACGCGCCGCGTGTCCGGGATCGCGAGCAGGTGGTAGTTCATCGCGAAGCGCTTCGGCTTCGGCTCCGGGGTCTTCTCGAGCCCCTGCGAGCCGGGGCGGTTGAGGTCGCGGCCGGCCGTCGTGCCGATGTAGCCGGCGACGCCGCGCCGTCCCCAGTCGAGGTAGTCCGCTGCGGCGATGTCGGCGAGGAAGTTGAAGCCCTCGGCGTCGCGCAGGTGGGTGCAGGCCTCCACGAGCCGCGGCGGGTCGACGACGAGCGTCGTCTCGCCGAGTGCCTCCCGCGACTCGACCAGGCCCGGAACGCCCTCGTAGGTCAGGAGGCCACGCCCCGGATCTCGTAGGCCGGCGGCACACCTGCCTTGATCTTCTCCTGCAGCCGCACGATCCCCTCGACCAGCGCCTCCGGCCGCGGCGGACAGCCGGGCACGTGGATGTCGACCGCGACGATCTTGTCGACGCCTTGCAGCACGGCGTAGTTGTTGAACATGCCGCCCGAGCTCGCGCAAGCGCCCATCGCAATCACCCATTTCGGCTCGAGCATCTGGTCGTAGATCTGCCGCAGCGGCGCCGCCATCTTGTGCGCCACCCGGCCCGAGACGATCAGCAGGTCCGCCTGGCGCGGCGACGACCGGAAGACCTCGGCGCCGAATCGAGCGATGTCGTAGCGGGCGGAGACGATCGACATCATCTCGATCGCGCAGCAGGCGAGCCCGAAGGTGTCCGGCCAGATCGAGCTCCCCTGCGCCCAGACGACCGCCTTCTCGACGGTGGTCAGGCCCAGGCGCGACTCGAGGTCGCCGAGCTCCTGCTCGAAGACGCCGGGGCCCTTGCCCTGCCAGAGGACGCGCTCGGACTTCAGCCCGTACTGCGCCAGGCGCTTGTTCAGTGCCATTCGAGCGCTCCCTTGCGCCAGATGTACACGTACGCGACGGCAAGGATCACGATGAAGAAGAAGAGCTCGATGAAGCCGAACCACGCGAGCTGGTGGAGGATCACCGCCAGCGGATACAGGAAGACGATCTCGATGTCGAAGACGATGAAGAGCATCGCCGTCAGGTAGAAGCTGATCGTGAAGTGGTCGATGTCCGGCGAGCCGGTGGACACGCCCGACTCGAACGGCAGTGTGCGCCAGCGCGTTCGGCGGTCCGGCTTCGTCGCGAACACGAAGGACGCGAAGAGCAACGACGCCGGAATCGCGAGCGCGAAAAATCCGTAGATCAGGAAGGGCAACCAGCTATGGAGCACCTCGATCCTCCCGCGTCGAGCGACCGGAAGTTACCAGGTCGCAGAGCGGCACGAGCGAGAAGGAAAACGGCTCAACCAAGCGTGAGACAGCTGTTACAAAGTGACCGGCTCGGAGGGGTGATTCTTGCGGTCGGAGGGCATTGCTACGATGCGATCGATGGCGACTACCGAGCATGAGCTGACACTCGTCTCGCTGACTCCGAGCGCGGCGGCGAAGATCAGGGACCTGATGGCCGAGGAGCCTGAGGGCGAGGCCGCGGTCCTCCGCATCGCCGTTCAGGGCGGCGGCTGCTCGGGCTACCAGTACGCGCTCGGCTTCGACCGCGGCTCGCAGGAGGGCGACCACGAGCTCGAAAGCCACGGCGTCCCGGTCGTGGTCGACCCGTTCAGCGCGCCGTACCTCGCGGGCACCGAGATCGACTGGGTCGAAGGCCTGCAGGCCGGGTTCGCCATCAACAACCCGAACGTCTCAGCCTCTTGCGGCTGCGGCCACTCCTTCCAGGTGGAAGAGGGCGCCGTCCCGGACGACGAGGCGGGTTGCTCGTCCTGTCACTGAGTTAGACTCGCGCCGCCTTGCAGGCGCTCCGGACTGTTTACCGCTACTTCTCCGCGCTGGTGGTTCTCGGCGTCCTCGTCCAGATCGGGGCCGCAGGCTACGGAGCCTTCTACGCCGCCGACAAGTCCGATCCCGGGCCGCTGACGGAGGACCAGTTCAGCCGCGGCTTCAATTTCCACGACTTCTTCGGCTACGTCATCTTTCTGGCGACGATCCTGTTGTTCTTGCTCGCGCTAGGCAGCCGGATCGGTCGTCGGCGGGTGATGATGACCGTCGCGCTCGTCGTCTTGACGATCATCCAGATCCTCCTCGCAGGCTTCGGCGAAGACGTCCCCGCGATCGGGATCTTCCATCCGATCGTCGCGTTCCTGATCCTCGGTCTCTCGGGGCGGATCGCCTTCGAGGCCTGGTGGGGAGCTCGCCGGCCTGCGGCAGCTCCCTAGCGGGCTAGCATTCGACGCCCGTGAGCGAGAACGGCGTCGTCGACATCACGATTCTCGGAGCGGGCCCGGTGGGCCTTTCCGCCGCGTACTACGCGGGCCACCGCGACGCCTCGGTTCGGATCATCGAGAGCCTCGAGCAGCTGGGCGGCCAGGTCGCCGCGGTCTACCCGGAGAAGCACGTCTACGACGTTGCCGGCCACCCGAAGATCCTCGGCACGAAGCTTGTCGACCTCTGCGCCGAGCAAGGCCTCCAGTACGGCGCCGAGGTGCTCCTCGGCGAGGAGGTCCAGACCCTCGAGCGCATCAGCCAGAACGGCGAGGAGCTGCTCGCGGTCGGCACCGACAAGGGCGGCCCGTACCTCTCGCGCGCGCTGATCGTCACCGCCGGCCACGGCGCGTTCGAGCCCCGCAAGCTCGGGATCGACGGCATCGACGACTGGGAGGGCCGCGGCCTGCACTACTTCGTGCGCGAGAAGGCCGTGTTCCAGGGAAAGACGTGCGTGATCATCGGGGGCGGCGACTCCGCGCTCGACTGGACGCTCGGCCTGCAGGACACCGCCGAGCCGCCGATCGCGCTCGTCCACCGGCGCGACAACTTCCGCGCCTTGGAGTCCTCGGTCAGCGAAGCGCGCGCTCTGGAGGGCGAAGGGCGGGTGCGGATCATGACTCCCTGCGAGGTCCGCGAGGTCCACGGCGACGGGAACATCGAGTCGGTCACGATCGAGAACACGAAAACCGGCGCGACCGAGCAGGTTCCGTGCACAGCGCTGATCACGCTGCTCGGCTTCCACTCCCACCTCGGCGCGATCGCCGAGTGGGGCCTCGAGCTCGAAGGCAAGCGCCAGCTCAAGATCGACCCGACGACCTGCGAGGCGAGCCAGCCGCGCGTCTTCGCCGCCGGCGACGTCGCCGGCTACCCGGGCAAGATCACGCTCATCACGATCGGCATGGGCGAGGCCGCGATCGCCGCGAACAACGCGATCGCCCAGATCCGTGGCGAGAAGGTCCAGCCGAAGTACTCAACCGACTGACCTTTCGCGCCGATCCCTAAGGCATGCGGGTCGAGTGCCTTGGGTGTGGCGAGCAGCGAACCCTGGAACGGCCGTCGCGGCGGCAGGTCGACGCGAATGAATGTCCACGCTGCAAGTACGTCGGGTGGGCGCCGTCGGAGGCGCTCGACGAGGCGCTCCGCCGCCGGGTGCGGATGCGTCCCCTGGAGCGCCGCCGGCTCTATCCCGCCTGAGTACACTCGGGCGCGTGGCGACGGAAGCGCGCGAGCAGCTCTGGGGTGGTGAAACCATGAAGGCCGTAGAGAATTTCCGCGTCTCCGGCGAGCCTATTCCCGCGCCGGTTGCGCGCTGGCTCGGGCGGATCAAGGCCGCGGCCGCTCACGTCAATGCCGAGCTCGGGCTGCTCGACGCGGACAAGGCCGAGCGGATCAGCGCCGCCGGCGACCGGATCGCGAACGGCGAGCTCGACGACCAGTTCCCGATCGACGTGTTCCAGACCGGCTCGGGGACCTCGTCGAACATGAACGCCAACGAGGTGATCGCAACGCTGGCCGGCGACGACGTCCACGCGAACGACGACGTCAACATGGGCCAGTCGTCCAACGACGTCTTTCCGTCGGCCGTGCACCTCGCCGCCCTCGGAGAGATCACCGCCGACCTGCTCCCCGCGCTGGATCGGCTCGCCGAGAGCCTCGAGGCCAAGGCACGTGAGTTCGACGACGTGGTCAAGTCCGGCCGCACGCACTGGATGGACGCGGTGCCCGTCACGCTCGGCCAGGAGTTCGGCGGCTACGCGGCGCAGGTGCGCCAGGGGATCGCCCGGGTTCAGGACGCGCTGCCGCGCCTCGGCCAGATCCCGCTCGGCGGGACGGCGGTCGGGACCGGCCTCAACACCCACTCGGAGTTCGCCTCGCGCGTGCGCGGGCGTCTACAGGAAGAGACGGGTCTCGAGATCTCGCCGCCCGCAGACCCGTTCGAGTCGCAGGCAGCCCGCGACGCGCTCGTCGAGACGAGCGGCGCGCTCAAGACCGTCGCGGTCTCGCTCACGAAGATTGCGAACGACATCCGCTACCTCGGTTCGGGCCCGCGCGCCGGGCTTGGCGAGCTGATCCTCCCGGAGCTCCAGAAGGGCAGCTCGATCATGCCGGGCAAGGTCAATCCGGTGATCCCGGAGGTCGTGACCCAGGTCGCGGCGCAGGTGATCGGCAACGACGCGGCGATCACCGTCGGCGGCCTCCAGGGCCACTTCGAGCTCAACGTCTTCGTCCCGCTCCTCGCCCGGAACCTGCTCGACTCGATCAAGCTCCTCGCGAGCGCGTCGCGGCTTTTCGCGGAGAAGTGCGTCGACGGGATCGAGGCAAACCGCGAGGTCGCAGAACACTACGCGGAGCTCACGCTCTCGGCGGCGAC
>Ga0126383_10002520_pt1 | contig 11833 bp, 6 predicted proteins | sample PanSoiMetPlot_35_FD_96882 | JGI IMG/M metagenome (GOLD analysis project Ga0126383, IMG submission 96882) | Tropical forest soil microbial communities from Panama - MetaG Plot_35 | ecosystem: Environmental > Terrestrial > Soil > Tropical forest > Bulk soil | place: Panama | collected 2016-02-17
AAGAGTTCCTTGGCCGAGACCTGGGGCGTGGTCTTCCACTCGGCGCGGACGGCCGCTGCGGCTCGCGCCGCCATTTCTTCACTCGGCGCTGTGACGCCGACGAAATCGCCGTCACGCACGACGGTTACGCCGGACAGGCCTTCCGCCTCTTTCGCGTCGATCGAAGCCAGCGTCGCGCCGAAGGCCGGTGGGCGTATCACGCGACCATAAATCATCCCGGGGAGTTTGATGTCCGGCGTGTATTGATGCTTGCCGGTGACGATGTCGCGTCCCTCAATTTTATGCAGCGCCTTGCCCGCGACCTTCCATTCGTGGGCCGGCGCGAGAGGCGCCGCGCCGATGGCCTTCATAATTTTCTGGCCTTTGCTCAACTGTCCGTAGCTCAGCGATTGTTTGGTCGTCTGATGCGTGACCTTGCCGCCGTCCGCGAGGAGCGAGCCGCGTTCGACTTTCAACTCTTCGGCGGCCAGATCAAGCATGATCTCGCGCGCCGCTGCGGCGGCTTTGCGCATTTGCGGGAACATGTCGGGCGTTGTGCGACTGCCGAATGTACCGGGGTCGTAAGGCGTCAGGTCGGTGTCTCCCATGACGATCTTGATCGCCGAGACTGGCGCGCGCAGCTCTTCGGCGACGGCTTGCGTCAGCGAAGTGCGAATGTTTTGCCCGACCTCGGCCTTGCCGGTGTAAGCCGTCACCGTTCCGTTTTCGGCGATGTGCAGCCACGCGCCGATTTCAACGGGCCGCGAAGGGCCGCCGCGACGCCCGCCGCCGCCCGATTCCTGTTGCGCCACTGCGTCTTTGAGCGCCAGGACGATCAGCACGCCGCCACCCAGCGCTTTGAAAAAATCGCGGCGCCTCATTTCGCCGAGTTCAAATTGATACGCCGGCCCTTCGGCCAATTCGTACCGCTCCGGCTCAAGCTCAACGTCGTTCATCAGTCGTTCGATCATTGCGCGCCTCCTTTCGCGGCCTTGTCGCCGTTGGCCGTCCGCCGAATGGCGGCCTGTATTGCCGCGAGGATGCGCGGGTAGGTTCCGCACCGACAGATATTGCCTTCCATCGCGCGCAGGATTTCCGTCTCGGTCGGGTTGGACGTTTTCTTCAACAATCCGACGCCCGACATAATCATTCCCGCCGTGCAATAACCGCATTGCATCGCGTCCACGGCCAGAAAGGCCTCTTGCAGCGGATGGAGTCGCCCGTCCCGCCCCAGCCCTTCGATGGTAGTGATCTGCTTGCCTTCGACCGAGGCGACTTGTGTCAGACAGGATCGCGATGCGCGCCCGTCTATCAGCACAGTGCAAGCGCCGCACTGTCCCTCGCCGCAGCCGTATTTCGCGCCGGTCAAATCAAGCTCGTCGCGCAGCACGCTGAGCAACGCGCGCTCGCCGTCAACCTCGACGCGGCGTTTGGTCCCGTTGACTTGAAGTTCCAAGATTCTCATAGCTTATTCCTCAGAAAATCCACGTAGTGACGAATAAATTCGTCACTACGTGTCGCATTTTCGTCGTTTCAGGGCGTCGTCGCGAACGACATGAACGACTCCTCGGAAAATAATGGGCAGTGGGCAGTAAAGAGATAAATACCGCCCACCGCCCACTGCCCACTGCCCACTACATACCTCCTCTCCGTCAGATTTCGGAGAGATGTTCGATCTTGCCTGAGCTGTCGCCAATCTTTTCGGGTTGCGCGCCCATGCAATCCAGCAGCGTCAGGTAAAGGTTCGTCATGGGCTTGCCGGGTTTGTATACGATGTGGCGGCCGGGCTTCAATCTGCCGCCGCCGCTCCCGGCGAGCAGGATCGGCAGGTTTTCGTGATTGTGGCGGTTGCCGTCGCTGATGCCGCTGCCGTATACGATCATCGAATGGTCGAGCAGCGATCCGTCGCCGTCTTTGGTCTCTTTGAGCTTCTTCAAAAAACGGCCGAACAACTCCACGTGATAGGTGTTGATTTGAACGACCTTCTGAATCCAATCCTGATTGTTGCGGTGATGCGTCAGAGGATGGTGCGGGTCCGGAATGTCCAGGTCGTGATAGACGCGCATGCTGCCTTCGCGCGCGAACATCAACGTGGAAATGCGGGTCAGGTCGGTCTGGAACGCCAGCGTCAGCAGGTCGCACATCAGCCCGGCGTAGTCGGCGAAGGCGATCGGGATTCCCGCGGGCTTCTCGATCGTCGGCGTGATCGCGCGGTTCTCCTTCTCGGCGCTCTCGATCCGTTTTTCGATCTCGCGGACGGCGAAAAGATACTCGTCAATCTTGCGGCGGTCGGTCGAGCCGAGTTTACCGGCGAGTTTCACAGTGTCTTCGCGGACGAGATCGAGGATGCTCTTGCGGTATTCGGCGCGGCGGGCGCGCACGTCCGGAGACAAGCTGAGATCAGATGTCCCGAAGAGGCGCTCGAAAACCATTCGCGGGTTGATCTCCGGCGGGTTGGGCGTCGTCGGAGTGCGCCACGAAATGCTGTTGGTGTAGGCGCAACTGTAGCCGGAATCGCAATTGCCCACCGTGCGCGAATCTTCGCAGCCGAGTTCGAGCGAAGGAAATCGCGTCTTGCCTCCGACAAGCTGCGCGGCAACCTGATCGGCCGAGACCCCGGCCCGGATGTCGGCGCCGGCCGTCTTGTGGCAATGAACGCCGGAGAGGAACGAGGCCCCCGCCCGCCCGTGATCGCCGGGGCCGTCGCCGAGCGCGTTGCCGTTGTGGTCGTCCAATCCGGTTAACGCGAAGATGTCGTCTCGCAAGGATTCGAGCGGTTTCAATATGCGCGAGAACTCAAAGTCGTTGCCCTCGCCTTTTGGCGTCCACCAGTCAATGTTGACTATGCCGTTCGGCACATAGACGAAAGCCAGGCGAACAGGGGCTTTTGTGTTGGCGGCCAGCGCGGGCGTCATGGCGTCCAGCGCCGGTAACGCGACAGCGGCGCCAACGCCTTTCAGGAAAGTTCTCCTCGGCAGATGTTTGCGCGTGATGATCATGATCTCCTCAGAAAAAGCGCATGGAGTTCAAGCTTTAGCTTGCCTTCTTGGTTCGCTCGAAAATGGAAGTCACAAGCTAAAGCTTGAACTCCATGCGCTTTTTTCATTGTCTCAGGGCGTCGTAACGCGACCTGAACGAATCCTCGGAAAATAACCACGTGGTAACGAATATATTCGTTACGTGATGTAACGAATATATTCGTTACCACGCGGTGTGCGGGCGTGGCTCTATCTATCAGCTACTCGCCGGGGCCTCGTTCGGCGCCGACCGCGGCGCCGATCCCTCTTCGATATTGAAACGGCAAGCTATTGACGATCTCCAGCGCGAGGCCGGAGAAACGATAATCATTTGCGGCCACGCGTTCGGCGATCTTTTTCACCACGGGCCGGTCGTAACGCTCAGTGCCGCGCCCCAGCGCGTAAGTCAACAACTTCTCGGTCAACCCCCGGGTGAACGCGTCGCGGTCGCCTTTCAAAATGACTTTCAACGCCTGTGGCCCGTTGAACGACCTTCCGTCAGGGAGCGTGCCTGATGAATCCACCGGGAACTTTCCGTCCTGAGCGCGCCACTGGCCAATGGCGTTGAAATTCTCCAGTCCGAAGCCCAGCGGATCCATGCGCGAATGACAGGCGGCGCAGGTCGCGTTCTTGCGGTGCGCTTCCAATTGCTGGCGCATCGACATTGACGAACCGATCTTGGCCTCATCGAGGTTGGGCACATCGGGCGGAGGGGGAGGCGGCGGGGCGTTCAGAATGTTCTCGAGAATCCATTTGCCGCGCAGCACCGGCGAAGTTCGCGTCGCGTACGAAGAAACTGTCAGGACACTGGCCTGCGTCAAGACTCCGCCGCGTTGCGCGTTGCCCGCGAGCGAGACCTTGCGAAATTCCGGCCCCGCGACGTTCGGGATTTTGTAAAACCGCGCCATTTGCTCGTTCAGGAACGTGTAGTCGGCGTCAATGAAATCAATGACGCTGCGATCTTGACGCACTATGTTCTCAAAAAAGAGTTCAGTCTCGCGGCGCATTGACATTCGCAGGTATTCATTGAACTCGGGGAAACGTTCACGATCCGGATTGGCCGATTCCAGCTTGCGAAGTTCCAGCCACTGTCCGCCGAAATTTTCGATCAACGCCTGCGACTTCTCACTATTCAACATCCGTCGCACCTGCGCGGCGATCACATCGGGTTTGCGAAGCGCGCGCTCATCGGCCAGTCGCAGCAACTCCTCGTCAGGCATGCTGCTCCAAAAAAAATACGACAGGCGCGAGGCCAGTTCGTGCTGACTGATCTGATAAATTTCTCCTGTATTCGCCGACCTGCGACCCTGCCCGCGATCTTGTTCGATGCGGAAAAGGAAGTGAGGAGAGACCAGCATCGCCTGTATCGACTGGACGATTCCCTCCTCGAATGAATCGCCCTTCGCCAGAGCCATCGAGACAAGGCCGGACAATTTGTTCACTTCTCCAGACGCCGCGGGACGGCGGTAAGCGCGGCGCGCGAGGCTCCCTACGATCTTGCGGTCGCATCCCGGCCGGTGACGGCCGTCGAGGTGGCCGCAGACGTAAATCTTCTTCAAACTTTCGGCCAGCGGCCCCTTCGTCTGATCATAAGGCCCGCCGACATCGATCCCGGTGACGCGGGCTTCATTGACCGGAACCTTTTCGGCCATCCTTGCCTCGAACCTCTTTTTGATCTCGGCGAGCCGTTCGGGCGGAATGTCGGCCCGAGGAGGTTTGAAGACAGGCTTCGGCGGCTCAGGTCTCTTCGACGGCGCAGGTCCGCCATAACTCGCGGGCAATCCCTCGTACATTCGCAGTATCGAGACGGCGATCCAATGATCACCCGCGGTGACCCTCGTGCGGAAATCCTGGTTCATCCCGCCGAAATCCTGCCGGTCGTCCGAGAATGACGCGATGCCGTCGGGATTGAAACTGGCCGTTTTGATCTGCCGGCCGTCAATCCACAACGCCAGTTGGAGCGGCTCCGATCCGGCGGGGCGCACACCCCCGAGGAAGATTCGTATGTTGTATTCGGCGTCGACCGGGAAACGATATGTGGCGTGAATCGCGTTGGGCAGGCTCAATCCCGTGTGATCGTAATCGAACAGCGGTTTTGTTGAAGAGGAGATTTTTCCGAGCGGCGGGCGAAGTCGCGTGAGCGACGGCTTCAACTGCTCGGGCCCGAAGACGGCCGTGCGGGCGATCATTTCTGCGGCGGCCAGATACTTCTCCATCAGTACCGGGGAGAGCGAGAGCACGTCGCCGATGTTGTCAAATCCATAGCCCGAATCATCCTGCGGGAAATCATCAGCCGGGCGGAAATTTACTCCCAACAAATCGCGCACTGTGTTGTTGTATTCGGCGCGATTCAACCGCCGGGCGGTGACTCGACCCGGATCGGGTTTGGCCATCCGATCAGCCCGATCGAACTCTCTCTCGACCCAACTGATGACCGCCTTCTGTTCTGCGGGGTCCGGGCGCGGAGCGCCTTTGGGCGGCATCTCGCCCGCCTGTAGCTTCTGCAAAACGCGCTCCCAGGTCTCCCGCTGCTGAATCATTGAAGCCGCGGTCTTAAATTGTTCGAGATTCAGCTCGCCCGATTTGCGTCGCGCGTTGTGGCAGGCGTAACAGTTCTCGACCAGGAACGGCAGAACCGATTTCTCGAAATCAGACCGGCCCTGCGCCCGCTGCGCCTGGCTCCCGCGCAGCGCGACCGCCGCGCAGATGAGCGTGAAGATAACGAGTGAACGAATCAGGGTTTTCCCTCTCCCTCTCATAATCTCTATCAAACGGTTAAACGAAAAATGTGTTCAGCGGATGCTACTTATAAAAACGCATCTTACAGGCGACCGGTTACAGGCTTCATTAGATGATTGATTGGACATAGTTTCGACCAGTTTTTCTATTATGGAAAGAGTGAAAGAAACATATTGGCCGCCTGTGAAATCAAGGAAGACCGAGGGAGGCGCCATGGGCTAAAACTGTTATCTACTTTTGGATCAGCAGCGTCGTCAGCAGATTGTTTTGCAGCGTCTCGTCGTGTGACAACCCGATGTGAGATTCGCAGGAAAGGATCGTCCCGATGGAGGTCGAGCGCATCGCCGTCGCAATGGCCACAGCCGGCAGCGCGTCCAGCGGGCGTCCGAAGAGACTGTGGCGAGTGATCGTGCCGTCGCCGGGAGAGAAAATCACTTCCGCGGCCTTTCGCTTCGACCATTTATCGCCGGGAAATTCCGAGGCGCGGAAGATCGTGCGCGGCGACGCGCCGTTGATGATCACGGCCCCATCGAGCGTAGGGATGCAATCGCCGCCGATGAAAGAGAATCGCAGGTGCGCGGGAGGCAGGCACTCGACCGCCAGCGCGTCGTGAAACGCCGCCGCGCGCCGCAAGACCACGCGCAGATAACGTTCGCGCTCGGCCGCGCGCCGCAAACTCTCGGCCCTCGCGGCGTAAAACCCAAATTTATTGACCAATTTCCTCAACTCGCGTTGTCGCGCCGCGTCGTCGAACGCCTCCGACCATTTGAACCGCCGCCAAGTCTCGACCTCGTAAAGGTCGATGGGCAGCGGCGTCAACCCCGCGTCGAAGAACCGAGTTTGCCGCTGCGGAGGAAGCAGTTGATAAATAGCCGGCGAAGTAAAGGTCACGCCAGGGCCGACCCAGGCGATTGGCAGTTTACGTCTGAACTTGCGCGGAAGAGCGCCGGACGGAAGGGCGATGGACAGCGCCGAGAAGCCATTCAGCAACACCCGAAGCGCGTTCATTGAACCGCCGTTCGGAGTCCCGATCATCACGATCCTGTTCAGATTCAGCGCTCCCGACCAATCGGGCGCCGCGGCGGCGCCCACCATAAGGTCGCGCCCGCCGTACATCGCGTAATAGCGCGCGACCAGTCCGCCCATCGAATGCGCCACAATGTCGAAGCGCAGATCGGGCCGGCCAAGCCGCCGCTTGAGCTCTTCGATCCTCCAACCTAGCGACCGCGCCGATTCGACGATGTCGCGCCGCCAGTCGTAAGGAAAGACGTAGAGAGTGTCGCAGTCGCCTCCGGGCGCCGGCGCGTCGAAGCTCGCGCGCCGGTAACCGCCGTAAATTTCGAGCGCTTTGAGCATCGGCCCGTAAATGGAAACTTCAGGGATCAGCATACTGACCTTGGCCTCCTCCACAACCTCCGTGGCCACGATGTCGTCGGTGTTCAGGGCCGGCGCGGGCGCTGAGATGGGAAGAGCAATCTGATCGCCGTCTACCAACAGGTCAGGCCACACTGTTTCTCCGGTGCGGCGGTTGACCAGTCGCGAGCCGAGGATGCCGGGGATGAAGATGATCGGAGGTTTGCCTTCGCGCAGCGCAGTCGGCGGCGGCGAGTAGATTTGCGGCAGATTAGGTTGGAGCGCCGACTTGCGACAACTTAACAATGCGGCGCCACATGCGATGATCGCCGCGAGCGAGATAATCATCGGCGCGAGCCGCCTGGTTGCGCGCATTTCCGATCCCTTTACTCCCCGGTTTTAAACTAAAGACCGCCTCCCCAATTTGTCGGTACAGGAACGCACACAGGCGCCATCAGAACTTATATCTCCTTTGCTCGAATCAATATCTTGCCTTGTTCATCGGCCTTTGCTACTATCACCAGGTTTTTTACGCAATGGAATCAATACTGTTCAACATCGTTCAACTTTCCGAGCGAAAGAATCGCTCACATAGACAGAGGCGCCCGATAACTAACCCCGAAATAAAACTATGAAGTGTGAAAGTTGCGGTAATGAGCTGATAGGCGGCGCGATCATTTGCCGGTTGTGCAATCACAACAACGCGCTGCGCGGCGATTCGCGGCCGCCACGCTATGGTCAGCAAACCGCGCCCCGCCACCCCGCCACCTCTCAAACGAATAAGTCTCGCGTGAGCGCGCCGCTCACAGAGCTCCCAAAAATCGTCCCGCGAAAAGACGCCGACGCCAATCTACTCCGCTTTCCTCCCGCGTCGAATAAACAGGTAGAGGTTGCGCCCCCCGCCCCGACACGTCAAATCGGCGTCGGGATCGAAACCACGACGGCGGCCTATCCACCATGGCGCGCCGAGTTAAAAGAGCGGGTCAGGCAGATAAAAGAGAAACGCACTACAGGCGAGCTTGTAACGCCGCCGCCGTCTCCCGTCAGGCCAGTCGGGACTGTCGGAATTAATGAAGCGGCGCTCGATAGAAATCCGATTATCGAATCGGCATTGAATCGAATCCGCTGGTCATCGCATACCCCGGCAATTACGGCCACCATCGGCGTCAGCGCCCAGGGCGCGCGCGCCGCCGCCGTCGCCAGGCTAACTCGACCCAAAATTGAAACTGAGACGGAGAGACAGAAGGACCTAGGGACAGAGAGAGGTAGAGACAGAGAGACAGAGAGACCGCAGAGTAGAGAGACGGAGGAACGAAAATTGACTCCCTCTGTCCCTCCTTCCCTCACTCCCTCCGTCCCTCCATCTCTTCTTCCATCCGTCTCTCCCCCGGCGGTCGCTCGTCCGGGCGCCAAGCAAGTCGAGACAAAGACGCTGACGCCGAAGAGTTATCGAGACGTCGACGCAAGGCCCGAATCGAAACCGGCGCCGCCCGCCTCAAAGATATTGACGCCGCGCGCGCCTCGACAGACCGCCGCCGAGTCGCAGACCGAACTACGTTTCGAACGGCGCGCGCCAGAACCTTCTCCACAACCGGCGAAGCCGGCAGGCGGGGCGCCTTTAACCGGTAAACATTGGGCCAGCGCGCCTGACAAACACGTCGAGACGCAGGTCATCGAGATCGCGCAGGCCCCCGAGCCGCTACCGCCTCCCGAAGCCGAGCCGGCTTCGCTCTGGTCACGCGCCATGGCTGGAGCCTGCGATTTTGAAATCATTATGGCGGCTTACCTGCCGATCTTCGGCTCATACGCGGTGTTGAACGAATCGTTCAGAGCCGAAACATCTTTCTTCAACGAATCGTCTTTGATCATGCTGCTGCTGCTTTCAGCCATCGCTTTCATCTATCAGATGGTCATGTTGGGCTTCGCAGGGCGCACGTTCGGGATGGCCATGCTCAACCTGACGCTGCTCAACACCGCCGATGAAAGCCTGCCTGTGGCGCGCTGGCAGAGGATATTGCGCGCTCTGGCCTCGACAATCGTGTTCATATGCTTTCCGTTGCACGTCTTCACGCGCCTCATCCCGTCTCGTCGAAGCCTGCCCGATCTGATCTCCAGCACGACCGTGGCGCGACAGTGAACGTCGCTGACACTCGCCTGCGCCGTGGCCGTAAGGGTGAAATCCGACTGCTTGTTCCTGTGGCCCGCGATTGTTTACACGATCGCATGTTATCAAACCAGCGAAAGAATACTCCATCCATAGCGCCAGCTTGGATGGAGATGAATGCGCGCATCGTGGGCGCTTCGCCCACAATTAACGGTATTACAATACGCGTCTTCGCCGAGTAAAATATCTTCGTGGTAATACAGAAGGCGTTCAAATACAGATTCTTCCCGACTGACGAGCAAGCCGCGCAACTTGCGAAGACCTTCGGTTGCGCTCGCTATGTTTACAATCAGGCGTTGGAATATCGAACTACCGCCTGGCAGCAAGAGAAGAAATCCATCGGCTATCATGCCACCGCAGCAAAACTCACCGAATGGAAAAAGGAACCCGAGAGGGCCTTTCTTTCCGAAGTCAGTTCCGTTGTGCTCCAACAATCGCTGCGTAACCTCGATGTGGCCTTTACGAATTTCTTCGAGAAGCGGGCGCAATATCCAACTTTCAAATCCAGGCGCAGTCGCCAATCGGCCCGCTACGCCACCAACGCCTTCACATTTAAAGATGGCCTGATCACTCTCGCCAAGCAATCTGAGCCTCTCGACATCGTCTGGAGCCGACAGCTTCCCGACGACGCGAAACTCGTCAGCCTCACCATCAGCCGAGATACAAGTGGGCGCTATCTGGCCAAACACATTGCGGATGCGGCGTTCGGGGAAATATTCAGGGAACTGGAATATAAGGCGAACTGGTACGGCAGAATCTATTTGCCTTTGGATAGGTTCTTTCCGTCGTCGAAATTGTGTTCTTCGTGCGGCCATTTGTCAGATGAATTGCCGCTGTCTGTCCGTGAATGGGCCTGTCCGGCTTGTGGCGCCCATCATGACAGAGATATAAACGCGGCGATAAATATCAAGCGAGCGGGGCAATACCTGCTCAAAACTACCGGGTCGGACGCCCGGAAAGTAACGCCTACGAGGTGTCAGCGACGGCGCTCGGGCGTAGGAATCCCCCGCCATAACGCGATAGCGTTTGGCGGCGGGAGAAGGTCAACGCCGGTATGACGCGTCTGCTATGGATAATTTTCTGCTGCAAACCATCGTCAACGAGCTTGAGCTGATGCTCAGGGGGCATCGGTTCGGCAAAATTTACCAACTGGGCGCGACCGATCTGGCGGTTGATCTATATCTGCGCAAAATGGGCTGGCTGGTGATTTCAACTGACCCGCGGCGGCTGGCGTTTTATCTGACGGCGCGAAATCCGAAAGAACTCGGCGACGAACCGCGAAACGACACGGCCTTCGTCGCGCTGGTCAAAAAGTATCTTGGGAGCTCGCGGCTCGCGACGATTGAAAAGCTCGGCTATGACCGTGTGATCTATTTTGATTTCGACGCCAAAGACGAAGACGGAAAGACCGTGCGGCGGAGACTGGTTGTAACGCTCACCGGACGCGCGGCGAACGTTCTGCTGATCGAAGATTCGCGCGTCATTGCGCGCCTGCGCGAACGCGACGAGACGATCACGGATTACCTCGAACCTGCGCTGCCCGCCGATAAACTCGATCCCTTTCTCTGTTCTCCGGAAAGGCTCGATGAGCTGATTGCGGGCGCTGACGGAGATCTGGCTGAAGCCGCTCAAAAACACCTGATCGGGTTTGCCCCGCTTTACGCGCGCGAGCTGGCCTTCAGGGCGAAACGGGAAAAGCCGGATGAGGCTCTGAGGGGCTTGCTCAATGACCTGTTTGATTCGCCGCCGAAGCCGTCGATCTATTCATCGCTCGCGCCCTCCGTCAGTCTGGATGAATTGAAGCTCGAGATCGGGCGCGATGAGTTGAGCGCCGTTCTATCGCCGATTGAACTCGAATCTCTTTCCGGCTGGGGCGTGTTGCGGTTCGCGAGCGTGAATGAGGCCGCGGACGCTTACTTCACGCTGCTTGACGATCGGCGCCGATTTTTGGCGCTCAAACAGAGGCTCAATTCCAGCCTTTCGTCGCAGCTCAAGAAGCGACGCGCGCTCACCCGGAATCTCAAGCGAGAGCTCGAGAGTTTTTCGAACAGCGAATTGCATCAGCGTTACGGCGAGTTGCTGCTGGCTAATCTGCATCAGGCAGTGAAGACTGGCGGCGGCTTCCTGGTCACCGATTTTTACGACGAGGCGCAGAAGCGGATCGAAATCCCTTCGGCCAACAAGCCTTCGGCTCAGGAAGCCGCCGAGCATTATTTCAAGCTGGCGAGAAAGGCGCGCCACGGCTCCGAGAACATCAATTCGCGCCTACCGCAAATCGAGGACGAAATCGCGCGGCTTGAAAACCAACTCGCCGAACTTGCCGCGATCACCCGCGCCGATGAGTTGAATTCGTTCGCCGGGCGATTCAACCCACCCTCCGTTCAACCGCCGAAAGAGAAGAAGCCATCGCACCCCGCCAAAAAAACGAAAGAAGAGAAGATTCCCGGCGTGCGCCGATACCGTTCGAGCGACGGTTACGAGATTATGGTCGGGCGCACGAGCCGCGACAACGACCATCTGACCTTCCGCGTCGCGAAATCTTACGACCTCTGGTTTCACGCCGCCGATTATCCCGGCTCTC
>Ga0126383_10002523_pt1 | contig 11832 bp, 8 predicted proteins | sample PanSoiMetPlot_35_FD_96882 | JGI IMG/M metagenome (GOLD analysis project Ga0126383, IMG submission 96882) | Tropical forest soil microbial communities from Panama - MetaG Plot_35 | ecosystem: Environmental > Terrestrial > Soil > Tropical forest > Bulk soil | place: Panama | collected 2016-02-17
TAGCCGTGGTGCGCGAACCGGCGCGTCGTCTCGATGTAGAACTCGCTCCAGCCCGGCAGATGGTGGATCAGCACCACCCCGGGAAACCGGCCCGCGCCGGCCGGCCTCGCCACGTAGGCGGTGATCGGCGTCCCCTTGTCGCCTGTGAGCGTGACGTTCTCGCAAGTCATGCCACGATAGAAAGACATTTGGTCCTCCTTCCTGAGTGTCGGCGCGGAGCGTTTCCCGGAAAAGCTCGCCCTCGATCTGACCGCGGATGGGCACCGGTTTTCCGCAGAGAACGCGACCAAGCATGATGTCTCATAGCATAGCCCGGCGCCCGCTCCGGTGGCAGCGCGCGACGGGTGCGGCAGGGCAGCGTCCCAGCCGGTGCGGGGCACCGGCCCGCTGACGCCGCGCGCGGAGGACACAGTTTTGGCAGCGCAGCTTCTGCAGCGTCGATTCGACCGGCGCATGTGGCGGCGGAAACCGGCGGCTTGCCGCCGAACCGGTCGGGGGGCGCGACCGCAATCCGACTGTCTCTGCGCGGTCCGCAATAATTCGGTCGGGGGCATGTGGCTACCTAGCGTACCCGTCCTCGAGTCGATCGTTTCCCCAGCACATCTCGCCGCGCACGAACTCCAGATAGCGGACCTCCTGGATGTCGCTGAACGGCCAGAAGCGGACGTGGCGAAACGTGCCGCAAAGCGGGCTGTCAACGGTGCTATCGACCCGTTTGCTGACCCTCCGACCATCAGGAAGACGCTGGGACACTCTAGAAATCGTGAACAGCTATGACTGTGGGCATCGCTACCGCGCAGAGCTTATCTAGCGTTTGAGCTCAGCTGCCTGCGGCGACCGCAGGCCGAGTGCGCAGCGCCATTTAAAGTGTTGCCAGGAACGCCACAAGATCCGTTTTTTCCCTGTCGGTGAAGCCCACACCGAAACGCTCGTTGTAGAAGTCGACCACCGCCTCCAGATCCTTGGCGAAGCCATTGTGGAAATACGGCGCTCGGGTCGCCAAGGCGCGCAGAGTCGGGCCCTTGAAGCGGCCGATGTCTTGCCACTTTCCGGTGATGAGCGCCCGCCCCGGATCAGTGGTCATGATCGTTTCCTTGGTCGCCTTGTTGCGGAGCGTGTACAGCGGCATGTCTGGGGTACGCCGCGAGACATCGGTCAGGCCGATGTCGAGTGGCGCCGGAACCGAGTGGTTGCCCGCGCCCGGCGCATCGTGGCAGGTGGTACAGCTCCCCCGTAGTGCGGAGATCTTCAGATCATCGTTGAGTCCCTTGACCCCGGCGATGACGATGGGTTTAGTGTTGAATAGCCTCTCACCGCGCGCCACGGACTGCCGTGCTGCTGCCACGCGTTCGTCACCTTCCGCGTCGTCGCCGCCGTGCTTCCAAGCCCGGAATAGGGTGAACACGTTGGGATCGAAGGGCGCACTAGTGCGGTAATCCCCGGACACAACGTCGTTGATGCCAAAGTAAGAGCGCTGCTCAGCAAGGTATCGAGGCCCGCCTCGCGCTCCCTTGGCTGTCAGTTGCTTGGCTTGTCTGTCGAAGATTTGCGCGGTGAATAATGCGCTCTCAAAAGCCACGATCGCTTCGCGCTGCGCCTGGGTAATCGGTGCAGCGGCCTGGGCATGGCCAATCGTCGCTGCGTTCGACTGATCAACGAGGTCGAACGGGATCGAAGCGAAGCAATTGCTCGTTCCCTTGATGCAATGCTTCGACGTTGGGTCCTTGAAGGTTTCGCGCCCGTCCCACATAACCGTGCTGAGAAATTTCAGGTTCGTGGAGGGTAGCGGTCGGCGAAATAGCGACAGCTCTCGCGCGCTGGCAAAACCGTAAGGATCTTCGACCTCAACCAACTCGAACTCGGCGTCGCTCGGGATTCCGATGCCGACGCGGATGAGCCCTTTCGTAAGCAGCATGCTATAGGCAGCGAGGCGCGCGGGAAGCGTTCCAACGCCCGCGTTGGGTGAATTGGCACCATCGTTCAGCCGAAAGATGGGATCGGTTCCGGCTGTCTCCCAGAAACGCCTTCGCACGCTCGCGGGCGTCACGGTCCAGCCATCACTCTGCTGGTGACAAGTGCTGCAGCTACGGCCGTTCGTGCCCAGACTCTGAAAAAACGGATTGTCCCGATCTATGAAACCGGTCGTGCTGAACGTTGCCGCATAGCCGCTAGGATTGGCGAATGGGATCATGTCGGGCATCTTGTTCGTTGCTGCCTCGTCAAAGGCGCGCTCGTGAGGCGTCACGATCGTCTGCGCTAACGCTGGCGAGCCAAACGCGCAGGCGCCAGCAAGAACCGCGAGGAGCTTGAATCGGGATGCGAGCGTGTCGATCATCTCGTGATCTGAGCAAAGTATTCGTAGTCATCAATTCAGATCAGAGCTTGAACCATCTGCCTCCCGGGCAACAATCGCTCAGTTGGCTTATTTGAAGCGCATCGCACGACAAGAGGACTTAGCCGATGCGGACTAGGAGTGCTTACATTCGCCTTACGTCGGCATGGCCTCACATCGCAAAACCTACCAGCAGGACCGAAGCAGGAGCGAATGATCGATCGCGATGCGGAGTGGGCGGTCGAGCGGCATCGAGAGTTGCCGATCGCACTGGTGAACCGCTACATCGACATCAAGCGCAGCGGTCGGCTGTGACGCCGGGTCCTGGATTGAGAGTAAAGTCCAGAAGGGGGCGGAGGGTACACAACCACAATTCGGCAACAGGTTTGGCAGCTAGGGGGATCCGTGCCGCCAGTGGCCGCGCGTTCCAATACAGCAGGCGCCGCCGTTGCGCGGCCGCGGCGATCATCGCCGGACGCGCGTCGCCTGGGCTACGCGGCCCTGCTGGTCTTCGTCGGCTACTACGCCGGCACGCGGCTCGGGCTCGCGCTCACGTTCCTGCCCAACCCGGTCTCGGTCCTCTGGCCGCCGAACGCGATCCTGCTCGCCGCGCTGCTCGTCGCGCCGGTCGGCGCCTGGTGGGTGCTCATCCTCGCCGCGCTTCCCGCCCACCTACTCGGGGAGCTGCAGTCCGGCGTTCCGGTAACGATGGTGCTCTGCTGGTTCATCAGCAACCTGAGCGAGGCGCTCATCGGCGCCGTGTGCGTACGGTACTTCGTCCGCGGCGCGCCGACCTTCGACAGCCTGCGCAACGTCGCCATCTTCATCGGCGGCGCTGCGCTCCTCGCGCCGTTCCTCTCCTCGTTCCTCGACGCCGCGTTCGTGACGCTGAACGGCTGGGGCGAGACCGGCTACTGGAAGCTGTGGCGGACGCGCTTCTTCTCCAACGTCCTCGCCACCCTCACGCTGGTGCCGCTGATCGTGACGTGGGCCCGCGGGGGCCTCGCGCCGCTCGTCGCCGACCGCCGGCGGCTCGTCGAGGGTGGTGCGCTGCTGTGCGGGCTACTGGGGACCGCCATCTTCGTGTTCGATTCTCCGGCCGGGGCGAGCGGCCCGGCCGCGCTCCTCTACCTGCCACTGCCGTTCCTGCTGTGGGCTGCCTTGCGCTTCGGGCCCGCCGGGTCGAGCGCAGCGTTCGCGATCGTCGCGTTCCTGGTCATCTGGGGCGCGGGCCACGGGATGGGGCCGCTCCTCGCGAGCGCTCCGGCAGAGAACGCGCTGTCGGTGCAGCTGTTCCTGATCTTCGTCGCGCCGTCGCTCCTGTGCCTCGCAGCGGTGGTCGAGGAGCGCAGCCGCATGGAGCAGCGGCTGCGCCGCTCCGAGGAGCGCTACCGCGAGGTCGTCGAAAGCCAGAGCGATCTCGTCTGCCGGTACCTGCCGGACACGACGCTCACCTTCGTCAACGAGGCCTACTGCCGGTTCTTCGGCCGCAAACGCGAGGAGCTGATCGGGCGGAAGTTCCTGGAGCTGATCCCGGCGTCGACGCGCGAGGCGGCCGCAGCCCACGTCGCCTCGCTCGTCCGGGATCCGGGCGAACGCGTCGTCGAGCACGAAGCGGTGCGGGCTGACGGCACCGTCGGCTGGCAGCACTGGGTGGACTACGCGATCGTCGCCGCGGACGGCAAGGTACGCGAGCTGCAGGGGATCGGGCGGGACATCACCGAGCGCAAGCGCGCGGAGGAGGCGAAGCAGAAGCTCGCCCACGCGGGGCGCGTTGCCCTGATGGGCGAGCTGACCGCCCTGATCGCCCACGAGGTGAACCAGCCCCTCGGCGCGATCCTCTCCAACGCCGACGCCGCCGAGCTTCTGCTCCAGGCCGGCCCCGGTCGACTGGACGAGGTGCGAAGGATCCTCGCCGACATCCGCAAGGACGACCTGCGGGCGAGCGAGGTCGTCCGGCGCATCCGTGAACTCGTGCGCCCGCAGGAGCTCGAGCGGCGGCCGCTCGACCTGAACGAGGTCGTCGCCGGCGTGCTGCAGCTCATCGGCCCCGAGGCCGCGCGTCGCGGCGTCGTGGTGGAGCCGGCGCTCGCTCCGGCGCTGCCGGCGGTGCACGGCGGCCGGATCCACCTGCAGCAGGTGCTGCTCAACCTGCTCCTCAACGCCATAGAGGCGATGGCCGACACGCCGGAGTCGCGGCGGCGAGTTGCGGTCCGCACGGCGCGCATGGCCGGTGGCGTGGAGGTCAGTGTGAGCGACGCCGGCCACGGCATTCCGCCGGAGCGGCTGTCGCGGCTCTTCGACTCCTTCTTCACCACCAAGAAGGACGGCATGGGGATGGGGTTGTCGATCGCTCGCTCCATCATCGAGGCGCACGGGGGGCGGATCTGGGCCGAAGCCAATCCGGCGGGCGGCGCCACCTTCCGGTTCACGGTGCCGACGGACCCCGCCGGATGACCGGGCGGACCCCGATCGTGCACGTCGTGGACGACGACGGCTCGCGAACCGCGGTGATGCGCGTGCTGCGGCCGCTGGCTACGAGGTCCGCGGCTACGCGTTTGCGGGCGAGTTCCCGCCAACTTCTGTCCTACGTCTGGGAAGACCCTGCTACGTGGGCGGCTATCCAGGCGCACTCGGCGTAACGGTTGAACATGGGGCCCAACCACACGTTCGGCAGACGGAGATGGGCATGGCAGCACTCGCATTCGTAGGACGGTGATGATGCAAAACACAACGCGAGTGCTTTGGAATGATGGCGGTGCGAAGGGTCCGTACGGCGAGGACGGAACAACCGAGTGTTTGTGTCGCGCCGTGAACGATGTGGACGCCTCGCGAACATGGCCTACCGACGCCGCGGCCCGAGGGGTGGGCTAAGAACAGGCTATGTCGTCGCCTGCAGCCGTGCGTGCGGAGAAGAAACTGCCGCCACTCCGTCGCCCGGCCCGCGTTGCTGAACCAACAAGCGCCCAGAACAGCATCCAGTGAGCGGCCCTCTCCGAACGAAGCGACATGCTGGAATCGACCCACAGCGGCCGGTCGTGCCCGAGCAGAGCGGACGCGCGACTCGCTTGGTCGCGCCGTAGCCGCGCGCCGCGCCGGACACCGTAGCGGCTAGATCACCTGTCGAATCGCGCAGACTGAAGGCGGCGGATCAGCGCTTCGTAAGCCGTGAATGTATATCCTCGTCATCGTGGGCCGCGTCGAAGAGCGGTCCACGCCGTTTGGTGACTTCAGGTCTCGGTATGAAGCATGAGCGCTTCGTTTCGGATGTAGATCAGCGGGTCCTCGTGGCGCGCCAAATCCGCTTGTACATCGAGAACTCGCCGGTCTTTTATCCGTTGACGGTCATCATCGGGTACGCGGTGGCGGCAGCCGTCATGTGGCCGATAGCGCCTGGCGATCACGCGAAGCTCGTGCTGTGGGCCGGCTTCATCGCTGCCACCGTGCTCGCCCGGTACGCCGGATGGGTCGCTTATTCGAGAGCAAAACCAGACGACGACGCGGTTCGCTCGTGGTTGAAATGGTTTCTGGGGCCGCAGGTGTGCTCGATGATGATGATCGGCGCTGGCCCATTCTTTTTCCTACCGGCGTCGTCCGGACACGATTTCGAAATTCTCGCCGTCCTCGCAGCGGGGGTTTACGTCGCGGCGCTTGCGAGCAGCTTGAAGTCGTCGACCTATCGTCCAGTGATCCCATCGGTGCTCATCCCGATGGTGCTCGTCTTCGCGGCGGGGGTTTTCCGGCTGCCGGGAATCGTCCCTGCGCTGAGCGCCTTAGGGGCCGTCGGCCTGGGTTTACTCGGCTATGTATTGGCAAGTCGGACCAATCAGGCGTTCGTGCGCTCGATGGAGCTCACCATACGCAACGAGCAATTGGTAACGGCCCTTGAAGCGCACACTGCGCAGTTACAGCAACAAACGCTCGCGCTTCAGCAGCAGACGCTGGTGGCGGAGAAGGCGCGCCAGGCCGCCGAACAAGCCGAGCGCGATAAGACGCGGTTTATCGCCAGCGCAAGCCACGACCTGCGCCAGCCCATGCACGCCATCAGTTTGCTGGTCGGCCTGTTGAGGTCCCGCGCTTCGGACGGACCGGGGAAGGACGTCACCGAACGCCTCGAGCGTTCGGTCGAGGCGATGGACAACCTATTCAATACCATCCTCGACTTGTCCAAGCTCGATTCGCGCGCCGTCCAGCCTGCGATTGCGGAGGTTTCGCTCCGCTCGATCTTCGATTCGATCGAGGTTCACTTCGCTCCGCAGGCTGCCTCCAAGCGGCTCGCCCTTCGGGTTTTTCGATCGCGTGCGATCGTCCGGACCGACCGCGTGCTCTTGGAGCGAGTGCTGCGAAATCTCGTCTCGAATGCGATCAAGTACACCGACGAGGGGCGAGTGCTCGTCAGCTGTCGCCGACGTCGCGACCGGATGATGATCGGCGTATGGGACACCGGCGCAGGGATCGCCCCTCACGAATTGGAACGGATCTTCGACGAGTATTTCCAAATCGGCGGCGGGACGCGCGATCGCAGCGAGGGGCTAGGACTAGGCCTCTCGATCGTGCGGCGGCTTGGGCGGTTGCTTGGCTCCGACGTGAAAGTGGCCTCGACGCTAGGCCGCGGATCGTGGTTCGGAGTGGAGGTTCCTTTTGTCCGATATCTTTCCGCGGACGAGCGGCACGATGATCGTCACTCGATGGTCGAGACGTCGCTCCAAAACAAGTTCATCCTGATAGTGGATGATGAAGCCGAGGTGCGCTTCGGGGCGGAGGCGCTCTTGCGCGAATGGGGTTGCCACACGGCCTGCGCCTCATCGGTCGCAGATGTCGAGGCGAGGCTCGACGATGAACTGCGATTCCCCGACGCGATCGTCACCGATTACCGCCTTGGCGCCGAGGAGACCGGATTGGACGCGATCGCCGCCGTGCGCAAGTACACTCGCGAGGACACGCCAGCGATCATCGTGACCGGAGAGAACCTAGGAAAGGATGAGCTCGGCGCGGCGGGAGCCATCTGCCCGATCATCAAGAAACCGCTGAGCGCCGACGAGCTGCGCAAACATTTGGTCGCAGCGCTGAGTTCTGAGGAAGCGCGCTCATGAAGATTTTGATCGTCGACGACCATCCGGTCATGCGCGACGGCATCCGGGCGTGTCTGCGCAACTTCGATAGCACGTTCGACTTGGTCGAGGCGGGAGACCTGCAAACTGCCATTCAAACAGCCAAAGAGCAAGGACCGATCGACCTCGTGCTGCTCGATCTTTTGCTGCCGGGCGTCGCAGGCGTCGAGACGCTCGCGAGGTTCCGCAAGGCGGTTGATCCCTGCCCGCCCGTCGTCGTGTTCTCCGCGACCGAGGACGCCGAGACCGTCATTGCCGCGCTCGACGCGGGCGCGATGGGTTACATTCCCAAGACCTCCACTCCGGCAGTCCTGCAAGCTGCATTGCGGCTCGTGCTGGCAAAGGGAATTTACCTACCTGCCAGCATCCTCGGTCGCGACGCCTCCGCTCGACCGCCGGCGCCACGACCGGTCCGAAAGCTCGCGGAACTTGGACTCACTACTCGCCAGCAGGAAGTGTGCGCGTTGATGGTGAAGGGACGAGCTGTCAAGCAGATTGCCCGCGACCTCGGTATATCCCCCGCGACCGCCAAGGCGCACCTGCAGCCGATTCTGCGAGCGCTTCATGTGGTGAGTCGCACCGAAGCGATCGTCGCGCTGCATCGGTTGGGATATTCGCTGGAGACGGACTCGGCTGCCGCTTGAGCGGCCAATTAGCCGACCCCAGCAATGCCGTGGCCGCGACCCGAACAGCGGTTCGCCATCTAGACTAGTCCAAGCGTCGCAGGCCTCTAGCGGCGCCTCGTCTAGGTGCCGCAGTAAGGATGCTGAATTCGCTAACCGTCGTACGCGTCCTGGCGTATTCCCCGAACGACTTGCCTTCTCGATACTGGTGCCACCGAGGACGTGCGCTCCGCAGCGAGGACGTACACACCGGACTGCTCCTCACGCTAATAGGAGGGTAGGTGATGGCCAAGGTCGTTCACCCGATGTCGTTTGATTACGAGGTTCCCCGCACCGCGGCCGACTTGGCGCGCTCACGTTCAGCAAAACGCGATGGCATTGGAGAGCGCTTCCTCATTTCGGACGTCGTACGGCTGATTGCGGTCGTGGCAGTCTGTGGCCTTCTCGCAATACTAATATTCGTAGCAGGTCCGATTAGGTCCATCAGCAATCTGGTCGGCACCGCAGCTGCCACCTCTGACGCGGCCTCGACTGATGCCGCTTCGAGCAACCAGACGCAGTCCGGTAACGGACCCACCGGGTACTTCCCAGACGGGTTCGTCGTCAAGCGCTGGGACGAGAGTCCCTTGCCGCCGCAGTTCTAACGGCCACTGCAATCTCAGCTTTGTTGCCGATGCCGTGGCTCGGTCGCTGTGCTCGAAGAGGACGAGTTCAGTCGCTGTTTAAGGGAAGCGTAAACATGCCAAAAGCCCTGGCGGCGATAGGGGTCGCGCTCATCTTGGGATCCAGCGCGCCCAACACGGCCACCGCGCAATCATACCCACGCAAGCCAATCCGGCTCATCGTTTGACGGGAGGCGATCATGGCGTCGGAATTCACCATCGACCTCGGCAACGGCTCGTACCTCGACAGTAGGGGCGCGATCAAGACCGCGCCCACGAACGGCAAGGCAACGTTCAGGCTCGCTGATGTGCTGCCGGTGCCCGCAGCGGAGTTGCAGCGAACGTTCAAGGCGTTCGAGACCGTCATCCCGAACCTGAACAAGCTCGGCGTCTTCGACGGCGCGACGCTCGCCAATTTCCAGGGCATCGGCCTCTCCGGCGACTTCATCGCGATGCTCGGCAAGGCCGCCAACCTGGCGGAGAAGCTCGCCTCCGTCGTGCCGGTGGTCAACATCGTCGTGGGTCTCGCCAATCTGCTCGGCATATTCGGGAGCTCCAGCGACAGCGACGCAGTGACATCGCTGGTCAAGCAGCAATTCACCAAGCTGTACCAGCGCATGGACGAGGGCGACCGCAGGGCACAGAAGGACTACGTCGACAGTTGCATGGCCATCTTCGACGCCACCTATGGGCCGGTCGATGCCTATCGCGCCGAGCTCGCCAACCGCGACTATTCTCCTGATGCGGAAATCATGGCCAAGCTGCAGAGCTGCAACGACCAGCTCACCGCGTGCCATACGAAGCTGCTCGAAGCCGCCGGGCACGCCTGGGTCTGGCCGTTCAGCATGGATGACTACAAGTGGAACTGGGCGCGCATGGCCATCTATCGAATGACCACGGACAAGGGGCCGCAGTTTGCCGTCGCGCCGAAAGAAGCGGATCCCTTCGACCATCGGCTCATGGTGCCGCTGCTTCTCTACGGCGTGAACTGTTACCTGACGCTGGCGAAGGCGGTGTCGCCGGAGTACCGGACCACGGGCGAGTTCCAGACGCAGCTCAAGCAGATCGCCGATCGCCTGAGAGACCGGCTCGCCGACATGCGCAACCAGACGCTCGGGCGCTCGCTGTACCACGCGGGCGATCCCGTCTCGACAAGTCCCGGCAAGATGCCCTTCACGTCCACGTTCGTGCCCATCGCGGTGGGCGCGCTCGACCTTCGCATGGACACGGACGCGTATCTCGAATCGCCCGACGCGCTGCAGAGCGCCGCGAGCCACGGCGAGCCGGAGCGGCGCGCGAACCTCAACCGCGCGTGGCTGCCGGCGCCCTCGGTGCCGTTCGCTGATCCCTACAAGGACGGCTACGTGATGACCGCCGCCGCGGCCGACGCCGCCAACCACCAGGCGGAGCGCGATTACAGCGAGCTCCTCACGCGCAGCGGTTTTCTGCCCCTGGCGCACCTCGAGTCGACGCTACGACATCTTGCGACCGAGCCCGACCGCTCGGAGACCGTGACGGGCCACGCCGAGGTCTGGCGCCAGCCGATGGCCGGCAGCAACCTCAAGGTGGTCGACGACAAGATTCCTTTCAGTCCGCCGATCATCGCCGACGCGCGTCGCGAGCCGCAGCGCATCGAGGCCGATGTGTTCCTGACGACGCAGCCGTTGCGGCATTCCGAGACCATCGGCTATCGGATCCGCCTGCTCACGCTGCCCGAGAAGGGGGCAGGCATCCCCTTCGACTGGTACGTGTGGACCGATTACGTGCCCGTCAAGGATCCGGTGGCCGAGCCGAACGACCCGAATCGCAAGCTCCAGATATCCGAGAACAGCGGCCTGCCGATCGATCCGATCGATCCCGTGACCGGCCACAGCGCAGGATTGCTGAAGGAATCGGACAAGAATTCCCCCGGCCCCGTGAATCCGATCCACCTGCAAGGGACCGTGACGCTGACGGCGGACACGTTCGACTGGTATGTGCCGGTCGCGTCGCCCTATGGTTTGCGCGCGGCCGCCATCGACCGCTATCGACCCGCCGCGCCGGGGCCCGAACCTGTTCCGCCGGTGCTCGGGCCGGATCCGAATCCTGCGGTGGGCAATATGGTGCGCGCTGCCGAAGTCCTTCGGCGCGGCACGGGCTCCGTCGTGTCGAGCCTCGCAGGATGGGAAGGCGGCGAACAGGACTGGAAGGGCGAGAAGCGCGACTGGCAGCGCACGCAGGTGCAGTTGGCATACGATTTCAACTGGTGGTCGGACAGCGCCTCGAGCCCCTCGCGGCTCAGCATCCAGCTCAACAGTCGTCCGCAGGATCGCAACTTCACCGTGTACGTCGTCGTTGAGGAGTACCTCAAGCACAGCAAGCAATGGCTGCGCACGCCGGTGCAGGTGCATGTCAACGGCCAGCTCACCTACGTGCCGCAGAGCTTCTTCGACCAGGAAGCGTCCGCGCGCGCGCATGCAGCCAAAATTCTCGGCGACATCGAGCGCCATTACTCCATCAGTCACCAACCCGGGCCGGGGGATCCGGTCGTCGGCGGGGTGCGTCCGGGCGATCAGAACAGTACCGAGGGGTTGCAGCGCTTCGCGCAGGCGGCCGAGGAGCACGTGCCCGTGCTAGTGCAGGAGGCGATTCAGAGGGCGGGACGAGGATGAGGTTGGACTGAAACCGATGGGCTGCGAGCGACATTACGATTCGTCAGGCGGGTACAGCCACGTTTCACTTGGGTCGACATCGGCGATGTTACGTTTGGCTACACCGTGGACGGAGTTCCGGATGCCAAGGCAGCTCGCGCAAGACGAGAACTACACGGGGCAATACGCCGGCGGCTACTCAATTCGCCAGACCGGATGGGCAACTCCAAACGGCTTTCACGCACGAGGCTCCGTTGATCCTTGCTTGGTCACGGCAGCAACGATCTAGTGACCGCTTTTCGCGCTTGCCGAGGTCGGCTTCGGGTCGGTTGCTCGCGGTCAGCTCGTTTGAAAGATACTATGAGGGCTGCTCCTGGTTTGGCCCCCTTGAGTTAAAACGAGAGTTCGCGCAACTCGATTTGACGAAAGGAGGATGCAAATGAATGCACCTGGAGCAGCCCAAGGAAAGCATAA
>Ga0126383_10002525_pt1 | contig 11830 bp, 7 predicted proteins | sample PanSoiMetPlot_35_FD_96882 | JGI IMG/M metagenome (GOLD analysis project Ga0126383, IMG submission 96882) | Tropical forest soil microbial communities from Panama - MetaG Plot_35 | ecosystem: Environmental > Terrestrial > Soil > Tropical forest > Bulk soil | place: Panama | collected 2016-02-17
ACCGCGAGCTGGCCACCCGCACCGAGGAGCTGAACCTGCTCGGCTTCTACCAGCGCACCATCATCCGCAGCCTGTCGGCGGCCGTGGTGGTGCTCGATCCGCACGGCCGCATCACGTTGTGGAACCTGGCCGCCGAGCGCCTGCTGGGGCTGCCCGAAAACGAGGCGATGGGCCAACTGTTCTGGACGCTGCGGGTGCCGGCTTTCCGGCGCCCCCTGGTGGGGCGCATCCGCAAGGCGCTCGGCCAGAACCTGGCCCTGCGCGTCGACGAGATCGGCTACGAGCTGCCGACGGGCGGCCGCGGCCACGGGAACCTGGCCGCGGTGCCGCTGCTCGAGAGCGGGACCAATTTCGGCTCGGTGGTAATTTTCGAGGACTGCACGCGCGCGGCCGCGCTCACCCGCCAGATCCAACAGCTCAAGGGAGGCGATCGAAAGTAACCCGGGCCGCGCGGCCCCCGATTTCCGTCAGCCATTTTGATTGAGTTCGCGCGGCTTGGGGTGTAGGATACCCCTGGGCACATGCGGGCACAGGAGCGCCAGATGCTTCGTGCGAAATATCTTCGCTTATGCCGCAAGTACCGAGCGCTCGTAGGGCGGCTCGAGCAGGCCAACCAGGAGCGGCTCAACGTCTTCACGCTGTCCTGGTGGGCGCTGCGCGGTTCTGCCGGCGCCTTCGCGCTGTTGGCAGACGGCGCCGTCCTGCTGGCCAATGAGCGGCTCGGCGAGTGGAATCGCCCGCTCCGCGGGCACGGCGCCTGGCAGGTGCGCCCGCGGGCAGGCAGCGTGGAGCCGCGCCCGTACTCGTCTCTGCGCGCGCTCATGATTGCGGAGGCCCAAGCTCTGCGCTTGCCTGGTGCACCAACCTGGTCGAGCTTCGAGTGCCAGCGCATCGACGACGAGCAGACCCTGGAGGTGGCCCTCGAAACCGTGACCGCGCCCGGCGGCGACGGGGCGCGCGTGATCATGCGGGCCTACGACGTGAGCGAGCGCGTGCGCGCGGAGAGGGAGCTCGCGAAGGCGCGGCTTCGGATGCTGCAGCAGGAGAGCGTGCGGATCGCCGGTGAGCTGGCGGCCGGCCTGTCGCACGACTTGAACAACCTCTTGTCCACGATGAGCCTGCGCATTGCTCAGCTGCACGCCCGGCCCACGGAGGAGCAGTTCAATGCGCTGCGGCGCACGATTCACGAAGCGGGCGCGCTGGTCGGTCGCATGAACGAGCTGGCGCGGCAGCACGCCGAGCCCACGCTCGAGCCCCTCCAGCCAGCGGCACTGATTCAGCAGGCGATCAGGCTGTCGCAAAGTACGATTCGCGCGCGCAGGATGGCGGCACGCCAGCCGCCCATCGACATCAAGGTGGACTTGCAGCCGGAGCTGCCGCTCGTGCGTGGGGACGCGCTCGAGCTGCGCCGGGTGCTGTTGAACCTGCTGCTCAATGCCAGCGACGCGATGCCCGACGGCGGCTCGGTCGACGTGTTGGGCTCCTGCCGACCTGGCTGGGTCCACATCTCGGTCACCGACCAGGGCTGCGGCATACCGCCCGCTCTGCTCACCCACATCTTCGAGCCCTTCTTCACGACCAAAGGCGAGCAGGGCACCGGTCTGGGCCTGGCCATGGTGGGAGAGGTGATGCTGCGGCTGGGCGGCACCGTCGAGGCGACCAACTGCCCGCACGGTGGTGCCTGCTTTGAGCTGCGGCTGCCCGCGCTTGCGGGATCGCAACGCGGTGCCCACAAGCCGCGCACGCCCTCGCGTCCTCGGCCCCACACGGCCGTGTGACGACGTTCGCCCGCGGCGTTCAGAGATGAACGCTCCCTGTTGTTCACTCCTTCGCCATTTGCTCTAATCGGCGCACATGCGCTGGTTTTTCCTTTTCATCATCTCATCCGTCGTCGTGGGATCGCCGGGTTGCACGGCGCACAATCCGGGTGGGGACCAGATCGATGGTCAGGCGGGCGATGGCACCGACGGCGCGCCGGATTCCGGAACCCACTTCGGAACGTATGTTTTCTACGAGATGTTCAACATGATGCCGACCGGAGGGCTGCCGAGCGGCCTGTGGACCGTGCAGGCGACCGACGGCGGCAGCGTCTCGGTCCGCGAGGTTCCGTTCGCCGCCGACAAAAGCGCACAGATCGCCAAGCCAGGCCCGACCGGCGTCGCGCGCCTCACGGCGGCTTTCAGCGCGCAGAGCGGTCGGGTCGTTTTCGAAGCCAAGGTCAAGGCACAGGAGACCGCCGGCTTCAAGGCCATCCCGTACATCTATGACCAGAGCGGCAATGCGGTCGCTTCCATTGCGTTCCAGGACGGAAATATCCGGGTCCATATCGGCAATACAATTTCGACGGTGCAGCCTTTTGCCGCAAACGTCTGGTATCGGGTGCGCGTGGTCGTCGATACCAACAAGAATCTGTTCGATCTGTTCATCGACGGAGTGCGCAAGGAAATCGGTCAGGCAGTTCGGAGCCCGGCGACATCGGTGAGCAGCGTCAGTTACTTCATCGATGGCACCAGCGTCGGCACGCTCTACGTCGACAATGTCAAGGTCTATAACGAAGCCGATTACATCGGCACGCCTCCCCCACCGGTTTTCAACCCGCACGACTACGGCGCGGTCGGCGACGGCACGAGGGCGGACACGGTGGCGATCCAGAAGGCCATTGACGCGGCGGCGGGAAGCGGTGGCTCGGTGCTGCTGGCAAACGGAACGTTCTTAAGCGGTACGCTGACCCTGCGCAGCCACATGACCTTTTTCATCGATTCGTCGGCGGTTCTGCTCGGCAGCACCGCAGTATCGGATTATCCGCGCCTGATCCCAAACACCGGCAATACACAGCTCAGCAATTGCCAGCGCGCGCTGCTCTATGCGCCGGAGACGACGCAGCTCAGCATTGACGGAGGAGGCGTCATCGACGGGCAGGGCGACGGGTTCTCCGGTGTCGAGGCCATGCGCCCGATTCTCATCTGGGCGGTGCTTTCGAATCATATGACCGTGCAGAATCTCTATTTGAAGAAGGGAGCGGTTTGGAGCCTGGTGAGCATGGAATCGGATCACGTGCTGCTCAGCAACCTGAACATCCAGAGCGATAACATCACGCACGATGGCATCGACGTCGTGGATGGACAGGACATCACCGTCGAGGAGAGCGCGGTCCGCAGTGGTGACGACGCGATGTGCTTGAAGAGCGGTGTTCGCCGCGGCATCGACACGATGGTCGTGCGACGCTCGATCTTCGGGGGCTCGGGCACGAGCGGCGGCTCGAATGGAATCAAGTTCGGAACTGCTACCTACGGCGCCTTCAAGAACGTCACGATCGAGGACAGTTACGTCAAGGACGTGCAGTACGCAGCCATGGCCGTCGAGTCACGTCAGGGCGCGGATGTCGATTCGGTCGCATTCGATCGCATCGAGTTTGCCAATGCGGGCGCGGCCTTCTTCGTATACCTCGCGCAGCAGTCGACGACGCATCCCGCCGGTGACGTTCCGAAGCTGGGGAGCATGAGCCATGTCTCTTTCACCGACATCAGGGGGTCGACGGGGTCGTGGGCCAATTCTCCGCATCAGGGCTCGCTCATCACCGGCCACGTCTTTAACGGCACGCGGTATCCGATTACGAATCTCTCGTTCAGCAACGTAGCGGTCACGTTCGACGGGGGCTTGAATCGGGTTCCGACGAGCCCGCCCGAGGCGATGCCAAATCAGTATCCCGAGTCGAACATGTTCGGCGATCTGCCTGCGTGGGGATACTATCTCCGCCACGTCGACGACGTGACCTTCACGTCGAGCACTTCCTCGGTAGCCCGGGCCGACGCCCGCCAGACGCTGGTCGCGGACGACGTGACCGGCATCATCGGTGCGCCGTAGCCAGAAGGTGTACGAGTCGAGGTCCGACTCCTCGTTCGACCATAGGGCTTCTGGAAGACCGGGTTCGTTCGGGCTATGCTACGCTGCGCCGCGTCTACGGCTGAAACAACAACATCGGGGGTCGCCATGCTGAACCTGCTTTGGGGCGCTTTGCTGCTCATGCTTGCGGATCCTTTCCTGGGCACCTGGAAGCTGCGTGCGGACAAGGCGGGCGCAGCGAGTGGTTTCGAAAGCTACGTCGTCACAGTGACGGCGACCGACCGCGGCCAGAAATGGAGCTACGACTTCGTAGTCAAGGGCATGAGCCAGCACATGAAGCCCGTGATCCTCGTCGATCGAAAAACCAGCACGTTCAAGTACTTCACCGAGGACGGCCAGGTCGTGGGTCAGGGCAAGATCATCATGAAGGCCCCGACCGAATGGGAGGTCGACGCGCCCAATCTCAAGAGCCGCACCAGCCTCAGCCCCGACGGCAAGACCATGACCGTCGTGAACGGTGGGCCGAAGCCTATCACGCTCGTTCTGGACAAACAGTAGGAGGCGGCGGCGCTGGGCGGCGCTGCCCGGGATGTGCGAACACGGCCACTCGCCTCACAGTGCTGCGCAAGTATTTTCACCTACCCCATACACAGCTCCGATGCTCTCTTGCGAGCTTGAGACTGTGGTTGTCCATTGCAGGAGGCTGGCGACTGCCGTGTGGGTCGGTACCCCAAACAGACCATGGGCAGGGGAAAGCGCGTTGCCCTGGTAGATCGTGCCCGTTTGGCCATCAACCGTGATGAGCATTCCGTCAGACAGCTTCTGGGTCGCATCGTGAGTGCCAACAACGGCCGGTACCCCAAGCTCCCGCGCGACGATGGCGGCGTGGCTGATGACGCCGCCGTTGTCGGTGACAATCGCTTTGGCTCTCATCATGATGGGTACCCAGTCAGGCAGGGTCATATCTGCGACCAGGATTTCGCCATCTCGAAAAGATCGTGCGTCCGCGGCCGTATGAACGATTCGCACGCGGCCCGTCACGGTACCAGAGCTTGCCTTGATACCCCGGACGAGTGGCTTCGCGTTCGCGCGCACGAGCGTTTTCGATGATGTCCCTCGCTCGACCTTGGTGATCGGACGGGTCTGAACCAAGAAGGCCTTGCCCCGCTCGAATGCGAATTCGATATCCTGCGGCGCTCCGTAATGCCGCTCCACCTTTGCAGCAAGCGCTGACAGCTGTCTGAGCTCCGACTTGGTGAGCGCATTCTTGCCATCGCCTGCTGGGTTCTCCTCGAGGATCTTGAAGTTGCGCTTGCTAAGAACCACTCGGTCGGGCACGACCTCTCCGCTGACCACTGCTTCGCCAAGCCCGCGGGTCGATTCAATGACCAGGCGGTCTTTCTTGCCCGATGTCGGATCAGTCGTGAAGAGAACACCCGACTTCTCTGATTGAACCATCTTCATGACGACGACCGCGACGAGTTGCTCGGCGGCGGCGCTCCCTTGCTTTTTCGCATACGCCAATATCCTCTCGCCAAAGGCCGACGCCCAGTCGTCTTTGACCGCGCGGATCAAGTCGTCTACGCCACGGACGTTGAGATGGCTTCGAAACATGCCGGCGAAAGAGGCTTCGGCGCCGTCTTCGACCGTGCCCGACGAGCGCACGGCTACCAGCGCATTCTTGCCAAGCTTTTGATAGGCCTGCGAGATGTCTGCGCGCACGGAGTCGGGCACCGGGGCGTTCTGAATGCGGGTCTGAATTTTCTTAGAGACTCTTCTCAGCTGGGCGGCGTCATCGACATCGAGATCCCCTAACCATCGCTCAAGGTCGTCGCCAATTCCGCTCTCGGTGAGGAACTTGCGAAACGCGTTCACGGTGACGACATATCCCGGCGGAACCGGCAACCCGGCGTCGTGCATTTCGCCCAGGTTCGCGCCCTTTCCACCAACGATCGGTGAGTCCGCTCGCTTAACATCTGAAAACCACGTGATATTGCGCGTCGACGGTTTCGGGTTGGCCAAATCTTGCGCGGCCACCGCAGCGACCAATTTGGGTGACACCCGAACGTCGAATTTCTTTGCCAGTGCTACGAACTCGGCAGGATTGGCACTGTCACCTCTCTTGTAGTCCAAGAGCTCTTTGGCCGCGATTGGCTTGAACGCCAGCCGTTTTCCGGAAAAGACCGCACCGTGGTTATGTTCGAGATCAAAGACATGATCGAGCCACAATACCGGAGACGTTTGATCGTACATCAAGATGGCCTCTGCGATCTGGGCCCACAGATCGCCGCCCCACTGCTTACCTCCATTCTGCCAGCGGCCACTCCTTTTGAAGGTGCGCACTGCCAGGCGCGCAAACTCACGAACAGAAAGCTCTTCTTTTTCGGCAGCCTTGAGCACGCGGTCGGCGCCGGGCGCGCGCTGTCCAGCGTTGGCCTCCTTCAGCCAGCTCATTTCTTCGTTCAGCAATTTAGGCGGAATCATGCTCATCTCAAGCGCCACGGTATGAACGAGGAGCTCTAGAAACTGAGGATTGGCCTTTTCTAGCAAAGCGCTTTGGGCGGCACGAGCATCGTAACTGTTACGCCGGCCGGCCGAGCCTCGCGGAGCACTCTCTTCGCCCGCGATCACCATTCCCATGGTGTAGAAATTGGCCAGGATCTCGGTGATGTTCGGAGTGGGTCGGAGCGTGTTGAGCAGTGGACGATCGAGGAGCTCTTTGCTTCCTAGAACAACTACCTTCCCAGGCTTGCGTTCAAGGTAGGTGGTGGTTGCTGGAAATGCAGGCGCACGCGCCCCTGATTTCTGGATCGGGCGCCAAAGCGGTCGAACCCCCGCCCCAGGCCTGGATTCAAGGGTTGTGGTTGCGCGCTCCCTGCCTGATTTCTGGATGGGACGCGAAACCGCACGAGCGCCCGCAGCCCAAGCTTCAGCAGCTGGCGCATGCAGGGTTGCGGCCGTCGCCGTGAGTAGGCAGAGGGCAATCCAATGCAATCGACGAAGCACGGAAACCACCTCCCCTCGTTGTGTGGTCGTCCGAGCATGCAAAGCCATTGCCAGGTGTGTTTTGGATTGTTTCTGAACACTTATGAGCTGCTGTCGGACTCGAGCGCAACAAGAGTAGCCGCCACTACGAGAACGGATCGCCGGACCTCGCTACAGCGGGTTTACAGCCGCCGCAGCGCGATGTCGTCGGCCAGAAAGCAGTCGACCGGCGCCACCTCGTCGCCCCCGAGGAAGAGGTCGAGCCCGAAGGCATCAGCGGTCATCGTGTGCTGGACCGTCACCAGACGCCAGTTCTGGTCCAGATAGGTGGGCGGTCCGAAGGACAGGGGCCCCGGCACCCCGTCGCTCGGCCACTGGCGCAAGAACAGGTAGGCGATCGCGTTGGGCGCGACCGGGGCGCCCACAGGCAGGCGCACCCAGGCCTGCGCGGAGTAGGTCTCGCCCTGGCGCGGGTAGTTGACCGAGTAGCGGTCGTCGTCGAGGTCGTAGCCGCCGGTGCCGACCGACCGGCAGATCTGGCAGGAGTAGCTCCCGCCGTGAGCGGTTTGGCTTTGCGCGAGCGTGGCGTTATAACCCAGCCATCCCCAGAGCCCGGTCTCGAAATCTCCGTTGGCGACCAGGTTCGGGAAGCACCCGAGATAGTGGAGGATGGTGCCGACCGTGCCGACGACGAAGACGTCACTCGGACCGCTGCCCCAGACTCCGAGCAGGCGCAGGCTCGGGTCGAAGGTCATGGCCGCCCAGGCCGAGCCATTGAAGCGAGCGATCGTGCCGGCATAACCGACCGCGAAGACGTTGCCGGGCCCGCTCGACCAGACGCTCTGGAGGTTCCTGCTGGTGCCGGAGTTCATGGCGGACCAGGCCGAGCCATTGAAGTGCACGATCGTGCCGCCACCACCGACCGCGAACACGTCCCCCGGGCCGCTGCCCCAGACCTTCCACAGGTCCTGCGGCGTGCCCGAGGTCATGGCCGACCAGGCGGAGCCGTTGAAATGCACGATCGTGCCGCCACCGCCGACCGCGAACACGTCGCGCGGGCCGCTGCCCCAGACTCCGAAGAGGCTCTGGGTCGCCCCGGAGGCCATGGGAGACCAGGCGGAGCCGTTGAAATGCACGATCGTGCCGGTGCTGCTGCCGCCCACCGCGAACACGTCGTTCGGTCCGCTGCCCCAGACTCCGTAGATGGGCTCGGTGATCCCGGAGGCCATGGGAGACCAGGTGGAGCCGGCGCCGTTGAAGTGCACGATGGTGCCGCCGTCGCCGACCGCGAACACGTCGTCCCGCCCGCTGCCCCAGACCCCGCTCAAGAGCTGCTGCGTGCCCGAGGTCATGGCAGACCAGGCGGAGCCACCGAAGTGAACGATGAAGCCGCCGTCGCCGACCGCGAACACGTCGCCCGGGCCGCTGCCCCAGACTCCTTCGAGCAACCGTGGCGAGCCCGCCGCGCCGATCATGCCCGACCACAGCGCCGTGCAATCATTCCCGTTTCCACCGCTGTCCAGGGCCGCGTCCGCCGTGGCCGGCTGGGGCGCCGACAGACAAGCGGCACAGGCGGCCGCGGCGAGGACCATCGCGAGTCTCATCGGGCCCCAATCGATTATACGTCCTTCAGGCTATCGAATCATGTCATCGCACCGCCGCCGGGCGCAGACCCGTTGCGGGGCGGCCCTACAAGGTACGCCTAAAAGTGGAGCTACTCGCGCGCCAGCGGATAGCCGGCTTTGACCCACCCCTCGAACCCGCCGTCGAGAGCCACCGCGCGCGAGTACCCTATGGTGCGAAGCGTCGCCACGGCCAGCGTCGAGATCTTGCCGAACTGGCAATAGGCGACGATGCGCAGCGTGGGATCCGGCAGCTCAGCATCGACGCGCAGCTCGAGCTGTCCGCGCGGCAGGTGGCGCGCCCTCGGAATGTGACTGGCGCAAAACGCATCCTTCTCGCGCACGTCCAGCACCACCAGCTGTTCATCGTCGCGCTCGATGCGCGAGCGCAGCTCCTCCATCGACATGAAGGGTATCTGGGCCGCCGCCTCGGCAATCAGCTGCCTGACGGTCTTGCCGCCCGACCGGTTGGTGCGCAGCGCCTCGGTCAGGTGCTGAGGCATGGCCAAATTCAGTGTCTGCATGTGCTCGACGAAGGCGCTGCGATCGCGCTTTTGCAGGCGCGGATTGTGCCCCTTCTGCTCCCCGATCGTGGAGTAGGAGCGCTCCTTGTAGTCGTGGGCCGGATAGACGCGTAGCTCGTCGGGGAGTTGCAGCAGGGTTCCGAACAGGCTGTCATAGAGCGCCTCCGGATCGCCGGTTGGCAGATCGGTGCGGCCGGTCGCGCCGATGAGCAGCGTGTCGCCGGTCAGCACCCGATCCGGCAGCTGGATGCACATGGAGTCATTGGTGTGGCCCGGCGTGTGTCGGATGCGCAGCCGCAACCGGCCGGCTACCACCATCTCCCCGTCGTCGACGCGGATGTCGACAAATGGGGCGGCCGCGTCGCGGTGCATGATGGCGGGCGCCTGCAGCCGGCGCGCCAGCTCGCGCACCGCCGAGAAGTGATCGGCATGCGTGTGCGTGTCCATGACGTAACGGATGCGCAGGCCCTTCTCGGCGGCCAGCGCCAGATAGCGATCGATCTGATCGATTTCAGGGTCGACGACGACCGCGGCCCGGGTCTCGGCGCAGCCGATCAGGTACGAAAGACAGCCGCCGGCACGAATCTGCTCGAATAGCATTGCCGAATCATGGGGCTGGCTGCCTGGTTGCGTCAACCCGCGCGCCGCCGACTCGGAACGTCAGTCTGCAGCGTGGGCGGGATCCCGCGACAGAGTCCCGAGGAACTCGATGAGCTTGTTCTGGTCGTCGAGGGGCAGTGCCTGGAAGCGAGCCTTGGCATCCGACGCCTCGCCGTCATGAGCCAGCACGGCGTCGATGAGCCGCGGCGCGCGCCCATCGTGCATGTAGGGCGGCGTCGACGCCACTCCCCACAGGGGCGGCGTCATGAACTGGCTGGCCGAGATGGTGCCGAACGTCGGATGCGAGTCCGCGAGCGAGGCTCCCATTTCGTGGCGCTTCAGGTCGGAGAACAGCTCCACCGCGATGGTTCCGTCCGGATCGAGCTCCAGCCGCGGCTCGTGGACGTCCACCGAGAGATCGAAGTTGAAGGGCCTTCCGGTCGAGTCGGAGACCTCGGCGTGGAGCGAAGAGTTCAGCGTCAGCACTGGCATGTGGCAGCCCGCGCAGCCGGCCTGGGAGAACAGCTGCTCTCCGCGTCGCACTCGCGCCACCCCGTCCGGGGTGGTCGGGTCGATGCGAACCGGCGCCTGCTGCAAGGCAACGTACACGGCCATCGCCGTCAGCTGCCCCTCGGTGATCTCATCGAACACGCCGTCGCGGTCCGGATCCAGGCAGTTGGGGCCATTGCCGACGATCTCTGGGATCGTACCGGTGTCGTTCGGGCTCTGGGTCGGGCAGTTGCGCGCGATCAGCGGCTGTGTCTGCATGCCGAGATGAACCTGGAAGCCGCCCTCGACGAAGCGGCGCAGCGTGGCGACGCGTCCCTTCCAGCCCAGCGGCTTGACGACCAGATCGTTGTCCACGCCCTGCACCTGGCTGAAGTCGAACGAGCAGTCGGAGCTGCGCCGCGAGAGCGTGCCGAAGCGAACGCCCTTCGAGGTGAGCTGGACGGAGCCGCCGCAGCCCAGCGAGCTCTGCTGGCGCTGCAGATCCTGCGTCATCTCGAGTGCGAGCTGCTGGAGGTAGCCCACGCCGAGCAGCGCGCGCGGATTGCGAACCAGCGCCGATGCCTCGGTGGAGCCATCGCCGTCCTGGAACATGTTGTCCTCCAACCGCCCGCCACCGTCGGTGCCACCGACGGTGTGGCAGCGCGCGCAGTTTTGCGAGTCGGGGCCGCCGAACTTGCCCTTGTGCACCTTGCGCAGATTCGGCTGCGGGCCCGCGAGCGCGTTGCCCCAGCCCTCCTCGACGGTGTAATTGTGATCGAATAGGAAATCACCGATCTTGAACAGCTGCTCGGGCGTGAAGCGGCCGGCATCGATGTCCACCTGCGCGATGCGGCTGGTTGCGAACGTGAGCGTCGGGTCGGGCAGGCACGCGTTGTTGTTGCAGGTCAGCGCCAGCGTGTAGGCGCCGCCGCTCTGTCTGCGCGCGCTGGTGGCGACGATGAGATACTCGCCCGCGTCGTTGCATGCAAAGCTCGAGATGAGCGCGTTCTGATCCCCGCCGCCGTTGTCGTCGCGCTTGAGCTGGTGGCGCCGGCTGCTCCCGCTGGGCGGGCTGTACAGGTAGACCATTGGATTCAGCGCGCTGCCCATCGCCTTGTTCATCGCGATCGTGATGTTGCCGCCCGGCTTGACTGCGACCCGCCAGCCTTGGAGCTGACCGGTCCCGAGCGTGGCGTTGACCGGCGTGCCAAATGGGATCGGTCCCATGTCGACCAGGCCCAGCAGGTCGGCTTTGGCGTCGTCGATCTCGTCCGGCAGCTCGTCGCCGCCGGACGACCCAACCGGGCTGCAGGACGCGGCGAGCAAGGTCATGACCACGATTTTCAACGCTCTCCCCAGACCACTCAGCATGGAATCCTCCGGACGCACAGTTCCCCCAAGCGGCACGGGTATACGCGGGGCGGAGGGCCACCTTCCGGCCGTGATGGACCTCACAGCGCGCGCGTTGGCGGCGCTGCCCTCGTCTTCGAGCGCCTGCGCGCAGACGCAGCGGGGAGAAGGCGTCACGACGCGCGGCGGCCAGGTCAAGGCCGCTCCCAGAACGCGTCGTGCGGGGACCTCACTCTGGCGCGTAGCCCGTCAGCCGCCCTCGGCGCTCGTGCGCTCGCGGGCGGCGCCGCTCAGCCACTTCTCGTAGGCCTCCGAGTTGAACCGGCGGCCCAGAAACTCGCGCACCTGATCGGCGGCCGGCCGGGTCCCGCTCCGCTCGAGCACCGCCCGCCGGTAGCCCAGCCGCTCCGCGATCTG
>Ga0126383_10002528_pt1 | contig 11828 bp, 7 predicted proteins | sample PanSoiMetPlot_35_FD_96882 | JGI IMG/M metagenome (GOLD analysis project Ga0126383, IMG submission 96882) | Tropical forest soil microbial communities from Panama - MetaG Plot_35 | ecosystem: Environmental > Terrestrial > Soil > Tropical forest > Bulk soil | place: Panama | collected 2016-02-17
AACACTGGCAGGGGGCACGAACCCACCGTCCCGTTGTTCAAATACACTTCGTCGGCGGGAATCACAAACTGCTTCCGCATGTCCGTCCAATAGGCTTCTTCATTCGAATCGTACAGAGCGCGGTCCGGCAGCTTCGGCGCCTCTTGCGCATCGCCGGGATCTAGCCCCGCGTTTTCAAGGAGCGCTCCCCACTTGGGCGGCAACCCCAGCGCGCCCGCAGCGCCGGCTGCAACCGCAAATGAAGACAAAAATCCACGCCGATTGATCATGAAAGCCTCCACAGGACAAACATGGCGGATTCTACGCGCTCCGCTTATCCTCGACAATCGAGAATCGCAGGGCAGTGGTGGCAAGGGCCCCGGTCGTTGTCAAGGTTTGGTGGCTATTTGGGCGCGGAGGGCAATGCGTTGTGGCCATGCGTGCTCGAAGGGCGGTAACGGTAATGGCGGTAATCGCAGCTCATGCAGCGGTATGCCTTCACCTGAAAAACCGAGCGGAGAAGGTGCTCGTAAATGCCTTTCATGTGCGATCTTGCGATTTGGGAGCTTCCGCAACTCGGGCACGCCAGGCGGGCAGAACTGGAAAGTATGTACCTCATGGGTAATTGACCTTAGTTCGGCCGGGTAGATTAGATTAGCGCGAATTGCGCGCAAAGTCATCTGCCACTCATGCTTGCCAGCCCTTCCGGTGTCAGCTCCAGCCGGTGTCGAATCGGCCGCGTCAGATTGCGCAAGGGGTGTTCTCCTGGTCCGGAGAATTAGAAAATGGAAAACTGAACGGGACAAAGTAGTGCGAGCCGCCCACCGGGCTCGAGGTCAGCCGACTCTTCCCCTGACCTCGTGGTTTGCAGTCCCGAAGTCTGTTTTCGGCTTCATTTTTCGGGCTGATTTTTCTCAAGTTCCTGGATGTCGCGTTGCTTGATCTGTTGCATCAGGGACTTGCGCTTGAAGAAATAGCGGTGCAGATCGGAGGAAAGCTCCCGAGGGACGACGAAGAACTGGTTGTGGGCGACGCCCGCAAACGAGACGGGGCCGCGCGCGGGGATCAAATGAGCGCCCCACTGAAAAATGAAGCCGGCGTTCCAGAGGGCGAACAGGACGACGAGGGAGGCCGCTGTTGGGAAGAGCAAGCGGGAGGAGCCGGAACTCGCAACGCGCTGGAGCAAGAGCGCCAGGCCAAAAATGAAAATGGGCGTCACCGAAATAAGGTAGCGGTTTCCAAAAGAAACCGTGGCATTCCAGTAGGGGTAACAGGAAATCAAGTAAAAGAAAGCGGCGGCGCCCGCTGAAAGGTAAGTGGTTAGAACTTTCGCCCGTCGCGGAGGGAAAAAAAGGCCGATGATGGCAAGCAAAAGAATGGGAGTCCAGGTCACGATGCCGTGCTCGGAAGAGACGAGGATGGAATGCCAGTAAGGCGCGTTCCACTCCCAGTGCAGCCCGCTGTACGCGCCAAAACGGAACAGACCGCCGAAAATAATGTAGCGCGTGATGAGCGTGGGCACGAAACAGACAATCACAGTGAGAAGGAAACAGAAGTTTGCGGTGAAGAGAGAGGCTGCTTCACGAAAATCATGCGTTTTCCAGGCATCCCAATAGTCCACGAACGACTCGATCAGAGGAAGAACAAGAAAAACACCGTTAGCGAAATAAACGTCGAGCATCAGCCCGGAAACCAGGCCTAGCAAAATCCATTGCCAAAAGGTCCGCGAACCGCGCGTGCGCTCCCAGTACCAAAGAAAAAGAGCCACGACGAAGACAGAATGCGCGTGCGACCACGACGGATTGAAATACATGTAAACGGGAAGCGAGCTGGCGCCCCAGATTCCCAGCGTGGCGAGGAAAGCCCAGCGTTCTTCAACGTACTTTCGCGCGAGAGAATTGGAAAACAGCAGGCCCAGGAATCCGTAAATCGCGGTGCCCAGGGCCATGGCCACAAGATAAGGCAAAGAGAAGCCGTCGGCAGGAATGTGCGCTCCATGAGCGTTGCAAAGAAGCACGATGCCGTGGGCTGCGAGAAGGAAGGGCGCCCAGAGAAGAGCCGGACCGATGGAAAACAGGTTGCTCAGGTATCCCGTTTCCGTGTATGCGGCCGCGGAAAGCTGTCCGTTGGGAAGCGTTCGCGCTTGGGAGAAAAGATGATCGGTATGAAGCCAGTCTGGTTCGAAATGGAGATCGTGCTGGATCAGCGGCGCGCGCACGTAAGCGTAATATCCGACACCGTCTCCTTGAACGATCGGATTAACCAGGGGAAGGGTGCAGAGGAACAAAGTGAAAAGGATTCGACGATAGCGAGTCGGAGCGCTCTTGTCGGCGGACGAACGCGTAGAACCGCTCCGGGTTAGCGGAGACGCGCTCGTGCCGGATGTTCCGGGCGGGCTTGACCGATCCCGTGTCTTAGCCAATTCGGGCAAAGGAGTGCTCAGAGCAACGTCCACCTGATATTGCGGAATATGTTAACAGAGGGTGGGGCTCCCTTGAAATTGAAAGGCATAGACTCCTATCGGACTAAAAGGAGTTGGACGAAGAAGAGAAAAGCTGAAGAACGGGTCCCGAAGATGAGTCTTAAAAAGAAATGCTCGCGAATCAGGCGACGCTACTGGCCGCCACTTTGCAGGCTCCTTCGAGAACGCTCTTTTGGCGAAAATGCTCGGCGACGCGATCAATGATTTCATTCAGAGAGGTTTGCGGGCGGAAACCGGTCAGAGCATGCAGCTTGTCCACGCAGGGGACGCGACGCATCATGTCTTCAAAGCCGGGTTCGTAGGCCTGGTCATAGGGAACATATTCGATGGCCGAAGAGCTGGCGGTTCGTTCCTTGACGCGGCCAGCCAGGTCTTCAATGTTGATTTCCTCCGTGTTCCCAACATTCACGACTTCGCCCACTGCTCGCTCAGTGTTTATCAGGCGGATCAGGCCTTCGATCGTATCGCGCACATCGCAAAAGCAGCGCGACTGCTTGCCGCTCCCATAGACGGTGATCGCGGAATTGTCCAGTGCGGACTTGACGAAGTTCGGCAGCACCATTCCGTAGCGGCCTGTCTGCCGCGGCCCCACGGTGTTAAACAAACGCACCACTATGACCGGAAGCTTCTTCTCTTTCCAGTACGAGAGCGCGAGAAATTCGTCGAGCGCCTTCGAGGCGGCGTAGCTCCAGCGGCCTTTGGTTGTGGGCCCGAGGACGAGGTCCGCGTCCTCGCGGAACGGAATCTTGGTGCTTTTGCCGTAGACTTCGGAAGTGGAAGATGTGAGGACGAGTTTCTTTTTCTTGCAAGCCGCCTCGAGAATCAACTGAGTTCCGTTGACGTTCGTTTCGATGGTCCTGACGGGGCTTTCCACAATGAGCTTGACGCCCACCGCCGCAGCCAGGTGAACAATCACGTCGGCATCATCCACGAGTTCGGCAAGCAACTGGCGGTTTTCGATGGTATCCAGGTGGTATTCCAGCAAAGGAGAGGACTTGAGATGGCGGATGTTCTCTACGCTGCCCGTAGAAAGGTTGTCGAGCAGGACCACGCGATCGCCGCGGTCCAACAACCGTTCGGCAAGATGGGATCCGATGAAACCGGCGCCGCCAGTGATCAGATAGCGCAAGGAGCCCTCCCTAAAGAGCTTGCGAATCGTCGTCATGATGTCGAGAGATGGGCTTGCTCACCGACTCCGAGATTTCACCCTGTGCTGCATCCCCAGCTTCCTGGGGACCATAACCATCCGAATATGGATAATACCGGTAAGAGTAGTAATAATCCGGCGCGCCGGAGTCGACCGCGTTGAGCACTACCCCGAGGATTCGAGACTTTACGCTGGTCAGCAGGTTGCGCGTTCGAGTAAACGCCACTTTGGGAGTTTCGCCGCTACGGACCACGAGCAACACACCGTCGGCCTGCACGGAGAGGATCACGGCATCGGTGGCCGCCATGACCGGCGGTGAATCAATCACAATGAATTTGAATCTCGAGCGCAATTCCACGATGGCGTCCGCGAGCTTGTGCGAAGAAAGCAGGTCCGCAGGATTCGGCGGCAATGGCCCCGTGGGAATGGCGACCAGATTCGGAATCGCGGGGTGCGGGACGGAGACCAGGTCCAAGCTAGATACTCCCGCGAGATAAGAACTCAGTCCCGCATATTTTCCTGCGCCAAGATCGAGCAAACGGCCAATTCCCGGCTTCCGAAGATCGGCGTCCACCAGCACGGTGCTATCCCCGAGCTGCGCGAGAGTGACCGCCAGATTCGCCGCCGCGGTGGTCTTCCCTTCCCGCGGCAAAGCGCTGGTAACCAGAATGACTTGCGGCGGATGCTCTGTTTGTGAAAGCAGAATCGAAGTACGTAGAGCCCGGAATGCTTCCGACATCTGCGACTTCGGCAGGTGCTGAGCCACCAACTCGATCCGCTTATCGTGTCCGTTTTCCGAAAAGTCCTGCAGCAACCCGCGCCGCTTGTGGCCGTTTGTCCCGGCGAATTGCGGGACGACGGCGAGCGAAGGCAGTCGAGCGAGCGTTTCAATGTCATCCGGCGTCTTCACCGTGTTGTCCAGATATTCCCGCAAGAGGGCCAGGCCGATGCCGCCTACAAGGCCGACAAGGAAAGACAAAATAACGTTCTTGGCTTTTGCCGGCCGGGCGGGAGTCGTGGGGATCATGGCGGGATCGACAATGCGAATGTTGGACGACCGCAACGCGCCGGAAATCGCGGTCTCCTTCATCTTGGTCATCAAGCCTTCATACAGCGCCTTGTTGGCCTCCGCTTCGCGCTTGAGGATGTTGTACTCCACCATCTTTTCGGCCATTTGGTTGGTTTCGGCCTTGGCCTCATTGAGCGCGTCCGCCAGCAAGGTTTCGCGCTGACGGGCCTCGCGGTAATCGCTTTCGAGAACATCGAGGATTTTCTTTTTCTCCTTCTCGATGTTGTCGTCAATATCTTGCAACTGAGCCTTGAGGCGCAGCACCTTGGGGAAATTGGGCCCGTACTGGTGGAGGGCCTCCGCATAATCCGCCGACGCATCCCCACGTTTCTTTAGCAATTCAGTGAGCGCGGTGTTGCTCTCGAGCTGGGGAACGGCGTCGAGGTTGCCCGCTTTGGCAAATTCGTAGAGCGACTCCTTTTTCATGCGCTCGGCTTGCGCGTCGGTAAACTGTTTGTTGATGTCGCTCAGGCGCTGCGTGGTCATGTTCTGCTTGTCGTCGAGCGTCCATATCTGGTTCTGCCGTTCGTACGCGATGCGCGCATCTTCCGATTTTTGCACTTTAATCTTGAAATCCCGCAGTTGGTCGGCGAGCCAATCCGATGCTTGAGACGTAGCTTCGTACTTGCTCCGGTAATTCTGCTCGATGTAAGTCGCGATGTGCGCGTTGACCGTGCGCGCCGCCAGTTTCGGGTCGGTGGATTCGAAGCTCACGTCCATCAACCGGCTGTTGGGAACCCGTTTCACGCTCAGGTTGCTGAGAAACGCGGCGAGCTCCGGCGGGCGGGTCTGGTTTGCAAGATTTCCGTTGGCCACGGCCTCGGAAATTACGCCTGAACCGGCAAGGTCCGGATGCAGAGCCAAGCCATTGTTGCGGATGGTCTGCAGCGCGAGCGTTTCGCTGGTCAGGATTTTTGCCTGGGTCTCGATGTAATTCTCGGAATCCATCATGTAGTCGTAAGAATCCCCGCCTTGAAAAGGCAGGATGTTCTCATTTTCCTTGTCAATTTCAATGCGGGCGGTAGCGACATAAACCGGTTGCATGCGGAAAGTGGCGATGCTCACGATAGTAACGACGGAGAGCATGAACGACAGGATGAGCCACTGGTGCTTGCGGAGAATGAGTAGGTAATCGTAGAGATGCGGCTCGCGGGGCGACAGATCGAACGTGGCAAAACGGCCGGGGACCGGCACCAATTCCACGTGGCTGCTCGAGCCGTTTTCATGAGGAACGAGGTTGTTTTCTTCCGCCATGCTACCGATATGCAAGCCTGTATAGCGCTATGCCGGAACCGAGCGCGAGTCCAAGTTCCACCGCCCGGAACAGCGCCTGCTTCGAACCGCTTTCCGGCACGTACAAAATGTCGCTCGGCTGAAGCTGCAAGTCCTCCGCCTGCCGGCTAAGAACTTTCTTCAGATCGATGGGGACTTGATGCTGCTGTCCCGCGTTGTCCTTGCGGACGATCACCGCTTTGTCGGATTTCGCCGTCCGCGTCAGCCCGCCCGCCAGGGAAAGAATTTTCAGCGTCGTCAATTGCGAGCGGTCATTCGATAGTACATACCCTCCCGCGCGCCCAACGGCGCCGAGCACATACACCACGCCCGCATGCGGAACCGTGACGACGTCTCCCGCTTGCAAGGCAATATTGTTCTTTGTGTCGCCAGTCTCCATCAGATCGGTCAGGTTGATGGTGATTGTGTTGGTGAGAGCTGGGGGCTCCGCGCTCGCGGAAGGATTCGACGAAGCCGCCACGCTGCGGGACGCTGACGGCGCGACCGCAGGCGTGGGATCTTTCGTTGCGTCTTGAGTAGCGGCACGGGCAGCCGACGTTTTAGCCGGAAGCGGCTGCTCCGGCCCGATTTCCGGTGGTTCTCCCGAATCTGGCGGCGCGTCTTGCGACGGCCGCGACACGATAATCGTATCGCCCGCATCATTGGAAATTCCGCCCGCCTCCGCCAGAACTTCGAGCAACGTCACCGGGCGGTCGGCTTCATAAACCATCGGGTGCATCACTGCGCCAACCACGGTAATCGGCTTGCTCTTGTGCTCCTTGACGCTCACGCTTACATCCGCGTGCGTCAGCAAGCCGTTGGCCTCCAGCAGCTCCGCGATTTTCTGCTGGACTTGCATTTCGGTCAGGCCGGCGACGTGTACACGCACCGGAACCAGCGGAATGCCGATCGTCCCTGTCTGGCTCACGCGTACGTCGCGGCTCAATTCCTCCACGTCAAAAACGTAAATGCCGAGCAGATCTCCGGGGCCGATCACGTAGTCGTGGGGCATCATTCGCAAACTGGTGGAAAGCTCGCGAATCCGGTCATTCACTTGTTGCGGTGTTTCCAGGACGGGCTGCCCGCGGCCCGCTTGCGCGCGGCAGGTCGGAGACAACAGCAGCCAGGCCCCCGTAAGGAGAGAAGCTAACCGACACCCCACCATCGCACGCCGTCTGGCCGGCTGCATGAATACATAACCCCCGCGCAATTATACAGCGTTGTGCCTGAAGTCAATCGGCTTTTCGTCAAATGCACGGCAGCATCGCCCGATATTCCGAGGAGTGTAGCGAGGAGAAATCTTTCTTCTTCCTTTGGCCCTTGACCTTTAACCTTTCGCCTCTTCTTCTTCCTTCTGCCTTCCCCGTGGGACTCTGCGACCCTTCCAAGACGCCAGGTCGACCTGTTAGTAGAGACAGTTGATGGACCGCCGGACGCATAGCTACCGTTAGCAAGTTACCTTTTCTTGCGAGCCCAGGTAAGCCGAAGGGCTCCGACGGTCCAACGTCCCACTGCTCAATAGAACTTTAGAGGGACGTCGCCGGGACATCATTTCGGTGCAAGCGCCGGGACTGTTGGAGTCGAGAAGTATGCCAATGATCAAGGCTCGTCATGTGCGCTTCGGCCGTTTCACCGAATCAAGGCGGAAAGACCGCCGTCCGCCAAGTCTGCCGGGTCTCGGGTTAGTCATCGCCTGGTTTTTCGGCTTGGTTCTGGCCGGCTGTGGAGGTGGTTGCAACTCATCAAAGGGTCCAGCTCCGCCTACGGGGGCGGGAACAAATCACTTCGAATACGTGTTCACCGACGGGACGCTCTATGTGTATGACATGGACGCCGCTGGATTTCCATTACTCAAGTCGAACAGCATTCCGACCAGCAGCGGCACCCGAGGTGCGATCGCCTGTGTTGGCAATGCCACGTTGTATGTCAGCTTTGGCGGAGATGGTGGCGGCAACGGCAATGGGGGCCTACTGGCCTATGATTTGGTCAACGATCGAGTGTTTTGGACAAAGAATTATTCGCACGGCATCGACAGCCACGCGATCACGCCAGATTGTGCGCTGATTTACATGCCCGACGGCGAGTTAGCCAACACTTCGCTTTGGCATGTCGCGGATGCCAAAACCGGAGATGAGATCGGCGCCATCGCTGGATCGCAGGCCAGCCACCCTCACAATACCGTCGTGTTGAAGGGTCACGTGTACCTGGGTGGCCGGCAAGCGACCCTGTTTCAAGCGGCCAATGTGTCCAGCAACGCAGTGTATTTCACGTCGGCCAATACGGCGAACACGATTCGTCCCTTCACCATCAATTCCGAAGAAACGGCCGCGTATATCACAGAGACAAATTTTCTGGGATTCCAGCAGGTTGACTTGAAGACCGGCGCTGTGCCTTTCACCATTCCCGTGGCCGGATCTTCGAACAGCTGTTCGTCGAACTGCCCTTCCACGCCCTCGCATGGGATTTCCATGTCTCCGGATGAAAGGTGGCTCTATCTGCTGGATTCGGTAAACGGCTATGTGCATGTCTTCGACATCAGCGGTGGCGTGGAGGTGCGACCAATACAGAAATTTGACGTCAAGCTTGATCATGGGTTGCTTCAAATTGAGAACCACTGCGCCTACGATTGCCTTGGCGATGGCTGGCTGCATCATAGCCTCGATGGACGCTACGTATTCGTTGGCGACTCAGGAGATGTGATCGATACGGGTATCGTAAGCGGATACGCTAATCCGCCCACGGTGGTGGGATTCCTTCCGCAAATGGTGAACTCGCGGGAAGAGATTGAGATCGACTTCCAGAGCGGCAAGGTGGTCGCCGCCATGACCAACCGTAGCTCCATTGGAACTGGAGCCAAGTAAGCGGGGCGCAAAGTCGGAGGGCGATCACAAACGACCTGATCAAAAAAGGCAGCCTCGTCTGCCGTAGTTTCGATGCGATTGCGTTGGTGTCCGCGAACACATGCCGTCCAGCGCGGCCAATCATTGAGGGGCTCGGAACAGAAAGCTGGTCGTTCCAAATGGAGCATCCTGATACAGAGCATCAAAGACAGGTCAATGCGTATTTCCTTTCAACGTTGGCCAACTGGCATGCCATTTACCAGGAAAACGGAGTGTACCAGACCATTTATCAGCAGCGCCGAAACGCCGCCCTTTCTCTGATTGATAAGATCGCGCTGCCAGTGGGGTCGCGCGTACTGGAGGTAGGATGTGCGCATGGCTTGACCACGGTTGCGCTGGCCGAGCGCGGTTTCTGCGTCGAAGCGGTCGATGCTTTATCCGAGATGATTTCGGCGGCGCAGATCCGCACCCAGGAGTCGGGATTCGCAGAACGCATATCATTCCATGTTGCCGACATTCACGATCTTCCTTTTCCAGCCGATAGCTTCCATCTTGTGCTCGTAATCGGCGTAACCGAGTGGTTGCGGTCCTTGCAGCAACCATTGCGGGAAATCGAACGCGTCCTCATGCCTGGCGGATATCTGGTCATCGCTGCGGACAATCGATATGCACTGGTCAATATGCTGGAGCCGTTGCGCAATCCTATAGCCGTCTACCCGAAACGAATTCTTCAGGCTCTCCTGCTGCGGTTCGGATTTCGGTGGCCTTACCCACCAGTAAGAGGTTACTCTTTACGCCAGTTCGACTCGTTTTTGCGCGCTGCCGGTCTGCGGAAAGCAGAAGGAAAAACCATAAAGTTTGGCCCTTTCTCATTCTGCGGCCGGCCCTTGCTGCCCGAAAATACTGCATTGAAGTTGCACCAATCATTGCAAAAGCTGGCTGATAAGAGCGTGCCGTTTCTGAGGTCCAGCGGATACGTCTACCTCGTCCTCGCTGTGAAGCCCAAGCCTTGTTAGGTCGCCGTGAGTCGCCTGACCTACGACTTCTTCGGTGACCGCGTTTATCGCTCGCGCACCACAATAACAGCAGCCAACCATGGCAACTCGATTGTGCTCCTAGTGCTGGTATGCGCCAAGGTCGGAGCCGCCGCCTTGTGGGCGGGGTTTACCGTTGATGTCCGTATAGATGTAGCTCTTCAGGTCGCTGACGATGGCTGAAGGCAAACCCGGCAGAGTGCGGGGATCGATGCCTTTGCCGAAAGCCGGGCTGCCGGCCCGAAGGGTAAGGCCGTTGCCAAGCTGGGAGGCGGGCAGGGTCGCGGAGTAGCCGTACTGAGTCAGCTTGGGCGGATGGACAAAGAGCGGATCAGCTTCGAGGAGTTGTGAAGAGGTGAAGTTGGGAGAGCTGCCGAAGTACAAGTCGGAGAAGTACTGGATGTTGGAGTTGGAACTCTCCTCGATGTAGGTGGGCCATGCGGAGCTCCAGGCTACAGAAATGTTGTTGATGAAATAGCCGTTTTGGGAGCCGTTGGTGGAGAAGGAGCCAGCGGAGCCGAGAGTGGGGTCGAGGTTGTTGTCGTAGCACGTGTTGTTGACGACCCAGAAGTTGGTGACGATGAAGGCATGGATGCAGCGGCCGCCATTGCCGTAGACCACGTTATTGACGATGAGGGCGGGGGGAGTGTTGGCTGTGGAGGGGGAGTAGGAGCCGTTGGAGAGGTCGAGGATGATCCCGTTCCCGTCTGTGTGGTGCGAAGAGGAGTCAAACTCGCCGACGACGATGTTATTGGAGATGATGTTGTGGAACCCGGGGTAGTTGTCGAACCACTGGTCGGAGTTGTAGGAGATGCCGCTGGTCCAGCCATACCACTGGGGGGTCGAGGTGGACGCGGGCATGTAACCGTTGTGGTAGATGAGGTTGTGGTCTGCGGTGAGGTAATCGCAGTCGCGGGTGGCGACGCCGGAGCCGCCGGTATTGGACATGGTGTTGTTGATGAAGCGGAGGTGGTGAGTGCCCTGGCACCAAAAGGCGTCGCCGGAGTTACCGTTGCCATCGACGTTTAGGCCGCGGAATTCGATATAAGAGACGCCGCCGGAGGGAAAGGAGCCTGAGCCGAGGCGGAAGATCGCGGAAGCATCGGCGGGGCCGGTGTAGCGAATGTTGACTGGGCCGTCGCCGTAGTTCTTGTAAATGATCCAGGAAGAAGGAGTGCCGCTCGAAGGAGGAGTGAAAGAAGAGGAGAAGTTATAAGTGCCGCCAAGGAGGCAGACGACGGAGCCCGGTGAAGTGGCGTTGGCGGCACCCCGAAAGGTTTTGGGGGCGGAGGGAGAAGTGCCGGAATTGGAGTCATTGCCCGAGGGAGAGGCGAACAGCGTGCAATCGGAAGAGAGCGAGCCATTGCTAACGGTAATAGTTAGCGGGGAACTGCTAGCGGAAACCCCGGCGGAGTCGATGATTTTGGCAGTGATGGTATGAGGGCCGTTGGAGAGCAAGGAGGTATTAAGACTAAAAGACCAGTTCGAGGTACCGGTGGCGCTGGAGAAAAGCCCGTCATCGACCGAGAGTTGGACCGAGGAGAGGGAGACGGAATCGGCAGCCGTGCCGGAGACCAAGATGGTGCCGGAGACAGCGGTGCCGTTGGCGGGCGAAGTGATGGTGACGGAAGGAGTTGCACTAGCCACGCTGATGGTGAAGTTCCTGGTAGCCGTGTGAGCAGCCGCATCTTTGACCTGGACGGAGAACGGGAAAGACGCCACGGAAGTGGGCTTGCCGGAGATGGTGCCGGAGGAGCTGAGCGCAAGGCCATTCGGCAGCGAGCCGCTGACAAGAGACCAAGTGTAAGGAGTGGTACCGCCCGTGGCCATAAGGGTGTCGCTATAACTCATGGACACCGCCCCGCTCGGGATCTGGCTCGTGGTAATCTGCAACGTTGAACCCCCGCCGGAGCCCGAACTTTGCAAAACTTCCATCCCGTTGATCTTGGGATTCTCGACCGAGCCGGGGATAAAACTGATATTCAGGGTTCCGTTGGTGACGGTG
>Ga0126383_10002531_pt1 | contig 11820 bp, 7 predicted proteins | sample PanSoiMetPlot_35_FD_96882 | JGI IMG/M metagenome (GOLD analysis project Ga0126383, IMG submission 96882) | Tropical forest soil microbial communities from Panama - MetaG Plot_35 | ecosystem: Environmental > Terrestrial > Soil > Tropical forest > Bulk soil | place: Panama | collected 2016-02-17
AGTCCCACAAGCGCCGCTAGAGAAGATCCACACCGCCTGGTCGCGGTCATAACCTGGACCCTCAGGGCAGCCCGCACTTGGGTTTGGCGTGAGTCGTATGATGACCGAACTTCCTTGCAGCCACCTACCGATGACGCCGGTGGAAGTGCCGGCTTTGCCCCGTCCGCGATTGACCACATCTCCACCAACCTGGCGCGTTACCCATTGCGTAATCGGATCACTGTTGGGCGAGGAATTAATCCGAGATTGCGCGTCGTCGACGCTCGCCATCGAAGCCACGGCCAGCAGAGCCGCCGTCACTTGCATGGAGTGACCGCGATCCTCGATAGTTTCGAATCGCAAAACAACGCTGGAACCCGAAGAGCCCGGCTTGTCGACCCGCACGATCTGGCCGGTAATTGGCGACCGTTCCTTAATCCGACCGCCATCGGGCATGGGCACATCCTGCATGACCTGGCCGGAAATCTTCTTTCCGGCTTTGTCCTTCTTGGCATTCACGGTCGAATCGAGCATGATGGGGATCACAGTTCCCACGGGAATCTCCTGGGCAACGGTCATCGCCGAAAGTAGAGTGAAGGTCGCTAATCGGGCCCACAGCATCGCTGCTCTCCTTGGTTTAGTTTCCCACAGGTATAAGATGGATTGCCAACTGTGGGGAATTTATTGGTTGCGCTTGCCCCGATCGTAAGCGTGCTCGCGTCCGCGAAACGCGATCTCGATGGCCGTCGCTAAACGTTTCTCGCGAGTCCGCTCGCGTGCAGATTCCTCGATCCCCAAGATGATGTGATTTTGCTTTCCCACTGTAAGGCTGGCGAACGAGTCCTGCAGATCGGCTCCCCCAAGGCTTCACCTGGATCAGAGGGCAGCCCGAAATTGGGCGGCGTTGCGGGCAGCAACAGCCTGACGCACACGGGATCACTGGGTGCGACGTCAACTCGCTGCATGTCCGGGTGTTCAATTGGAGACGATGTTTGCCGCCGCCCATCGGAACGAGACTGGCTTGAATCTCAACCGAGCTGTTAAGTTTGGCAAGGACGGGGACCTGCCCACGACGACCGACCGCCGAACTGATGCGTTCGGGTATTTCCGGTGCGTACATTCGTACCTCCGCGGCGGAGCTTGACCAGCGGTGTGGTGAAGACGAATCGAGGGGCGCCAGCACTCTTCACGTCACTGGTGTGACGGTGCGCAACGACTTACGAACGGCAGCAATTTTATATCGAGTTCCAGCGATTCAGTTGTTCGATGGAAGCTTCGTGCCGCCTGAACCAGGTGAGAACGACCAGGAACACTCGACTCGTGCCCGGACGTATGACTGCTTGTCACCTCGGCTGCGCTCGCTACCGGGACGATCGCGGAAGAGACACTTCCAGCGGCGAAGAGGTGATTTCTTGCCGATTGGAGGCCATTGCCTGCGCGTAAACCGCATCATACCGCTGCAGCCCTGATTGCGGCCTCTCATTATCGAAGGCAGTGACGGAAGTGGTTGGCAACTGATTTGACTGCTGCGCTCGACGACCTTCAAATTAGCAAGGGGCACGAAGCTGACAGTTACCGAATCGGCGCGTAACGCTGGGGCTCGGATCGCGGTGCTCCACCGAATTTCTCCTCTGCCTGTCTCACAAGGGTGGCGCTACAATGTCGACAAAGGCTTCACCTGGCCGGAGCTGTTTTATAAAGTCGAAGTCATCCTGGCCATTTCAACTTAAGCAAAGGATTCCTGACATGCGAAATAACGAATGGGTCCAGCCGCTCATCCTGGTGGCGCTTCTACAGGGCGCGATCGCTGTGGCGCAAGCGAACCCGGAGGGCAGAACTCTGGTGGTGAATGGCAAGTCTGGCGCAACCTCGGTGTTGCAGGTCAGCAACCGTACGTACATCGATCTCGAAAGCCTGGCGCGTATCGCCAATGGGTCTTTGGGATTTCAAGGAGACAAGATCACGCTGACGCTTCCGGACTCGCCAGCAAACGCCGCTGCGGTGCCCGCTCCGGCGGAGCAGCCGGCTTCCAGGAACGGACTGTCGCAAAACTTCATGATGGCAGGAATTGAAAGCATCGCCCAAATGCGCGAGTGGGCAAGCGCAATGGCTTACGCCATCCAGAACGGATATGGAGTAACGGATGCCTGGGCGAGCGACTATCGCGAGAAGGCCGCGAGCAGTCTGAGGCAGGCGAGCGCGGCAGCATCTACGGAAGGAGACCGCAACGCGCTGCAATTGCTGAGTAATGAGTTTGACAGCGTTGCGACGTGGAGCAACAAGCTTGTAGAAGCCAAGAAAGCCATGGACACGGCAAAATACTCTACCTCACCCAATGCCCTACGCGATGAACCGCTGTCCCAGAAGATCATTCAGTGTGGGCACTTCCTGAGCAAGATGTTAGGCAGCGCGCAATTCGCGGACGACACTTCCTGTCACTGACGGCGTCAAAACAATTGGTCCGCCTGTCCGGAGGGTCAAAGCGGACCAAGTCGGGCAGAAACTCCGCGTCTGATCCGATCGCTCACTGCTTCGGGGTGATTCTCCGAATCTGATCGAGCAACGCCCGGGGCGAGACACGTCGTCCGAGGAACTGTTTCAGCAGCGTGGAGGTGTCAAGTTCTTCGCCGAAGCGGAGCAGGTGCTCGCTGGTCCAGGAAAACCACTGCGCATTGCCTGCTTCAATCGGCCCCAGCGCTTCACGCGTGTGTTGCCGCAAATCGGCGGTGAGCACCGCACCCAAGCCGTAGTTCACCATGTATCCCGGCATCTGCACGAGTTGTACACGGATGGCCCACCAGGAAAGCTCGGGATGTCGAACGATGTGCAGGTAGCGGCTGGTGATTTCGGTCCACACCGCGTTGGGATCCGCTGCGGGTGTGTGGAGCATGCGGCACTCGAACAAGGCCCAGGCAACATCGAGCATTACACCCGAGAACAGACCGCGCAGCGAAACCGCCTCGGGCGCTGCCTGACCCAAATATTTTCTCTGCCACTCGGGCTCGAAGGTGTTCCATGAAGGAACATCGGCGAAGGCTTCGACGAACAGCGCGTCGCCGAGATCCATAAACGCGGGGCGCACGTGAATCGCCATCATGTGGGCAGCGTGGCCATTCTCGTGGACGAGTTCGTTGAGCAGGCCGAGTCCGCCAGTCGCGTAGCTGCCTGAGATGCGAACCACGGTTGGGCGCCACTTGCCGTCCACAAGTCGGCCCCGAGTAACGTAGTCGGTGTAGGCGAGAGGCGCCTTGCCGGGACGCGCTTCGAGATCGTAGAGAACGCCCAACTGCCGGAGATCGGCACCCAGATCGCGATAGTAACGCTGATTCACGGCGACAAAAGAATCTTTTTGGGTTACCGCGCTGAGCAACCGAGTGGCTTCTCCGCCGCGATAGAAGTAGTTCCAGGGCTCGACCATCTCCCCGCCCTCGACCTGGCGCCAAGTGTCAAGAATCTGCTCCAGCCAGTGCTCGACTTCCTCGGAAGATACGCCGATCGTTCTCGCGGCGGAGTCGATCGTCGTGCCTTGTCCATCTGCTGCGGAGACCACCAACGGTAACAGACGGCGGTAGGGACTCGCCGCATCATGCTCGCCGTCCACGGCATTCCAGAGCGGCTCAAACGCGTTGAAGAGCTTCTTGCGCCGTGTCTCTTCGCTCATTTCTTCCAACATGCCCAAGGCTGAGACCCTGGTAACGCGCTGGCCTTCGAACTCAAGGCTATTGCCCAATTCGGTAAAGCAGGCGTAAAGCGCGCCCTCGAGCGATGACATGGAGAGGTTTTGGTGCTGCGCATCCTGGCAATGCTCAGGCGGGGCACTCTCATCCTTGAACTGCTCCGGAAAATCGTCGCGGACGTGTCGGTTCATGACATCGAGCGCGCGGGCATCGAGCGGGGAGAGACCCGAGGCGGAGGTCCTGCTCAGCTCGTCCGCGAGCTGCTTGCGCTTTTCGGCGTAGACCCGCTCCCACGCGGCGCGGTCTTTCCCCTGGTAAGTGCGGAACAGGCCGGAATCGATGGTGGAAATGACGCCATAGGAATCGGCGAGATCGGCATATATAGCTTCCGCCTCGGCGACGGCCGGCGAGGGGATCTCCCTCCCGCGGCCCTGGAGCGAGATCGCAAGGGAAACGGCCAGCACGCAGGTTGTCTTAGGGAATCTGCTCATCCTTGGGTTCCGGTTAACGATTACGGCTGGAACTCGTAGGCTCCCATATCCACATTGTTATCTCCATCTCCGTCTCCGTCGACGATACGCGGTTTTCCGGCCAGGTCTCTCTTCGGCAGATCCGGGGCTGAGTTTGTTCCTGCATCAATGGCGGGAGAACCGGCCTGTAATTGCAGATTCATCGGAGCCTTGACGAATAGCGGGTCAGCGGAAATGTTCCCGTTGCTCCCGGTCTGATCGCTGCAAATCCCCCCATAGTTGGTGCCTCCGCTTGCTATTACGTCGTTATTGAAGAACAAAGGGGAGGTGGTGCTATTCAGATTTCCGCAGTAGACCGCCGCTTGGCCGCTGACTTCATCGACGATGTTGTTGTAGAGATGGCTCGGCACATCAAAATCGTTTGCATAGATTGCCGATCCCAGTCCACTGGTCGCTGTATTGTCAAAGAACGTATTGTTGACCAGGGTTGGCCCGTTGGCGCCGGAAGGCACGAGATAATAGACGCCTCCGCCCTGGGGCGAACTATTCTTGATGAAGAGATTTTGCACCACGACGGCGTCCGACAAGTTGTACATGGAAATGGCTCCGCCGGTTGTCACGTTGGTATTGCCCATAAAGATGTTATTCATGATCGTAGGCGTACCCGCCGCGAATAATGAGATGCCGCCCCCACCGATCCCGTCCCCGGCGTTGTTATTAGCGATCAGATTCCCAACGACCAGCGCACTGGCCGCCCCGCCAATTTCGATCCCGCCCCCGCCCGTCCCGCCGCTGCAGCCCGATTGAATATTGTCCACAATCCGATTCCCGCGAATGATCGGCGAACCAAAGCTGACCTCAATGCCGTCACCGTCGCACGCTTGGTTCCCCTTGATCACATTCTTGAGTATGGTTGGAGAGGCCGAAGAAATCTCAATACCCCCACCTCCGAAGGACGCTTTCCCGTTCGTAATAGTGAACCCGCTTAGCACTGAAGCCGACGTCTCTCCGGTTGAAAACGTCACGACTGAGGCGGCTAACCCGCCGTCGATGGTTGTGACCTTGGCTCCGCCCGAACTGGTGACGGTGATTGCCTTGCCCATGAAGTTGATGTTCTCTTGGTAGGTGCCGGGGGCCACAAGAATAGTGTCACCCGTTACCGCCAGGTTGATGGCCGCTTGAATCGTCGGCTGATCGGCGGGCACGTTGATGGTTGCGGCAAACGTCGGACCGGTGCAAATCAACAGCGCGAAGCTCAAGTTAGCGAAAACGTTTCTCACGGGTTATCTCCCTCCGGCGGAGGCATAATACATCTTCTTCAGTCCTCGGGGCATGAGACAAAAGTTAGTGGAGAATCGCGGGATTGGGATAGAGGCTCTCATTCAACCATCACCAAAAAGGTGTTACGATTTCGCTATATCTGTTCTGGAGCACTATGCGAGATCAAATAAAAGGGCGCCTTACGCAACCCTTGGTGCGGGAAGACGGTTCCCATCGTCCGGCTACTTGGGATGAAGCCCTGGATCGAGTCGTTGCGGCATTCCGCAAGTCCGTGGCCAAGAGCGATCCGCGTGATTTCGGCATGTTCAGTTGCTCTAAGACTACGAATGAACTGAACTACGCAGCGCAAAAATTCGTCCGCAGCGTGATGGGCAGCAACAACATAGACAGCTGCAATCGGACTTGACACGCGCCCAGCGTCGCCGGTCTGGCGGCCGTGTTCGGAGCCGGTGGCGGGACGAGTTCGTATCGCGAGGTGGAAGACACGGATGTGATCCTGTTGTGGGGGTCAAATGCTCGGGAGACGCATCCGATTTTCTTTCATCATCTGTTAAAGGGTGTACGCAAAGGCGCTGAACTTTATGTGGTGGACCCGAGGCGGACCAGCTCTGCACGTTGGGCCAAATACTGGCTGGGCCTAAACGTGGGTTCCGACATCTCTCTTGCCAACGCTGTGGGACGCGAAATCATCGCTGGCGGGATGGCAAATGAAGAATTCGTCGCGCGAGCCACCAGCGGATTTGACGGCTACAAGAAACACGTTGAGAAATACACCCTTGGACGGGCTGAGCTTGAAACGGGCGTGCCGGCTGAAACCATTCGAAGAATGGCCCACGCCTACGGGGGGGCGCGGCGGGCGCAGATCTGTTGGACTCTCGGTATCACGGAACATCACAATGCCGTAGACAATGTACTTGCCCTGGTCAATCTTGCCCTGCTCACCGGCCACGTGGGCCGCTATGGCAGCGGAGTAAATCCGCTGCGAGGCCAGAACAACGTTCAGGGTGGCGGCGATATGGGTGCGATTCCGGATCGGCTTCCTGGTTTTCAGCATGTGGAGAATGACACCCTGCGCGCTAAGTTCGAGAAAGCTTGGGGTGCCAAAATCCCGCCCAAGCGGGGATGGCACTTGAGCGACATGTTTGAGGCGATGGAGACTGGTCATCTCACCACCCTGTATGTGCTGGGAGAAAATCCCGCTGATTCCGAGGCTGACCGACATCGCGCCTTGAAACGGCTCCATGGACTGGAATTCCTTTTGGTGCAGGACCTTTTCTATACGGCAACCGCGGAACTTGCGGATGTTGTGCTTCCAGCTACAGCAGGTGCTTTTGAAAGCGAAGGGACGGTGACTTCGAGCGAGCGTCGAGTACAACGAGTGCGTCGAACGGTTTCGCCGCCCGCGGGAGTCCGGGATGATCTTGAGATCGTTTTCGATCTAGCTCGTCGGTTGGGCCACGACTGGGGCCAGCCTGATCCCGAAGGTGTATGGGACGAATTGCGCTCGTTGAGTCCCATGCACTGCGGCATGAGCTATCAACGCCTTCAGGAAATGAAGGGCATCCAATGGCCCTGTTACGACGAATCGCATCCCGGCGAAATGTTTCTCCATGCGCGGTTGTGGAGTGATCCGATCGTCGGTCCTCGTGCACCCTTCAATGTGGTGGAGTTCGAACCGCCCGTCGATGACATTGATGCGGAATATCCCATCCGCCTGACTACCGGCCGGCGGTTGGACGACTACAACACCGGCGTCCAGAGCAGAATGTATTCGTCACCACTCCGGCGCGAGGAATCCATCAGCATCTCGCCGGAGGATGGTGATCAATACAATCTGAGGGAAGGGGACACGATTCGGGTGACGTCACGGCGCGGCTCGCTGCTGGCGCCTGTGCACCTGGATTCAGATCTCCGTCGGGGGCTGGCGTTCTTATCCGTCCATGCTCATGACAAGGTGCCAACCAATGAACTGACGATTGATGCCGTTGATCCCAAATCAGGCACTTCTGAGTTCAAGGCGACGGCCGTTCGTATCGAAAAGATAGGGAGAGGCGTCATTGGATCTTCACTTAACCGATGAGCAGGCAACGGCCGAGGAACGCGCCGCCGTTGATTCTGAGTTAGGCCTTCCCGATGGTGGTTTGACAAGAGTCGAGGCGGCCACGACGGAGGTCAGCCTCGGACCAAGACATCGTCTGTTGCCCGTCCTGCATGCGGTTCAGAAGCGCATTGGTTGGATCAGTCTCGGCGCCGTCAACTATGTCGCGCTGCGGCTGGACCTGCCTCCCGCGGAGATACATGGCGTTGCATCTTTTTACGGAATGTTTTCCCTGGTTCCCCGACCCCGCATCGTGGCTCACATCTGCGATGATATTGCTTGCCTCACCCAAGGCTCCGGGAAGCTTTGCCACGAACTGGAAGCGCTCCTTGGTCCGCCGGGTCATCCTTGCCAAGAAGGACACGCAATCTGGTTTCGCAGCCAGTGTTTAGGTTTGTGCGAGCGCGCTCCGGCTGGACTCATGGCTGTGGCGGGGAACAATTCCGGGGAACAAGTCCTGGCGCCCGCATCGCCGCAGGCCGTCCGGTCCTCGATAGCGCGTGCGATCGAAGGCTCCCATCCCGCGCAGCCTGACGTATTGAACATTGCCAAAAGCGTTCCGCAGGCTGTGCGGAAGGCGGACTCCTCCTCGCTGCGCCTCCTTCGTCGCATTGGGCTCAGCGGTGCGTTTAGCGTGGAAGCCTATCAGCAACTGGGCGGTTATCTCGGCCTGCGCAGGGCATTAGAGCTTGGCGAGGCAGGCGCATTGCGGGAACTGGTTGCTTCGAAGCTCCTGGGCCGCGGCGGTGCTGCATTTCCCACCGCTAAGAAATGGGAGGCCCTTTTTCTGGACAGAAGCACACTGGAAGAGGGGTCGAGCCGCAGGCATTACATCATTTGCAATGCGGATGAATCTGAACCTGGGACTTTTAAGGACCGCATCTTGATGGAGGGCGATCCATTCGCGGTAATCGAGGGTATCACGATAGGAGGCTATGTAACTGGCGCTCGACAAGGCTACATTTATCTGCGCGGAGAATATCCGCTGGCTGCCGAGCGCATGCAACAGGCGATTGCATTGGCTGAGAGACATGGGTTCCTCGGTGACAACATTCTCGGCACTGGCCTTCAATTCAAACTTGAAATTCGCCGTGGTGCGGGCGCATACATCTGCGGCGAGGAAACGGCTTTGTTCAATTCGATTGAAGGTTTTCGCGGCGAACCGCGCAACAAGCCGCCCTTTCCGACTGAGTCCGGCCTCTTCCGCCAACCGACTGTAGTCAACAACGTGGAAACTCTGGTTAACGTCCCGAGCATCATGTGTGAAAGCGGAGCCGCCTTCGCTAGGGTGGGCACGGAAATGTCCACGGGTTCCAGGCTGTTTTGCCTGTGTGGGCACGTCGTGCATCCCGGGGTCTATGAGGTCGCGATGGGAACTACCCTCCGTCGACTGATTGATCTTGCCGGAGGGGTCGCCGGAAGCGGCAAACTGCAGGCGGTTTTGCTGGGCGGCGCAGCGGGCACATTCGTTAGCCCCGAGGAACTAGATACCCCGCTCACATTTGAAGGCACCCGCGCCGTCGGCGCCACCCTCGGCTCCGGAGTAGTCATGCTGTTTGATGATGCAGTGGATCTGCGCCAGGTCTTGCTGCGCATTGCCAGTTTTTTTCGCCATGAAACCTGTGGGCAGTGCGTTCCTTGCCGGGTTGGCGTTGTGCGTCAACAGGAGGCACTGCAACGCTTGGTGAGCGCTGTGCCGCTCGGGTCGGTAACACAAGAAATTTATCTTTTGCGGGAGATAGCGCAGGCCATGCGTGACGCCTCGATCTGCGGCTTGGGACAGACGGCAGGCAGCGCAGTGGAGTCTGCCCTGAAGAGGTGGGGTTTGTTCTCATGAGAAAAGCCGGGGCACAACATGGCGACCGCGGTCTTGACGCTCCTCAGGCCACAGTACAGGTACCGCGTGGCCCAGTGCCGCGGCCTCCAACCCCGCCGGAGAGACGATTTCTCGAAATCGAGATCGATGGCAAGCCAGTCTCCGTCGAAGAAGGCTCGACAATCCTTGACGCCACAAAGAAGCTTGGGATCGACACTCCAACCATCTGCTTCCTGGAGAGTCTAACTCCGGTCAATGTGTGCCGAGTCTGTGTCGTCGAGTTGGAAGGTTCGCGGGCGCTCGTTCCTGCCTGCTCGCGCAAGGTGGAACCGAACATGTCGGTGAAGACGGATTCCGAACGTGTGCGCTGCAGTCGTCGAGTAGTACTGGAATTTCTGGCCTCGTCGGTGGATCTTTCGACGGCTCCTGCGATCCAGCAGTACATCGAGCGTTACGAGGCGCGTCCAGAGCGATACGGACCAAACGCCGCTACGGTCGTACAGTCCCCGAAAATCGACAATGACCTTTACGTCCGGGACTACTCAAAGTGTGTTCTCTGCTACAAGTGTGTGGAAGCCTGCGGCGTGGACGCACAGAACACGTTCGCCATCAGTGTGGCTGGTCGCGGCTTCTCAGCCCGCATCGCGACGGAATGGGATGTTCCTTTGCCAGACTCGGCCTGCGTTTATTGCGGTAACTGTATTGCTGTTTGTCCGACAGGGGCGTTGATGGTCAAGAGCGAATATGACATGCGCCGTGTCGGCACCTGGAACGAGAGCCGCCAGAGCCGAACGGATACGATCTGCCCGTATTGCGGCGTCGGTTGTACTCTCACCGTGCACCAGCAAGATGGGCAAGTCGTCCGTGTAACCTCGCCACCAGACCACACAGTGACTCACGGCAATCTTTGCATCAAAGGACGCTTCGGGTGGCAGTTCTTGAAGATTGAGCCTCCCCCAGAATGAGAGGACCTTCTCAAACGAAACGGGGAGTTCGACGACGCAATGGACAGTGCAACTTGTCTGCCCCCCGCAAAGAGCTACCTAGCGTTGGTCGTGGCACTTAATGCCCGATTGCTTCCTAGCGTGAAACTCGTGTATTTGAGGCACATCGAACCGTGCCCCAGGGCAATTTCTTTCCGGCGGCGGGAATGCAAAGAGCCCCCGGTTGAACCGTAGGAGGGGTGCCGGATTAGTACTCGCTTCCAATTCCATTTATAATGTATGGGCGGTTCAGGTTCTCCTTCCAATCGCCTATCGAAGGGCCACTCGGCGTCCGCGAATCGGTTCCCCAAGGAGAGCGCAACAAGTTAGGTTAACTGAAGCGGCGATTTCAATGCACATGCATGCTCCCTGGGTGAAGTTTGGCTGTGTCGCCACCGTGGCGTGCACGACTGTGTTCACAAGCGGATGCTCGAACTCGCAGGCCAATAGCGCGAAGGCGGGCTTTGCCAAACCAATTCCTGTGCACATCTACACCGTCGCCGAGGAAACCACGCGGCGACGTGTGCAGGCCGTCGGTTCCTTGCTCGCACTCGAAGAGAGCACGCTCAGCTCGCAGGTCGAGGGCCGGGTTGACAAAGTCCTGGTTGACGTCGGCGACGTGGTAACCGAAGGAGAGCCGCTGGTTCTGCTCGATCAGCGCGAACTCCAGTTCGAAGTCGAAAGACAGCAGGGAATCGTTAAGCAGGTGCGGGCTCAACTCGGTATCGGCCCCGCCGACCCTCCTCCTGCGGATCCCAAGCAGCTGGCCTCCGTCCAGCGCGCGGAAGCCGACCTGTTCGACGCCGATCGAAAATATGGCCGCGCCAAGATCATGTTCAAAGACAACCTGATCTCGCAGCAACAGTTCGACGAGGCCGGGAGTCGTTACCAGAGCACGCAGGCTACCTACAACCTCGCCCTACAGGAAGTAGAACGCCTCAAAGCGCTGTTGATTTCAAGTGAAGCGAGCGCCGCACTGGCCGAGAAAAAGCTTGGCGATGCCACCATCCGTGCACCATATCCGGGAGCCGTGGAGACGCGCAACGTTCATCCCGGGGAGTACGTCCGAATTCAGAGCCCTGTGATGGTGGTGGTGCGAACCGATCGCCTGCGCGCGCGTCTCGCGGTTCCGGAACGCTGGGCGGGATGGATCAGGGAAAACGCTACCGTCGAACTTCACGTGGACGCTTTTCCCGGCGAGACATTCACCGGTCACATTACGCGCATCAATCCCGCCGTTTCCCAGGACTCGCGCACCTTCGAGGCAGAGGCCTTGCTCGATAACCGGGCAGGGCGCCTCAAGCCAGGCTTTTTCGTACAGGCTTCCGTGCCCAGCGAAAAGGAAGACCAGGCAATTTTTGTTCCTGAGCCCGCTGTCAATTACCGTTATGGCGTCTACAAGGTTTTCCTCGTAAAAGGTAACCGGGTCGCCGAACAGCAGATTCGTCCTGCAGGACAGACCGACGATCAGCAGGGTCAGCGCTTCGAAGTGGCCGAGGGACTGAAGCCCGGAGAC
>Ga0126383_10002532_pt1 | contig 11819 bp, 7 predicted proteins | sample PanSoiMetPlot_35_FD_96882 | JGI IMG/M metagenome (GOLD analysis project Ga0126383, IMG submission 96882) | Tropical forest soil microbial communities from Panama - MetaG Plot_35 | ecosystem: Environmental > Terrestrial > Soil > Tropical forest > Bulk soil | place: Panama | collected 2016-02-17
CGACGCCGAGCGCGCGAAGCGCGATCTCGATCGCGTCGGTTCCGTTCGCCACCCCGACACAATGCTGCGCCCCGGTGAAGGCGGCGTACTCGGATTCGAACGCGGCAACCTGCGGTCCTGCGATGAAGGAGGTCTTGGCCAGCACCTGCCGCCAGCCCTCCGCGACCTCCTCCGCGACGTCCGCGTGCTGCGCCGCAAGATCGACAAGCGGAACCGACGTCATTCCCCCGCCCTCCATCCAGTCCCAGCCACCCCGTCGGACGGCCAGCCGCCGCAGGGTATTCCCGTCATGAGCGGCAGCATATGCTCGTGACCGTGCCGAATCAGACGCTACCAGCCCCGGAAAGCTGCGCTGGTGCGATCCTCCGATTCGGGCCACCGGGGAGCGGAACAACCCTAGCCATGATTATGAAATAGGACACAGTGCGTGCATCACCGCAAGTTCATGTCATCGCCTGCGCCGTGTTATGCGTCTCATTGTCATGACCAGGCCGCAACACGCCAGCCGGCCAGGACCCGGCTGCCGGGCACCAGGTGTGCCTGCGCTCCTGCGGACCGCCACCCGCGGGAGCCGGAGAGCGGGCGATGACTTCGGTTAGTGTCGTCATCCCTTGCTACAAATACGGTCATTTCCTCGAGGACGCCGTCGGCAGCGTGCTGGATGACCAGGCGGGCGTCGATGTGCGCGTGCTCATTATCGACGACGCCTCGCCCGATGACAGCGCAGAGGCGGCGCGGAAGATCGCGGCCCGCGACAACCGGGTGGAGGTGCTCGTCCACACCGCCAACAAGGGGCACATCGCGACCTACAACGAGGGCTTGCTCGACTGGGCTGACGGTGACTATTGCGCTCTGGTGTCGGCAGATGACCGGCTGACTCCCGGCGCGCTGCACCGGGCCAGGGACTTGCTCGACGCCCATCCCGAGGTCGGCTTCGTTTACGGGCATCCGCTGTGGTTCTGGCAGGACAAGCCGCTGCCCGCGGCCCGCACCAAACTGCGGGGCTGGTCGATATGGCCGGGCCAGTGGTGGCTCGAGCGCCGGTTCCGTGAAGCAAGCAACTGCATCACGGCGCCGGAGGTCGTGGTGCGCACATCGGTGCAAAGGCAGGTCGGCGGATACGACCCGCGACTACCCCATGCCGGCGACCTGGAGATGTGGCTGCGGCTGGCGGCGAACGCCGACGTCGGCTTCTTGCGCGGTGTTGATCAGGCCTATTACCGGGTCCACGGGCAGAGCATGCGGACGTCCTATGATGCGCTGAAGGATCTGCGCCAGGTGCGGCTGGCCTTCGAGCTGGCGCTTGATCGCCGCGGCGGCAAAGTGTCAGGCGATCAGCGCCTTTCCGGCCTCATGCGCCGCAAGCTGGGCCGGGAAGCGCTCTGGGCCGCGGCACGATCATATGATCTTGGGCAAGCCGAGCAGGCTCCCGTGGACGAGCTAGTGGCGTTTGCCTTTGACTGCTGGCCCGAGGTGAACCGGCTCCCCCTTTACCACACTCTGCAGTTGCGCAGGCGCATCGGACCGCGCGCGATGCGCCACCTGGAGCCGTTCATTGTGTCCGCGTTCGCCCACAAAGCGCACGGGTGGCTGCGGCGCAGGTCATGGAAGTACCGGGGTTTCTAGCCTAGGAAGGCGCCGCGGCCCGTCGAGCCCGGGGCGGCAGTCCCCGCAGGAATACCTCCAGTTCCGGGCCGACGACGTCCGCGTCAAAGTCACGGTGGAATCGCTCGAGCGCAGCGTTCGCCGCCTTCAACCGCTCTGGCTCACAGTCGAGCAAGTCGGTAAGCGTGGCCGTGGCCTGGGCCACGTCATCGAGGGGCCAGAACCGCGCCTCGACGCCATCGTCGCACAATTCACCGATGCCTCCCGCGTCACCCGCCACAATGGGCAGCCCAGCGGCCATCGCCTCGATGATCGCCAGAGGCAGTGATTCGGAGTATGAAGCGTGAACATACGCTCGGTAACCGGGCAGGAAACGGCGGGCGTCAGGCCGGAAGCCGTGGAAGCGGACCTGCTCTTCCAGGGCCAGGGCGCGGGTCTGCTGCAGGAGGTCTTTCCGGCACGGCCCGTCCCCGAACACGTCCAGGGTGAGGGATCGCCCGGTCCGTTTTGCTTCAGCCAGGACCTTCAGCAGAAAGCGATGATTCTTGACAAGATCAAGATTACCGATCGTAACCAGGTCCCCGAGAGGCTCGGGGGAAGGTTCGATGTCCAGCGCCGCCACGAAGTTGCCGATGATAGCGAAGGGGACAGCCGCGGCTTCTGGGAGCCAACCCAACAGCGCGTCCCGTCCCCACCTGGACACGAACACGAGCCCGTCGACCCGCGGGATTACCTCTCGTTCCAGCCGCCTGATCGCTCGGAACACGGTCCCTCCGCGCTTAATCTGCTCCTTGTCGGCCCATTCGTCGGCGTTCGAGATCCGAAGGTGGACGGCCATCACAACACGCTGGTGCGGCCCTCGCCGCACGCGCATGGCCGCCCGCGCGGCCGGAGCGTCCTGTGCGTAGACAACACAGTCGCCCATCCCGGCGAGGTGTCGGCGCAGTGCATTGCGAAGGAACACCTCGTGCCAGTGCAGATACCAGGCGACGCTGGCCGGCCGACTGCACCGCTCCAGGAGGAGCTTGCGCAGGCCGAAAACGGGATACACAAGCGGCCCGCCCCACGAGAACGGGGTGACGAGCGTGCTGCCGGCACCGCATTCATCGAGATACCGGCGTAGCTGCCGGATATGCGTGTCTACGCCCGTGATACCGTCCCCGCGGAGGATAGTCGCAATTACCAACGGTACGGAAGCCGCATCCTGTAGTCGGCCGTCACCCTTGGGAAATGATTCGTCGTCCGTTTGTCTCACCTTCTATAGAGCATCCAGGCTGCGTGCCTGATACCGCCGGGGCAGAATTCCCGCCACGGCCTGGATGCCCGGGCGATCATGCACGCGGCACCAGGTGGGCCCACAAATGCCAGCCCATGATGGTTTCACCAGGTAGCCCGTGCACGGGGAGTGGCGGCGCATGCATGTAGCGCTTGTACGTCCGCGTGACCCGGAAGGACGTGAAGTCCTCCGCCACGCGCGCGGTGTCGTACACCAGGGCGTACGGATTGGCCGGGCCATCGGTGTTGTGGTGGACGAACTCGTCCAGGCGCAGGTAGCGGAACAGCCCCATCTTCGTGGCGTTGTCGAGATGGGCGGCCAGCATCCCGCGGGCTGGGCCTGGCTTCAGGACCCCGGCCCTGGCGAGCGGGTAGGCCGCGAGCAGTGCTGCACGGCGGATCACGGCTATGGATACCAGATAGTTCAACGACCAGCGGGCGTACACCATGATGACTAGCTCCCCGCTCGGACGGAGCACCCTACGGATCTCACTCTGCGCCTGGTTGATATCGGGCACGTGATGCAGCACGCCATGGCTGAACACCATGTCGAAGCTGTCATCGGCGAAGGGCAAGGCGAGAACGCTGCCTTGCCGTAGCTCATCATGAGGGAGGTTCCTCAGCGTGAGGCGGGCCCGTACTCTCTCGACAGACTCGGTGGTGAGGTCCACCCCAGACCAATGCGCGCCGGATTTTATCAGGTGTTCCGCGTCGGCACCCTCGCCCAATCCAATCTCTAGCACCCGCTTGTCGGCCACGTTCAGGGCGTCGAGGCAAGCTGGCAGGTGGCGTTCGTTCTGATAGCGGAAGTGGTCGTAGTCGGTGAAGAAATTTTCATAATCGTCACGAAAGCGCTCGTGGAGCCCACCGACCTGAGCATCGCCACACGCATGATCCTGCCAAAACGCCTGCACGGCCTGCTCGTCCATCAATTGCACACCTGATTCATGGTCGTTGTCCGTATCAGTCAATCGCTACGCGGGTTCATAGTGCTATTCGCATCCTGGTGATACGGGGCTCCCCGCCACGTTGCCCAGCTCACCGCATTGTTCTGTTCGTGGACCATAAACTGCCACGGCCCGATATAGTTGTTCGCCGCGAAATGATTGTTCTGATCGAATGTGATGTGATTTTCGACCACGCTGCCCCGGTATGGCGACCAAGGGGGATTAGAGCCCCACTGACTGAAGATACCGTTGAAGCCGCAGAATTTCGCTGAGGTGCAGTCCGGGCCGATAGTCGTCGGATCGAAATTGAAGTAATTGCGGCTGACCAGCACATTCTGGGTTTTCCACCGGCAGTCGTTATAATAGAGCGCCGTGGCGATATTGGTGGCGTTGCATGAGTTCTTCGTTATCACTCTCGGGTCGACTAGGGTGCACTCGGCCGCCGATGTGTTGTAGGGGGAGCCGCAGAACCTATCAGCGCTCTCCCACAGGACCACGCCGCCCCAGTTATTGACGAACGTGTTGCCTGTGATAGCCAATGTGTTCCCATATGGCCCAGGCACCCGGTTGTCCGCGCCAGACTCGGAAATGTAGACTGCGGGATCAGGAAACCCGCCCAGCTTCGGCCCGGCCACCAGGGCGTTGCGGGCGAACGTGTTGTTGGCCAGCCGCAGGTTATAGCTGATCTCGTAGATAAATCCCTCGCCCTGGTTGTCGGCGAAGTAGTTATGCGTAACGTTGAAGCCCCGGTTGTCGGTGTCTGCCCACAGGCCCGGCCCGAGGTTGCCGTGCACGTAGTTCCGGGTAACGGTCGCCCCGTTGACGCCCCAGAACTTCGCGCCTCCGGCGCAGCCACAGCCGGGCTGCCGGGTCTCCCAGTCGTCGGTGTTATTACCGGCGATCTCATTGTGCGTTACGGTAATGTGAGAGCCGCCTGCCGCGAAACCGTACTCGCCATTGTCCTTGAGGCAGGAGTACGCCAGAACACCATTGGACCCGAGCATTACCCCGGCACCGGCGTTGTCTCGCACCGTCACGTGGTCAATCCGCCACCCGGATCCCATGCCGTTGTTGACGACCCCCTGGCCGTTGTTGACGCCGGGTTTCCCGAAGTGCTGGATGGTCAGGTAACGGATGGTCACGTTGCGCGCGGTTTGGGTAAAGGCATAGAGGTTGGCGTGCTGGCCGTCGAGAATTGCCCCCGGCGCTCCGATGAACGTGTCACCGTCTGCCGGGATAATCTGACTGAACTGACCAGTACCCAGAGTGTGCTTGCCCGGCGCGAACCAGTACGTCGTATGCGGCCGGATGGTCCAGTTGTGCGCGAGAACGGTGCCACTGTTATCGCCAGCCGGGATAACGACCGCTCTCCTGGGCGGGGATGAGGGAGCGTTACCAAGGATCTCGCGGTTGCCGCAGACCCGCACCGGAGGCGACGTAGGACTCGCGGCTGCGTATTCCGGAGCCCGCACGGGGGACGCGGGGGCCGGCGCGGCCGGGGAATGGAACAACGCCAGCGCCAGCCAGGCCAGTCCGGCAGTCCCAGCGGCCAACGCCACAAGCGTCCAGCCGATGGGCCACCTGCGCAGTTGACGGGGGTAATTCCGGCGCTGCCTCATCCCGGCGGCCCTGTTACGACCGGCGGCACCAGCAACGACGCGGCCAGGGTGAGTTCGAGGAGGTACGTCGTGGGCTGGGCGAACCCGACCTGGGTGAACGATGCGACCAGGCAATACGTGATGAGGAATAGTGCGAGAGCCCGTCGGGTGCCGGATGGCTGGAAGAACGCGACCACGATTAGGAATAGCACCATTACGGCGCAGACAATCACTCCGAGGATGCCCTGCTCCAGATACGCCACGAGCCAGTTGCTGTCGATCGGGAGGCCATTCACCGACCCGTTGGATAGGCCGAAACCGAAGATCTCCTCGAACCTGGTGCGCGGCAGGCCGAGAACCAGGTGCCAGAAGTCGGTCCGCCCCGTGAGGGACGCCAGCTGCGCTGCGTCCTGCCCGCGTGCCAGCCAAGCCGCCGCCGCCCCGGCCGCAGTCATGACTCCGATCGACACAATGACACCGGCAGCCACGAAGAACCTGCGTGCCCGTGCCCTGACCACGACCAGGCTGAGGCCTGCGACCAGGAGAGCGGCCACCATGCCGAGAAGAGCGGTCCTGGTATGGGAGAGGATGATCATGGCTACCCCGGCCACGGCGACAAGCAGGGTAACCCTTCCGCCAAGCATGCCGCTAAGCCAGAGCACGACCACCAGCCCGGCCACAACCGCTGCGTAGTGCCCGACCTCTGTGGCCGGTATATCCCAGAGCACGCCGCCGAGCCTGCCTCCGCTGAGCGCATGGCCGGGCGCCACCAGCACGCCCAGAATGACCGTGCCTAGCGCAACCGAGAGCGAGATCAGGTGGCAGCGTACGAGCAACAGGTCGCGCCGACCCCACCACGGCGTCAGCAGCCAGAGCACTGCAACGAACTCAGCGAGCCGGAAGAACCGATATACGGTACCGAGGTGCTGAGGCTGCAAGGTGGTGACAACCGCCTCGATGACTAGCAGGCTCGTCAGGCAGAGGAAGACGTTCGGCCGCACGACGATCCTGCGATTCACGGTCAGCGCCAGCAAGAGTGCCACGGGCAACGCGCCTTGGGTAATGAGCTTGCCGCCCACTGACGGGATTTTCAGGATCGATCCGTAGTAGGTCAGGGCGTTGAGGACAAGCAGGCCCCACGCGATGCCGACCCGGCGCCGTACCGAGCGCTCCCGTGCCTGTACCGGCCCCAGTGGCCGGGTCCCGCGGCGAGCGCGGAAGGCGATAGCGGATGAGCTCATCGACTATGGACCTTGCAGCCAGGCCGCCCAGCGCCGGCCGACCGTGGTGACCTTCATCGTGTCCCCTCATATGAGCTGCCCGTTGTTCCTACCCTCAGCAGGCGCATGTGCATATGAGCGCTGAGCGGGCGGTCCTGATACAACGAACGTCCGGCCGGCCGGGCCGGGATCACCAGTTGTAAGGGCGCCCGCTGCCATGCGCCTCTGTCGGATGCGGCGACGGGACACCCGGATCAGGATGTGACGTCCCGGTCGCGGCGTGCGCCTCGTACTCGGCTGCTGCCTCGGGTATCACGCCGAGACTGTCGTCGGTCTTGTCGGCGCCGACGAGCACGGCGGAGACCCGGCGCGTGCCGGCGAGACGTGTCATCTCGCCGACGGCATGGATCTTCGTCCACGACGACCGCCCGGCGGTGATGAAGACCACGGCATCTGTTGCCCATGTCGCGAGGTGCTCGCCGCCGAGGGCAGGGTCGAGAGGGGCCAGGGTGAACAGAACGTTCGACGAGGCGCAGGCGGCGTTCACCGCTTCGGTGAAGGGCGAGGGCTGGTCCCGTGCGGAGGCGTGGCCAAGCGGCCCGGTCGGCTCCACATCGTCCCTCTCCGGGACCGCAACGATCAGGCGCGCGTCGTCCACGTCCACCGGGCCAACTCCGGGCTTGTTGCTGCCCACAAGGCCCGCCGCGGGGGCGCCGCTGGCGAGGTCTGCCACCACGACCTGCATGCCCTGCTGCGCGCAGGAGATGGCCAGCGACATCAAGGACAGGGCCGCCACCCGCGGGTCATCCACGGGGACAACGGCCAGGGAGGCGGCGCGCCGGGAGTGGGCGCGCCGGGAGTGGGCGGGCACCATCTTGCCCAGGTACGTCACGATCCGCCGGACGTTAGTGCCCCGGGCCGCCCTCAGCCCCTTCCAGCCCGGCAGCCAGCGGCTGAGGCGCACGCGGCCGACGCTGAGCTTGACCGGAGCGCCGAGAGCCCGGGCGACGTCGTCGCGCCGGAACAGCCGGTCCGATATCAGCGCCCGGATCACCACGAAGCCCAAGCTGAGCACCAGTCCCGCGACGAGCCCGATGGCGGCGTAGAGGACCAGATGCTTCAGTTTGGAGTGCGGCGGGTCCACGGCGGCGGCCGCAAGCACGTAGCTGCCGTTCACCTGCGAAGCGGTGGCGTCCTGGGTGTCCGCCCGGGTGCTGTTGACGTTTTGCTGGAGCGCAAACAGCGCGCTCTTCTCGTGGGTAACCTGCGTCCGCAGCCTGCTGAGCATGCCCTGCTGCGTGGGTGACCGCGGCTGAGCCAACAGCCCGGCGATCTTGCTCCTGGTCGCGTTGATCTGCTGCTGGGCCTGATTGACCTGCTGGTCTAGCGCGAGGAACGTCTGCTGCTGCGCCTTTTCCAGTTGCTGCGCCCGGTACTGGAGAAACTCCGTTGCCAGCGTCCTGGCCTGGGTTGTCGCCTCATCGCCCGACGGCGCATTGACCGTGATCTGCAGCACCTTGTCGGTGAGGGCCGTGGCGGTGTACGACCCGAGGAAGCTGTTGACGCCCTGTGGCAGCCCCAGCTTGCGCACGACGAGCCCGGCCACGGCACGGCTTTGCACGATCGCCTGATCGTCCTGTATCGCCGTGCCGGGGACTGCTTCGGGGCCGACGGTGAGGTAGAGCGTTGTCGACGCCTGAGCGGCGTGGGGTGACGCCACGTACGCGGCGGCGCCAATCAGGAACCCGGCGCCGGCCAGGACAACTATGAACCGGGCGCTGCGCCGGACGGCTGCCTTTATGAATCCCAGGCTTACCAGGCTTGGGCTAAAATTCTCGGGCGCGTCATCGGCAGCCGTGAAATTGCCGTCGGCCCAGGACCGGCCGCGAGGATCGCTGTTTCTATTCAGGGACAGCATGACCGTCCGGTCATTGTCATTCGTCATTTGGTCCCCGCATATTCGCCGGTCATTCGGGTCGGCATTCTCCGGCGCGCCGGCCGTGACAGTTCCGGGACGCGGCCGGTCGTGTGGTCGGCTGGGTCCGGGTTAGCGACGAGGGTCCCGGCGATCTCACGGCCGTCGCTGGCGGCGCTGGTGGCGACGCGCGCCAGTTGCTCGGCCGTCACCGCACCCGCGGATACGGCCAGCACTGTCGCGGTGGCGCGCATCGTGGCAGCCACCTGCGGTTTCTCGCCGTCGACAACGGCGATGACGACGGCCAAGCCATCGGCTGGCAGCGGCCGGCCTGCGTGGTACTGGTCGCTCACCGTGACCCGCAGGTTTCCCGATCGCGCCGAGGGCTCGAGCGGCGCGGTACACGCGGTGCGCAGCATCGCCGTCGCATTCGTGTCCTGCTGGGGCCCGACGATGACCGTCGTGGGAATCCCCAGGGAAGCGGCAAAGGCCGCCAGCTGGGGGCCAAGGGCGAGGGCCTGTGGGTCGGACGACAGCGAGAGCACGGCCAGCGAGCAGCCGCCCGCCTCAGCGTTGCTTTCGTCCACGCCGAAGGGCCAGAGCTGGCGCAGGGCCTTGCGCAGGCGCCACGCATCTACGACTCCCGGCTGGTAGTCCTCGAAAAGCTGCCGCCAGCCCGGGGCGTCGGTGGGGTGGTGGTCGGCCCGGACCGAGGTCAGGACGGGAACCCCGATGGAGTCGGCTATCTCGTCGCGTTCTTGCAGGCGCCGGTCCCGGCGGCGGGTGGCAAGCACGATAGTGGCGCCGATCACCAGCCCTGCCAGGGCGCCCAGCCCGCCATAGGTGAGCCAGCGCTTTAGCTTCGAGGGCTCGGTGGCGCCTCCCGCCTCCGCGAGCTGCAGGATCCGCGCCTGTGCCCGGGGGCCCGGCCTGCTGGGAGAATTAACGAAGGCGACGTAGCTGTTGGCGACGGCATCGGCGGTGCGCTCTGCCTGGGCGGCGACCTTGCCCGGGGCGCTGATCGAGATGATGTTGGTGGTCACGTTCTTGACCTGGATGGCGGAGCGCAGCGCTGCGGGTGACTCACTCGAGCCAATGGTGCGCAGCGCACCCTCCAGAACAGGATCACTGGTCGCGATGAACACCTGGGTGGAGATGTCATGCAGGGAAGACGGAAGCACAACGGTTGCGGTGCTGGTAAGCATCGGCGGGCGCAGTATGGCGAAACCCAGGCCAGCGGCGAGGCCCAGCGCAGCGAAAGCGGCGACGAGAAGCTTATGCCGCCGCAATATCTGTAGGGATCTGCGCAGGTCCAGCGTCTGGTCGCTCATCCGGCCTCCGGGTGGCTTTCCGGCGCCGTTCCCACGGGGGGATCGGATACGCACCATGATACGGCTGGCCGGGTAAAGCCAGGTTCTGCCGCCTTGTCGGCGTCGAAAAACTCCAGCCGGGTGCCAAGGGGCTCATCTGGCGCGGGGTGCCCGCGGCCGATCAGCGTGACCGCGGGAACGCGGCGCCCGAAGCCACCCGAATACCAGCCGAGGATGGGATCGGTCTCACCGCGGTGCAGGCTCCACCCCAGCGCGCGCGGCAGCGCCAGTCGCGCTCCCCCCGGGGTGGCGGCGTCGGGCCAGCGCAGGGCCACGTCGGCGCCGTTGAGTTCGGCGCGCACCTCGGGGCCGAGGTGGTAGGCAAGGCGCACCTCGTGGCCGCCGTTGTCGATCTGGTCGGTGATATCGAGGGCGCGCGACCCCCGGTCCAGCCGGACGGTGCGGCGGTGCCGCGCCGGCGGGTCGAGCGACAGGTAGCCGTCGTGCTCCGCGGTCCAATCGACGGTGTCGCCGTCGTCCCGTACGTCGATCTCCCGGGCGTTCGCGTGACTCAGCCACAGGAACGGGCCGCCGTCGCGGGACTGGCTCCGCCCGTCGAGCTCGACGGTATTGTGCGCGATCGTCGAGCGGAAGTACGACCGCCACTCCGGCTCGCCGTGGTAGCAGTAGGTGCCAGGGTCGGCGAGGATGTCCACGCCGCCGTAGCGGACCTCCACCGACAGGGCGTCGGCGTGGGCGTGCGCGGCGATGCTGAGGAACCCGTGCGGACCCCCGTCGAGCCGGCACCATATCTCCGGGGCCTCCCCTCCGGCCGCGCGGAGCACGGTCGTGCCGGCGTCGGCGAACCGGGACGGCCGCCGCGCGGGCCTGCCCGCGACGTCGCGCCTGGCGCCGGTCATGGCGCCGATGATCGAGCCGCTCGCGCTCGCCTCGGTGGCCGGCCACCAGCCGAGCCGGCCGAAGATCGCCTCACCGAGCGACAGCAGCAACGGCCAGCGGCCGCACTCCGGGGCATCGAGCAGCAGCGCGCGGCCTTCGTCGTCGTCGCCCTGGCGGGGCGGGCGCAGCCGCTCGTCGGCGAGCGCCGCGGCGCTGTCGGTCATCGCGCACAGCCGCTGCCAGGTAGCCGCGTTCAGCGGGCGGTCGCTTGCCTGCGCCTCGACCGCCGCGAGGAGCCCGAGTTCGGTGATGAAGCACTGGTAGTCCGACGCCAGTTCCCGGCCGATGCCCGAGGGGAACGTGTTGCGGGCCAGCTCGTCCTCCAGGAGGCGGGCGGACTTCCGCCGCCAGCGCGCGCTTTCCCCGAACCACGGGAAGGCGCAGCTGGCCGTGAGCTGCCCGGCCGCCTCGGCGATGACGTGGTTGTTGGCCGACGAGCCCCGGCTCCGGAACGCGGCGAGGTACTGCTGGTGCCAGCGGATCTGCCGCACCGCCAGTTCGTTGCGCTCGAAGAGGCCGGCGACGCCCGGCCATTCGTCCAGCAGGCGCCGGATCCAGGCCAGGCTGATCAGCCGGATCCCGACTTCGATGCCGCTCGTCCAGTGGACGCCCGACAGGAAGGGGTTCTCCCGCCACCAGGAGCGCAGTTGCTCGTCCACGCGGCGTGCGCAGGCGTCATCGCGGCCGAGGAACCAGGCCGTGGCCAGCAGCGTGAGGTGCTGCAGCCGGGAGATCTCCCATACCTGCTTGATGTTCCCGGTGTGCTCCTCCACCCGGTAGTTGATGCGGAAGGCGTAGCGGCCGGAGGGGGATCGACGGCCGGTCACCGGGTCGTGGAACCAGTCGGGCTCCACCATGTCGGTCCTGGTTACGCCCAGCACTTCCCACTCACCCCGCAGAAGCCTGGCCGCTGCGGCCAGGATAGCCGCCTTGGCTTCCGCGGGCACCCGCGCGGCGGTGCCGGGCGGCAGGGTGCTGGGAAAGCCGCG
>Ga0126383_10002533_pt1 | contig 11817 bp, 9 predicted proteins | sample PanSoiMetPlot_35_FD_96882 | JGI IMG/M metagenome (GOLD analysis project Ga0126383, IMG submission 96882) | Tropical forest soil microbial communities from Panama - MetaG Plot_35 | ecosystem: Environmental > Terrestrial > Soil > Tropical forest > Bulk soil | place: Panama | collected 2016-02-17
CCTCCGAACCAATCCAGGGCCACGGCACTCGTCCAGGCTCCGATCGCGACGTCGGTGAGCGGCGGATGGAGCGGGTGGCCGAGCGCGGTACCGCTCAACACCTCGTTCACGGGTGCTCCGTCGGGAGCCGCTCGCTCGACTGCCTCGGCGAGGTCCGCGGCGACCTGATCGAGGGAATCAAGATGCTCTGCCTGAAGTGGCAGTTCCCGCAAGGGTCGCAGTCCGTCCCTCATGCTTTGAGTCATCTGAGCTCCCTTCGCACCGGATGAGGCGAATGTGTGGCCGAGGATCTGCGTACGACTCGGGATAGCACGCCACCGGCGGGATGCATACCGCAGCGTGGGGACTGGTTTGGCCGGCGAGCCTTTCGCACGGTTCCTTGCCGTGCTGCGGCGGGACCGGACTGAGCCAGCGCCCGGTCCCGCCCGTTCGGGTGTGGACGGAGCGCTCAGTTGGTGCCGAGCGCCTTGCGCAGCACGTGGATTGCCTGCTCGATCGCGCCGGTGGCGGCCGCTGTCGGGCGCAGTGGGTTGAGCATCATGAAATCGTGGTGGATGTCGTTGTAGCGGACGCTGGTGGTACGCACGCCGGCCTCGACCAGCTTGCGTGCGTAGGCCTCCCCCTCGTCGCGGAGGACGTCGTTCTCGTCGACGATCACGAAGGCTTCGGGCAGCCCGGCGAGTTCGTCGGTGCTCGCCCGCAGCGGCGATGCCGTGATCTCGGTCCGCGCAGCTTCGTCGGGCAGATACGCGTCCCAGAACCAGGCCATGTTCTTGGCGGTGAGAAACGGACCGCCGGCGAACTCGTGGTAGCTGTCCGTGTCCTGGCCGGCGTCGGTGACCGGGTAGTACATGGACTGGTGCACGAACGTGACGTCGCCGCGCTGCTTGGCCAGAATCGCCAGCGCGGCGGTCATGTCGCCGCCGACCGAGTCTCCGGCCACGGCCAGCCGCGTCGCGTCGAGGCCCTCTGCCGAACCCTGCTGGATGATCCACTGTGCGGTCGCGTAGCCCTGCTCGATCGCGACCGGGTAGTGGGCCTCGGGTGATCGGGTGTATTCGACGAACACGACAGCCGCGTTGACGCCGACGGCCAGCTCGCGAACGAGCCGGTCGTGAGTTCCGGCGTTGCCGAGAATCCAGCCGCCGCCGTGCATGTACAGGATGGTAGGCAGCGTGCCGGGAGCATCGACGGGCTTCACGATGCGCACCCGCACCTCGCCGACCTGCGCAGGAACGCTGATCCACTTGTCGGCCACTTTGGGTTTGCTGATCGGGGCCGCTTGGACGTCGTCGAGCACCTTGCGGGCCCCGTCCGGGCCCAGTTCGTAAAGGAACGGGGGTTTCGAGCTCGCGTCGGCGAATTCCTGCGCCTCCGGCTCGAGCAAGTGCTTGCTCATAAGGAATTCCGTCCTTTCGCCGTGGAATTGCTACCCGGTCGCCTTCGCGGCTCGCTCGATGAGCCGCGTCACCGTCTTCGGGTCGGAGATCAGCCCCAGGTGGCCGGCGTTGAAGTAGGAAATGGTCGCGCCGGCGTGCTCGGCCATGCCTTGTTCGGCGGCCGGCGGGATGATGTGGTCCTGCGTGCCGATCAGCGCCCAGGACGGGATCGTGCGCCAGGCGGGGACTCCGGACGGCTCGGCCTGGGCCAAGGTGGCCGGCCGCTGGGTGGCGGCCAAGATCCGCGCCTCACTTTCTGGCAACCCGTTGGCGAAGTCCTTGAGGAAGGTCGAGGTCTTCAGGTAGAGGTCGGTGCTCGGCGTGGGCGGCAACGTCGCCGGCACGAAGTTGAAGATCGTCGTCGGATCGGCCGAGAGAGCCGAGTCCGGACCCGCCAGATCGAGCGTGTTCTGACCTTGGTCCGGGATAAAAGCGTCGACGTAGACCAGCGCGCGGACGTTGGGATCACCGGTCGCCGCGTTCGTGATCACCGCGCCGCCATAGGAGTGGGCGACGAGCACGATCGGGCCGGTGAGCGTATCCAGGTAGGTGCGTATGTACGCCGCGTCCCCGGACAGCGACCGCAACGGGTTCGGCGGCGCGACGACCGTGTAGCCGTCGTCCTGCAGCCGCGCGATGACGCCGCTCCAGCCAGAGGCGTCGGCCCAGTCACCGTGCACGAGCACCACGGTCGGCTTTGCCGGGGCGGAGCCTGACCCGTGCGCGAGCGTTCCCGGCGCGCGGACGACGGCGAGACCGGTGAGCAGGACGGCGACGGCAGCAGCTGCGGCCAATCGCCGTCTCGGTGATCTGGGCAGTGCTGCGGTCAGGCGTGTCATAGCTGATCCCCTTCCTCGGAGGCGGCGCGAGGTGTCGCGGGCGCGTCCGGCGCCGATGCGTACGGCTTAGACCGAGCGGCGCCACGTTCTGTGACGGATTCGGTGAAGGACCTAGGGACGAAGCTGCTTGCGTGACGTGATGCCCAACTTGGTAAAGATCTTGCGGAGGTGCCAGTCGACGGTGTGCGGGCTGAGGAACAACTGCGCCCCGATCTCCGGGTTCGTCAGCCCGTCGCCGGCGAGACGCGCGATATGAGCTTCCTGAGGCGTCAGGGTCGTGGGCGCCGCGATCGCGCGTTTGGGCACCGTGGCTCCCGTAGCCGAAAGCTCGCGGCGCGCGCGTTCGGCGAACGCCTCGGCACCGAAGTGGCTCAGCATCTCGTGAGCGGTGGCCAGTTGATCCCGGGCGTCGACGCGACGGTTCTCCCGTCGCAGCCATTCGCCGTACAAGAGGTGGGCGCGGGCCAGCTCCATCCGAATCCGAGATCGGCTGAGGTGTTCGATCGCTTGGCGGTACCGGGTTTCCGCGGTGGAGCCGGTCTCCAGCAGCGCACCGGACCGGGCGAGCATGCCGAGACTCCAGTCGGTGCCGGCGGCCCGCGTCTTCGCCTCGAGCCGCTCGTATGCGTTCGCCGCGACCTCAGGCTGACCGCTGCGAACGGCCGACTCGATCAGCTCGGTCAGTGACCAGGAGATAACGACGGATTCAAGCGGATGCTCTGCCGCGGAACGAGCCGCGGCGACGGCCTCCTGGTACCTACTGAGGCCGTTCAGCAGTACCGACCGCGCCCAGTAGGTGATCATGACCCCGGTGGCTTCGCCGCGGGTCGTCACGTCGGCGAGGCTCGCCTCGATAATCGGGTTGGCCTGGGCCTCGTCGCCGCGCCAGGCCGCGAGCGCGAGCGCGCCGTAGGGCGCAAGCTCGCTCCCGGTCGCCTCCGCGATCGCTTGGATCTCCTCTACCACCGACGCGGCTGCGGCACGCTCTCCGGCGAAGAGGTGCACATAGACGAGTGAGTTCAGTGTGAGCGGGAGCTCGCCGAGAGCACCCACCCGGCGGGCCGTCTGGACGTGCCGCTCCGTCAGGATCGCCCAGCCCTCGTCGTCCCACAGCTTTGCGGCGGTGATCGCCGCCAGCCAGAGCGAGAGCAGGTCGCTCGCGTCTGACGTGTCGTCTTTCCGGAAAGCCTGTAGCGCCTCGCGGGTTGACGGGAGGGCTGCCTCGTACCCGTCGGCGTACATGACAGCCACGCTGTCCAGCAGGAGATCAGCGGGCCGTGGCGGCTCCGGTCTCGGCGCCGCGCGCATCGCACGCGCCACCTCGACCACGCCGGTTCCGTCGGCGAGCCCTCCGGCCAGAATCGCGGCCGCCATCGCGTCCCGGTACGTAGTACGCGCGATCCGGCTGTTCAGCGGTTCGAGCCGGCGGGCGGCATCAAGGAGCCGCTGCGGCGCGGTCATGTCGTGGCCGGAGGCGAAGTTGATCTGGGCACGCAGCAGGTCTACCCGCGCTCGGTGGAACTCGTCGGCGGGTCCGTCCTCGGCGATGAGCAGCAGTTTCAGCGCCGGCTCGAACGCGCCGGCCTGGACCTCTGCCTGGGCTGCGGCCAGTGCGCGGGTTGCCCGCATTGCCGGGTCGGGAGTCAGTTCGGTCGCTTGCCGCAGGAACTCGGCGGCGGCCGCCACACCACCGCGGCGCTGCGCGCGCCCAGCCGAGCTGACCAGCTCGGCGGCAACCTCTTCGTCGGCATCGGTGGCCGCATGCGCCCGGTGCCAGGCACGCCGGTCGGGGTCAACAGCCGGATCGGTCGCCTCGGCGAGGGCCCGATGCACGTCGCGGCGGTCCACCGGCGTCGTACCCCGATAGATCGCCGAGCGCACCAACGGATGACGGAACCGAACCCGGCTGCCCAGCTCGACGAGCCCAGCCTCTTCCGCGGGCGCGACCGCGCTGATCGGGAGGTCCAGCAGTCGCAGTGCGCGGCGCAACAGCCCCACATCCCCGAGGGGTTCGGCGGCAGCGGTGAGCAGCACCCGCTGTGTCTGCGCCGGAAGGGACTGCACCCGACGGGCGAAGGTTCGCTCGATCTGGCCGGCCAGCGGCTGGGCGTCCGGCCGCCCGAACCCACCGGCCAGCTCCGCCGCTGTCAACCCCCGCGGCAACTCCAGCAGCGCCAAGGGATTGCCCCGCGTTTCGGCCACGATCCGATCCCGCACCCGTTCATCGAGCCGGCCCGGAACCACCGAGTCGAGCAGCGCCCGGGCGTCGTCGTTCGCCAAGCCGTCGACGACCAGCTCCGGCAAGCCTCGCCACGCCGGCCCGGTTATCGGCTCGCGCACCGAGAACACGACGCCGATCTGCTCGGCGAACAGCCGCCGCGCGACGAACGTCAACGTCTGCGCCGAAACTTGATCGAGCCACTGGGCGTCATCAATCACGCACAGCAGCGGCCCGTCTTCCGACACCGCCGCCAGCAAGCCCAGGGCGGCCACTCCGACCAAGAACCGGTCGGGCGGACTCCCCGCGCTATGGCCGAACGCGACAGCCAAGGCGTCGCGCTGCGGACCCGGCAGGCGATCGCGGAGATCCAGCATCGGCGCGCACAACTGATGTAGACCGGCGAACGCGAGTTCCATCTCGGACTCGACGCCTGCCGCGCGGGCAACCCGGCAACCGGCCGAATGCGCCACAAGGTAGTCGACCAACGCCGACTTCCCGACTCCGGACTCGCCACGGATCAGCAAAGCTTGCCCGCTGCCGGCGCGCACTGCAGCGGCCAGCTCGTCCAGGACCGCGCACTCCGAACGCCGGCCGTGGAGCTGGTGCGCCACCGCTTCCGTCGTCATGGCTCCACCTCCAAAACGAGGCTAGAGCCATGCACAGTTTCTTAACAGAAGTTGCCCAGCATCCAAGACCGCCGTCAAGCTCGCCGGTGCTTGCGTTGCGGCTGGCTACTCACTCGTCATCAGGTCGCGGACCCGCATCTCGTCGACATCCATACCGTCGGCCTTGGCTTCGTCAACCTCGGCCTCGGTGATCATCCCGACCTGCCGCGTGCCCTCCTCGTCCTCCAGAACGACCAGGGCCGGCGCGCCCTCATGCTTCATCAGATATGCGGCCGCGGCCAGATGCGCGTCCTCCTGCACCGTGGGCGGTGCCACGTTGGACGGTTGATTCGTGTTCATCGGTGCTCCTTGCGGGTAGCTGATCGCACTCCGTGCTGCGCGGGCGGCTCGGGCGTCAGTCGATGTCCTGTCGGCGGACGGACGGGGGATCGAGCTCCAGAGCCTCGACAGCGCCGAGCAGATTGCGCAGGCCCACCTCCTCGCGCTCGATGTCGGCCGGGTCGAACAGCCACTCGGCAGGCGAGCCACCGAGCTCCCGCGACTCGCTCGACTCCGCCAGTACAAGTTCCTCCTGGACTTCGATCTCGAGCTGGTGCAGGGACGGGCTCTCGTCGGTTGGCATGGTCGTCTTCACCTCGCTGCGGTGCTCCGGGTTTCGGTTGACTACAGGGCTCAGGTGGTCGAACTGGCGACCGGGTAGGCACGGCTGCGGCCGTGCCAATCGGCGTACCTGGTCTCGCCCAGAATTGCCTCGCCGAGCGGAACCAGAGATCGTTCGCTCAGCTCGCTGCCGAAGTAGCGCGCGTGCTGGTCGGTGATCACCTCGCGCGGATCGTCTTGGGCGGCCAGGATCTTGCGGAAGAACTCGTCCATGCGAGACCGCTCAGGCCCCGCCACGTCAACGAGCGCGTTCAGCGGTGCAGCCACGGCGATGCGGCAGACCACCTGAGCAACGTCATCGCCCGCGACGGGCTGGAACAGCACCGGCGCCATACGTACCGTATTGCCCTGCGTGGCGCCGTCCGCGATACCGGCGATGAACTCGAAGAACTGGGTCGCGTGTACGAGCGAGAACGGGAGGGAGGAGTTCTCGATCAGCTGCTCCTGCGCAGCCTTCGCGCGAAGGTAGCCGCTGTCGGGGAGTCGCTCGGTCCCGACCACCGACAACGCGACGTAATGACTGACGCCCGCCGTCGCGGCTGCGGCAAGCAGGTTCCGGGTGGAGGTCTCGAAGAACTCCATCACCGCGGTGTCCTCCCACGACGGCGAGTTCGACACGTCGATCACCACGGCCGCACCGGCCAGGGCATCCGCCAGCCCCTCGCCGGTCAGTGTGTTGACCCCAGTATTCGGCGCCGCGGCCAGAGCTTCGTGGCCATGCTCGCCGAGCGTCGTCACCACCTTCGAGCCGATCAGACCGGTACCACCTATGACCACGACCTTCATGGGTGTCCTCTCCGTTCGCCGAACCATCCGGTCACCAACTCAGACCAGGCAGCGCTCCTCCGATGTGACAGCCCGCGGATCAGTTGTCACCGCTCCTTTCGGCTCGCGTTTGTCACGACGTCCGCGGCGAGCAGTTGCTCCAGGTCGGCGAGGTTGCCGACACGGGCTGCAGCCCGAAACGCCCGTACCAGGCGACGATGCACAATCGGGTTCACCGGCCGGCGACGCCCGGTGCAGAGGCGTTTGTGGGCGCGCCGCACGAGCTGCCTGGCATGGGCGTTCGTGAGAACGAGGACCTCGGCTATGTGCTGGTAGGGGTAGCCGAACCCCTCCCGGAGAACATAGGCGGCCCGCTCCGGCGGAGTCAGGTTCGCCAGGAGCAGCAGTACGGCGTGTTCGACCTCGTCGCCCAGTTCAGCTCGCGCCTCTGGGCCGACCGTGGGGTCCGCCCGTTCCAGCAGCCAGGATTCGGCGTACGTTTCGTGCCGACTTCGCGCGGACTGTGCCACATTGAGTGCCAATCGAGTGGTCGTCGTCGCAAGGAACGCCGTTGGATTCCGGACGAGCGAGCGGTCGGTCCGCTGCCAGCGAAGCCAAGCCTCTTGCACGACGTCCTCGGTCTCGCCGGCGCTTCCGAGAATCCGGTAGGCGATCTCGATCAGCCGTGGTCGAACACTGACGAATACCTCGGCGGCCTGATCGGACTTAGTCGCGCCCGGCAACCTCTCGTCAGCCGTCGCAGCGTCGCATGTCTCCGTCTCCAGCAGTCCGGCGTCCACGTTCGGCTCCCGGCGTCATCCTCGTTGGTTTCGGCGATGTCGCTGCGACGACGGTCGCGCCTTAGGCCGACTGATCGCGCCCTGGGAAGTCCGTGGTGAGTGCGTGGTCTGCGTGGAGGTGGCCGCCTCGCGTGCGAGTGACTATGCGGATCGCGCTGGGATGGCGACGCGCAGCACGGTGCTGCCCGGCCGCGAGTCGACGGTGATCGTGCCGCCATGGCGCTCGACCACGATCCGCCGCGCGATGTCCAGGCCGAGCCCGGCGCCCTTTCCGACGTCCTTGGTCGTATAGAACGCGTCGAACGCCCGGGCCACGACCTCCGGCGACATGCCGGGGCCGGTGTCGCCGATCTCGACCACGACCTGGTCGCCGTCCACCCGCGTCGCCACGCGCAGCGTGCCGCCGGTGTCGTGCATAGCGTCGGCGGCGTTGTCGATCAGGTTCGTCCACACCTGGTTGAGCTCGCCGGCGTATGCGTCGATGCGGGGGACGTCCGCCCCGTACTCGCGTACAACCTTGATGCCCTCGCGCAGCTTGTGCCCGAGCATCACGAGGGTGCTGTCGAGCCCCTCAGTCACGTCGACCAGTTGCATTGAGGCGCGGTCCATCTGCGAGTAGGACCGCACGGCCGCGACGAGCTCGGAGATGCGCCGCGTCGACTCCTTCACGTCCGACAGCAGCGCCGCGGCCGACAACGTGCTCGCCACCCATTCCAGCCCAGGCCCCAAGGCCGGCCCGGGCAGGATCGCTGCGGCCCGCTCGCACGACGCGACGTCGAGCCCGCCCCCGACCAGCTGCGTCGCGAGCGCCCATTCGCGGGCGACGCCGTGGCGCGCCAGCCAGGACGCCAGCTCCTGCTCGCGGTCGGCGCGGCTGAGTGGATCCGGGTCGGCGGCCGCCGGATCGATCCCGCGTCGCAGCGTGTCCAGCGCGGCGAACTGGTCCGCGGAGATCCGCTCGTCGGCGAGCAGCCGAAGCGACCCGAGAAGCGTCTCCATCTCTGCCCCCAGCGCCGCCACCGCGCGGGTCGCGGCCGATGCCGGGTTGTTGATTTCGTGCGCAAGGCCGGCGGCGAGCGTGCCGAGCGTGACCAGTGAGCCGCGCTGGCGGGCGGTCGACTCGATGGACCGCGCCGTGTGGTAAAGCCCTTCGATGAGATGTTCGCCGAGCGGAAACCAGGCGCTGGTCCGCTCGCGCAGCACCTTGGCCGGCACCCGCAGCACCCGCCCGGGTGTACGGCCCCGGCCGGTCGCAAGGTAGACGCCGTGCTCGTCCCAGGCCCGGAAGCCACCGGCCCAGCGTCCGGGCACGTCCATCCGCGCAACGACGGTGTCTTCCCGGCCGATGTGACGGATCAGGTCGATTGTGCCGTCGACCAGCACCCACCAGAAGTCGGCGGGCTCGCCCTCGCGGAACATGTCGACGCCGGGCTCGATGGAAACCTCGGCGCCGCCGGCAGCCAGCTCGTCCAACTGGTCGTCGGTGAGACCGTCGAAGACGGCCAGCCCGCGCAGCTCGGCCGCTCGCATCAGACCGTCGCCAGGTAGCGGTGCACGAGGTAGATCGACATCGCGCCCTCGCCGACCGCTGACGCGACCCGCTTCATCGAGTCGAGCCGCACGTCGCCCGCGGCAAACACGCCCGGCACGCTCGTCTCCAGCGTGAAGGGCGGTCGCGCCAACGGCCATCGCTTGCTCTGCGCCAGGTCGGGGCCCGTGACGACATAGCCCTTCTCGTCACGGACCACGTCGGCGCCGAGCCACTCGGTGCGCGGTGACGCCCCGATGAACACGAACAGCCATTGCGTGGCGAGCTCTTCGCTGATGCCGGACTCGCGGTCTGCGACCGTGATCGCCTCCAGGTGCCCGTTGCCACGGCCGGCCACGACCTGACTGGAATAGCGCACCACGATGTTCGGCGTGGACGTGATGCGCTCCGTGAGGTACTGCGACATCGTGTCGGTCAGCGCCGGTCCGCGGACCACCAGCACGACGCGCTTCGCGAACCGCGAGACGTTCAGGGCTGCCTGGCCGGCGGAGTTGGCCGCACCGACGACGAAGACCTCGTCGCCCTGGCATTGGCTCGCCTCGCCGGCGCTCGCGCCGTAGTACACGCCGCGGCCGGTGAACTCGTCGAGCCCGGCCGCGTCCAATCGCCGGTACGAGACGCCGGTCGCAACAACGAGCGAGCGGGCCTCGATCTCGCCCGTCCCGTCGAAGCGCACGGCACGCACCGGGCCGCGCGTCTCGAATCCGACGACGTCACGGGCGAGCACCATCTCCGCACCGAATCGGGACGCCTGTGCCAGCGCGCGGTGAGTCAGGTCGGCGCCGCTCAGGCCCTTGGGGAACCCGAGGTAGTTCTCAATGGCCGCGCTCAGCCCGGCCTGCCCGCCGGGTGCCTCGCGCTCCACGATGACGGTGCGCAGCCCCTCGGACGCCGCGTACACCGCCGCGGCGAGGCCCGCCGGCCCGCCGCCGACGATGCAGACGTCGTAGAGCGGCTGCTGTGCGGTGGTCCGAAGCCCGAGCGCGCTAGCGATCTCCAGCGTCGACGGCGCGCGCAGCGTGTCGCCGTCCGGGACGAGCACCAGCGGCAGGTCGGCCGGCTGCGCCCCGGCGAGGTCGCGCAGCCGCCCGCCTTCGGCGTCACGTTCGACGTCGTACCAGCGGTACGGCACGTGGTTGCGGGCCAGGAACAGCTTGGCGGCGTGGGCGCGGTCCGACCACCGGTGCCCGACAACACGCACGTCGGACGCCCGCTCCGGATTGGCCTGCTGCCAGTCGCTGAGCAGGTCGTCGACGACCGGATACAGGCGCTCCTCGGGCGGGTCCCATGGCTTGAGCAGGTAGTAGTCCAGGCCGATGTCGTTGATCGCCTGGATTGCGACGTCGGTGTCGGCGTACGCCGTTAGCAGCAACATTTTCGCGCCGGGAGAGTGGGCTCGCGCCTGCCCGAGCATCTCGATGCCGGTCATCCCCGGCATCCGCTGGTCGGCGGCGATGAGCGCCACCGGGTCGTCGCGCAACGCCAGCCGCGCCAGCACGGACAGCGCCTCCGGCCCGGATGCCGCCCGCACGACCCGGTAGTCGGTGCCGTATCTGGCGGCCAGGTCGCGGGTGATCGCCGCGGAGACGAGCGGGTCGTCGTCGACCGTCACAATCGTCGGTCTGCTCACCTGCTGCACCATCCCCCCGGGTAGCGACAGTCGCCCAAGCATATGCAGGCGCCGGCCGTGGCCGCTGGTTAAGGTGCGGGCGGCAATATCCTGCACACCCGGGGACCGGTAGGCCGGTTGATCGACTCGGCCGGTCGAGCGTTTCTCCTGTTGTCCCCCTACGGCTGCCTCGCAGCCAGGACCCTGACCTTAGGCTGTAGCCGTGTCTGACCGGTTGATCTTTCAACTTGGCACCAACAATTGGCAGCGTGACGGCGAGTTCGCGCCCGGCTCCGGCATTCTCCACGAGTCGCACCATCGGGCGTACAACGCCTTGCCGGGCGTCCGGTGCTACTCGATGTATCCGTCCCGGCGCCAGCGATTCGAGGAAGCGGACGTTCACGTCTTCCCTCTCGAACACGACATCCCGATCTGCGAGTCCGTGTCTCCGGTCAGCAGCTACCGCTGGCACTCGATGAGCGAGGCCGAGGTGGATGCCTACCGGCTCCGGCTGACCGACGCCGTCGCGGGATGGATCGACGAGATCGAGGCGCGTACGGGCGATCAGTTCAGCCTCGCGATCGCGCATCACGCGTTCATGAACACCGTGGTGCTGCGCGACGTCAACCGGCGCAGGCTCGCGGACGGCCGACCGCGGATGACGCTGCTGTGCTTCACGCACGGCACGGAGCTCAAGATGTTCAACAACGAGCGGCGCGGCGAGCAGCCGGACGAATTCCCGCTGCGGTTCTTGCCTTTCATGCAGCGCGAGAGGATCTTCGACTTTGCCGATCCGGAGCACGCCGTCGACGCGGCCGCGGCGATCTCCGCCGAGCAGGTGAATGCGCTGCTCGACGTCTTTCCCGAGTTCCCGCGCGAGCGGGTCGTGCTGTCCCCGAACGGTTACAACCAGGATGTCTTCCGCCCGCTACCCGTCGGCACCGATCGAGCGGCGGTGCTGGCCGAGTTTGTGACGCAGCCCCTTCACGGCAGCGACCGCGATCCCGAAGCGGTTGCGCCATCGGACGGGTTCGACGCCGTCGTCGCATTCTGCGGCAAGTTCGCCGACTGGAAACGGCTGGACGCGCTGCTCCGCGCCGCGGCGATCTACGAACAGCAGGAACGTCGAATCCTCACTCTTGTGATCGGCTCCGGACCACCGGAAGCCCAGCGCGCAATGCATGAGCTGACCACCGAGCTCGGGTTACGCCACACCTACTTCCTCGGGCCGCGCCCTCAGGACGAGCTCGCAGTGCTATTCGGGTGCGCCGACATTGGCTGCTTCCCCTCCTACCGCGAACCGTTCGGA